>Ga0181536_10000806_pt1 | contig 37873 bp, 23 predicted proteins | sample PEATcosm2014_Bin_41_FD_121105 | JGI IMG/M metagenome (GOLD analysis project Ga0181536, IMG submission 121105) | Peatland microbial communities from MTU Mesocosm Facility, Houghton, MI, USA - PEATcosm2014_Bin17_60_metaG | ecosystem: Environmental > Terrestrial > Soil > Wetlands > Peat | place...
GCAGGGCGTGCACAGGATCGATGGCGGTGGCGCGGCGGGCCGGCAGGTAACCGGCGGCTAGCGAGACGGCTACGATCGCGGCGGCGGCCACGGCCAGCACCAACGGGTCGCCCGCTTTCATTTCGAAAAGCAGGCCTTGGACAAACCTTCCCAGCGCCAGTGAAGACGGAATGCCGATCAGCAGGCCGACGGCCGTGAGGAGCAGCACTTCTTTCATGACGATCCACAGGATGTTGCGACGCTCGGCACCGAGAGCGATGCGGATGCCGATTTCGCGGGTGCGCCGCGTGACGGTGTAGGCGGTAAGACCGTACAAGCCGATGGAGGCCAGGAGCGTGGCGAGCAGCCCGAAGGCGGCCGAGAGCATCGCAAACAGCCGGTCGATGGCGTGCGTTTCGTTGATTTGCATCTCCACGGTCTTCACATCGACTACGGGCAGCGAGGCATCGAGTTTATGCACGATCACGCGCGCGGCGCTGGCGAGGGACAGCGGAGCGGATTTGGTTTGCAAATAGAAAGTCATAGCGCCGGGCTGGGGCTCCTGTAGCGCGGGCGTGAAGGTCCAGGGAGCGGGGTCTTCTTTCATGTCGTTGCCCTTGGCGTCTTTCACCACGCCGACAATTTCCCATTCAAGCGCCAGAACCCGTACATGGCGTCCGATCGGACTGATACCTCGAAAGAACCGATTGACGAATGTTTCGTTTACGATGACGACCGGGGGGGAACCCGCCGTGTCGCGCGTGGTGAATTCGCGGCCCATCAGGAGAGGGGTTTGCATCGTGGAGAAGAAGTCCGGCAGAACCTCTTGCACCTGAGCCTGCATGCTTTCGCCCTCATTGGGCTTGTAGCCTGGGACGTAGAGCGTACTTTCCTCATGGCTATCAGCCAGGATGGGAAAACTGGCTGCGCTCACGGAGGCAATGCCAGGGACCTTTCGCAAATCCTCCTGCAATTGTGTGAAAAGGCGACGCGCGCGCTCCGGTCGGTAGCCCTGGAGAGAAGGATCGATGGAGAAAGTCAACATCTGACTGACGCGCAGGCCCGGGTCGACGGCAAAGACGTTGCGGAGGCTACGCACGAACAGGCCGGCGCCGACCAACAGAAGCAGGGACAGCGCAACTTGCGCGGCCATCAGCCCCCGGCGCAGCCTAACCTGACCGCGCCCCGCGGAAGCCGAGCGGGCTTCGCCCTTCAGCATGGGAGCCAGGTCCGGTTTGGTTGCCTGCAACGCCGGAGCGCAGCCGAAGAGCACCGCGGTGAGTAAGCAAAGCGCAAAGGTGAAGAGCAAGATTCGCCAGTCGGGCGTAGTCGCGATGGCGCCGGTTGGGAACACACTCGGCGGCACCAATCGGACTAAGAATGCAGAGGTCCACGCGGCCACCAGTAGAGCTAAAGCGCCACCCGCCATTGACAGCACAAGGCTTTCCGCCATCATTAGGCGGAAGAGCCTGACGCGGGTTGCGCCGAGCGAGAGCCGGACCGCGATTTCCCTCTGGCGGTTTGCCGCGCGCGCCACCAGCAGATTAGCGAGGTTCACGCAGGCGATAAGGAGAAGCGTTCCGACCATGCACAAGAGCACAACGATCGGCTTGAGGAGAGGGCTATCGACGCCGGAAAGGCCCTGAGCCAGCGGATGTAATGTGAGACTGTGGCGCACGTAGCCTTTTTTGAATTTCGGACCTTCTTGCAGTTCCGTAAGATCCTGTACCAGGGCTTGCCGATAAACGACTTCGGTGGCCGCTCGCGCCTGTTCCTCCGGGACTCCGGTTCTTAGCCTTCCGAAGATGTTCAGCCAGATGCTGGTGCGGCGCTTAAGATCGTCCCATGTGGGTGTGATCTGCGCTTTCATCATCATCGGCACAAAGAGATCCGCCGGGCTGAGAGCATCCAGGCCCTTGAACCCCTTCGGGGTGACACCCACGACCGTCATCGGATGGTTGTTGACCCGGATGGTCTTATTCAGGATGGACGTGTCCCCTCCGAAACGCCTGGTCCAGTAGCCGTAGCTAAGAACTACATAGGGTTCGCCGCCCTTCACCTTGTCATCATCGGAAGTGAGCATACGCCCCAACGCGGGGCCGACCCCTAGCACCTGGAAGTAATTGCCGGAGACAAGCTCCACAGCCGCGCGTTGCGCCGTGTTTCCATCCGCAACGTCTGCCACGTCCTGGTAAAGGGCCGCGAGGCCGCTGAAAACGCCCGGCTGGCCGTCGCGGAGGTCCACATACATCGGATAGGCGAATTCATGTGGTCCGCGGTCGCTACAGCAAAAATAGCCGCCTTCCCAATCCAGGAGCAAGAGCTGCTTCGGGTCCTTCACAGGCAGGAAGCGCAGCATTGCCTGATCCATCAGTGAGAAAATGGCGGCGTTCGCGCCGATTCCGAGTGCCAGGGAGAGTACAGCGACGGCCGTGAACACGGGACTCCGGCGCAGGGTCCGGAGCGCATATGCGAAATCGGCAAAAACGGTCATATTGACTCCCCTTCGGTCTTCAAGCACTTGGCGTGCCGAAACGAGGTGGCGTTAAGGCGTTGTCTGACTGCGATTTGTTAATCCGGAGCAGAACAACGATGTTCGTTTCCGGGACAAAGTGCGCGGTTTTAACACCCCAACATCCGTTATTCCCCGCCGGCTAGCAGGACGGACGTCATCGAGATGGACCCCATGACTGTTTTGTCGTTGAAGAACGAGACGCGATCCTGCGGCTGGCGCTGTGCCAGAACATAGAGCAGCGGCAGGAAGTGTTCGGGGCTTGGGGCGGCCAGATGGGCCTCGGCAGACAAGGTCTGGTATGCGCTGAGTGCGTCTTCATCACCAGCAAGGATGCGTTTCTTGACTTCGTTGTTGAAGCGCACAGCCCAGTCGAAACCGTTCGGACGGTGGAAGTCGATGCGGCGAAGATTGTGGACAATATTCCCGCTTCCGGCGATCAACACGCCTTCCGTGCGTAGCGGCGCGAGCTTCTTCGCCAGACGGAAGTGAAACGAGGGCGGGGAAGTGGTATCCAGGCTGAGTTCGACCACGGGAATATCGGCATCGGGATACATGATCCGCAGGATGCCCCAGCATCCGTGGTCTAAACCACGATCGGGATCCAGCCGCACCTTCGCATCCGAAAGATGTTCAGCGATTCGCCGGGCCAGCAAAGGATCGCCCACGGCGGGGTAGCGAACAGCAAAGAGGGCTTCGGGGAACCCTTGGAAGTCGTGAATGGTTTCGGGGCGAGTAGACGCTGTGATACGAATGCCCCTGGTTTCCCAGTGTGCCGAGACACACAACACCGCCTTGGGCCGTGGCAGCCGGTCCGCTACTTCCCTCAGGCCGCGATGGAATTCGTTCTCTTCAATCGCGTTCATGGGGGAGCCGTGCCCCACAAAAATGGCGGGCATCAACCCAGAAGTATCATTCTGCTGGGGTCCCATTGGCACGTTCGGTGTCCGAAGTAACTCAAGTTGGAAAGCAGGGCCGGGCCCGCCGCGCGGAAGCCGAAGACGGGATCTTCCTTCACGGGCTTGCGCGCATGCACCGCGCTGATGAAGTTGCGATGGTGATCGAAGTGATCACTGTAGCCTTCGGGCGGAAGGTATTTCTCCTCGCCCTGCGGGCGGATGGTATCGGCGTTCATGGGAGCGGGCGGATATTTCTTTTTGTAGTCTTCGAGAAACTCCTTCTGCATGGCGTTGGTGAAGGTTTCGATGGTGTAGCCGGGCTCGGATTCGCGCGGCTGTTTGGAGAGGGTCACACCGTCATCGACCGTCATGATCCCCTCGCTGCCGACGAACCGGAAGCCGGAGCTTTCGCCCGCGCCGTCCACGAAGTTGACGCGCAGCGCGAGGTTGAATGCGGGATGCGCGTCGGTCGCGGGATAGTCGTAGAGGCCGAGCAACACGTCGGGCACGTCGCGGCCGTCTTTCCAAAATCGCAGTCCGCCGGTGGCGTACACACGCGTGGGGCCGATGGCGCCGGTCACGAAGTGCATACCGGAGAAGAGGTGAACGAACAGATCGCCGGCCACACCGGTGCCGTAGTCGCGATAGTTGCGCCAGCGGAACAGGCGGACGGGCTCGAAGGGGACTTTTGGCGCGCAGCCGAGGAAGCGGTCCCAATCGATGTTCGCGGGTGTGGCGTCAAGAGGGATGGAGTATTGCCAGGCGCCGATGGCGGAGTTGCGGTCCCACCAGGCTTCCACCATGTTCAGCTCGCCGATGGCACCCGCGCGGAAAAGATCCTTGGCCTTTTGATACACGATGGAGCTCACGCGCTGGCTGCCCACCTGCATGATGCGGCCGGTCTTCTGCTGTGCCGCGATCACCGGCTTGCCGTCATCGACGTGCTGCACCATGGGCTTTTCGCAGTAAACGTCCTTGCCCGCATTCATGGCGTCGATCGAGATGTGCGAATGCCAGTGGTCGGGCGTAGCAATGATGACCGCGTCGACATCTTTTCGCGCCAGCACTTCGCGGTAGTCGCGGGTGGTGAAGACGTCCTTGCCGAAAACCTCCTTGGCGTGATCGAGCCGGCCCTGATAGATGTCGGCGACGGCCACGAGTTGGACGCCGGGCACGGAGGTCGACGTGTGCGTGTCCTCGGTTCCCATGCCGCCGAGGCCGATGGTGGCGACTTGCACGCGGTCATTGGCTGACGTTTTCTCCTGTGCGGCGAGGGTAGAGGCAGCGACGCCGGCGGCGGTGGCCTTCAAGAAATGTCGCCTGGTGGTGGGCATTTGTGAAAATCCTCACCTATACTTTAACCCAGTGCTATTTGCCGGCCGGAGGAAGACGGCGGCGCAGACTGACTATGTGGTGGATGCGCTGGCGGCGGGCTGGTGTGCCGAGCGCTCTTCTTTCTGTTGCGTTCGCGAAAGGCCCCATACATTGTTGCCGCGGCAGGTGAAGGTGTCCCATCCGGGAGGAGCATCCGTCTTGCGGAACGTATCGCCGGCGGAGCAGGTGAAGGGCAGACTCGTGCCAGTTTGCATCAGGGGCTTTCGGCGGGAGCGATGGCCGATGGTGTCGCGCGGCGCGGCGAGTGGCGGCACAACCGGAGCGGAGGCTTCAAGACGCGATTCCTCACGATCGAGCGGCGCGCCGAAGAAGACGGCCTGCTGTTCGACCATGTGTCCATCCGGCTCTTTGAGCGCCATGCGAAATTCCACGCGCTCACTCTGGCGCGCGTAACTGACTAGACCTCGCCCCAGGCGCGCGGCATCCAAAGTTACGAAAAGCCGGTCGGCGCCATCGATGATGAATAACTTGGCTTCCTGGGCATGGCGAATCAGATCAGAACCCGTATCCCAGCGGATTTGCAGTTGCCCCTGGTTTTCCTGGATCTCGATTTGGATGGCGTGACTGTCGCGGCGGGCGGCGACCTGAACTCCGATTGCGAGCAACGTCAGGCATGCCAAACCGGCTGCGCTGCCGGCAATCCATTGGCGCCAGCGCCTATTGAGGTGGCGTTTGGCATAGCGGTTGACGGCGTTCCACACATCCGCAAACGAATTCCCCGCCGGTGGACCATTGGGAGCGGCGGCGGGCGGAATTAGAGGACCCCGGATTAACTGGGCCAGACGCGACCGATCCTCATCCGACAGACGATCTAGGGGCATGGGGGAAGCGTTGCTTGACTCAATCATAGCTCCGGCGAGGCTCTCAGGGCACCGCCGCCGTCGCCGTCAGTGCGTGCTTTCGGTCTTGGGAGTTAGCGTGAGGCGCTCGGCAGCGACGGCTTCCACGGCCTGACGCGAGAACGGCATGGGATGATAGCGTCCGTTGGCCCAGTCGTCGATGAGGTCGCTGTAATGGGGGCTATTGGGATCGCCGGATTCGCCGGGGACATTGGTCATCACAGAACGGTCCCAATCACTCAGATCGAGAATCTGCCGGTAGGAAGCACCGTTGGTCTGCTGGAAATGATCCCCGCTGGTGGCGTTGACGGAGTAGCCGTCGCCGGGACGCGCCAGCGGACCGCGGTCGAAGGCGCCACCCAGAGGGTGACGGAAAACGATGCGGTGGATTTTGCCCCATTGCCACGATTGCATATCCTGCCCGCATTGGTGCTCGATCTCCGCGAGCGCGGCGTGGAGCGCCTGGGCGAGCGCGTTTGGGTCCGGCTGGCGTTCCAAGGTCCGCAATAACGTTTCGATATCGGTATCCGGGCCGATGTCGGGTCCGAATACAGCGCGCGGCAATTGCGCCATCCAGAATTCGTAGATGAGCGCGGCCGGCGAATCCATGGTGAGGTTACCGTCCCACTGGCGCACGAGATCGGCCGCCTTCGCATCGCGGCTCGCGGGTTCGGGCGTCCAGGCACTCAGGATTTTCTGAAAGCGGTGGGCGGGGAGCGAGGCAACATCCTGCTGCATGCGCTCGAAATCCTCGACGGTGAATTTTCTGCGCGCCGCAAGCATCTCTTCGATGCGGTGAAAGCGAAACGGCAGCGCCCATTCGTAACCCAGCGGGACGGTATAACCCGGCGGCAAAATATTGTGATTAGCGGTGGCGATGAAATGGGCTGGCGGATTGTACAGATTCGGCAAGTCGGCCGCGCGGCGGAATCCACTCCATTCGTACTCGCCTGAATCGCCGGGAACCGGCAGAACGCCAGACCAGTTCTTTCGTATGGGCGCCATTCCCGCCGCCTGCCACCCGATGTTGCCCTCAGTATCGGCGTACACGATATTCTCGCTGGGAACTTTGTAACGCTCCATCGCAGCGAGGAACTCATTCCAGTTATTGGCGCGCGCGATAGCGAGCCCCGCCAGGTAACCAGCCGTTCCGGGCTCACTGCCCACCCAACGCAAGGCGTAAGCGCGGTGGCGCAGAGCGTCCTCGTAGATGACAGGACCATGAACCGTGAAGCGCAGCTCCACCGGCCGCGGCTGCCCGGCTTTGACCGGGATCTGCTGGCGTTCGATTTCGAATTTCTTCCAGGCACCGCGGTAACGGTACTCAGCCGGGTTCTCCGGATTCACCTTCTCCACGTAGAGGTCCTGCTGATCGATCCCGACGATGGTGAAACCGAAACCAATGCGCTCGTTGTGGCCCAAGGCAATACCGGGCAACGCGGGCTCGCCGGCACCGATGGCGTTCCAGCCCGGCGCAACCAGATGAACGGTCTTGCGCAGCGAGGGAATCTGCACCGGGCGATGCGGATCGTTGGCCAGGAGCGGCTTGCCCGTCGTGGTCATCGTGCCATCCACGACCCAGTTGTTACTGCCTTGCTCGGTTGAGAACGCGACGGGCCCAATGGCCTGTTCGTAGGTGCGTACGATGTCGTGGGAAATGTCGGCGAGATCGAGACCAGGGGGAATTTCCGTGGGAACGGGCGGATCGAGTGAAAAGAATTTTTCGACGGTGGCGATACCGAAGCGCTGCACGCGCTCGGCGCGCTTCACTTCGCTTGTCAGGTTGCGCGTCATCAACAAGCCGGCCACGCGGCTGAGACAATCTTCCGGAACCCATAGGCCCGGATCATAGCCCGCGAGACGAAATTCCAGGGGGCGCACACCGCCGAGCGACTGGATATACGCGTTGATCCCATCGGTGAAAGCCGTGACGATTTCGCGTGTGCCGGGGCCGTAACTGGACCACTCGGCATCCCAATTGCCGCGAAACGCCACCGCACGCGCCAGGCGATCGCGGTCGATCGCAGCCGGCCCGAGCACCTCGGCCAGTCTACCCGTGCCTATGCGGCGCCAAAGATCGATCTGCCAGAGGCGATCCTTCGCCGCGATGTAGCCTTGAGCGAAAAAAAGATCGTGTACCGACTGGGCGTAGATGTGCGGGACTCCCCAGCGATCGCGGATAATCTGGACCGGTTGGGTTGGGCCCTGGATGGTGATATTTTCGGCGCGGGAAAAACAGGCGCAGAAAAGCAGCAGGAGTGCGCGGCGAGCGCGATTTAGCACTACACCTTTTTATCAGAAGTACTGGCCGGCGTGGTGGCGGGAGCTTTTGTTTCGGTTTTGGCCTTCGAATCGGTGGAGGAAGCGGAGCTTTCGCTCTTGCCTTCTTTCTTGCCGTCTTTCGAAGGATGGCTCTTTCCGTTCCCGCTCCCGTAGTCGTTCACGTACCACCCCGAACCCTTGAACTGAAGCGCGGACGTCGAGATCAGCCGTTCCACGTGCCCGCCGCACTTCTCGTGCACCTGAATCGTGGGGTCCGAGAACTTCTGTATCACTTCGAAGGTTTCACCGCAGGAACTGCATTTGTATTCGTAAAGGGGCATACCACCAAACCAAAACTCGCCTTCTTGATTTTATCAGGTTTCCGCCTGGATGTCGGTTTGCACACCCGATCGGGCGAGTGTCATACTTCCTGTTGCCCAATTTGGAGTCGAATCCACCGCTGGCACCAGCGCGTGTCTCGTTCGCATGGGCTTTGCTCGCCTGTAGTCTCGTGCTGCTTTGGCAGTTCCTGACTGTGCACTACAACCGAAGCGGCAATTGGACGGCTCTGTTCTGCACGGGTCAAAACCAGCCAGTACCGCCAGAGTTGGCGGCCCAGACGTACCGTTTCCCTGGCACGAACGGGTACGACGGCCAGATGTACCGGTACGTGGCGCACGATCCATTCCTGCAAAAGGGCTTTGCGCAATATCTCGACTCACCGGTGCTGCGATATCGCCGAATCCTGGTTCCGGCTCTCGCGTTCCTGCTGGCCGGCGGCCGCCAGCCGTGGATCGATGCCTCTTATGTGGTGGTGGTTGCGGCATTCACTTGGCTCGGCTCCTACTGGCTGAGCCGGTACGCCGTGGCGCTAGGATTTCACCCGGCGTGGGCCCTTGCGTTTCTTTTGGTGCCGGCCACGCTGGTTTCCATGGATCGAATGACGGTAGATGGCGCACTGGCAGCGCTCACCGCGGGCGTGGCCTACTTTTCCGTGACGCGGTCCAGCGTGAGGCTCTTCGTTGTACTCGTATTGGCCTGTCTCACGCGTGAGACTGGTGGACTCTTGGTGGCGGGCTGTTGCCTCTTCGAACTGGCCGCGAGACACTTCACGCGGGCTTTGCTTTGGTCGACTAGCTGTTTGCCTGCACTCGGGTGGTACTTGTTTCTTAACGGCCATCTCCATGTTGTCACAGCGGCAGCCGGCGTGCCGAGATGGGTGTATCGGAGGTTGGGACCGGGCATTCTAGGGCGCCTATTTCATCCACTCCCCTATCCTTTTCCTCGGGCCGTGGAGCTGTTAGCCCAGTCGCTGGATGTGATGGCACTCACCGGAATCGTTTTGGCAGCTATGGCGGCGATTCTCCTGTTGCGGGTGAGGCCGCCTAGCACGAGCACGCTCGCCGCGGTCTGTTTCGTCGCTCTGGCGGCTGTCTTGACCAGTCCTCACTTCTGGGACCACTGCTATAACTTTGCCCGTGTCTTTTCCCCACTGTTGCTACTGATCATCATAGAGGCCATGGCGTGGCAGCCGCGGCGAAGTTGGTGTTGGCTAGCCGTGGTCCCCACCGTACTAGTGGATTCCCGGGTCGCGCTAGAACTCGGATCTCAGGTTCTGGTTATCCTTCGTGGACTGATGAGCTGACAGCGGGCCGAGTTATACTGGCGGCTGAACGGAATCGTTTTTATAACGCGCAAGTTCAAACTCGGATATGGAGTTTGCAATGTTTCGAAAGGCTTTTCGAGTTATTACCCTTGCGCTTGCGGCCGGACTCGCGGTTGCATCTGCGCAGGGGACGTTCGGACACATCGCTTATGGGGATGGCTGGCAGACGACTTTTCTTCTCGTGAATCAGGACACGACGGCGACGGCGGAGGCGAACCTGTATTTCTATTCGGACGCGGGAGCAGTCCTGGCGCTTCCTGTGAATCGCGGTCCCGCCGCATCTCCGTATTCCGTTTCCATTCCACCGGGCGGGTCGGCTTCGATTGTCCTTCCCGATGTGGGAGGCACCACGGCCAACGAAGGCTGGGCCAGTCTCCAAGTGTCGAACAACGTGGCGGTGAGCGGCCAAGCGATCTTCCGCCAAGATCTTGGCGGTTCCAATCCAACCCTGGAAGCTGCCGTGCCTTTTACCGGCGGCCAACCCGTCTGTATCCTCTCCCTTTGGAACGTAGAACCCACGCACTACATACTGGTCCCGTTCGATAATACGACCAATGTTCATGTCACGGCGCTCGCATTCGCGAATACAACTTCGGCGGCGATTTCGGCTCCCATTGAGTTTGACGACCAGACGGGAACCGCGATTGTGACCGATACGCTCACCTTGGCGGCGATGAACCACACGGCGTTTGTCTCGACCAGCAACTATCCGGCGACGGCCGGCAAGTCAGGCGTTTTGCGCATTACCTTGCCGAGTGGCGCGAATGCCGGGGACCTCGCCGTCCTGGCGCTGCTCGCGAATTCAGTGTCCGGCACTTTGACGACTCTGCTTCCGATCACGCAATAGGCCCGCAAGGGACATCCCGCTCGCGGGTAGTGCGCCAAATCTCATTCGGCTCTTCCGCAAGATAGAGCTAATCCCGGAGCTTCCGGCTGACTTTCTTGGACCTCCGGAAAGTACAGCCGAAACGTGGTTCCAACTCCCGGTTCACTGTCTACGGAGATACAGCCACCGTGTTCTTGCACAATGCGCAACACCATTGGCAAGCCCAAGCCGGTGCCCTTGCCCGGCTCCTTTGTGGTGAAAAACGGATCGAAGATGCGGGTCAGTGTGGCGCGATCCATGCCAACTCCGTCATCCGAGACGGACAGGGCGACATAATTGCTAGGGGCAATCCCACCATGCTTTCGGCTAAATTCCTCATCTAAGTGCGCGCGATCGACGGCTAGAGTGATGTGACCGCCTTGTGTCGAAGCGTCGCGGGCGTTCGCCACCAGGTTGAGGAGAACCTGCTGCAACTCGCCCGGATCAACAGCAACACGGCCGGCGTCGTGGTAACTGAAAACCAGATCGTAACCGTCTCCGGCAAGCTGGTCCAAGAGCCCCGTGCAATCACTGATTACGGCTTGCAAGGTGACTATTTCACGCCTGGCCGCCCGGGGGCGGCTTATGGTCAATAATTGCTGGGTTAGCTCCGACCCGCATGCAGCCGCCTTTCGAATCTCCTCGAAATGCATCCGGAACTCTTGTCCGACTTCGAGCTTGGCAAGGGCCAGGCTGCTATAGCCCTGAATCAGGGTCAACAGATTATTGAAATCGTGCGCAATGCCGGCCGCCAGCCGACCTATCGGCTCCATTTTCTGCGACTGGCGGAGCTGTGCTGTCAACGCCGAACAGTCTGCGAATATCCACAGGCTTTCTTCGGCCCTGCCGTTGTCGTACCTAACCAGAGTGGCCGAGGCATTTGCAGTCATCAAAGAACCGTCAGCTCTTCGCATGAGGACCTCTCCGCTCCAGGCTCCTTTTTCGCGCACCGTACGCATAACCTCCGTTATGGGCGCGGCGGCGAGTAGGCCAAACAGCGACTGCCCGGCAAGAGGATGCGAAGGCCAGAGATTCGCCAATGCCGGATTCGCGTATCGGATGCAAGCCGCCAGATCCACAAACGCCATGGGAGCGAGTGAGCGGTCCATGATTTCCCTCAACTGCTGCCGGGTTTGGCTCCCGCGTTGTAACGTGTTCGTAACAAATCCCATCCACGTTCTCATCGGCGAGATTGAGGCGCGCCGAAAGACGCGCCGGAACAACGCCCAATCGCCACCCATCGTTCCCACCTCGGACACGGCCGCTCCTGCCGCGGGATGTGAATCACCATGGATCGCAAAGATATGGCTTGTCCCCAGCCGGCGTCGCGAAAAGGTCCCACGCATTAGGTACGCGACCGTCCCCGCAACACAAGCGTGTACCAACAGCAGATAAGTGAGATGATGATTCATGTTAGCTCCCCTTTCCGAGCGCTCGATTAGAGCAGATCGGATGCCATCCATGAATCTGCTAACTTTCGGTAATCGATAACCTGGACTGGCGCTGCACCTACCTGGGATGTTCAAAGCGCGGACGTGTGTACAGTATCTGGACAGTGACCCGAGAACGGGGCTGCCCGAATCGGTAACGTGTTGGTCATGCGAGCCCGCTATATGGGCTCGGTATGAGCTTTCATTCGCCAAGCTCTCCCGGAAGCCATTGCGCCGTAAAGCACTTGCATGCTTATCCCATATTGCCAAGTCGAAAATCGGAGCCATAATACGTTTGATAACTTTCGGCCACCATGTTGCTCTTATCGGGGAATCGGCCTCGTCGGATGGAGAGAGATTTTCACTCGCAGCAGCTCGCGAAGAATCTGATGATAAACGGGCGAGTCTTTGAAGGGCGAAATTGCTCCCGTTCGTTTTCCGTCCTGGCGGGCCACACGCGTATTTGGTTCGCCATTCTTGGCGTTCTGTTCTGTGCTCTCCCTGGTTCTATTGCTACGGCGCAACCTAGGGAGAAGAATGTACTCGTGTGGTTCAGTGGAAATTCAAGCCGCAACAACGCAGACTTTCTGGATGTGATCGAGCCCTACTTGCGGGCTCATGTTCCGGGGCCAATCAACTTCGATGACTACGCCGTGACAACCCCGAGATCGGACGAGAAAAAGCATCTGGAGAGCGAGGCCGAGGCCGAGACTTTTCGCCGCAGGTACGCTACTACGAAGTTCGATCTCGTGATCGCACACAGCCCGCCGGCGCTCGAGTTCGCCTTGCACTACCGCGACAAAATCTTTCCGGGTGTGCCGATTGTATTTACGGCTGTCGCCACCACGGAGTTCGCGGGGAAGACTTGGCCGAACGTGACGGGTCTGGAAGTTCCGGTGGGCCTCCGGGAAACGATCGACCTAGCGCTTCGCCTTCATCCGGATACGACCACGGTCGCAGTCATCTGGGGTGGGGATACAATCTGGGCGGCATTCACGCACACCGAGCTTCTTCGCTATAAAGACCGCCTGAGGGAGGTCAGTTTTCCCGGGGACGCAAGCCGTGAAATGCTGGAAAAAATTACTGCACTTCCTCCTCACACGATAGTCCTCTTTCAGCTCGCGCCATCCGAAGGGCCGGCGTTCGGAGCCATGGATCTCCTTGATGCGGTTGCGCAGCGCCTGCCGACATATTCCCCGTGGCCAAACCTCTGTCTGAATCATGGTTGCGTGGGGGGTGCATATGAAGACGTCACGAAAAATTGGTTAGAAACCGCAAAAATAGCAGCGCAGGTGCTGTCGGGGCAGCGGCCGGAGAACATCCCCATCGTGCGCAGCTCCCATCTCAACGTTACGCTGGATTGGCGTGCACTGCAGCGCTGGGGGATCAAGGAAAGCAGCCTGCCACCGGGCAGCGTGATCTTATACCGGGAACCCACCCTTTGGGAGCGCGGCCAGAAATACTTCCTCGCTGGTATTGCGATTATTGTCCTTCAAGCTTTGGCGATCTTTGGATTGTTTTGGCAACGAGCACGCAAAAGGAGGATAGAAGCAGAGCTGAGAAGGTCAGAGGAGCGGTTTTCCAAATCCTTTCGACAAAGTCCTATTGCAATCACTATCGCCAGTGTGAGCGATGGCCGATACATTGAGGTCAACGAGACGTTTGAACGCCAGACTGGTTGGAGGCGCGAAGAAGTCATCGGCCGAAGCCCATTAGATATCGATCTCTGGCTGGATCCTAATCAAAGATCGCTGTTCATAAAGCGGCTATTGGTTGAAGGCAACGTGCGAGAGTTCGAGGTTAGATTGCGCAGAAAAGACGGTGAGATCCGAACGGCTCTCGGATCAGCGGAACTGATCGAAGTTAATGGTGAGCCATGCACTCTCTCTTTGATCGCCGACATCACCGAACGCAAGCAAGCGGAAGAGGCGCTGCGCTCCAGCGAAGCTCAGCTGCGGGAAGCCGAGCACATCGCGCACGTGGGTCATTCTATCTGGGATGTAGAGACCGACACGACCATCTGGTCGGAAGAGATGTATCGCATCACGGGCCGAAATCCCCAGCTAGGGCCACCGAAACAGCAAGAACGCAGGACATTGTACACACCCGAGAGCTGGGCGCGGCTAGAACTAGCAATCAAGCGCGCTCTTCAAAGCCAGGAGCCATACGACCTAGAAGTGCAAATCGTTCGACCGGGTGCTGAGTTGCGATGGGCGCGTCTCAGGGGTGTAGCGCTCGGCAATGCGGCGGGGCGCGTTGCCCAATTGCGCGGCACGCTTGAGGACATCACGGACCGCAAGGAAGCAGAGCGGGCCGTCCGCGACAGTCAGGCGCGGCTTCAGGGCATCTTTGACTCCACGCAGGATGCGATGATCACCGTTGATCAGCAGCAAAGGATATTGGCGTTCAATCCTTCCGCAGAAGAAATGTTTGGCTACAAGTCGAGCGACTTGATTGGTCAGTCGTTGGAACGACTGCTGCCTGAAGCGGCTCGCTCTAGCCACGCGCGTTTCGTTGAGGCCTTCGGGAAGTCCGCCGTTTCCAAACGCACGATGCAGGCCAGGGAATTGGAACTGAGCTGCCTTCGTTCTGATGGGCAAATATTTCCAACAGAAGTTTCAATCTCTCACGTCGAAGTCGCCGGGCAAAAGCTGTTCACCGCTTTTGTCCGTGATATCACGCAGCGGAAACAGGCTGAGCACGCGATACGAAAAGCAGAGGAAAGATACCGCACGATCTTCGAACAGGCGGTAGACGGCATTCTCCAAGTGACGCCGGAAGGGCAGTTACTCGCGGCGAACCCTGCGCTTGCGCGGATTTTCGGATACGGATCCCCTGCAGAACTGATGAACGCGGTTAGCAATATGCGCCAGATCTGGCGGCACCCCGAGCAAAGACAAGACATGCTGCTGACGATCGAAGAAAAGGGCGTTGTCACGGGATATGAACTGGAGATTCTTCGCGCCGATGGTCAACCGATCTGGGTCTCAGTCAGCGAGCGAAAGATCTCCGGGCCCGACGGCAAGACGCTCTATTTCGAAGGATTCGTCGAAGACATCACGCAGCGTAAACAGCTGGAACACCAACTCTTGCACTCACAGAAGATGGAAGCCGTGGGCCGGTTGGCGGGCGGTATCGCCCACGATTTCAACAATGCTCTGGGAATCATCACCGGCTACACGGAGTTGGCTTTGAGGGACACTTCGCTGGATGAGAGCACCCAGCGGCGACTAACCGAAATCCAGAATGCCGCCAACCGGGCCGTGGAAATCACCCGGCAGCTTCTGGCATTCAGCCGCAAGCAAGTGCTTCAGGCGCAGGTGCTCGACCTCAATGCCGTCGTCCGTGACTCCGCCGCGATGCTCAGCCGGCTTCTGGGAGAAGATGTCGAACTGGTCACGTCTTTGGCTTCAGAGCTCGGCACGGTGGAAATCGATTCCACTGCTCTGCATCAGATCATTATGAACCTGGCGGTAAACGCGCGGGACGCGATGCCTGATGGCGGCAGATTGACGATCGAGACATCGAGTGTGTTTTTTGACGAGTCTTATCGAGAGACACATTCCGACGTCCAGCCCGGAGACTACGTCATGCTGGCGGTCACCGATACTGGCACCGGAATGGATGCCGAAACTCAGAAGCGGATTTTCGAGCCGTTCTTTACGACCAAAGAGATCGGGCGCGGCACCGGATTAGGCCTCTCGACCGTGTACGGAATCGTGCAACAGAGCCGCGGGCACATTTGGGTCTATAGCGAGCTCGGGGTGGGAACCGCGTTCAAGATCTACTTCCCGCAAACTGGACTAGCAGCGCCGGAGAACGTGGTTCGGCGCGAACAAGAGATTCCACGCGGCTCGGAAACCATTCTCCTGGTCGAAGACGATAGTGGTTTGCGCAAGCTAAACGCTACTCTGTTGCAGGATCTTGGTTACCACGTCTTACAGTCGAGCAACGGGACCGAGGCAATTAAAATGGCTGCCGGGCATACCGGTTCGCTGCATCTCTTGCTCACCGACGTGGTCATGCCGGGGATGAACGGAAAGCAACTGGCCACACGTCTCATCGAGGCGCGGCCGGATCTCAAGGTGCTATTCGTTTCCGGACATACGGACACGGTCACGGGAAGGGAACTCCTGTCTGGCAGCGCAGCCTTTCTCCAAAAACCCTTAACCAGAGCTGTTCTGGCTAACAAGTTACGCGAGCTGTTAGACGCGAAGATCCAGAGCTAGAAACCGAACCTTGAGGTCCGCCGGGTAGTCCGCTAGGGACTGCCTCCGGCCGTGCCTCGACGAGACACCCGTGGTAAGATATTCGAAATCGCAAGCCGCTGGAAGGCTCCATGCGTAATGATGGGACGACCTCCGCGCTCAAGCTCCTCGTCATCGATGACGATAGGGCTTACCTCGGTCTAATCGAAGAAGTCCTTCAACAACCGGATCTCACGATTCTCAAGGCCGCGACCCCAAAGGATGGACTTGCACTATTTCAGCAATATCGGCCCGAGATCGTGCTGGTTGACTTGCAGATGCCGGGGATGACGGGAATTGAGGTATTGGAGGCAATTACGACGCACGACCCGGCCGCTGAAGTCTTACTCATGACCGGCTATTACACGTATGAGTCGGCGGTTGAAGCCATTAAGAAGGGGGCCGCGGACTATTTGACAAAACCTCTCGATCTGGGTGCTTTGTCCAAACGGATTGGCACGGCGCTGGCAGACGCAAACCGCCGTCGACGCGCTGTTCAACTCGAGGACGAGTTGCTGGAGACCTACCAGTTTCGAGAGATCGTCGGCCAAAGCGCGCCGATGCTACACGTTTTCTCTCTTATCCGTCGCATGGCGCCTCACTTCCGCTCCGTTCTGGTTCACGGGCCGACCGGGACCGGTAAAGAGCTGTTGGCACGGGCGATTCATTGTCTGTCTCCAGCGAGAAACAGACCCTTCGTCGTGTGCAATTGCGCCGCCATTGTGGAGACGCTCTTCGAAAGCGAGCTTTTCGGGCATGTCCGAGGCTCTTTTACTGGCGCCACGGAAGACCGCGCCGGCCTGTTTGAAGTGGCTGCTGGAGGGGTCCTTTTCCTAGACGAAATAGGTGAGGTTCCGCTTAAAATGCAAGCCAAATTCCTCCGTGCGTTGCAGTTTGGCGAGGTACAGCGCGTCGGTTCGACTGCGGCACGCAAAGTGGACGTGCGCGTGATTGCCGCGACAAACCGGGATCTCCGCACGATGATCAAGGGAAAGGAATTCCGCGAGGATCTTTACTTTCGGCTTTCCATGCTGGAGATCCCGTTGCCGTCGTTATCGCAGCGCATGGAGGATCTTCCGCTACTTCAACGCTACTTTATCCGGAAGTTCTCCGAACAACTCGGCAGGGACATTCATGGAATGACCCGCCGGGCCCAGAGCCTTCTGTCGAGATATTCATGGCCCGGAAACATCCGCGAGCTCGAAAACGTTTTGGGGCACGCCTGCACCATGGCGCAAAGCGACATGATTGACATTGGCGATCTTCCGGAGCATTTGCGGGCCGGAGAAGGTCTCGGTTTTGATCGTGCCAGTCTGAGCCTGGAGGACGCGATAGCGAATCACATCCGCTACGTCTATGAAAAGACTGATCGTAACAAGCAAAGAGCGGCGGAAATCCTGGGTATCAGCCGGACAACACTTTACCGCTACCTGGGAGAGGACGCCGCGGCTGGTATGTGAATGTAGCTCATCGAAGAGTGCCAGAAAGAAAGCAGCTTTTCCCCCTCTCCTCTAGCCTGAACTCGCTGCGCAGGCTCGAAGCTCTCGCCTGCGCCGGGCACAGTCATGTGCCCAATTTGAACGTGTTCCGAGTCATTGTCCGTGAAATGCTGAGTGTTCAGATTGCGCACAAGTATCCGGATTTTTGACAGTCGGATCGGAGCGCGCAATATTCCAGAACCGAATGTGACACATAGGAATGCCGTTTTGTGTCGTCTTCATGGCAAGCGGCGTGCTAGGATCAGCCCCACAAAGCTCAGCAACGGAGAAAATAATGCCCGGGGATAGAGTTCCAGCAATGATCGATACGGACCCGGTATTCGCGGCCACTGGGGCGGGATATGGTGCGCTCTTCATCGAGACCGGGCTTGTCGAGGGGGACGCGCATTACGCCGGAGTCCACCCCGAAACTGGCCACGAGCGCTTGACCGATACCGGAGTGGTGGACGAGGCTGCCCCGCAACGGACGTTCGAGCCATCCGGCACCACGAAGGGATGTGGGCAGAGGGGCGGATCAGGCTTGTCGATGGTGCAGGAAATCGAGCAGCATCGCGACGGCTGCATCAATGCTCAAAGCACATGCCGCGGGACCGCACTTAGGACCTACCGTCCTGTTGCGGCTCACGCGCCAACGCAACAGGTGAGCTGGTCAGCCGTGTCCGGAAAGAAGGGCAAAGAGACGATCCTGATAGTGGAGGATCACGCGGAACTTCGTGGCCTGGTGACCATCATTCTGGAGGAATACGGGTACTGCGTGCTGCAGGCGGCCAATGCGGGAGAAGCGCTTGCGATGTGCGGGCGAAACACGGGCCGTATAGATCTGGTTTTAACCGATGTAGCGATGCCCGACACGAGTGGCTTGGAGCTGGTTGCCAGACTGAAAAGGATGCGGTCTGGGATCAAGGCTGTGTTCATGTCCGGGTACGCGAGGAAAACATTCACTTACCTGCTGGACGAGGACTCTCATTTCGTCAAAAAACCATTCAGTGCCGAGGAGTTAACCGAAACAGTGCATTCGGCAATACGCGCCGGGGTAGATCTGGGGGCAGAAACAGTGTGATTCAGTCAAGCCGAACACCGAATTGCTCGTGATTCCCCGCGTCTCTACAGATGGAATTCTGATTGCCATGGCGACAGCAGGGTCTGGGCAAAAGCGTGTGCTTAGAAAAACTCACGGAGTCGGTGGATACCAGCAGTCAGAGCAGATATTAACTGCAGTTATTACCATCTGCCTAACCACAGCCGTAGCATTGAAAAGGAATTGCGCATTCCCTGATTCACGCCGACAATTAGGACCGAAGTTAGTAAAGGATTTCCACTATGTCAACGTCTACCAAAATGTCACCCACTCCGAGAACGATATTGGTTGTCGATGATGATGCGTCTGTCTTAACCGTGGTCAGCTACATGCTGCATTCCGGCGGCTATGACGTTATCACAACCCCAAATGCCGAGGCAGCTCTGCGTGTGGTTGGGCGTGATAACCCCAAAATTGACCTGGTACTGCTGAATGTACTAATGCCGGATCTGCCCGGCAGCGCGCTGGCTGACCACATTTTCGCGATACGGCCGCACATAAAGGTGCTGTTCATGTCTGGGTATTCGGATACCGAAGTAGTTTGCGTAAAAATCATTGATCGTGGACTGAAGTTGTTACCCATGCCATTTACGTCGAACGTACTCGTATCTGCTATAGATAACATGCTCAGTGTTCCATTGCGCAGGTCTGCTGCCGCGGGGACGAACGGGGGTACATCCCGGTCTTCCCGTCGATAGGTACCGAATCCTTGGACATACTCGAGGATCGGCTCGTGGGTGGGTTGACGTACTGGACGATGACGGAAATGCGGCGGTTGGCGGGATTCGTAGGGTCCTCAGGCGTGCGGAGCTGCTGATCGGCGGAGCCCCGCACCTCTTTGACCTGACCCGGGCGCAAGCCGTTGGATTCCATCAGGCGGCGCGCGGTATTGGCGCGATCGGTCGAGAGTTCCCAGTTGTCATATTCACCGCCGACGGAGTACGGAGCGCCATCGGTGTGACCTTCAATCAGAATGGTATTGGGGATCTTGCCTAATTCTTGGGCCAGCCGGACCAACAGCTCTTCGCCGTTTTGCGTGGGCCGGGCGTTGCCGATCTCAAAAAACATTCCCTTGGCGGTCTCAAGCAGCTCGACCCGTAAGCCCTCGCCGGTGACACTGAACTCGACACTATCCCTCATCTGCTCAAACTTGGGCATCTGCTTCATTGCCTGTTCAAGTTTTTCTCTGAGCTTCCCCATATTATCTTTGTCTATGGTAAGTGCTTCACCCCAACCGCCCACGTTGCTGCCCATCAACTTGCCAGTGCCGGACGGGTCTTTGAAGTAAGCGGCCACCGCCTTCTGAATTCTACGATTTGTGTTCAGAAGCCAGAGCACGATAAAAAGGGCCATCATCGCGGTGACGAAGTCGGCGTAGGCTACTTTCCACGCCCCACCCCGATGAGGCGCATGGCCCGACTTTCTTTTGTTAATGATGAAATAAGGCTGCGCGGTTTCATTTTCTGGCATAGGGCTATCAGCAGTAGACCTTCACGACCTAGCGTGCAGATGGCCGTTCACACTTTTGGCGTGGCTGGCTTCTGAGGAATCAATGTCTTGTAAAGCCATATGATTGTGTCCATTCCTCGGCTTTCGATGCGAAGTCTTCCTACGCGCCTGATCTTCATGTTGGAATAAGGCAGGCAAATCTCATATCCGTATTTTTTCGGGAAAGTTTGTTGTGGAAGGATATCGTGCCGGAACGCCCATCCCATGGCGTCGAGGCAGGCGATGGTTTCGCCTGTAAAGGGCCAATGTTTACAAACCATTCAGATGCGCTCAGACCGGGATTTTGACCGCTAATCTGGTACCGTGATTCGGCTTACTAGCTATTTCGACCCTGCCGGCCACGAGGCGCGCGCTCTTTGATATCAATGAGGCCGAGTCCGGTTCGACCTTCAGCTCCGTCCGGTTCCATTCCGACGCCCGAATCTGAGACGCTAAGTTGCAGCAAGCCGTCGAAATGCCTGAGGTCGACGCGGGCTGTATCCGTATGTGCATGTTCTGCGACATTCTGCAGCGCCTCTTGGGCGATCCGATAAGCCGAAAGAGCGATCGACGGCGGCACACTTTCAAAGGAGCCGTCCGCCTTCAGGTGGATGTGAATACCGGTCAGACCGGCGATTTCATCACAATATTGACGGAGTGACCTACCCCCCGAAAACTCTATCAGCGATAATTTGAGAAGCTCACCTGCTGGGTCTCAACTTCTCCCCTGTCTCATTTCCGGGGGCGGGTCACTGATCGGCCGATGGCGTTCCACCGAAGTCTCACCTGCTGGGGCCAGCGCCGTCCTCGAGTTTCACAGCGAAAACCAACTGGACTCTTACTCGGCTGCAATATCGGAAGACAAATACCGGTTGGTTGGGACCGATACGATTCTGATTCAATCCAAGAACCGTGAGGAGAAACAGGAACTGGAGTGGGACAGCCAGGATCGGGCGCGAATCGAGGATGAGGCGGCGGGCAAATCCATCGAACCGACTCGCGTCAGCAAGAGTCTGGACAACAAGAATCCCTTGGTAGGGGAATGGAGCACGACTCGCGATTGGAACGGGCGGAATTATCCGGCGCGTGCTCTGTTTTTTCCCGATGGGAAAGTCATCTGGATCACCACTCTGCGGGCAGAACACGGGCGCTATTCCGTGCAGAGCAAGAATATCCGGCTGGAGATCTCAGGCCGCCCGGTAGTGGAGGGCAGTTTTGCCGTCACAACAGATCGCTTGACGCTTCCCAATCCCAAGGGTGGCGAAACCAGCTTCGAACGCTTCTGAAACCGATTTATCATCCAGGCGTCATTATTCCGAAATTTTGTCGTGATAGGCTTTGACCGCAAGTTAAAGTTCTGCGGTTAAGAGGAGCCTTTATGGCACATAACAAACTACAAGTGTTGCCGATTGGGATATCAATGCTAATGGTTTTACAGCCATTGAGTTTGGGGTTGGCGCAGGAAAGAAGTACTGCCAGCGAGAAGGCCGCCGTCCGTGCGCAGCTCCTCAAAGCGCACGAGCGAGCCGCAAGTGAGGCGCGCTTGCGCCGCGACCAGCTCCGGCCTGAACCGTCGGTAAGTCCCGAAGAGCTGGTGAATCTGGTTCAACAGAACATCAAGTACGTGTTCGTCATCTATCAGGAAAACCGGTCGTTCGATTCTTATTTCGGCACTTTTCCCGGTGCTAACGGGTTGTACAGCCAGCCTGCTTCGCTAACGCCGGGCTTTGTGCAAACGCTTGTGAACACAGACGGGTCCGTGGGAACGATCTCGCCATTCCGGATCGGCCCGAGCGAGTATGCCGCCGACACGGACGACGTCGACCACTCGCACCCCCGCACCGTCGCAAAGATGGACGTCCAAAATGGCGTGGCTCTGATGGACAAGTTTGCGGTCACCGAGGAGCTGAAATACAGCCCAACCGGCAACCCGTCGCTCGAGGCCAAGCAGTTCGGCGAACTGTCGATGGCTCATGAGGATTGCGACACGGTTCCCCTGCTGTGGACATATGCCGACCGGTTTGTTCTGTTCGACAACGTATTCGAAGCGATGACTGGGCCGTCCACACCGGGCAATCTGTCAATCATTGGAGCGCAAGCGGGCCAAACGCAGTGGGTTCTGCATCCCAACGAAAATGCCAATGTGCCGCTGCTGGCCGATGACGATCCGTTCTGGGGCTCGCCTTCGGACAAATCTCTCAATCCGCTCCCGGTAAATCCTACGGATTATCCCGGCTACGTGACGTCTATCAATCTGACGTATGCTACGCTACCGCTCTCCACGCTGCTCGGCACCGCCGACACCGTTACCAAGGCGGACCCGAGCGCTTTCGCAGATCTCATGGACGTTAGTGATGACGTGGAATTCCTCAGCAAGTTGTCGCAACCGGCAGTCGGCTTCGGTTGGTATCAAGAGGGCTTCGACAAAGAGGCCTCCGACGACACTGCCGGTCCGGTGACTGCAAGCGGAACACACGCGTCCTATATTACGCATCACAATAGTCCCCAATACTTCGGCTATGTGGCCAATACTCCCGCACTTCGGGCGGAACTGCATGGACTGGGCGATTTCTACACGGCTCTTCAGAGCAGCAGCCTGCCGAAATCCGGCGGCGTGTTCTACGTAAAGGGCGGCTACACGAACAATCTGCGCCTTACGCCGGCCGATCCCAATCCAACGGTCCAGCAGAACTTCCTGGGTGACGACGACCATCCTGGGTATTCCGACGCGCAGATTAGTGAGGCCATGGTGGCTACTACCGTCAACGCGATCGCAGCGAGTCCGTATTGGTCGCAGTGCGCGATCATTATCACCTGGGATGATGCAGAGGGCGATTATGATCATGTGCCGCCTCCAGTAGTCAACAACGGGCCCGATAAATTGCCGGCCAGTTTTGGGCCGCGCGTGCCGCTGATTCTGATTTCTCCGTACGCGAAGTTGGGTCATATTTCACATGAGCAGGGAAGTCAGTCATCGGTGGTGAAGTTCGTCGACACGGTGTTTGGTTTGCCGCCGCTGGCAACATTGCCCGATGAATTGCTAGCCCGCTATCTTGGCCTGGTGGAATTTGGCCAGGAGGACTTGGGACCGCAAGACGCGATCACGCCTGGAGTTTCGGACCTGCTGGATGCATTCAGCACTTCGCGGTTGATGGGCCTGGCCGATCCGGTGCCAGCGTCCTACGCCACGATGGACGAGAGCTTGATAACGACGATTCCACAAACTAGCGGCCTAGGCTGTGCGGACCTGGGAATCCTGCCCACGGACCAACAGTTGGGCATACCGAACAACATACCGGCAGATTTCAACCCACGCCCGAAGACAAACCCAACACCGGCCGCCCCTGCGACGGTTGCCCCTTAGGCGGACGTTCACGGTCCTGAGCCGTGCCACGGCGGCGTTGTGGCACGGCTCTCTCATCCGTGGCTACGTGTTCGTCACAGTTCATCCACGAAGAACCATAAACGGTTCCGCCGCAGAGTCCCGCCCAGCCCGGCGCCGCATTGCTGCAAGTCTCTGAGATGAAAGTGTTCGAGTTGCCGCATGTGATTCGCGCGGCAAGCGCTCGTACAAGGCGCTGAGTCAGACTGCGAACGGACAGTGGGTTCCCAAAAACGAACAGCTGGATACGAACTGGAACATTCTATCACGCTAATTTCATTACACATACAGATACAGCACCGCGGCAGTATAATTGCACTCAAGAGTCCGAATATCTGCATAGAACGGAGAGCGTCCCATGACATCTGTCAACCACGCCTTCCGCGTGCTGCGCAAGGACCCCGGCTTTACCGCCGTGGCTATCTGTTCTATGGCCATGGGCATTGGCGCCACTGCCGCCATGTTCAGCTTCGCCGATGCGATTCTGCTGAGACCGCTTTCGGTCACCGAGCCTGACCGCGTGGTTACGATTAACACCGCAAAGTCAGCGCCGTTCGGCGGTAGCACCATGATTTCCTACCCGGATTATGCCGATCTACGCGATCACAACCGCAGCTTCGACGGCCTGGTGGCAGCTTCTTACGCGAAGTTCGGTTTCAGCCGCGGCACCAGCACTTTGCCGCGAATGAAATTCGGCTATTTTGTTTCGGGCAACTTCTTCCGCGTGCTGGGCGTGCAACCGGCGCTCGGCCGCGCCTTCCGTCCCGATGAGGATCAGGTTGAGGGGCGCGATGCCGTGGTCGTGCTCGGCCACGATTTCTGGGTGAGCCAGTTTAACGCCAGCCCATCCGTCGTCGGCTCCAGGATTCGGGTGAACGGGATCGAATTCACGGTGATCGGTGTGGCGCCCGAGCATTTCACGGGCATCGACCTCGTCATGCGGCCCACGGTGTTCGTTCCGCTGGCCATGTCGCCGCGCATGGGGCCGAAGAACTTGCTTCAGGACCGGGAGGCCGGAGGGCTTTTCGTCAAGGGCCGGCTGAAGCCAGGCGTTAGTGTAGACCAGGCGCGGGCTGATATCGAGGCCCTTGCGCGTGAGTTACAGAAGCTGCACAGGCAGCAGAGCAGCGATCGTCTCCTAACGGCAGAGACCGAACTGCAACTTCGTGTCGAGCAAGGGCCCACGGTCATTGCCATGTCGATCATGCTGGGCGCGCTGGCACTCTGCGTTCTGATCGTGGCGTGCGCCAACGTCGCGGGTCTGCTGCTGAGCCGGGCGCGCGCCCGATCGCGCGAGATTGCTGTACGCCTGGCTATTGGCGCCGGCCGGGGCGCTCTCATCCGCCAGCTTCTGCTGGAGAATCTCTTCGTGGCGGTGGCCGGCGGAGTGGGGGGCGTGGCGGTCGCGGATGCCATGGCTGGATTCTGGCGCCGTGTCCCGATTCCCTCCGACATACCGGTAGTTTTTGACATCGGTGTCGACAACCGTGTGCTGTTGTTCACGCTTGTGGTTTCGTTACTCAGCACGCTGCTGTTCGGTTTGGCGCCCGCCTTTCGGGTGACTCGCCCGAACCTCGTTCCGGCCCTGAAAGCAGCGGACGCCGATAGCGGCGGTAAGCGCCGGCTGTGGGGCCGCAACCTGATTGTGTCCGGCCAAGTGGCGCTCTCGCTGGTTCTACTGGCGGTTGCGGCCTCCCTCGTACAGGGCTTCCGCGATGAATTGACCGGCGGGCCCGGCTATCGTACCGATCATCTGTTCCTGACGAGTTTCGACACGCAACTGGTTCGCTACTCCGAAAAACAGACGGAGCGGTTTTACGACGATCTGCTGCAGAAAACGCGTTCCGCGCCGGGCGTCCGCTCGGCAGCCCTCATCTCCAACGTGCCGATGGCCGGGCTCGACAGCATCGACATCGTGGTGGAGGGCCACGAGCCGCCCAACGGCAAAAAGGCGCCTCCCCAACTTGGCGCTTACATCAGCGACGGCTACTTCGGTACCATGGGCGTCCCCATCCTGGCCGGTCGCGGCTTCCTCGAGTCGGATCGCGAGAAGACGCCGCTGGTGGCCGTGGTGAACGAATACGCAGCGAAGCACTACTGGCCTAAGGGCGATACTGTGGGCAAGCGTTTCCACCTGGGGACTGCTACCGGCCCTCTCATCGAGATCGTGGGCATCGCCAGGGCGTCCAAGGTGAGTTGGATCGCCGAGCCTCCGCAGGACTTCGTCTACCTGCCCTTCCGTCAGCACCCGCGTTCCACGATGGCGCTGGTGACCGAGTCGAACGCCCAGGACGCTGCAACTCTCGCGCCGGTGCTCCGCGATGTGGTGCGCAGTCTCGATCCGGACATGCCCGCGTTCGACGTTCGAACCATGCACGAGCTCTATACGCAGCGCGCGGTGAAGCTGCCGATCATCATCACTCAGGTGGTGGCGGGCATGGGCCTGATAGGCCTGATTCTGGCCGTGGTGGGTCTCTATGGTCTGGTCGCCTATTCGGTGAGCAGACGAACGCGCGAGATTGGTATCCGCATGGCCATCGGCGCGGACCAGCGAACGGTGGTGTGGATGGTGCTCCGGCAGGGGATCGAACTCGGGGCAGCCGGGGTTGCCGTGGGTCTGGTGGCGAGTTTCTTCGCCTGCCGACTGGCCACCTCGTCCGTCGTCATCTCCTTCGACCGCCTTGATCCCTGGATTTTCGTGGTTCTGCCCCTATTACTTTTGGCTGTCACGGTGCTGGCAGCCTGGGTGCCCGCCCGCCGGGCATCACTGGTGGATCCCATGCAGACGCTGCGGGAGGAATGAGAGCAGTCATGTCCACTCTTTTGCAGGACCTTCGCTACGGGTTCCGCATGGCGCTGCGGAGCCCTGGTTTCACCGCGGTCGCCGCGCTCACGTTGGCCATTGGCATCGCCGTCAACACCACCGTCTTCAGTTGGACCGATATGATGCTCCTGCGGCCCATTCCGGGTGTTCCCAACGGCGGCGAGCTGGTGACCTTCGAGACGGTGGCCGCGGACGGCGTGGCCCTGCCCACGTCCTGGCCCGATATTCGCGACCACCGCGATCATCTGAAGCTGATCTCCCTAGCCGCGGCCACCCCGGAGACTATGACCATCGGAGAAGGCGATCAAGCGGATCGTATCTGGGCCGAGCTGGTCTCCGCCAACTACTTCGCGGTGCTCGGTGTGCAGCCGTTGAGAGGCAGGATGTTCTCGCAGGCAGAATGCGGCGATAACGCGGACGCTTGCCCGCAGGCCGTCATCGGCGAGAACCTCTGGAAGAGCCGCTTCCATAGCGATCCCCGCGTCATCGGCACCACGGTCGTGTTGAATCGCCAGCCGCTGACCATCATCGGCATCGCCCCGGCGGAATTCCGCGGCAGCCTGCCAGGTTTGACGCTCTCCATCTGGGCGCCCGTCACGATGGCGGCGCGGTTCGACATCGCTCCGGAAGGGGCGTTGAACGATCGCGGCAAGCGCTACTTCATGGGCGTCGCGCGGCTAAAGCCCGGCGTGCATCTCGCGCAGGCCCGTGCGGAATGCGAGTCTCTTGCCCGCCAGATCGCGCAGTCGGACCCGCACGCCAACGCTGGCATCGGCGCTACACTGCTGCCCATCCGCAAGGGCCACTGGGGCGGTCAGGCCCTGATGGCCGGCCCGCTGAGTATTTTGATGGCCGTGTGCGGCCTGGTTTTCCTGATTGTGTGCGCCAACGTATCCAGTCTGCTGCTGGCGCGCTCCATCGGGCGGCGGAAGGAGTTCAGCGTGCGCATGGCCATGGGCGCTGGCCGCGCACGGCTGGCACGGCAACTCCTCAGCGAAAGCCTGATCCTGGCGGCGATGGGAACGCTGGCGGGCACCTATTTGGCCATGTGGATGAGCCAGTCCCTCGGGTATCTGATGCCGCGCGGCGCCAACATCCCCATGTCGCTGGACATCCCACGGAACAGCGAGATTCTCGCCTTCACCACTCTGCTCTGCGTGGCGGCTTGTGTGATGTCGGGCCTCGCGCCGGCGTTCCACAGCGCTCGCGCCGGATTGAACGAAGCGCTCAAGGAGGGTGGCCGCAGCGGTGGAGAAGGCGCGCGGTCCGAGCGCACTCGCGGCCTGTTGGTGGTCTCGGAAGTGGCGCTGGCGCTCGTGGCCATCATCGGCACAGGCCTGTTCGCCAAAAGCTTCCAGATGGCCCGCCAGATCAATCCCGGCTTCAATCCCCGGAACGTGCTGGTGGCCTATCTGGAGCTGTCGGCGGCCGGCCACTCCGCACCGGACCGGCTGCGGTTTTGCGAACGGCTGCGCGATCGTCTCGCCTCCCAGCCTGGTATTGTCAGCGGCTCCTGGGCCGACGTAGTCCCGTTGTACTTCACCGGCAACCCCTGGGGTGACGTGCAGGTGGAAGGCTATGTACCGGGCGTGAAAGAGAGCATGAAGATCTTTCGCAATGTGGTAGGCCCCGGCTACTTGGATCTCATGCGGATTCCGCTCGTCGAGGGCCGCGATTTCACCGCGCACGACGACGAAAATGCCCCGCTGGTGATGATCGTCAACCAGACGTTTGCGCGGCACTTCTTCGGCGATCGCACTGCCATCGGCCACCGGGTGCATGCATGGGGCCGGTGGTTCACTATTGCCGGCATCGTTAGAGACAGCAAATACGTGTCGCCGAACGAAGGCGCTACTCCGTACTTCTACGCTCCGTCCCGGCAGGCGTTCATGGGTTCGTCGGTGAACCTGCTGGTGCGCACCACGGGTGAGCCGGAGCGGGCCATGTCCACGGTGCGAAGCGCCACCCGCTCCATCAACCCCGGCGTCGTCATCTTCGACGAGATGCCGCTGACCGAATACATCAGTGCCTCGCTGTTCGGGCAGAAAATGGCGGCGGTCATGCTGGCCGTGCTGGGTCTGGTCGCGCTGGTGCTCGCGGCGACCGGGCTCTACAGCGTGACGGCATACTCGGTGGCTCAGCGTACGCGGGAAATCGGCATTCGCATGGCGCTCGGCGCGCGGCCCGCGGACGTGCTTGCATTGGTAGTGCGGCGGGGCATGCGCCTGACGCTCGTGGGCGTGGCGATCGGACTGGTCGCCGCGCTGGCATTTACCCGCCTTGCCGCAAGTCTGCTGGTGCATGTGAGCGCCACCGATCCGTTGGTGTTCGCCACGGCGCCTCTATTCCTGGCAGCAGTGGCCCTGGCCGCCAACTATCTGCCCGCCAGGCGGGCCACGCGCATCGATCCGAACAAAGCCCTCCGGTGCGAGTAGTGGTAGGCGCGGCGAGGGCAGGTCATTACCGCGAGTATTGAGAAAGCTAAGTGTCGCAATCGGAACAAACGCACATTGTTGATGAGTCCGGCTGGAAAGGTCTCTACAAAGGCGGCGGAACCACTGCCCTGATTACGGTCGTGGTCGTACTAGCGGAAATCGGTATCGGATTCCTCCCCGGAGTGGCTCGCGCGTCGCAGCGGACCGTCACTGTAATCGACTGGTTCACACTCTTTCAGAACAATTGGTTCCTTGGCCTCCGCAACCTCGGTCTGTTGAATATCATTGGAGCAGCCCTATTAGCCCCGACGGTTTTCGCCATCTACTCCGCACTCCGGCGAGACAACGAAGCTTACGGCGGGTTTGGCACGATCCTTTTCTTCCTCGGACTAGCGGTCTACCTCGCAAGCAACAGAGCCTTCGCCATCCTTTCCCTGAGCGGCCAATACGCAAGTGCTATCTCAGATGCGCAAAGGTCTCTATTCATTGCGGCGGGACAGGCGATGCTTGCTGAGGGACAAACCCGTGCTGGCGTTCTCCTCATAGAATTTGCATGCTTGCTACTCTCCGCGGTCATGCTCAGAGGCAAGGTGTTCGGCAAAGCAACGGCCTACGCTGGACTTCTTGGAAATGTGCTGCTGATGGCCGTTGAAATCATCTTAGCCTTCATGGGGACGTTGACTGACGCGGGGATGGTAGTTGCCGTCGAAAGCTATGGCTCCAGAAGAGAAAGGACCGGATCAGTGAGCCGCGACGATGGTTTCAGGGAGTCCGACGATGCCTGAACACCATGACGACGAAGACGACCCTTGAATCGTCTTTCAACGTGGAACCTGCACCGGTTCTCCGATAACCTTGGCCCATTGGTTCGCTATGTTCCTATCTCTGGCAACGCCCTCGCCATTGCGAAACAGATTCCAGGTGTGTCTGGCGGCAAGGAGGTCTCCGCCTTCCGAGGCTTTGATCCACCATTTGCCGGCTTCGGCGTAGTTCTGCTGAACCCCCTTGCCGTCGGCATACATCATTGCGACAGCGGCTTCCGCTGGGACGTAGCCTTGTTCGGCGGCCTGCAGCGTGTAGCGGAAAGCTGAGGCGGGAGCGGTATTCACAGATTCGCCCCCCATGCAGAAAAGACCCACCGGGTCCTCGGTGCCTGTACCTGGTCCGTGTTGGCAGACCTCATAGTCTTTCTGTGCACTTTGTTCCTCGGCGGTAATGCCCGCCAGCCATTTCTCCCAGCCCTCCGGCGGGGCTTTGGTTCGCTCGTCGCCGTGTCCATTTGCTTGATAGAGAGGAGCCAGGATGCCGGCGGCCGTGGCGCGCAAAGGTTCCTCTTTATCCTGAAGCAGTGAAATTAATGCCTGGAACATCCGTGGGTCCTGACGAACGCCCTTCACCTGGAACCGCACTGCATATCCGATAGCGTCGGCAGCATCGAGACGATCAGGAGCATCGGCATTTTGATCTGTTGCCAGCCGGATCAGCGCCTGCTGGGCCGTTACGTAGCGCCAGTCGGCATACATTGCCAGAGCGCGGATCGCCGTCTGGCGAACCTTGATTGAGGGATCGGAGAGCTTTCTGGCAAGTGCAACCATTGTGGCTTCACTGAAAATCGCATGACGGCAAGTTTCGGCTGTGGCGGCCCGCACATTGGCGTCGGTGGAATCCAGCAGCTTTTGAATAATGGCGCCCGCCGGAGCCCCGCCGACCAGAGCCAGCTTGGGATAGTAGCCGTCAACCGGAGCCGGTGGCGGCCCCCGAAAGTCCTGGAGCAGTCCCATCTCCTCCGGCGATGGCGGAAGGTTCTTGTTCCGCAGCCTGGTCGCCCACGCGATGGCATTGTCATTGCTGGGCGGATGGTAGCTGCGATCCCCCAGTTCGTCGAACTCGCGATAGATGATGTGATAGCCCTTGGCTTTCAGACGAGTGTAGGCATCGCGAACGCAGGCAATATGATTGTCCAGGTCCCGGCGCCCCAGCGTCAGGTAAATCTCCGGAGCGCTGTTCACAAAATCGAGCGGCTCTTTCAGGTCGGAGGGCATTAACCAGGCACCCCAACTGTACATGATGGCGGCGGTGACGATGTTGGGATGCGTCATCATAAACTCGGCCGAGATCTTCGCGCCCTCGCCCTTGCCGTACATGTACACGCGCCGTGGATTGATCGGATACGTCTTCTTCGCCCAGGCGATTAGTTTTTCCAACGGCTCATGATCCTGCGGTCCGAACTTTCGGCCCTGAGGTGCGGCGGCGAGCAGAATATAATGCTCGAGGATTCGCTGGCGCCATAAGGACTGGCGCACGGGAAACAGATCGTTTCCAGTCGGCGTATCGTGCTCCTGGAAGCACAAAATCAGGCCGACTTGCTGAGCGGGATCCGTGGAACCAGCAGGCGCGATTCCCTCCGGGACTTCGATCACGTACTTGATAATCGTCTTCCCCGACTCATCCTTCAGCTCCTTCTCGATCGTGGCGCGCAGGGGCGTGATGAAGTAACACGCGACTATCGCCAGCTTCGTCAGCCAGCCGAATTGCGACGAAAATCGAGGTACGATGGCGAGGTATGTTGACCGGCAGGTCACTTTGCCTTCTCCTTAAATCCATTGATCTGCGTATCATACACCACACCCCCGAACACAGAATCGGCGATGCGGTACACTATCGAAGTGCGGGTCCTGATTGGACTGGTGTGTCTGGCGTCGGCTGCGTTCGCTCAGAAAATCTCATTCACCGACCGCGTGTATCCGGTTTTCCAGGGTGCCGGCTGCCCTGCCTGTCACAATTCCAACGGCGTGGCGTCGGCCACGAGACTGCATTTCCCTGAGCCCGAAGCTTCTACGGCGCGCATTGACAATTTTGGCAAATCGCTGGTCAAACTCGTTGACCGCGATCATCCGGACGAGTCGCTGCTCCTGAAAAAGCCAACTATGCGCGTTCCGCACACGGGAGGCGAACGCATTAAACCGGGGAGCCAAGAAGAGGATGTGCTCCGGGCGTGGATCAAACAACTGGCCTCGCTCTCGGGCGACGACCTGGCAAAGGCGCTCGATTACAGCGAGGACGATCCGACGCTCGGAGCCGAGACCCCTACGGCCGTATTACGACGGCTGACGAACAGTCAGTACAACTATACGGTTCGTGATCTGCTTGGGGATCAGTCGGCGCCCGCCAATCAATTCCCGCCGGAAGATTTCGTCAACGGATTCAACGATCAATATGACGCGCAAAGTCTTTCGCCTCTGTTAGCCGAGGCGTACAGCACCGCGGCCGAAAAACTGGCTCGGAACGCATTTCGCAACGGGGACACACATGGTCTGATTCCTTGTAAAGCATCGACCGCGTGCCGCGAGAAGTTTGTTCGCGGTTTCGGACTCAGGGCTTTCCGCCGGCCTCTCGATCATGATGAAGTGAGCCGTTACGCGAGGCTGTTCGCGCGCGAGACCGATTTCATCAAAGGCGCACAGCTTGTGGTGGAAGCGATGCTGCAATCGCCGAATTTCCTGTTCCGGTTGGATGAGACCTCCAACCCAAAGTGGAAGCCCTACGCGACGGCCAGTCGCCTGTCCTATACGCTCTGGGACACGGCGCCGGATACTGCGTTGATGAATGCCGCAGCTCAAGGGGAACTTGCCACGCCGGCCGATGTTGAGAAGGCCGCGCGCCGCATGCTGGACGATCCGCGTGCGCACCAGGCTCTTGATGAATTCGTTTCCCAATGGTTGCGTTTTGACCGCATCTTGACCAGCAGCCGCGAACGCCGGCGCTATCCAAAGTTCAGCCGCGAGACCGCGATCGCCATGACCGAGGAGGCGCGACAATTTATCTCAGACCTGGTATGGAACGAACGGAATTTCATGGACGCTTTCACGGCCGACTACGGGTTTGTGAATGCGGATCTGGCGGGTATCTACGGTGTACCCGCACCCGCCGAGGAGTTTGCGCGCGTCGCCTTTCCGCCGGAATCAGAGCGAGCGGGTTTGCTGGGGCAGGCTCTGTTTCTGGCGCTGTCGGCAAAACCCGATGATACTTCGATAACCGGCCGCGGCTTGTTCGTACGCGAACAGTTCCTTTGCCAGCACGTGCCTCCCCCGCCGGCGGGCGTGAATACGAATCTCGCCGCTTCGACAGAGGCCCATCCGCAAACCAACCGTGACCGGATGAGCGACCACGTGGCGAACAAGTTCTGTGCTACCTGCCACAATCTCATCGATCCGATTGGATATGGCCTCGAGAAGTTCGACGCCGTCGGCGCGCGGCGGGACACATACGAACTTTTATTCGCCAGGGGCTATCACGGCGATGGTGGCGGAAGGCGCCAGCCGCCCAAGAAGGTGGAGTTGACGATGGACACCAAGGGATTCGTGGCGGGAGTTCCGAATTCGAATTTTTCTTCGCCTCGCGAACTGGGCGCGCTGCTGGCCAAGACGCCGCAATGCCAGGAGTGCATGGTGAAACAATATTTCCGCTATACCGCCGGCCGAATGGAAACCCCGGCCGATCACGCACTCATCTCCCGTGTTCTCGATGACTTTCGCGATTCGCACTTCCGCTTCAAAGAACTTATAATTTCCTTAGTGCGGAACCGTGAGGCGCCGGTCCGGCCAGGAAACGTCCATGTCGCAAGTAATTACAAAACGCAGTAGGATTTCGCGCCGCCGGCTTCTGCGAGGCCTTACCCTATCGGGCGGCGCGTGGGTTGGTTTGCCTCCCCTCGTAGCCATGTTCAACTCGGCGGGGAGCGCCTACGCCGCGGAGCCCGCACTGGCGGGCAAAGTGACGGAAGCTCCTATCGAGAACCGCTTTGTATTGTGGTTCAACGGCAACGGAATCCCCGAACGCTATTGGATTCCCGCCGAGACGGGCGCCAACTACAGCCTCACGCCCTGTCTCGCACCACTCGCCCCGTTCCGAAACGACATTCACGTGATCACAGGCCTGGACAATTTTGCCGCCGGACTTCCCGGACCGGGCAATGGCCATCACAACTCCATGAGTGGTTTGATGACCTGTACTCGGTTTACAGGACGTGGCGCAGGAGGCCCGTCGATTGATCAGGCCATCGCCACAAAGATTGGCGGCGAGTCGCGATTTCGCTCGTTACAGCTCGGCGTAGCCCAGGAATCTTTCGGCGAGAGCATCCAGCGCAACATGAGCTGGTCCGGATTTGACCGTGCGATTCCCCCGGAGATGCTGCCCGACCGTCTTTTCGATCGCCTCTTTGGGCGGCGTGAGGAGGGCTGGGTGAATCGAAAGCGCAGCATCCTGGATGTTGTGCTGGAAGACGCTGCCGCGCTGAAAAAGGAACTCCCGAAGGACGATCAGGCGCGCGTCGATGAGCACTTGGCTTCCGTTCGCGACGTGGAGCGTGCCATCGCCAGCCTGCCTCCCGAGTATCGCCGCATCGATCCACCGGAATACGAAGACATGAAGGACTGGCCGCGCATCGCGAAATTGCAAAGTGAATTGCTAGCCAACGCGCTCATTACCCGTCAGACTCGCGTGGCTTCGTACATGCTTACCAAATGCCAGAGTATTTGCCGTTTCCCATGGCTCGGTTTCACCGCCGCACGGCACCACGATTACACGCATGCCGACGGCAGAGCGCCGGGAGCCGACGGCGTAGAAGGCCAGCGCATCATGCGCGACATCTGCCGGTGGCACGTGGAAGAGTTTGCGTACCTGCTGGGCCGGCTGAAGTCCACGCCGGAAGGCGACGGCAATCTGCTGGACCACTGCTGTCTCGTCTATGTGCATGAGCACGCCGAGGCCAATCCGCACAAAAATAACGGGCTCGGTCTGATTGTTGCCGGACACGCCGGCAGACTCGCGACCGGCATGCACACGGAAAGCACGGGCACGGTCGGCGATCTGTATGTAACTTTGGCAGATGAAGTGATGCACGCTGGCATCGGGACGTTTCCGACATTCAATCGTAAACTGACGGAAATGTTGGCTTAACTTAGGGTCGCGATTCTTCCGCCTTCGATTCAGCAGCCGCCTCATGCCCTGTCACGATTTTGCAATCAGCCTTGGCTTGACGAAGCGAGGCGATGCCTTTCTCCGTAAATGACGTGCCGGTCAGATCCACGATGTGAAGCGAATGGAAAGAGGACAGCACAGGCGCGGCGTCGTCGCCTACACGCTTGCAACCTCCCAGGTCGAGCCGCTCCAGCATATGCAGATCCTTCAGCCGTTCGAGCCCGCGCGCGGCAACGAGAGTTCCATTGAGTCGGAGCCATCGCAGATTCTTGAGGGTGTCTATGGCGTCAAGGCCTGGCTCACTCAGACTGACAGACCAAAGTCCGGAGTCTGTGCGCTGCGAGCCACTCAGATCGAGATAGGTTAACGCTGGCAATTGCCGTAGCGGCTGGAGGCCATTGTCGGTTAGCTTGTTGCCGCCGATCGTCAATTCCTTCAGATTTGGCAGGGAGGTGATCAGATCGAGTCCCACGTCGGTAACTTGTGCATAGCCGATGTCGAGCGACTCAAGTGAGCTTACAGCGGCAAGATGCTGCAAGGTTGCATCTGTTACCTTCGCGCCCCGGAGATTCAGCCGCCTGAGGTGCTTCCAGCCTTTCACGGCGGAAAGACCGGCGTCGGTGATGAGCTCCGCATAACAGAGGTTGAGATCGGTGATTGCTGGAGCGCTTTTCAATTCCTGCAGGCCGTGATCGCTAATGCGCGTCAGGGAAAGATCGAGGCGCGTTAGATATGGTAATGCCGCCAGCGCGGCCATATCGGAGTCAGAGACCCAACTTGCACGCAAATCGACGGAGGCGACCTTGCCGGAGGAATCGCGGGTGACCGTACCGCCCGCCTCTCGAATCCAATCGGCCGGATCCGCGGCGGCGAGCAATCCTGCGCTGAACAAAGCAATCACTGCCAGCCGCATGTCAGCCTCTGCCCCGGCGGGCCGGAAGAGCGGAATCCCGGTCGAATATGATTCCACATCCCGGTAGGGCCGCCTTGAGTTGGGCCAGACCTTTCTCCGTCACCAACGTGTGATAAAGATTCAACATCTTTAGGCCCGACATCGATTTGAGACTCTCGACGCCCGCATCAGTGATCTTCGCCATGTTCAGATGCAGCTCCCGGAGCTGCGGCAGTGTCTTGAGCGTCTCAATCGCTGTGTCGCTCACGTTCGTGTAATCCAGGTTCAGCACACTGAGTTGCCGTAGGTTTGCCAGAGCCGCAACATCTTCGTCATTCGTGGCGGTGCGTACTAATTCCAAACGCTCCAGATTTGCCAGCCCACGCAGATTCTCGATTCCCTTGCCGGTGCAACGGCAACTATTCAGGGCAAGCTCGCGCAGATTTTGCATGGCCGCGATGGAGCGCAAGCCTTCGTCGCCAGTATCAGTGCCATTGAGTTCGAGATTTTCCAAGTGTGGGAGCTTTAGGAACTGAACCACTCCTCGATCCGTAATGTCGGTATAACTCAGCGACAGGCGTTTGAGGTTAACCATGCGGCCGATATACTCCAGGCCCTCGTCGGTCAAAGGAGTGCTGGCAAGGTCGAGATCAGTGAGAGAGCTTAAGCCCGTCAGATTCTTAAGGCCAGGGCCTTGGACGAGCGTGCCCTCCAACCTCAAAGACTGAATTTGCTGCAAGCCGGCCAGACTTGCGAGGCCGTTATCGGAGACCGTGGTGTTGTTGAGATTCAACTCTTGGAGCCCGCTGAGAGACTTCAGAAAGTCCAAGCCTAAGTCACCGATCTCAGTGGCCGCGAGGTTCAATTCCTGGAGGCTAGCCAAGGCGCTCAAATAAGCAAGCTGAGAATCAGTTACGTGCGTCGCAGACAGAGACATCGCACGTAGTTTCCCGCCGCGGAACTCGGCTTTGCCGCCAACCGCGCGCACCCAGGCCGCGATCTCCTGCTCACTACTGCCTGCCGGCTTCGCAGCCGCCCCGCGGTCGTCCGCGGTGGCTGAACCTCCGGCAAACGCCACATCGCAGTGTGGGATGGCCGCATGAAAGGCTTCCACGCCAGCTTCCGTCACCCGGCTATAACGCACGTCGAGCGCGGCCATCTCCTTGAATGCGGTGAGCTTCGACAGGCCTGCATTCGTGATATGGCTCCGATAAAGATTCAACTCGCGCAAATGCGTCATGCCGGCGAGGGCGTCCAGGCCGGCATCAGTAATTCCGGCCCCCAGCAAATTCAGCTTTCGCATCGCTTTCAGGTTTTCGAGCGAGTGAAGTCCACGGTCCGTCACCTTCACGCCGTACAAATCCAGCTCCTCGATCCGTGTCAAACGGCTCAGGTATCTGATGCCGTCGTCGGATACAGCGGTATTACGCAGATAGAGCCTCTTCAGATCTTTTAACCCGTCGAGGGCCTTCATTCCATCATCGGTGAACGCAGAATCATTTAGATCGAGCGATTCGAGATGCGCGAACGGCGCCAGATCTGGTTTCACTACGCGCGACTGCGCCAATCGCAGCTCCCGAAGTTGCGTGAGTCCGGCCAGGAGAGCCACGCCTTTATCGGTGACGTTGTACGTCGGGAGAAAATGAAGACTGAAATAGAGACGCTCGAGATTCTTCAGCCCGGCGAGAGCATTCAGCGCATCGTTGGCATCGAGCGGGCTATCGGAAACCGGTGTCCACATGGGACCGGGAAGATAGAGTTCCCGCAGCGCGGTGAGCCCGGCGATTTTCTCCAGTTCCTTTGGGGTGGCGAGCGTACCAACAAGATCCAGACTCCGGATTTGGAAATCCCCTGCCGGCAACTGCAATAAATCATTGATCGGAGTACGCGCCCCGGTCAACGTTACACGGCCGCCCAAGCGAATTGCCCATTCCGCAACTTCCCGGTCCGTGGCAGCGCTAACGCAGAGCGTCCCCAGCAGCAGGCAGCAGAAGATTCGAATCGATGTTTCGGTCATCGGTGCTGAAGGACCCATAATAGCGAAAACGAGGGCGCAATCCTTTTCGGTGTGTACACCATTGCGTCCGTCCCGGCCGGGCGACAGTATCAGCGCCCACCGTGCAGGCGGCGATCGTGCATGGCATCGTACAGATTCGCGGGGCACAGCCGGGATGACGGGATCGCTTCGACAGTCCACTTGTA
>Ga0181536_10000807_pt1 | contig 37816 bp, 33 predicted proteins | sample PEATcosm2014_Bin_41_FD_121105 | JGI IMG/M metagenome (GOLD analysis project Ga0181536, IMG submission 121105) | Peatland microbial communities from MTU Mesocosm Facility, Houghton, MI, USA - PEATcosm2014_Bin17_60_metaG | ecosystem: Environmental > Terrestrial > Soil > Wetlands > Peat | place...
CTGAAAAACTCTTAAAGCCCATTCCCAAAACGGTGGTCCTAACCCCTTGAAAATCAAGGGCCACAGGTCGTTTTTTTCGCCTCTATGGGATGGCTGTGAGAATTTGTCATTGGTTATCGCAAGGCTCGTCTCCAGACCGTCGCCGGGCAACTGTCTTCTGCCCGCTTTGGCCGTCGCAATGGACATTGGGATTGAAGGCAGGGCGGGTTTCGGTTAGAATGGCAGGGATGAAGACGTTGGAAGTTGTCTGACCATGCGCGCCCAAAGCCAACTGCTGCTTTTGGCCCGCGTGAACCTCCTCCAATCCTGGAGGCGTCTGAAAGCCCTTCATAGAACATCGCGAATCCTGACGCTCACGATTGTCGTCTTCATCGTGGGTTACCTCTCCCTTTCCTTCTTCCTGTTCTCCAAGGGTCTTCACTTTGTCAACGATTTTCCCGCCTTGGGCGCCTTGTTGTTGGAGCGTCTGCTCTATCTGCTCTTCGCCTCGCTGCTGGTCTTGCTCATTTTCAGCAACCTGATCATTGGCTACGGCAATTTCTTCGGCAACCGGGAAACCAATTTCCTCCTCCCCTTGCCCATTCCTGCGCAGACCATCTTCCGCTGGAAGTTTATCGAATCCACTCTCCTGGCTTCGTGGGCCTTTCTTTTTCTCATCGCTCCGCTCCTGGCCGCCTACGGCCTGACGCTGGTGGTTCCCTGGCATTTTTATTTGATGACTGTCGTGGCCATCGCCTTGTTCATCGTGTTGCCGGGAGTGGCGGGGGCCTGGGTGGCCCTGGGCCTAGCCCGCTCGCTGGACCGGCGGACCTTTCAAGTGCTGGCGGTCATCGCCGCCCTGCTCCTGTTGCCGCTGCTGCGTGTCTGGTTGCGCCCTGAGGTTCTCCCGGACGATCCCCTGGACACTCGGGTGTTGTCCAACCTGGACAAACTCCTCAACCACACCCGATTTGCCGAATCGCCGTGGCTGCCCAGTTACTGGCTCTCGATCTCGGTGATCCAATGGTCCGAAGGCGCGCTGTCTGCCGCCCTGTTTTTCCTGCTGGTCTTGCTGAGCCATGTCTTGTTTTTTGGTTGTCTTTGCTTCACTTGCACCGGAAGGCTTTTTTTTGATTCCCTGTCCGCCGTGCAAAGCCGGGACAGCGTCTTCCACCGCTGGGAATGGTTTCAAAGGTGGCGCAGCGCCAACCGCGCGTTCGACTACCCGGTCGGGCCGATGGAAAGGGCCTTCCGCCTGGCCTTCAACCCTCCGCCCGACGTGCTGGCCATGCTCGTCAAGGACGCCCGCTGCTTTTGGCGGGACACCGCCCAATGGAGCCAGACGTTGATACTGATGGGCTTGCTGGCCGTTTACATCATCAACCTGCGCAATTTTTCCGATCAATTGTCCAATCCCTTTTGGGTGCATTTGGTTTGTTATTTGAACCTCGGGGCTTGCGCGCTGAATCTGGCGACGCTGACCACCCGCTTTGTGTATCCGCAATTCTCGCTGGAAGGCAAACGGCTCTGGATCATTGGCATGGCGCCGTTGGGCCTGGTGCAAATCTTGCGGGTCAAATTCTGGATCGCCAGCCGGGCCGCCCTGCTGCTGACCCTGCCGATCATCCTGCTTTCGTGCAATATGCTCCGCATTTCCCTGGACCGCACCCTGTATCTGAGCCTGATTATCGCAACGATGACCTTCACCCTGACCGCGCTGGCGACTGGTTTAAGCGCGCTGTTCCCCAATTTTCGGGAGGACAATCCGGCCAAGATCGTCAGCGGCTTTGGGGGCACGCTTTGTCTGCTGCTGAGCTTCCTTTACATCGTCGGCTCGGTGACGTTGCTGGCCATCGGCTCGCCTTGGGGTTGGCGCGGGGAAACCTCCGTGCCATGGATTTTGGGCAGTTGGGTCGGCTTCGCCTTCCTGTCCGTGGTGGTGGGTTTGGTGCCATTTCGCCTGGGCCTGCGGCGCGTGGAAGGATTCGAGTTTTAGCCCCTTGCGATGGACTCCAAGGCCGCGAATAACTCCTGGGCATCCGCCAAATGAGTCGCTCCAGCCTCCCTCCGCAACAATCCATATCCGGCCCCGTAAGCCCGGCCGTTGACCACGCAGGCGTCCAGTGCGCACTCGCGCATCTGTTCCTCTCCGCGCGCCACGGCCTGGGCGCGGTCGCCTTCCACTTCATATTTCCAGCCCGTCAGCAACCCCTTTGGAAACCAGCCCCGCAGTTGCCGGATGATTTTCGGCGTCGGCTTCAATTCCGCCAGCAGGCCCTCCGCGCGCGTCGAAATCTTCGCCGCCTGGACCTCGCGCAATTCCCCCGCGCCCGTTCGCGACCAGATCTTGCCAAACATGAAATCGCTCACCGCCGCCGCGTGAAAAACCGCCCGCGCGTCCGGAGAGCCGAGCGCCTCCAATCGCCGGCGCAAATCCGCCGTGGTGGTGAACACCTGGCGCCGTTGCGCCAGGGCCGGGAGGCCGCAGGTCGCATAATAGCCCACCAACAACTCCACCTCGTGCCCCTTTGCCGCCAGATAATCCGCCAGCCCGCAGCCCAGAGTCCCGGTCGAAAAATTGGTCAGCCGCCGCACCTGATCCAGTTCCTCATAAGTCGGCCCCGCCGTGACAACACATCTCATAATTCATTTCCTAATCCTAACCCAATCCTAATCGGGATTGTCTCCTGACTTCACGACAAAACTGGCAACCTTCTTCCATACGGCCTACCCTTGGTTCCCATGTGTGACATTGTCGGCATTGATCTGGGCACCACCAATTCCTTGATCGCCGCCGTGGATTCCGGCATTCCCGGCGTCCTCGCCGACGCCCAGGGACAGCGGCTCACCCCGTCGGTGGTGCATTATCCCGGCCCCGACGCCGCACCGCTGGTGGGCCTTGCCGCCGCGCGCATGAGAGTCCTCCGCCCGGCCCAAACGGTTTACTCCATCAAACGCTTCATGGGCCGCCGGGGTTCGGAAATCCCCCGCGAAGAAATGTTGGTCACCTACCCCGTCCGCGGCCAGGGCGCCGGCCCCGTCACCGTGGAAATCCATGGCCGCGCCCACACCCCGGAGGAAATCTCCTCCGAAATCCTCAAGAAACTCAAAGCCGACGCCCAGGCCGCCCTCGGCAGGCCCGTCACCCGCGCGGTCATCACCGTGCCCGCCTATTTCAACGACGCCCAGCGCAACGCGACCAAGCGGGCCGGCGAACTGGCCGGCTTGACCGTCGAGCGCATCCTCAACGAGCCGACCGCCGCCGCGCTGGCCTACGGCCTGGCCAACCTGGCCGACCACTCCAAAATCGCCGTCTATGACCTCGGCGGCGGCACCTTCGACCTCTCCATCCTCGAACTGCACTCCGGCATCTTTCAAGTCCTCTCCACCCACGGCGACACCCGGCTGGGCGGGGACGACCTGGACAAGCGCCTCCTGGATTTTCTTATTGACAAAATCAAGGCCGCTGGCGGCCCCGACCCCTCCGGCGATCTGTCCATGCTCTCCCGCCTCCGCCAGACCGCCGAAGAAACCAAAATCCGCCTCTCCACCGAGGCCTCCGCCGACATCGCCCTGCCCTTTCTGACGCCGGATTTTCATTTCCATCTCACCGTCTCCCGCGCCCAACTCGAAGACCTGACCCGCGACCTCATCGCCCGCACCCGCGAACATTGCCTGCGCTCCCTGGCCGACGCCAAACTCCAGCCCAAAGACCTCGATCAAGTCATCCTCGTCGGGGGCCAGACCCGCATGCCCCTGGTCCGCAAAATGGTGTCCCAGTACTTTGGCTGCGCCGAATTCGACGAAACCCGCGGCGACATCCGTCTGGGCGCCGCCTGGCACCGCGCCGCCGGCCCCCTGCTGAACACCACCCAAAACCCCGACGAAGCCGTGGCCCTGGGCGCGGCCATCCAGGCGGCCATCCTGGCCGGGGGCTTCAAAAACATCCTCCTGCTGGATGTCACCCCGCTTTCCCTGGGCATAGAGACCTTCGGCGGCCTGATGAACGTGATCATTCCCCGCAACTCCACCATCCCGGTCAAAGCCGGCGAACTGTTCACCACCGCCGTTGATTTCCAGCCCGCCATCGCCATCCACGTTCTCCAAGGCGAACGCGAGCGCGCCCGCGACAACTGGTCCCTGGGCCGCTTCGATCTCCCTTTCCAGCCCGCTCTCAAGGGCGTGCCCCGCGTCGGCGTCCAGTTCGAGATTGACGCCAACGGCATCCTGCGCGTCCTGGCGCGCGACACCAAGACCGGCCTTGAGAAAATCCTGGAAATCAAATCCGCCGTGGATGTCTCCGACGCCGCCGTCCAGCAAATGGTCGAACAATCCGTCGAACACGCCTTCGACGACCTCAAGGCGCGCCAATGGATTGAAGCCAAGCTGCGCGCCGACCAAACCCTCGCCGCCACCCGCAAAGCCCTCGCGGACTGCGCCGCCGAAATCGAGCCGGCCTACAAGACCAAAGTCCAGACCGCCGCCCAAGCCGTCGCGCAGCTAGTCGCCGACGACCTCGGCGATCCCGCCGCCCTGAAAGCCGCCCTTGACGCCCTCGACCAGGCCACCAAGCCCTTGGCCGATCTCCTGATGGACAAAGCTATGGACACCCTCCTCCGCCAACGCAACCTGATTGAGTAGTCGCCGCCTCCCGGCAAATCCCAATCCGTCCCATTCCTCTGCGCCCCGTCCGATCCCGCAATTTTTGCCTGTCTCAGTTTTTGCCTTGCCAGAACTCGCAATATGCCCAGAATCACCCGCGAGTTTTGTTGCCGTCCTTGATAGCAATCAGACTGGAACACATCAAACAAACAAAGACTGCATGAAAACACTCAAGAACAAATCGCTCATATTGGGATTCCTTTTTGGATTAGCCGTCCTCACCGCCTGTGTCACACCGGGAGAGAAGGCCAGAATGCAGACACAGCAAAAGGCTGAAGACGCAAGATTGCAGGCCGAAGCGGACGCGTTTCGCGACGGCTGGTCAAAACTCCAAAAAGGCATGAGCGCCCACCAAGTCTCCGACCTCCTGGGGGGTGTCCCTCCGCGTTGGGCCGTCATTGATCAGAACAGCAAGAATGGCCAGACCACCGAGGACGATACCAGAGCTTATCAACTCGTCTTTGACGCCGGCGGCTTGGCCTCGTGGACGATGCATCGTTAGCAAGCGATTCAAGAATATGAAATTAAAACCTGCTCTTCGCCGGGCATCGCCACAACGCCCGCTCTCCCTCTTTCTTGGCGCCCTCTTCATTGTCCTCTTGGCACTCCCGCCACTCTTTGCGGCGGGGCCATATCCATACCTGGCGGCGGGACAGCCCGATGCGCTGGCCCTGCTGGCGCCGCCGCCGGTGGCCGGTTCGCCGGAGCAGGCCGCCGATCTGGCCTCCACTTTGGCCATTTTCAACGCCCGGACTCCGGCGGAAGAAGCCGCCGCCAATGCCGAAGAGCATCTTTCCATCTTTTGCTTCGCTCCCGCCATTGGCACCAATTTCCAGGCCGGACGGTTTCCCGAAACGGAGGCGCTGCTGAAGGAAGTGGAAAAGGAAACCTCCGCCGTGGTCGGCATCCCCAAGTCATTTTACCAGCGCCCGCGACCCTCTCTCGTGGACAGCCGGTTGTTGCTGGGCGCGCCGGAATCGGGGTTCAGCTATCCCAGCGGACACTCCACCTTCGGCACGGTGGAGGCGGCGGTGCTGGCGGAATTATTTCCTCAACATGCCGACGCCATTCTGGAAGCCGGACGCAACTTCGGCTGGCATCGCATTCTGACCGGCAAACATTATCCGACCGATGTGTATGCCGGCCGGGTCCTGGGCCGGGCGATCGTGCGCGAGTTAAAGACCAGCCCCGCCTTCCAGCACGATTTCGCCCAATGCGCCACGGAGGTGGCCGCGGCCAGGCCTCTCCCGCAACCATGACCATCCCTCGGAAGTATGGGCCAAAAATAGTATCGCCGCTTCAGTTAGAATTCTTATTTGGCGGGCTGGGCCAAGTCCGCTGACGCGACGCTCTTGCCTGCTTCCGATAGAAAAGCCGTCAGCGGATTGTCTTTGAGTCCCTTTATTCCCGCGACGACACAAACAGCGTTTGTTTGCGCCCCAGCCAGACTCGTATGCGGGCCGGCTCCGGCGATGAACAGCGCGTTCACTTTTTCCTGGCCCAGCTTGTCATATTCCCTCGCGATGATTTCGTTGATGTCAATGAACGGCGCGTTCTCCGCCTTCGCGGCCTGTCCCGCCCAGCCGCCGTAATCATTCGCGTTGCGCGCGGCCTTGCCGTCGCGCCAACTGTTGTGCGGAATCATCGAGCAAACCATTAGCGTCGCGCCTTTGCCGCGGGCTTCGATGATGAATTGTTTTTCATACCAGCCGAAGGAATGAACCACCTCAAACTTTTTCGTGATGATATTGGTGATCTCCTGCGTCTCGTCGCCCATGCCTTTAATCGTGCCGCGCGAGCGGGCGGCCGGGCTTAATTCGGCCTCGTTGATTGGACTGCTGTCGTTGTGGCCAAACTGCATCAGCACAAAATCGCCGGGCTTGAGCATCGCCAGCACCTGCGGCCAGTGGTCGCGATGATATGTGCGCGTGCTCGTGCCCCCGACCGCGCGGTTGACGACATTGATCTTGTTTGTGTCGAACAGCGGCGCAAGCTCGTCGCCCCAGCCCCACTGCCCGCCCGCGCCCTCGCTGGATCCGTTTCTGACGGTGGAATCGCCAATCAGAATAAGTGACGGCAAGTTTGGATTGGCCGGAACGTTTTCCCGCATCCGGGGTCGCGCCGGGGCATTTGTCGTCTGCGCGTAACCCGGCGGCAAACCGCCGCACCAAACCAGCGCCAGGCCAAGGACCAGTTTCTTCATGCCAAAATCAGTTCTCCACGATGCCGGGAATCGGGTAATCCCATCGGTCGCTGCGGAACGGCGCGGCGGGCAGGCCGGCGGCGTTGTAAAGATTGCAGCCCATCCCTTCGGGATAATTGTCCCACGCGTAGCGCACCGCCACCGGCGCGGCCACTTGTGCGCTGCTGATCACCAGCGTCTCGCCGTCTATCTTCGCTTCGGCGCTCACGAATTTTTTATCGTCCCCGGCGATTTGAAATCCTTTCAGCGTGTCGCCCTTCGCCGTGAGTCCGCCGCCGAGATGCGTGAACGTCACACGAATCGCGCCGCCCTCCACTTTCATGGATTCGTACATCGGACCGTAATACTCGATCTTGCGGCCGTAGGTGTTCGCCAGGGCGATGCGCGTGAGACGGTCGCCGAGCGGTTCTTTGTTCTTCGGATGGACGTTCCGCGCCTCGCCGGTATCAATCGTCACGGCCATCCCGGTATTCGGCAGCGCCAGCACACTCGCCTGCTCCTCGCGGATGCGCGGGTTGTTGCTGATGTTTTGCTGCCCGGGAAGCTGCACAAGGTAAAACGGAAAATCCCCTTCGCCCCAGCGCGCGCGCCAGTCCTTGATCAACGCCCGCTGCACCGCGCCGTAAAGATTCAGACCGGGCGTGCCCCAGGCGATGGATTCGCCCTGATACCAGAGCGCCCCGCGAATCGCATACGGGATCACCGGATTGATCATGCCGTTGAAGAGCACGGTTGCGAAATGCTGGTCCCGCGCCGGGTCGCCGCCCGCCCCGCGCCCGCCGGCGGCGCGCGGTTTGTTGATCGGCGTCGGGTGAAGGGGCGCGACGGCGGGACGGTTTGTCGGCGAGGCGCGGAAATAACTTTCACACGCGTCCAGCGAATCGAGCATGAACTTGAGCTGCGGATCGCCGGCGAGCGCTTCGCGCGAAATCCACGCCTCCGCGCAACTCGCCCCCGACGCCTCCGTCAGGATGCCGACGGGCACGTTGAGTTCCTTCTGGAGATTGCGCGCGAAAAGATAGCCCACGGCGGAAAATCCCCCCACCGTGTTCGTGCCGCACACCAGCCAGCCGGCGCTGGCAACGGTGGCTTGCGGTTCATAAACCTTGGTGTCGCGTCCCGTGAACATCCGGACCAGCGGGTAATGGGCGGCCGCGATTTCCTGCTCCTCGTTGAGCAAACCGTAAGGCCCGCCCCCTCCCGCGACGGGAAACACCATGTTCGACTGCCCGGACGCAAGCCACACTTCACCGACCAGCACGTCATCCAGCGCGACAGGCTGCGCGGTTTTCGAGCCGGTGACGGTGAACGTCCGGCTCTCCGCCGACGCCCCCATCGGCTGAAGGTCAACGCGCCATTTGCCGTCCGCGCCCGCCGTCGCGGAAACCTTTTGCCCGGCAAATTCAACCGTCACTTTTTCCCCCGCGTCCGCCGTGCCCCAGACCGGCACGGGTTTCTCGCGTTGCAAGACCATGTGGCTGGTGAACGGGCTGGCGAGCTTTACCTCCGCTGGCAACGGGCTGGCGGAGAGCGCCAATGCGAACAAACTTGTTGATATTATTCTTTTCATTGCACTCTTAATTGTGATGGCAATTGGGTGTCTTCTGTCATTTCCCGGTTGGTTTCTTGCCTGAAACCAGCGTGGGCCTTTTTCGTGATTTTCCTCCAGCTCCTCAGTTTTGCAAGCCTTTCTTCCCACTCCGCCCTTGGTAATACGGGAGGGGCGAGCGCCGGCGAGACCGTGATAGATGCCTTTCCACAATTTGCGCCTTGCGCTGGAGGGGGAAGTGGGCGAGATTAGTCCTGCTGATGGGGGGCGTACTGGTTTCGACCTGAAAAACGCGCTGGAGGCGGCATGCCGAGGACGGTTCGTTGGCCTCGTTAATCATCGAACCAAAAATAAGTGCTAACCAAGAATTAGCTCTCGCGGCCTAAATGCGCCGCGACGTTCGCCTTTGGACACCTGCTACGAAGGACGAACGCCACAGCAGGTTAGGTGAGGCGCGGAGTCCGCGCGCGTTTCATCGAAACTCTTTCATGCGGGCTGGGCTGTCGGATTCGTGTCAGAACGGTATCCGGCGGTTGAGACTCTCTTCTGACTAAGCATGTAGTCGCCGCTGGTGAATTTGGCAGGGACGCGGGTTCAACTCCCGCCGCCTCCACCATATTTTATTGGTGTTTTAGCGAATGTCTTGACATTTGGGGACAGTTTGGGGACAATACAGGCCATGAATACAAATTCACAGTCCCCAAGCAAGAAGCCCGTGGTCATCCGTCGCGGCAACGTCAAGGTGAAGATTTACACCGTGAAGAATCGCGTCGGTGATACCGCCTATTCTCAGTTCACCCTCGTCTATTATTCCGGCGGCAAGCGCGTTAAACGCAACTTCGCCAGCCTGGACGAAGCCAAGAACGAGGCGGAGATCGTGGCCGTCAATCTCGCCAACGGTGAGCATGAGATTCTCAAGCTCACCTCCAATGACCGCGCCAGCTACATTGAGGCGGTGGAGCTTCTGCGGCCATTGAATCTGTCCCTGAACACCGCCGTCAAGGAATACGTCCGCGCCGCGCAGCAATTGCCCCAAGGCGCGACTTTGCGCGAGGCGGTGGACTTCTTTATCCGTCGCAATCCCGCCAGCCTGCCACAACGCACAGTCCGGCAGGTGGTGGACGAATTGATTGACCAAAAAACTAAAGGCGGGCGGGGCGATGTTTATCTCAAGGATTTGACCGGGCGCCTTGGCAAGTTTGCCGATGCCTTCCAAATGAACATCGGCCAAGTTACCGGGCCGATGATGGAAAAATACCTGTCCAGCCTGGACATCGCCCGCCGTACCAGAATGAACCATTTGCGGCTAATCGTGGGCTTGTTCAAATTCGCAGTGCGTCGGAAGTATCTGGCAAAGGACGCCCTTGACGAATTGGACGCGGTGGAAAAACTGGACGCGGAGTTGACCGAGATCGGAATTTTCTCGCCCGCTGAATTGCGCGGAATGCTGGCGGCGGCACGCCCGGAGATCATTCCTTGGCTGTCCATCGCCGCGTTTGCTGGCTTGCGCCATGCTGAATTGCAGCGCCTTGACTGGTCGGAAGTCAACCTGGCAGAGCGCCATATCATAGTCCCCGCCGTCAAGTCAAAGACGGCCAGCCGGCGTCTGGCACCGATGCCAGACAACCTCTTTGCCTGGCTTGAACCATACCGGCAGCAAACCGGGCCAGTGGCGGGTTTTGCGAACATGAGCAAGCAACTCGCCTGGCTAATCTCGGACATGAACGAATCACTGAAAAAGCAGGCGGTGGAGGCGGGGCACGATCCCAAAAACGTCCGCAAGTTCACATGGAAACGGAACGCTCTGCGCCACAGTTTCATCTCCTATCGGTTGGCGGTCCTTAAAGACGTTGCGGCGGTAGCAATAGAGGCGGGAAATTCCCCCACTATGATCTTCCGCAATTACCGCGCCTTGGTCACGGAGAACGAGGGCAAGGCTTGGTTCAACATCACCCCACAAGCGGACTCGAACATTGTCACCCTCACCCAAACTAGCGCAGCATAATGAAAGCGGGACGACTTGGAACACGCTCCTTGCAGAAGATGCGTGATCTTGCTCAACATGATTGGGATTTTCGGCCTGTGGCGGACAGCGAGCTTGTGGCTTGCTGTTATTACGAGTTTGCGCGTGAATCCGATACTCTTGTCAATTATTACGATTTGGACATACGGCGTAACCTGAAGAAGCTCGGTGCAACTTACCGTGCCAAAGTGAAGGGCAGGGTTTTGGCATTACCACATCCGATTAAATTGCCGTGGAACTCCATTGCAGGAAGCGAGTTTCCGAGGCTTGAATTTGTTGGCAGGGGATGGAAAAAACCTTTTCTGGTGTTCGACGGTTACGTCTATGAAAAACAAATCAAATTTGCAGACACTCCCTGGCAGTCTCAACGCCCAAAATTTCGGGCATACGCGGTCTTTGCATACAACGAATCCCTTACATCTAAAGGCTTCTCGCTTGCCGATTCCACGAGGAGGACGCTGGGCGCCATATCTTGCGAAGATTCCCGTTCCGGTCTTGATGTGAAGTCGGGCATTGAGCGGATGGCGGTAGAAATTGACTGGGCAGCCTGTGACGATTCGCGGCTTGTCGCCAGTTTTAAAAAATGGATTGCAGCCAATCGTCCAGACGGCGTTGGGCAAAAAAGCCAAAAGGGAAAAGGCAAACACCGTGACTGGCGGGCAAAGCTCAAAAGGCTGGCGGTTGCGCGGTTGCTCTCCCGTTGCAAGTTAAGGCAACTTCCCGCTCGATACCCGGAAGCATGGGAATGGCTGCGAACCAGCGGCGAATGGAGAACGCCATTGGAAACGGTGTCCGACCTGTACGACCAAGGACAAGAGAGGGACATTTACCGCATGAGAAAACAGGCAGAGGAGGATTTCCGGGAGCTTTTCCCGTTCTTGCCGCCCGAAGAGAAGCCGCGATTTCAAACTGAAAAGATGGGGGACAAATAGACGGTCATTTCCACCCCTTATCAGATTGCCGCAAGTTTCGGTAAAGTGCTGGCGTGATTAAAAAATTAAATGCCAATCCGAACGTCCAAGCCGAAACGCCTTCTGCGGGAGATCAGTGCCAGTTCCTCGTTAAACGGCAGGTCGCCCAAAGAATCCAAAAATCGGAGCGCACCGTTGAACTGTGGACGCGGCGCGGAATTCTGCCCTGCTTGAAAATCGGCAGGAGCGTCCTGTATTGCTGGGAGGACGTGGAACTGCAACTGCGCGAGAAGTTCACCGTCAACCGTCTTTCATCCGCCACCACGAAGGGCGGACCCGCCACCACCAAGAAAGGCTAATTGGACGCCACAGCTAAATTACGTGAGGTGATGTTCGCGGCGGGGTTGGAATGCGCCAGCCCGATTGTTGCGGATGGAATACTGCGTCGCTTTAAGCCGGCGGGTGACAAGGGCCGCAATGGCTGGTACGTGCTCCACCCAGGCCCGCCCGCGGCTGGTGCCTTCGGCTGCTGGAAGCGCGGCGTCAAGCAGAGGTGGTGCGAGCGAAAGCCGGGGGAAATGTCGCAAGCGCAATGGGGCCAAGTACGCCGCCGCTGGCAGCAAGCGGAGCAGGAACGCGAGCGAGCCGAGATGGAGCGGCAGGCAAAAGCACGGAAAATTGCCGCGTGGATTTGGGGCAGGTCTAAACCACTGGGCGATGGAACAAAATTTGTTTGTGATAATTGCGAGGACGATTTCGACGACGATTCAGAAGCCGAATCTTTGTACGAATGTGCTGAGTGTGGATCAAGATTCACCCGGTCTAATTCCGCCGATGGTGATTCGCATCGCTGCCCAGATTGCAACAAATTCGGCCATAAAGTTTCCGATGCTGGCTGCCCATCATGCGGTGATGGGGAACTTCACCCCGCCCTTCACCGCTACCTCATTGACAAGGCTGCAAGAGTGTTCGGCGAACTACGCGAATATCACGGCGCATTGGTGCTGCCATTGCTTGATGTTTCCGGCTCCCTGCACAGCCTGCAATTCATCGGCGAGGATGGCTCAAAGCATTTTCTTTCCGGCGCGAGGATTACGGGCTGCTTCTTCACCTTGGCCGACAGGCCCGACGGGCCGGTGGTGGTCGTCGAAGGCTACGCGACCGGGGCCAGCATCCACGAGGCGACAGGCTACGCAGTCGTGTGCGCCATGAACTGTGGCAATCTTCCCGCCGTTGCAAAGGCCCTACGGGCGAAATGGCCGGGGCGGGAGATCATCATCGCGGCGGACAACGACCAGTGGACTCAAGACAACCCCGGCATGGCCAAGGCGACAGAAGCGGCGAAGGCTATCAACGCCAAACTCGCCATCCCCAAGTTCAAAGACAATTCCAGCCGCCCGACCGATTTTAATGACCTCCACCACACACAAGGACTCGACACCGTGAAAACTCAAATCGAAAACGCCACAACCGCAACGGAGACTGACAACGAAACTTTTGAACGGCTCGCCAAGCTGACGCCCGCCGATTACGACCGTTGCCGCAACAACGAAGCGACCCGACTGAAGATTCGCGTTGGCATCTTGGACGATGAAGTTGTCAAGCGCCGTTCAAAAGTTGGCGAGAATCTGCAAGGCGGCGGATTGGACCTGGCTGACCTGGAACTATGGCCGGACCCGGTGAATGGCGCGGAAGTTCTCAACTCGGTGGCTGCGTCGTTTAGCCGCTATGTCGTACTGCCGGAAGGCGCGGCGGACGCCCTGGCCCTGTGGGCAGCACACACACATTGCTTTGAGCATTTTGTCCATACACCTAGGCTGAACATTTCATCGCCAGAGAAAGGTTGCGGCAAAACGACCTTGCGCGACGTGTTGGCGGTGCTTGTCCCGCGTCCGCTGCCGACGGAGAATTTGAGCGTGGCGGTGTTGTTCCGGGTGATCGAGAAGTACATGCCGACAGTGTTGGCCGACGAGTACGACTCATGGTTGGGGGACAACGAAGAACTTCGCGGGTTGCTGAACGCCGGCCACAAGCGCGGGGGTCAGGCGCTTCGTTGTGAAGGAGACAATCACGAGGTGCGCGGCTTCCGCGTCTTTGCGCCTGCCTTGCTTTGCGGTATTGGCGCGTTGCCTGGCACGCTGCACGACCGCAGCATCAGGATTCGCCTTGAACGAGCCAAGGAGGGCGAAGTGTCCGAACGATTCGATTCACGCCACACGGAGCGCGAGCAAATACTTTGCCGGAAGCTGGCGCGGTTTTGCGCTGACAACGGAGAACGGCTGGCACAATGCGAGCCAACACTGCCGCCCGGCGCATTCAATCGGCTTGCGGACAACTGGCGGCCACTTTTTGCCGTGGCTGAAATTGCGGGCGGGGATTGGCCGCAACGGGCTGCTGTCGCTTTTGCAAAATTGACCTCCAAAGAGGATGCTGACGCTCAAGGCATAAGGACGATGTTGCTGGCCGACATCCGGCAAATTATGACCGAAAAGAAGGTCCACCGGATATTCTCAAGGGAACTTGTTGAATCGCTTTGTGCCATGACCGACCGCCCTTGGCCGGAAGCGCATCGGGGCAAGCCGATTACAGAGGCTTGGCTCGCTCGCCACCTCCATTCCTTCGGTATCACCCCGCAAACGCTTCGCATCGGCACGGGCCGCGCCAAAGGTTACGAATCCGCCGACTTTGCCGGGGTCTTTGAGCGTTATCCACCTGACGGCAAGTCGCGGACCTGCCAAACCATCCTCGGCCAGCCGCTAGACCAACTATCAATCAATGGCGGACTGTCAGGCGCAACGCCATTTCGATCGGGTCCGCGCCACTGTGGCCAATCGGCACCCATTCCTGGAGCAAGAGACACCAGAAAGCCGGTCAGAAACAGCGACCTCCAAACCCCTTGGAGAAGGGAGCCGGGTTGTCTGTTCATTTGCACTGCACATATCAGACCGGGAAGCGTCTGTAAAGAAAAAGGTTTTGCCGGTTTTGCGCTGGCTGGGCTGGCGGCTGAGGTTGCTGGCGAGAATTGGCCAGCAGCGGAGCCGTTCCAGCGACGGCCTCACAGGGAGCGGCCCTGGCCGGGCATTGCCCCATTCGCGAAGCGGCCTCCCAGAGGAGCACCGCGTTCTTTTGCGGCTCAAATCAAAAGAAGCTTGACAATCTTTAGCAACTATAAGGCACCCGTCACCGTGAAAGGAAAGGGCGTGTTGAGAAGCAATGGCAAATCGGATCATTTTGCCGCCAGCCTGGTCGCCGCGCCTGTCCAGTTGGCGATGGATTTTTTCAACTTCAACCCGCCGTGAAAATATGCAGCCTCATAACTCGCCAGTTGCAGGTTAAGCTTCTTGATGTTCACGTTCAGCGGCACGATATAGCCGGTCCATGCCGGGCGCTGCGGCATCTGGTCAATGGCCGCAAAGAGCGCTTCGGCCCCTGCCGGGCCTATCGCGCAATCCAGCGAATTCAGGGTGGCGGCTTTGACGCTGGCATCCCACTCGGCCGGCGTGATGAAGTTGTTGATGGGCACCGGCTTGCCCGCCTGCATTTCCCCGGCGTATTCTTGGCAATGGCCCAGATAATGGTGGGAGAGATTGATCGCCAGGGTGATGCCCATCATCTGGTTGAAATAGCTCGCCTGGTCGTTCATCACCGCGTCGCTCCAATATCGGGCTTCGATCATGTCCGGCGGTTCCGGCGGTTTCTCGCCAGTCGTCTGGCGCCCAAGATCGGACACATATTGCCGGAAATAGCCGGGTTGGATGCGATCTATCGCCTTGGCATGGGCCAGGTGGTTGATCAAGTTGACATACCCGGTGGAAATCATTACCTGGCACGGCGTTTTGCTTTCGGCATTCCGGGTGATGGGCATTATTTCCGGCGCATCCGTCTGCTCCACCGCAATCGCCTCCGGGCTGATCTTCCTCTGGAATTTCTCGTCCAGCGTCTGGTAAAGTTCGTTCCCGATTCTGACCGCCAATCCCAAATCGCTGGCGTACACATGGGGCGCCGGGTTGGTCGCGGCCAGGGCCGGAATAAGGAGACTAAGCCAAGTGGCTGCAATTGCGTTTCTCACCAGAGTTGTTTTGTCCATCTGAAACGCGTTGCCCGCAATTCCTGTGCCACCTTCTCCGTGGCGGGAACAGTTCCAGCGCCGGCGGGCGCAAGGGTCTCGCTTTCAGGGGTCGGCAGGCGAGCCGGGCCGGCGCAAAGCCAAAGTGGGCGGCGGGCCGCGCCGAAACGTGTCCCATTCCAAGTCAGCCGTCACAGAATCTGGGCGCTTTCTCCATGCCGGAAGCGTTTTTTTGGATGACTCTGCACACTTTCAAATCAAACCGCCATTTGCTATGCTCTGCCCCATGCGGATAATCACTCGCTGCCGGCCCGCCTGGTTCTTGCTGGGCTTCTTAGCCCGCGGCCTCTTGGGGCAGGATGCCCCCGCGCCCCATTCCCTCCCCGCCGGTCCCACGCTGGTTTTTGGCTCCCTAACCAATCAGTACGACGCCAAACCGGAGGACACCAGCGCGCCCTTCTCCATTTATGTCACCAATGTTTGGACCAATCCCATCGTCATTGAATCGGTGCATACCTCCTGTCATTGCACCGTGGCCACCATGCCCGCCAATCCCTGGGTTTTCCAGCCCGGCGAGAGCGGGGTCGTCAGCGCCACCGTCGAATTGGAGGGCCAGGACGGCCTGGTGACAAAGGTGCTCACCTTCTTCACGTCGGTGGGCGAACGCGTCGTCACACTCATCGTTTCCATCCCCCCTCCCCCGCGCCCGGGCGACGCGCCCCTGAGCGAGGCCCAACGCCAGGCCGCCGCCACCAAGGCCGCCGCCGATGCCCGGGCGATTTTCAAGGGCGATTGCGCCTCCTGCCACGTGGATAAGGCGCGCGGATTGCTGGGGCGCGATTTGTACGCCGCTTCGTGCGGGATTTGCCATGACTCGCCGCATCGGGCCGGCATGGTGCCCGATCTGCGCGCCCTAAAACAACCGGGCACTCTGGATTACTGGACCCAGATCATCTCCTACGGCAAGCCTAACACCCTGATGCCGGGCTTCGCCCGCGCCCAGGGCGGGCCGCTGAGCGACCTCCAAGTCGCCTCCCTGGCCGCCTGGCTCCAGGAAGCCATGCCGCCCCGTCCGCCGCCCCGCTGACATTATACTTGACTCACTTGCTGTGAAGGTAATCCTGCATCGGCTTCAGGATGCCCCAGCGCACCAGCGCCACGATCAACACCGTGTAAATCAGCGAAACCGCCACGTCGCGGGCCAGGCCCTTCCACCCATACGGCTTGTCCTCCTCGCTGAGGATCCTGGACCCGCCTTTGTGCATGAGCACAAACCCCAGCACATTGCTCAGCCAATAGCCCAGCACCAGGCTCGCCGCAAAGGCCGGCTTGTAAAACCAACTCACCACCCACGCGAAGAGCAGCGCCAGCGGCAGGTTCACGAACGTGTCGTTCCACCACGAAAGCGGCGAGAGCATGAAGCCTATGAAGGCCACAATGCCGCCGGACACCCTGCGTTGCGTGAGTTCCACTTTGGCCATGCGCCTGGAATCATGCCACATCCCTCCCCTCCCGCCAGCACATTGTCCGCCCCTCCATGACAAGATGAAAAAAATCCGCAAAAAAAAGTTGACCGCCGCTCCATTCGGGGGTATGAGTGGAGCATGAGCAAGAATTTGAACCTTCGACTGTCGCTAATCGCGCTGCTTCCAGCCCGCGCGGCGGTTGAGGTTTGATTTCGTTGCCTGATCTTTAAGCCCCATCGCCGGAGTCCGCGATGGGGTTTTTTTTATTCCCGTCGCGGCTTGGGCGCGGCGGCGGATCAGAGAAGGCCTTATTATGAACAAGAACCGAATCATTATATTGGACACAACCTTGCGCGACGGGGAGCAATGCCCCGGCGCCTCCATGAACTTGCGCGAAAAGATGGAAATCGCCCGCCAGCTCGCCCGCCTCAAGGTGGACGTCATCGAAGCCGGCTTCCCGGTCATCAGCGACGGCGATTTCCTCTCCGTGCGCGCCATCGCGCGCGAAATCAAGGGGCCGGTCATCTGCGGCCTGGCCCGCTGCGTGCCCAAGGACATTGACGCCGCCGGCGCGGCCGTCAAACCGGCGGGCAAACGCGGGCGCATCCATGTCTTCCTGGCCACCTCCAAGATTCATCGCGACTTCAAATTGAACAAGGCGCAGGACCAAATCCTCCGCCTGGCCGTCGAGGGCGTCCAGCGCGCCAAAGCCTTGGTCCAGGACGTCGAGTTTTCCCCGGAAGACGCCTCGCGCACCGAGCCGGAGTTTTTGATTCGCGTCTGCCGCGCCGTCCTCGCCGCCGGCGCCACCACCGTCAACATCCCCGACACCGTCGGCTGGGCCGTGCCGGAGCAATTCGGCGCGCTCATCGCCCAACTCTGCGCGGCGGCGCCCGAATTCTCCTCAGGCAAGGCCGTTCTCAGCGTCCATTGCCACAACGACATGGGCCTGGCGGTCGCCAATTCCCTCGCCGCCGTGCGCCAGGGCGCCCGGCAGGTCGAATGCACCGTCAACGGCATCGGCGAGCGCGCGGGCAACGCCGCCCTGGAGGAAGTGGTCATGGCCATCAAGACCCGCGGCGATTTTTTCGGATCCTTGCAATGCGGCCTCGACACCGGGGAAATTGTCCGCTCTTCCCGCCTCGTCTCCCGCATGAGCGGCTTGCTCGTCCAACGCAGCAAGGCCATTGTCGGCGAGAACGCCTTCGCCCATTCCAGCGGCATTCACCAGGATGGCATCTTGAAGAAGCGCGAAACCTACGAAATCATGGACCCGGTCCAGGTCGGCTGGGGACAGACCCAGTTGCCGCTCACCAAGCACAGCGGCCGCGCCGCCGTCTCGGCCCGCCTGCGCCATCTCGGCTTCCAACTCAGCGAGGCCGAACTGGCCGCCGTCTTTGTGCGTTTCAAGGAAATCGGCGACAAGAAGAAATTCGTCTATGACGACGATTTGCGCGCCTTGGTCGAAGGCCAGATCACCGATGTGCCCGAAACCTGGTCCCTCCGCTACTTCCACGTCACCAGCGGCAATTCCACCGTCCCCACCGCCACCGTGCGCCTCCAAAAGCTCGCCGGCAACAAAACCACGGCGCAGGACGCCGGCATCGGCGACGGCCCGGTGGACGCCGCTCTCAAAGCCATTGACCGCCTCACCCACCGCCACGGCAAATTGTTGGATTATTCCTTGCGCGCCGTTTCGCAAGGCAAGGACGCCTTGGGCGAAGTGACCGTCAAAGTGGACTTCGGCAAAGGCCAAATTCTCACCGGCAAGGGCGCCAGCACCGATGTGATCGAAGCCAGCGCCCGGGCGTATTTGAACGCCGTCAACCGGTCGCTGGCGCCTCACTGAGTTTTGGCCTGCCAGCTTCTCCGCCATGAGCGAGCAGAAAAAAACGCGCGTCATTGTCGGCATGAGCGGCGGCGTGGATTCCTCCTCCGCCGCCGCGCTCCTTTTGGAGCAGGGCTATGAGGTCGTCGGCATCACTCTCAAACTCTGGCCCCAGGACTGCGTTTCGCGCGCGGAAGACAAATGCTGCGGCCCGCAGGCGGTCGCCGACGCGCGCGCCGTCTGCCACAAACTGGGCATCCCGTATTACCTGGTGGATGAGGCGGCGCTCTTTCAAAAGCAGGTCATCGCCTATTTTGCCGAAGAATACAAAGCGGGGCGCACGCCCAATCCGTGCGTCCTGTGCAACGAGAAACTCAAATTCGGCGCCCTCCTGGACCGGGCGCGCCAACTGGGCGGCGATTTTATTGCCACAGGCCATTTTGCCCGCCTGGAGAAAAGCGCCGACGGGCGGCGGACCCTCCTGAAAAAGGGCTGCGACCCGCGCAAGGACCAGAGCTATTTTCTCTTTTCACTGCGCCAGCCCCAACTGGCCCGCTCGCTCTTTCCCCTGGGCGATAAAACCAAACAGGACACCCGCCAGGTCGCGCGGTCCTGCGAGTTGAAAACGGCGGACAAGGAGGAAAGCATGGAAATCTGTTTCGTTCCCGACAACGACTACGGCAAATTCCTGACCACCGCCGGGCTGGCCCAACCGCATCGGGGCGATATCGTCAATCTGCAGGGGCAAGTGCTCGGACATCATGAAGGCGTCGAGTTCTACACCATTGGGCAGCGCAAGGGGTTGGGGATTTCCTCCCCCAAACCCCTCTACGTCATTGAACTGGACAGCGTCCACAATCGCGTGGTCGTCGGCGGCGATTCCGCGCTGGACCGCGACGAATTCACGCTGGAACGGTGCAACTGGATTCCCTTCGACCAGCCCCCGCAAGAAATGCGCGTCTCCGCCAAAATCCGCTACAACCATCCCGGCACACCCGCCGTGGTGCGGGCACTGCCCGGAGGCGGCGCCGCCGTCAAGCTGCTGGCGCCCCAGCGCGCCATCACCCCCGGCCAGGCCTGCGTGTTCTATGACGGAGACCTGGTCCTGGGCGGTGGCTGGATCACGCGCGGGTGAATTTCAGCCCCATTACGGCGCCTTCTCCACCGCCGGCATTTCAATCGGCTGGCGGCCCGGCACAAGCTCCAGGCCCAGTGCGGCAGGCCCGTGGTTCACATTATCCCAACGGCGATTCACCAAATGATCCCCGGGCGTCAATCTCCGCCCCACTGATAATCGTATCCGGCCGGCGGCTCGTATTGCCACGGCAAATCTCCCAGCGCCAGGGTGCTGTCCCAGTAGATTCTGATATACTTGACATGCCCATCCACGAAGCTCACCATGTTCATCGCGTTGTTTATCGGGTTCAGATCCGCCCCATGCGATGGCAGCGGGTCATGCCAGGAATAGGCGAAGCAGGCGGGCTGGTCGGCCACCAGCACCGTTCGGACCGGCTTCCGGATCGCACTCATTCTACAGCCGGCAATCCCGTCATACGGCGCCCCGGTCAGCGGGTTGGTTCTCAGGTTCACCCGGCTGAACCAGTAACTCGAATAGTCGGAGATCGGATCCAGAAACAGACTGGTGGGGATATACGGCGCCGGAGTGCTCAAGCCATAGTAAAAGGTGTCCGCCGGACAGTCAAACAGCCGGTCTTGCGGCGAGGACGGGCCGTTCAGGCCGTCGTAGCTCTTGGTCAATTCCTTGAAGAAATGCCACTGGTTTGACCACGGCATGCCGTTGGTAATGACGATGCTGGGCAGCGTGTCCCCGTGATCGTCCGCATACATCCGCATTCCCAAACTGATTTGTCCCAGGTTGTCCAGGCAATTCGTCCGCTGCGCGCTGCTTTTTGCCTTGGACAAAACCGGCAGCAGCAAAGCCGCCAGGATGGCGATAATGGCAATCACCACCAGCAGCTCGATCAACGTGAAGCCGCGATGCGCAAAATCCTTGCTTACATTTCTTTCCATGCCTGCCACTCTCATCTTCCGGGCGTTTTCCCAAGAACCACCGGAATTGCTTTCCAGCCTCGCTCACGCCAGGGTCGCGCGCCGCGCGCGTCACAAACCCGGCATCGAGTTGGTGATGTTGTTTCCAAACTGCCAGTCCACACCCTGCGCATGGCCGTCGGCAAACGTCACGTCCGCCTTGCCCTGATGCCGGTTGGTCAGAGGATCGGAGCCGGGCATCCAGCGCCCGTCGTTGATGGCGCTGCTGCCGCTCGGATTGTCGCCGGCCCCGCTCGGTTCCTCCGCCAGCATGATTTTGAGCGCGGGATTCAGGACGGATGCTTGTTTGAAATTGTAATTCATCGCGCTCGTAAAGACCGACGACATCCCCAGATTCGCGGTCATGTCAAAACCGGAATAAGACCCCACCCCGTAGCCGGTCATGCTGTAGCTGTAAAGATACGGGCCGTCGGTGTCGTCCGACTGCGCGTCCCGCTCGGCATCGCTGGTATCCATCGGGCAGCGGAAAAGCCAGCTGCTGGCGCTGGCCACCTGGGCGACGATGGGACTTTTCTCCACGGGCGGGTAAACCTCCGTATTCGTTCGCCAATAAATCCAGTCATACTTGTTGTAACCCAGGTGTTCGGACGCGATCCCCGGAAACGTCCCGGCGTCCTCGTCCACATACATCATCATGCCCAGGCCAAGCTGCTTCTGGTTGCTGATACACTTGGCCTGAGCCCCCTTCTTCTTGGCCGACGAAAGCACAGGCAACAACAACGCCGCCAGAATCGCGATGATCGCAATGACCACAAGCAGTTCAAGCAAGGTGAACGCGCGCCTGGATTCTCTCTTCATTCTCAATTAGACACCGCCGTCCGGGATTTGTTTCAATCTATCGCTCTCCATCAATATATGTCCGCCCCACAGCAAAACCGGACAAAAAAACTGGCCATTCCCCCCCGATTTTCATTACCGGCCGGCGGATCGCATTCCCCCCTTCCTCTCCCAGTCTATGCACCACACATTCGTCCGAAGGCTGCACCTGCTGTTTGTTTTGCGTCAATCCTTCGCCTTTTCCACCACCAGCATCTGGATCGGTTCGAGGCTGGGCACAAGTTCAAGACCGAGTTGATCGAGCAAGGCCTCTTTCAAGGCTTCAATATTATGGTGCTGCCGATCTCTTTCCTCCCAGGCGAGATCAATGTCGAAGCTGCCGCTAAGACCAGTTCTGTCCAGGACTGGACTCGTCTGGAAATAATTCTCGAGACCGTTGGCCAAGGAGCCAAGAGATTCATTTTTCTGGACGTGGTGGCCCGGCATTGTGCGAACTGATGATCCTTCCCCCGGATTTGTGTTCAGCCTCAGTCCTTGTGCGTTTGGATTCTTAACTTTGAGCAGCAAGACATCCATTTCCCGTGTTTCCAGCCGCCCGACTAAACCAAATTCATTCTTAATCTTCTCTTGCAACGCGGCGAACACATCTTGAGGCCGCGATCCTTTCGGCAGCTTGGCAATAAAGTCATAGAGGCCGGGTGGCAACTCGGCGGCGAAAGTTGTTCGAAAGCCACTCTCGTGATAGGCAACCATTACCAGGTTGCTGGCGGGCACTCCAATCCCCATCCAGTCATAGCCGCTCGCGCCCCAGCCTCCCGTGGTTGAGAACTTCGACGGCAAAATTCTGACCTGTGGCGAAGCTCGGTCGAGCACTCTGGAGTCCCAATTATGGACGCGCCATGAATCATCCACTTTGCTTTCCTCGACTTCTTTGACGGTCACAGTAACGGTTCCCGCCGCGAGCAACACACTTGCTGCCACCACAATTGCTGTTTTTGCTTTTGTCCAAGCCATAAGTTTCAAGGCTCCTTTGATGAGGGTTAAGGTTGAGCCGCTGGCCGCCGCGCCTTTGGCCATCGCCACGGCCGTGACCGATTTCGCCAGGGCTGCCGGCGCCGCTTGCACGGCATGGGCCGCTATGGCCCCGGCACACATTTCTGCGGTCGAAGCCACCCCGCGTTTGACGAAAAACTGCCGCAGCTTTTCCAGCGCCCGATGCACCCGCCTTTGCGCCGCCGCGTCATTCACCTTCAAGGCCGCCGCCACTTCGCGCACGCTTTTCTCTTTGAAATAACGCATGATCACCGCGTCCCGATCCTTTTTCCCAAGACGCGACATCGCTTCGTCCAGCAGCGGTGAGAGTTGATGCCAGACTGAATCGCCGACCGATTCCTGCAGTGTGGATTCCATGTAAGCCTCCTGTTCGCGAAACTGGCGGCGGTGTTCGCCGCGCACAAAGCTCAACGAAACCAGCCGCGTCGTTTCATAAAGCCAGCCTTCAAGGATGGTGTCCGGCCGCAGGCGGGCGGCCTTGCGCGCCAGGATCACGAACACCGCCTGGGTGATTTCCTCGGCTTGCGCCGCAATGCCGACGTGACGAAGCGCCACCGAATAAACCAGGTTGATGTGCCGCTGAACCAACGTGGCAAAGGCCGCTTCCGAATTGAGCCGGCCATACTCCCGCACCAATTCCATGTCGCTGGAATCACGCATTTGTGAGATTATTGCCGCCGCGCCCGGAAATCAGACATTTATTTTCAGACTTTCACCACCGCCGTCCGCCCTCCAGCCAGGGTTGCGCGCGACCGGAGTTTCTCATTTTTGGGGTTGCTCCATCGCCAGTTTGGGGTTTTAATGGCGGCATGGCTGTGGCGGCACACCAGCCCGAAAAAACCGCATGCACTCCATCGCTTCATTCGACGATTTTGCGTCGCAACTGCGCGCCTTTATGGCGCGGACTACGCCCAATGCTCCCCCGGACCAAACCCACACCGAGTTTAACCTTCTGGCGTCGGCCCTCTTCTCCCTGCAAGCCGACTCGGTGCCCGTGTACGGCAAACTCTGCGCGAAACGAAAAATTGTCTCCGTTCAGGACTGGCGCGAAATCCCGGCGCTCCCCGTCTCGGCCTTCAAGGAATATGAGGTCACCAGTCTGTCTCTGACGGAACGCACGCGCGTCTTCCATTCCAGCGGCGTCACGCAGCAGAAGCCCAGCCGCCATTTTCACAACGCCCAATCGCTGGCCCTTTATGAGGACTCCCTCCTTCCGTGGTTCTGCCGGCATTTGCCACCACTCACCGGTGACCATTCTTCCCTCCTCTTCCTCACGCCCTCCGCCGCGCTGGCGCCGCATTCCTCACTCGCGCACATGTTCGATACGATCGGGCGGCAATCCCCCGATTCCCGGTTCACCGGACAACTCGACTCGCAAGGCTTCTGGGCGCTGGACCTGGGCCAAACCTTCGCCGCGCTCAACCAGGCACAATCCGCCTCCCAGCCGGTCGCCTTGTTGGGAACAGCCTTTTCCTTCGTCCATCTCCTGGATCATTGCCAGGCAACTCAGACGCGCTATCGCCTGGCCGCCGGTTCGCGCGCCATGGAAACCGGCGGCTACAAAGGCCGTTCGCGGGTCGTGTCCAAATTGGCGTTGCGCCAAATGATGACCCGGTGGCTGGGTATCCCTGAATCGCGCATCCTGGCCGAATACGGCATGTGCGAATTAAGCTCCCAGGCCTATGACCGCGTGGTTCCCGGCCCGGGCGCGGTTTTTGAGTTTCCTCCGTGGGCGCGCGCGCAAATCATCTCCCCGGAAACAGGCCGCGAAGCGGGCGAAGGGGAAACGGGAATGATTCGCGTTTTTGACCTGGCCAATCTACGCTCCGTCATGGCGGTGCAAACGGAAGACCTGGCAGTGCGGCGCGGCGACGGCTTTGAACTGATCGGCCGCGAGGCCGATGCCCCGCCGCGCGGCTGTTCGTTGATGCTCCAATAATTGACGACCCCATGACCCTGGTAAATTATTTCCTGGCAGACCTGCCCCCGGAAACGGAACTGGCCCCCAGCCTCATCACCGAGGCCTGCCAGACCCTCAAGCGCAACCGCCAGCTTTACCTGGAATCTCGCGACACGGACAGTATCGTCCAAACTCTCGACGGCATAGGACACGACTGGCTGGACCCGGATTTTCCCTTTCGCAGACACGTTTTGGAAGCCGGCCCGGCGGCCACCGGTTTTTCCAAGCCCGTTCTGGCCGCGGGGTTGGACAGCTTTTTCCATCAGCTCACGACCGAAAACCTCGACGCCTTGCTGCGCCAGGAATTGGGGCATCCGCGGCGCCTCGACAATTTTTTCCCCGGCGACCACGAGCACGAAATCAACCGGCTGGCCCTGGCCCGCGGGCCGCAACTCCTGGCCCACATCGCGGCGGGCAACATGCCCAACGCCATCTTGCTGGCAATGGTCCTGGGGCTGCTGGCCCGCTCGGCCCAGTTTGTCAAATGCGCCTCCGGCCAGGCCTTCCTTCCCCGCCTCTTCGCCCACTCACTCTACCACGCGGAGGCCAAACTCGGCGCCTGCCTGGAGGTGGCCGAATGGAAAGGCGGCGCCGAAAGTTTGGAATCCGCGCTTTTTGCCGAAGCCGATTGCGTCACCGCCACGGGCAGCAACGACACGCTGGCGGCGATTCAAATCAGGCTCCCGGCCCATGTTCGCTGCGTCGGCTATGGCACACGCGTCAGCTTCGGGTATGTCGCCAAAGAGGCCCTGACGGGCCGCCACCCGGAAACGATCGCCCAACGAGCGGCCCTGGACGTGGCCGCATGGAACCAGCTCGGCTGCCTCTCGCCCCATGTCATTTATGTTGAGGAAGGCGGAACCGTCGGGGCGGAAGATTTCGCCGCGCTGCTGGCCCGGCAACTCGAGGCCCTGGAGCAAACCCATCCCCGCGGAGGCCTCAGCGCGCGCGAAGCCGCCCACATCTCCGCCCGCCGCGCCATTTACGAAGTGCGCGCCGCCCATTCCCCGGAGACCAAAATGTGGGCCAGCTCGGAATCCACAGCCTGGACGGTCGTTCTGGAAACCGATCCGCGCTTCCAGCTTTCCTGTCTCAACCGCTTTGTTTACATCAAACCCGTCAACGATGAGAACGAGGCCTTGCACGGCGCCGGGCCGGTGCGCGAAAACATCTCCACCGTGGGCCTGGCCAGCGCCGGGCCTCGCGCCGCCACTCTCGCCCAGCGATTCGCCCGTTGGGGCGCCCGCCGCATTTGCCCCCTGGGAGAAATGCAAAAGCCCCCGCTGGGATGGCGCCACGACGGCCGGCCCGCTCTGGGCGATTTGCTGACGTGGACCGAATGGGAAAAATGAAACCAAAACGAGACCAAGAACCAATGGAACTGCGAAAAACTTTCCAATTTGAAGCCGCGCATCTGCTGCCCCGCCTGCCCAAATCCCACAAATGCCGGCGTTTGCATGGCCACAGCTTCCAGGTCGAAGTGGCCGTCTCCGGCCCCTGTCATCCCAAGCTGGGCTGGGTGATGGATTACGCCACAATTAACGCGGCCTTCCTGCCTGTCTGGCGAAAATTGGATCACCATTACCTGAATGAAATCCCCGGCCTGCAAAATCCCACCAGCGAAAACATTGCCCTCTGGATTTGGAAGCATCTCAAGCCCAGGCTCCCGCGGCTCACCGAAATTGTCGTGGCCGAAACCTGCACCGCCCGCTGCGTCTATAAACCTCAGTCCAGCGCCTCTTCTTGATTCCGACTATCTCTTGACCTCCCGCCCCAATTCTCGAATCCTTGGGCCGTGCATCAGGATGAACCCATTTACGTCGCCGGCCATCGCGGCCTGGTCGGAAGCGCCATTTGGCGCGAACTCCAGCGCCAGGGCTACGCGCGCTTGATCGGCAGGACACACCAAGAAACGGATCTGCGCGACGCCGCCGCCGTGAAAAAACTCTTCGCGGACGAAAAACCGGCCTATGTCTTCGTGGCGGCTGCCAAAGTCGGCGGCATCCTGGCCAACCAAAGCCAGCCGGCGGATTTCCTGTTGGAGAACCTCCAGATTCAAACCAACCTCCTCGAAACCGCCCGCCTTTCCGGCGTCAAGAAACTCCTCTTCCTGGGAAGTTCCTGCATCTATCCCAAACTGGCGCCCCAGCCCTTGAAGGAGGAATATCTGCTCACCGGCCCGTTGGAACCTACCAACGAATGGTACGCCATCGCCAAAATTGCCGGCCTCAAACTCTGCCAGGCCTTCCGCCGCCAGTTCGGCTCTGATTTCATCTGCGCCATGCCTACCAACCTGTACGGGCCTAATGACAATTATAATTTGCAAACCTCCCATGTCCTTCCCGGATTGATCCGCAAGTTCCATGAAGCCAAAATCTCCGGCGCTCCTTCCGTCACCTGTTGGGGAACGGGCGCGCCCCTGCGCGAGTTCCTTCATGCCGACGATCTGGCGGCGGCTTGTGTTTTTTTAATACGACGCTACAGCGACGAACAATTCATCAACATCGGCTGCGGCAGCGACCTGAGCATCATGGAATTGGCGCAACGGGTCCAACGCGTCGTCGGCTTCAACGGCCGAATCGAGTGGGACAAATCCAAGCCCGACGGCACCCCGAGAAAGTTGATGGACAGCTCGCGCATTTTTGCTTTGGGATGGAAGCCCAAGATTGATTTGCAAACCGGCATCGCCCGCGCCTATCACGATTTCCAGCAACTTCCCTAGCTCTGGACGGTTACTCTGGCCTCGGCGCCGACTCGCCCGGCACAACGCCAGATCCCGCGCAATGAAGGTGTAAGAATCTCTTGCTCAAGACCTTGCCGTTGACGGTCCAAAAGGCGAAAACCGCCTCCCCAACCTAAACCTTTCCCGGATTCTGCCGATAGCCTATTGAGCACCGGCAATGGTGAGCAGCATTCTCGAGACGGATTGTGGGGCGGGCGAAGGCGCTTTCGGACCGCTCAGCCTCTCGGAGGGACGCATGGCCCGAATCTGCCATTTCTTGCCGGGGTGCATTGGCGGATAAAAACAAATGGAAAGACTGAAAATGACAAGGCAAACCTCGGACAACCACGCGCCGGCGCGCCACGCTCAGGCCGCCAGACAGCTCATTTTTAATTTGGGGGATGAATTCTACGCCATTCCCGTGCTCAAAGTCCGCGAAATCATCCGCCTGCTTGAAATCACCCCCATCCCGCAAATGCCGCCCTTTATCCTTGGAGTAATCAATCTCCGCGGAAAGATCATTCCCGTTCTGGACCTCCGCCTCCGCTTCGCCTTGGCGCAGGCACAGACCACCCAATCCACCTGCATTGTCGTGGCTCATATCAAGTCGCCCGCAGGCCACACCATCAACATGGGCCTGGTCGTGGACGGCGTGGAAGACGTTCTCAACATCTCCCCCGAGGATATTGAAAAGACCCCGCTGTTCGGGGCGCAACTCAACACCGAATTCGTCCCGCGCATCGCCAAAGTCAAGGGACGTGTCGTCGCGCTGCTCGATCTCGACCACCTCTTGCTGGCCGATCCGCTCGAAACCATCAACCCATCCATTCCCGTGCCTTGACGCCGCTTTCTTTGGTTCATTGACCAGATCAACCCAACAACACAATATGAAAAAATGGACTATCGGAAACAGGATCGCCGCCTTGCTGGCCGCCGCGACCGGAATCATTGTCCTTTTTGCCATCAGCTTTTGGATGGGCCTGGAACAAATCTCCCGCCGGTTTGACCTCATCGCCAGCCAGGCCGCGCCGGAACTGGCCGCCGCCGCGCGCAACGGCGCACAATTTGTTTCCACCATCGAAACGGCCCTTTTCATTATCCTGCCTCTGGCGGTCCTGCTGACTCTGGTTATCGGAACCTTCGTCACCCGCAGCATCTCCCTGGGGCTTCGCCGGCCCGTGGCCGATCTGTCCGACGGCGCCGAGCAGACCAGCGCTGCCGCCGCGCAAGTTTCCGCCTCCAGCCAGACCCTGGCCGAAGGGGCCGCCACCCAGGCCGCCTCCCTCCAGGAAACCAGCGCCTCCCTGGAGGAAATCGCCAGCATGACCAAACGCAACGCCGCCAACGCCCAGAGCACCAAAGACCTCGCCGACAAGGCCCACAACGACGCCGACGCCGGCGCCAATGACATGCTCCTGATGATCCAGGCCATGCAGGAAATCAAATCCTCCAGCGACGACATCGGCAAGATCATCAAGACCATTGATGAAATCGCTTTTCAAACCAATATCCTCGCCCTCAACGCCGCCATCGAAGCCGCCAAAGCCGGAGAGGCGGGCATTGGCTTTGCCGCCGTCGCCGACGAAGTGCGCAACCTCGCCCAGCGGAGCGCCCAGGCCGCCAAAGAGACGGCTACCAAAATCGAAACCGCCATCAGCAAAACCTGCCAGGGCGTGCAGATGAGCCGCAAAGTCTCCGAGAGCCTGGCCGGCATTGTCAGCAATGTGCGCCTGGTCAACAAGTTGCTCGCCGAGATCGCCACCGCCTCCCGGGAGCAGAGCGAAGGCATCAACCAGGTCAATGAAGCGGTCGCCAAAATGGACAACGTCGTGCAAAGCAACGCCGCCAGCGCCTTGGAAAGCTCCAGCGCGGCCCAGGAGATGAACGCCCATGCCCAGGTCTTGCGCGGCATTGTCGAAGAATTGCAATCCTTGACAGGAACCTCCTCGGCCGCCCCCTCCAAATCCGCCGCTGCTTGGACCATCGAAAAAGCGCGGACCAACGGTACCCGCCAAGCTCCGGGAACCAGGCACAACGGCCAGGGCCGCGCCGCCCCCGCGCCCGCTCCCGCCGGCCCCTGGCAGCGCAAGCCCTCGGATCTTCCCCTGGAAGCCGGCTTTAAGGACTTTTGACCCATGAATCCGGCGAACCTTGCCCAATTTCAGACCCTCGGCGAAAAAATTGCCGGCGAGTTGGTCTTTGCCGAGCCGGGCAAGGACTCCGGCCTCTTGCCCGTCAATAGCTTCCTTTGCCTGATCGAAGACGCCCTCACCAAAGACGTGGCCCCGGAGCCGATCATGCGAGGAGTCCAACAGGCCCGACTTTGGATGGATCAAATCCTTGATTCCACCGGTGCCTTCCGCCAGGCCGACCTGGATCGCTTTGGCCGCTGGACCGCCTGGTGGGACGCCGCACTGGACGCCGTCTCAAACCAGCGCGATCTGCCCGCGCTTCCAGCCTGCGACGATGCCGGCAATCCAGCCCCAGCCCCGCCGTCCGCCTCAGCCCCGCCCCAGCCCTCGCCGAACATGGAGGAACCGGTTCTCACTCTCAATCCGGAGCAGGACGGCGAGCTTTTGGCCCAATTTATCAGCGAATCCAAGGAACACCTGCTCAACATCGAACAGGGGGTGCTCACGCTCGAAGAAAACCCCTCCGACGCCGACACCCTCAACACGATCTTCCGCGCTTTTCATACCTTCAAAGGCGGCTCCGGGTTTTTGAACCTCACCGCCATCCAGAATCTGGCCCACGAACTGGAGTCGTTGCTGGACCTGGCCCGCCAACAAAAACTGGCCGTCACCCGTCCGGTCATAGACCTCATTCTGGCGGGCGCGGACACTCTCAAACAATTCATCGCCCAAATCAGCGCGCAGCTGGCGGGCCAGTGCCCGCCTGGGCCTATTCTCATCCCAACCTCGCATTTGTTTGCCCGCATTCGCGCCGCCCTGGCCTGTCAAGCCCAGCCCCGGCCCGACTCGCTGCCGGCGCCCAATCTCCCCCACCCTTCGCCGGCATTCGACACCATGGCGGACATCCCCAGCGCCACTGTCAAAGTGGACAAAGTCAAGCTCGACAACCTGGTTGATCTCATGGGCGAGATGACGCTCGCCCAATCAATTGTCGTGCAAAACCGCGACTGGGCTCCGTTGCGCAGCGAAAAGTTGGATCGCGATCTCGCCCGGCTTGAGCGCATCACCAAAGACCTCCAAAACATGGCCATCTCCTTGCGCATGGTGCCCATCCGCGAGACCTTTCAAAAAATGCGCAGGCTGGCGCGCGACCTGGCCGCAAAGGCGGGCAAAAATGTGCAGCTCCTCACCCAGGGAGAAGAGACCGAACTGGATCGCGCCCTCGTGGAGGAAATCAACGATCCTCTCATCCACATGATCCGCAATTCGGTGGATCACGGCATCGAGAGCGCCGAGCTTCGCCGGCAGCGCGGCAAGCCCGAACGCGGCGCCATCCGCCTCCACGCCTTCCACCAGGGCGGCAACGTCGTCATCGAAATCCAGGACGACGGCAATGGCCTCCATCTCGAAAGCATCCTCGCCAAAGCCGCCAAAATGGGTCTGGTCAAACCCGGCCAACAACTCCCCGAAAAGGATGTTTTCAACCTCATCATGAACCCGGGCTTCTCCACCGCCAAGCAAGTCACCGGCCTGTCCGGGCGCGGCGTCGGCCTGGATGTGGTCCGCCGCAATGTGGAAGCCCTTCACGGCAAAATCGAAATCCAATCCACTCCCGGCCAAGGCGCCTCCTTCACCATCCATCTCCCCCTGACCCTGGCCATCATTGACGGCCTGATCGCCGGCGTGGGAGATCAGCGGTTCATCTTCCCCACCCTCTCCGTCTCCCACTCCTTCCGCCCCGCCTCCGGCGCGATCAAGACCGTCCAGGGCCGTGGAGAAATGATCGAAGTGCGCGGGAAGCTTCGCCCGATCCTGCGCCTCCACACACATCTGGCAATCAAGCCCGCTTCCGCCACCCCGGCCGATTCCATCGCCGTTCTAATTGAAGCCCGCGGCCAATCGCGCTGCGTGCTGGTGGATCAACTCCTGGGCAAGCAGGAAGTCGTCATCAAGAGTTTGGGCGAATCTTTTCAGCGCAACGGCTATGTCTCGGGCGCCGCCATTTTGGGCGACGGGCGTGTGGCCTTGATTCTGGACACTCACGCCTTGGTGTCCCTGGATTCCGCGCCCCTGGAGGCCGCCGCCTGATTTTATGAAAAGCGCCTTTGCAGATAAGCAAGCCTGCCGCTACATCAGCCAGCTCATCCACGACTGCTGCGGCATCCAGATCCACCACAGCAAGGAGGCGCTCATCAAATCCCGTCTGGGCAAACGCATCCGCCACCACGGTTTGACCAGCCTGCCCGCCTACTGCGACTTTCTCCGCAACCAGGATGACGGGCAAGAGTTGACGCGCGTGGTGGATGCGCTGACCACTCACTTCACCGGCTTCCTGCGCGAACAGGATCACTTCCAATTCATGATCGAACACGCCCTGCCCTCCTCGCCCAAGCCGCCGGACGGGCAATTCCATGTTTGGAGCGCCGCCAGTTCCTCGGGAGAGGAAGCCTACACCTCGGCCTTCTACCTGGCCGAACACTCGGAGGCCAACCCCGGCTGCGACTGGCGCGTGTGCGCTTCGGATGTTTCCGCCAAGGTGCTGGACAAAGCCCGCCTGGGGGTTTACACCCAGGACCGCTTGAGGTCATTGCCGCGGCCCTGGGTGCGGAAATACTTTCAAAAGGGCATCGGAAGATGGGAGGGGTATTTCCGTGTCAAACGCATCATCGCCGATCACATCACCTTCCGGCAAATCAACCTCCTAGCCGACTACACCCATCCCCAACCCTTCCAGGTGATCTTCCTGTGCAACGTCCTGATGTATCTCCACCCCGCCACTCGGGAGCAACTGGTCAACCGCGTTTGCCGCTTTCTGGCGCCCAAAGGTCATCTCCTCATCGGACATTCCGAAGACCTCAACGGCTTGGACGTGCCCCTTTATTCCCTGCGCCCCAGCATTTACCAACACATTGAAAGATAAAATTATGCCATCCCTTTGCTTTAAAAAACCTCCGGTCTCTGAAAAAAGACTGGTCATCGGCGTCGGCGCCCTGGAGGTTTCAAAAGATCCAGGCGCCGTCCTCACCATCTTCTCCCTCGGCTCCTGCCTGGGAGTGGCCATTTACGATCCGGTTGTCCGCGCCGGCGGCTTGTTGCACGCCATGCTCCCGGACTCGTCCATCAACCCCGCCAGGGCCGGCGAGCGACCGGCCATGTTCGTGGACACCGGGTTGGCCGCCTTGTTCCGCGCCGCCTACCAATTGGGCGCCGAAAAGCACCGGCTTCGCATCTGCGTGGCCGGAGCCTCCCACTTCATGGACGATTCCGGCTTCTTCAACATCGGTCAACGCAATTTCCAGCAGTTCACAGACATTCTCCGCCACCACGGCCTGGCCATTGCGGCCCAGGAAGTGGGCGGGTTCGTCAGCCGCACCATGCAATTAAGAATTGGCGCCGGTGCGGTTTGCTTGAAAACCTCCGGCCAAAACTCCGAAACAATTCTTTACAGGAGCTAATATGCAAATACTCGATGACTACATCAACAAAGTGAAATCCCTGCCCCCGGCCCCGCGCATCCTCGCCCAGTTGCTCACGCTGCTCAACGACGCCGAAATCGACGCCGGGCGGATCGTGGACCTCATCACCTTCGATCCCGGGCTGACCGCCAAATTGCTCCAACGCTGCAACAGCGCCGCCGCCGGTCTGGCCGAACCGGTTTACGACCTCCGCCAAGCCGTCTCTCTGATGGGCTTCAATGCCATCTACCGCATGGTCGCCACCGTGGTGGGCGAAGGCATTTTAGGCTCCGCCCAACGCGGCTATGGCATCTCCAGCGGAGAATTATGGCAGCATTGCGCCACCGCCGGCCTGGCCGCCAAGGTCATCGCCGACAAACTCGGCGCCGAAACCGAACTGGTCTTCACCGCCGCCTTGCTCCACGACATCGGCAAAATCGTTCTCAACGGCTTCCTGGAAGGCGCCTACGAGCCGGCCCTCAAACTTACCGGCGTCTCCGGTCAATCCTTCCTCGAAGCCGAAAAATCCATTCTCGGCGTCGAACACGCCGAAATCGGCGGACGCTTGCTGGCGCGATGGAATTTCCCGGAAACGCTCGTCAAGGCGGTCTGGCATCACCATGACCCCGCCCGGGCCTGCCCCCATCAGCAACTGGCCGGCTATGTCTATTTGGCCGATCTGATCGCCCACTGCCTCGGCCAGGGCCAGGGATACCAATCCTTCGCCATTCGCGGACGGCCCGAAGTGCTCGAAATGCTCGAAATCTCCCCTAAGGAAATCGAGGACTTTGTCATCCAGACAGCCTTGTCGGTCGAAATGGCCAACTGGATCATCCCACACCGCTCATGATGCCCAATCCCATCCGCCTCCTCATCGTGGACGACTCCGCTCTGGCCCAAAAAACCATCAGCGCCAGCCTGGCCTCTTTTCCGGAGATCCAGATCGTCGGCACCGCGGCCGATCCGTACATCGCCCGCGATAAAATCCTCCAGCTCAAGCCCGATGTCATGACCCTGGATTTGGAGATGCCGCGCATGGACGGCATCACCTTTCTCAGGGCCATCATGAAACATCGCCCCATGCCTGTGATCATCCTCAGCTCCCTGACTCCCTCCAACTCCCTCAACGCCCTGGAGGCCCTCCAAGCCGGCGCGGTGGACGTCATGGAAAAATCCGCCGGCTTGCTTTCGGCCTGCGCCCAAGGCCGCCTCCTTTCAGAAAAGATCAAGGCCGCCGCCGGCGCCCGCCTGCGCGGCATTTCACCCGACCCTCCCCCAGCCCGCCCCGGCGCGCCCCCGGCAGGGGCGACCACCGCGCGCCTTTTTCCGCCGCGCAAAATCATCTTGATGGGTTCATCCACAGGCGGCACCGAAGCCCTCAAAACCATTCTCACCTCCATGCGCGGCGATCTCCCGGGCATCTGCATCGTCCAGCATATTCCTCCCCGCTTCTCCAAAACCTTTGCCGACCGCATGAATCAAATCTGCCCCATGCAGGTCCGGGAAGCCCGGGATCGAGACATCGTCAGGCCCGGCCTGGCGCTCCTGGCGCCAGGCGACTATCACATGCTCCTGAAATGGGAGAACGGCCATTACCAGGTTCGCCTCAACCAAGGCCCGCCCATCCACCACCAGCGGCCGGCGGTTGACATCCTCTTCGATTCCGCCGTGCAAGCCGGCGCCGCTCCTCACACCGCCGCCGCCCTGCTCACCGGCATGGGCTCCGACGGCGCCGCGGGCCTCCTCCATTTGGCCAACGCCGGCGCCGCCACCATCGCCCAAAACCAGGAGACCTGTGTCGTTTTCGGCATGCCCCGCGAGGCCATCCGTCTGGGCGCTGCCCACCACATCGTCCCCTTGGAACAGATCGGTCCACGCCTCGACACATTAATCTCAAGCCCGTTTCCAATCCCGGGAAACGGCGCCCAACCCGCAAACTCCTGATTTATGAGCACCAAAATTCTCACCGTGGATGACAGCCAGGTCGTCCGCCTCACCGTCGCCAAAGCTTTAAAACTCTGCGATTGCACGCTCCTGGAAGCGGACAACGGCGCCCTCGGCCTGTCTCTCGCCAGCCGCGAAAAGCCCGATACCATCTTATTGGACTACAACATGCCCATCATGGACGGATTCGAGGTGCTCACCAGACTTCGCTCCGACCCGGACCTTAAAGCCACCCCCGTTATCATGATGACCAGCCTGTCAGATCGCGAAACCGTGACCAAAATTGCCCGGCTGGGCGTGCGCGATTATCTGGTCAAGCCTTTCAACGAAGAGCTGCTCCTCCAACGCCTCGGCCGCGTCGTGCCCCTCAAATCCAGAGCCGAAAGCGGGCTTGGGGCCAAACGCTACGATGCCCCCATCAACATTCTCGTCGTGGACGACAAACCGGCTATCGTGGAGCAAATTCGTCTCGGCCTGGCCGGCACGCCTTGGAAAGTCACCAGCGCTGGCCAGCCCGCCCAAGCCCTTGACTTGTGCGTGGCCAATGGCATTGATCTGGTCCTGGCCAGCCTGTCCCTTCCCAACGACGGAGCCTACACTCTCTTTCAAAATCTCCGCAATTACGCCAACACCTCCACCATTCCCGTTTTCGGTCTCTGTGTCAAAACCACCGTCGGCGACCAGACCCGCGCCACCCAGGCGGGCTTTGCCGGCATCGTCACCAAACCCATCCAGGCCGAGGATCTCAAAGTCAAAATCTCCCGCGCCCTCAAGCTCAACACCTCCTATAAATACTTCCAGCAACGCCCCGAAGCCCTGGTTCTCATCCTCCCCAAGGACATCAATCCAGGTCTCCAACGCGAAGTCGTCTCCGACCTCAGCAACCAGCTCACGGCCCTGGTGGACGCTGGCGGCGACAAATTGATTGTTGACTTCAGCGCCGTCCCCGCCGTCACCCTCCCCCTCATCCAACTGGTCCTCGCTGTCATCCAAGCCTCCGCCGAATTCTCCATCCGTTTCGCCATGGTCGGCCCGGAAGCCCTCCGCGAACAGTGCCGCATGTACGAAGAATCCAAAGCCTGGTCCTTCGGCGGCACCTTTGAAGAAGCCGTCGCGCTGTTGCAACAAGCTCCCAACGGAGCGGAAACCAGCGCATCTTGACACTCCCGCCACCCGGTTTCCCAATTCCCCGGCCCCGCGCGGCGGTTAACCTCTTGCAATTGCCGGACTTTTAGGTTGTCCTTGCGGCCATGAAACTGGATTTTCGACCCCTGGTTTTGCGCCTCAAGCACAGATGGGCCGTGGCCAGCGGCCCTCAGTCCGGGGAGGACCAAACCCAGGCGCCGGTCGTCCTGGTCCGCTTGAGCGACGGCCAAACCACCGGCTTGGGCGAGGCCCCCGCCACCTCCCGCTACCAGGAATCGGTGGCGTCCATCCAGGATTTCCTGGCGCGCGTGGACCCCCTCAAGCTGGCCTTCGCCGACCCCGCCGCCGGCATGGACTACTTGGAAAAACTGGCCCCGCGCAATTTCTCCGCCAAATGCGCCGTCAATATGGCGCTCCTGGATGGCGCCGCCCGCCAGGCCGGCCAGCCGGTTTATGATTATCTGCTCCTGGGCTTCGCCGAATCCAGGCACCTGACCTCCTTCAGCATCGGCATTGACACCCCTCGCAAGATCCGCGACAAGGTCCTGGAAGCCGCTTCCTTTCCCATCCTCAAACTCAAGGTCGGCTCTCCCAATGACCGCAAGAATCTGGCCGCCCTGCGCGAAGTCGCCCCCCTCAAAACCCTCCGCGTGGACGCCAACGAGGCCTGGACCACAAAGGAGGAAGCCTTGCGCAACATCGAGTGGCTCGCCCGCGACCCGCACATCGAATTTGTCGAACAGCCCATGCCGGCCGCAACCCCCGCCCGCGATCTGGCCTGGTTGAAGCAATGTTCCCCCCTGCCCCTTTTTGCCGATGAATCCTGCCTCCGCGCCGGCGACGCCGCCCATTGCGCCCAATGCTTCCACGGCGTCAATGTCAAGCTCATCAAAACCGGCGGCATCCTCCAGGCAGTCCAAACGCTCAAAGCCGCCCGACAGGCCGGCCTTAAAACCATGCTCGGCTGCATGGTCCAATCCAGCCTCGCCACCAGCGCCGGGGCGCAACTGGCCGAACTGGCCGATTTCCTGGACCTGGACGGCAGCCTGCTCATTCGCAACGATCCTTACACCGGACCCGCCGTCATAAATGGCATCCTCTCCTTTGCCGCCGCCCGGGAAAAAACCGGCCTGCGCGTCCGCCCCCGCAAGGCCGATCCATTTGATTGACAAATTCGCCTCCCTCGTTCAGATTGCATTCAGGCACGGCCAACCAGGCCGCGTGTTCGCAACTCAGTCAATTAATTTTAGCACAAAAATCTATGGAACCCACACCCCCTATAGCCCCACCCACACCTCCTGCCGCTCCAATCCAGCCGCCGATTCGCACCACGGGCAACGACAAGATCTGGAGCATCTTGTGCCATCTCTCCGTGTTTCTTGGCATCGGTTTTATCATCTTGCCGCTGGTCGTCTATTTGGTAATGCGGAGTGAATCCGAGTATGTGGCCGCCAATGCCAAGGAGGCGTTGAATTTTCACATTTCCTTGATGATCTATTTTATATGCTGCATTCCCCTCTACCTCATCTTAATCGGCATTCCTATCGTCATCATCCTGGGCCTATCCATGTTCATTCTCTCCATCGTCGCGGCCGTCAAGGCGGCGGATGGAGGCTGCTATCGTTACCCCCTGACCTTGCGGCTCATCACATAAGCCTCTCAAATCCGTGAAATCCGTGAAATCCGTGGTCAATCAGAGCTAACCGCAATTCCACGCCTCCATGGGGCGGGCCGCCAACCGGCCAACCGCCGTGCGCCAAAAGTAACTGTTACCCGTGAGGGTGATACGTTGTGCCAAAAGGGGTGTTACCCGTTGGCTCTTGTTTTTTATTAAAAGCTCTTCGTTTTTTAATCTTATCTCACTTGTCAA
>Ga0181536_10000809_pt1 | contig 37744 bp, 40 predicted proteins | sample PEATcosm2014_Bin_41_FD_121105 | JGI IMG/M metagenome (GOLD analysis project Ga0181536, IMG submission 121105) | Peatland microbial communities from MTU Mesocosm Facility, Houghton, MI, USA - PEATcosm2014_Bin17_60_metaG | ecosystem: Environmental > Terrestrial > Soil > Wetlands > Peat | place...
GTGGTCAGCGGAGTGTCCATTCTGGTGCCGTTATGGTTGACGCGCAAGAGAGCCACGTCCAGCCACTGATTGCCGGGGAAGCCTCCGAGAGCCTGTAAACCATGGCACGAGGCGCCGTGCGCCAGGATGATTTTCTTTGCTTTCGCCTCGGAAAGCCCGTCTTGCACGCGCTTGGTCTCGTCCGGCCAAGCGGGGTGGCGCACGCAGTGGATCAACAGGATGTCGAAGTACTCCGAATTGAGATCCTTGCGAAAACGGTCAATGGTGGCCTGGGGATCGTCTGTGCCTCCTAGCTGGTACTTGGTCATCAGCCTGTAGGAGTCGCGCGGGATACCCTTGAGGGCAGTGGCGAGCATCTGTGGCATGCCGGTGTACGAATCCGCGGTTTCAAAGAAGCGGATGCCGCGATCGTAGGCGTGGCGGACCAGGCGAGTGAACTGATCTTGGCCGAGCTCGCGCTGCACGCGGCCGCCGTAAGTTCCCGTGCCGAAAGCGAGGCGCGTGACTTGCACACGGGATTTTCCAAGTGTCACCCAATCCGTAGCGGATCGGTTGTTCGCACGCGCGGGCAGGGCACCCGCAAAAGCGGCAGCGGCGAAGCTGGATTTAAGGAAGTCGCGTCGGGTGTGTCGAAGCATCCCATCAAAGTATCACAGCGCGGGGATACCGGACGGGGTAAGGACGATGCTATCTGGCGCACGGGAATGCGGCCAGTACGGAGAGGATTTCCCGGCCGTAAGACTCCGCCTTGCGTGCGCCGATTCCCGAGATTTCGAGTAATTCGTCGATGGTTGACGGGCGCCGGAGGCAGATCTCCTCGAGCGTGCTGTCGTGCAGGATGACGTACGCGGGTACGCCCTTGCCTTTGGCCACGGTGCGACGCCACTCGCGCATGTGATCTGCCAGGCCGGGTGTGCGAGATTCCGGAGGTGGCGGAGGAGCGGCTTCCACGGTGGCGCGACCGCGCTTCCGGCGGCGGGTTTCCGGCTCTGCCTGCGCCGTCATCCACTCGGGCGGGGGAACGCAGACGTCGCACATGCTGCACGTGTTCCACTTCGGTGTCTCGCCGAAATGTGTGCAGATCTGCCGGTGACGGCATTGGGCCGCCTCGGCGAAGCGGCGCATCTCGTGATAGCGCTCCCAGGCGCGATCTTTTTCCGCCGGGTCGTTCAAGTTATCGATGAAATACGCGAGTAGACCGACATCCTTCTTCTGCCAGAGTAAGGCGCAGTCGGCCGGAAGCCCGTCGCGGCCGGCACGTCCTGCCTCCTGGTAGTACTGTTCGATGGATTTCGGAAGCGCTAAATGAATGACTGCGCGCACCGTGGGCTTGTTGATTCCCAGACCAAAGGCCAGCGTGCCCACGAGCACGCGGACTTCATCAGACATCCAGGATTCCTGGTTGCTTTGGCGCTCAGCCGTGTCCATTTTCCCGTGATAGCCAATCGCCCGGATGCCTTGCTGTTTCAGAAAGTGCACGGTCTCGCCAACTCTGGCCACGGTAGGAGCGTAGACAATCGCATTCTCTCCCGCGTGAGCGCGCAGCGCGGAAACCATCAGGCGCAGTTGCGTCGGAGCGTCGCACTGCCGCACCAGGTAACGCAGATTCGGGCGGTGGAAGCTCGCGATGTATTTGTCCGGCTCGCGCAGACGGAGTTGCGCCAGGATGTCGTGCCGGACGCGGCGTGTGGCGCTAGCAGTGAAGGCAGCGATCGGCTGGTCCGGAAAGTGCTGGCGCAAGGCACTGAGCTGCCGGTATTCTGGGCGGAATTCGTGGCCCCATTCGGAAATGCAATGCGCTTCGTCGATGGCGAAAAACGCGATTGAGACTTGGGAAAGCCACTCGACCGTATCCTGCCTGGCCAGCCGCTCGGGCGAAAGATACAGCAGCCGGTAAGCGCCGCCGATGGCGCGGCGAATCACCTGATTCTGCTCACTTGGGCCGAGTGAGCTGTTCAGCACCGCGGCCGGGATGCCCATCTGATCGAGCTGTGCGGCTTGATCCTGCATGAGCGAGATGAGCGGCGAAACGACCACCACGGTGCGGCCCATCACCACCGCAGGTAATTGATAACAAAGCGACTTTCCGCCGCCGGTCGGCATCACGACGGCGATGTCGTGACCCTCCAGTAAACTGCGAACGATGCGCTCTTGCAGCGGTCGAAACCCGTCATACCCCCAGTAGCGCTTGAGCGGGCTGAGCAGGTCAAAATCGGAGGCCAAAAGAAATTGTAGCTTGCCTGGCGCGGTTAACTAATTTCACCTTAAAAATCAATTGCTTACGAGATAACATGAAGAAAGTCATTGATTGTATTAATAAAACAGTACACTATATATTCAAATGAATAACACAGTTCAGCCTGGCACGCCTTTTCGCCTCCAGCTCGACTTGCGCTCGGGGGTTCCGGTCTATCGGCAGATTATCGACCAGGTGCTGGCGGGAATGGCGTCGGGACGGCTGACGAACGGTGACCAGCTTCCCACGGTGCGGCAGCTCGCGGTGGACCTTTCTATTAATCCGAACACGGTGATCCGGGCCTACCGGGAGCTCGAGATCCGCGGGTTCCTGGATACGCATCAAGGGTCGGGGACGTTCGTGAGTGCACAGAAAGTGGAGCAGGACGATGCAGAGCGCCGGCGGAAGCTGGATGGGATTGTGAGCGAGTCGATCGCGCGGGCGGGGGCTGAGGGATTTACGGCGCAACAGGTTTTGGAGCGACTAACAGAGTTGTTGGCGGAACAACAGAAAGAGAGGAACGGAAGATGATGATGTTCACGTTGGGCAAACAGCGGATAGGGGCTCCGGAATTGCCGGTCAGCGGACCTGGCCTCTTCGTTTTTGCCGTGTTCCTAGCCGGCGGGGTACTTGGGACTGTAATCCTGAACCATCCGGGTCCAGCGATAGCGGGAGCGGTGCTCGGGGTTTATTTCCTGTGGGCAATTCGCGTCGCGCAACAGTGGGAGAAGGCTGCGGTGTTGAGGCTGGGGCGATATCGCGGGTTGCGAGGCCCTGGAGTGTTTCTGATCGTACCCATCATCGACACGGTGAGCCGCTATGTGGACCAGCGCGTACGGGTGACGGACGTCAGGGCAGAATCGGCGATGACGCGAGACACAGTGCCCGTCAGTGTGGATGCCATTGTGTTCTGGCTCGTTTGGGATGCCGAGAAATGCATCCTTGAGGTGCAAAATTTTGATCAAGCAATCACACTGAGCGCGCAGACGGCGCTGCGGGAGTCGATTGGGCGGCACGAGCTGGCGCAGATGATCACCGAGCGCGAGACGCTGGGCCACGAGTTGCAGCGCATCCTCGATGCGAAGACGAATCCGTGGGGTATCACGGTGCATTCGGTCGAGATCCGCGATGTGCATATTCCGACAGCGCTTGAGGATGCCATGTCCAGGCAGGCGCAAGCGGAGCGGGAGCGGCAGGCGCGTATCATTCTGGGCACTGCGGAGACGGAGATTTCGGAAAAATTTGCAAAGGCCGCGGAGCTCTACAAAGACAACCCGGTGGCGCTGCACTTGCGCGCGATGAACATGCTGTACGAGGCGATCAAAGAGAAGGGAGCGATGGTGATTGTGCCGTCATCGGCAGTGGAGACCATGGGCCTGGGCGGGCTGCTTGGCACGGCGGCTCTAAACAACAAACAGTAGAAAGGAGAAGTCCATGGACCGCGCGTTGTGGGCACTGGTTTTGGCAGTCAGTTCACTTGGGGCGGCTGGCTCGCCGTTCACGGGTCGCTGGAAGGGAGAACTCGATGGCCTGACCGCCATCCGGCTCACGGTCAACGAAGACCAGGGTAAGGCGTCCGGCTCGATCATCTTCTACCTGATCCGCAAGGACGAAAAGGGAACACGCATTGACGGCGAGGCCACCTGCAAACTTCTACAAGTTGTCATAAACGGCCGGCGCATGATGTTTGAGGTCAAACATCACGTGAGACACGACAGCCCGGAATACGGTCCGAACGTGAAATTCGTCTTTGAGGTGTCCGGCGAGAACGAGGGGGTTCTGCGCAAGGTGTCCGAAGGCGAGGACTCGCTACGCATGGTGCGCGAACAAAAGGAGCTTGGCACGGCGGCTCTGAACAAACAGTAGAGAACAGGTCGTGGATAAGGTCACTATTTTCGTGATTTCCGTGTGCGCTCGCGGCCGAATCGGCGGCCCGGCTAATGCCTTTTGCCCAATCCGCCGATAACCGAAGTGCGGCGCGGGTGTGCGCGGTCCATTTTGGATCGGAACTTCCCACCAAGCTCGAGAGGGTATCGATGTCGTTGGCGATTGTATTTGGATTGTGCTTGTTCCAGGTGACCGGGGGTCTAAACCCGCCGTCAAGCTTGGCGCGTGACCCTCTCGAGTGGCAGGCAAGGCAGATGGCCGATTCGCCGGTAGCGGGCCGGGCGGAAAAGAGAGAAGCAGCTTATGAGGAACGACAGTTCGTCGATAAATTCAATCACTTATTGGACGTCCTCCAAGATTTCGCGAAGCGATACAACGAGGGTCATACGCTCGACCTGAAGAAAGTCAGAGCGGTCAAGAAGGCGTGGCGTGAGTTGGAAAAAAGCGACAAGTGGTTTCGGTTTGAGGAGAGTCCGGGGCACTAACGGCCGGCGGTCGAATCTCCCGCGGGGCCGGGCAGGCGATCGGGCATGTCGGCCAGCACATAGCTCATAACTGCCATGGCAGCAATATTCAGGCGGAAGTCCTCTGGCTTGATTTTGTCGATGGTGTCGGCGTCGCTGTGGTGCCAATCGAAATAATGAGTGCCGACGGTATGGAGAGCCAGACTGAGGACGCCTTCGCGAGTCAGCGGTTCGATATCGGCCCCGCCTCCACCGGTCCGGATGTCGCCCGCGCCAATACTATCCAACAGTTTGCCGATCTCTCGTAGCCGAGAGAGAGGCAGTTCCGTTGCGGAACCGCCGCCACCATGCGGCAGGCCAGCCAACCCGAAGCCGGTGGGCTTCTCCGCGCCGCCATCCATCTCAATAGCCGCTGCGTGATTCAAGAGCTTCGATCCGATCCACGCGCGATAGGCACTCGCTCCCGCCAATCCGTTTTCTTCATTGGTCCAGAAGACCACACGAATCGTACGCCGCGGTTTCAGCCCAAGTTTGCGGATCAAAGCGGCCGCTTCGAGCGCCACGACGCACCCGGAGCCGTCGTCTTGGGCGCCCTGGCCGACGTCCCAGGAATCGATGTGGCCTCCCATGACAACGAGTTCCTCCGGTTTTTCGCTGCCAGGAATCTCGCCAATCACGTCGGCGGAATCGGCATCGCGAAGCATCTGCGCCTCCATGGTCACGTGAATCACCACGCGGTTGCCGGCATCGACCAACCGCCGGATCAGCATCGAATCCTCCACCGACACGGCGGCTGTAGGAATCTTCGGTGCATCCTTGGCATAGTCCATGACGCCGGTGTGGGGGCTCTGCAAACTGAGCGGCGTCACGGACCGAACCAGTGCTGCCACCGCGCCCAGTTTGGCCGCGCGTGAGGCACCTCTAGTGCGATACTGCACGGTTTCGAAATAATTGACAAAGGGCGCGTTGTACAGCACGATCTTGCCGGCCACGGCGGTGGGCCCGCGGCTTTCCAGATCGGCAAAGCTGCTGGCCACGACCACCTCGGCGGTAATGCCTTGCGCAGGCGTGCCGACACTTCCACCCAGACCCAGCATGTGCAATGGCTTCTGGACCGGCTCAACGATCGAGGCGCTCTCGCGGCCGCGGACCCAGTGCGGAACCTTGACCGGGAGCGTCACCACGTTCTCCAGCCCGTCCCTGTTCATCTGCGCCGCGGCCCACTGAATGGCGCGGTCGAGTGCGGGCGATCCACTAAGGCGGTTGCCGATGCGGTCACATAAGTAACTAAGGTTTTCGTACCCTGCCGTGTCTTCGAGGGCGGCATCGATGATCTTGCCGGCGGCATCGTGGTAAGTCTTGTCGAGTGGTTGCGCTGCTGATGCCAGCCCGGCCTCGAAGCAAGCGAAGAACAAAATTACGGCTGCCGTGTTCATCGACCATAGATGTTACACCGTGGATGTGGCCGAGGTCCGCCTGGGCGCGCTCGATGGTAATCTGTACGCAACGGCAAAAAAGTGGAACACCAACATCACCGCCGAGACGCAGAGACGCCGAGAGCACCCGAAATCAACCAGGTTCATTCGCGCCACACCAGTGCGAGCCCGTTAGGGTATATACAGAGCTGCCGCCTAGGGCGACTGTACGCTCGGCGCCGGCCATGAGAGCGCGGAGACAGCAAGCGAGTTTCGTACGGACGGAGCACACACTCGACAGGCCCCGCCGTTTATGACACAACAGAAGGGGAGGAAGCCGTTTCCATTCCCACTCGCATGCCCAGCCGCTGGCAGAAACTTCGCGCGGCGATGCGTCGCCGCATTCGCTACCGCATCACGCGGGGCGGCTTGTTGTTCCTGCTGGCGATGGTGCTCGTGGCGGCGGCCGCTATTGCTTCCGCCAACAACCTGCTGTTTCTGATTCTCGCGACCATGATTTCCACGCTGCTGGTCTCGGGTTTCATCAGCCGGCTTTGCCTGGCGGGCCTGGAGTTGGACCTGCTGCTGCCCGAGCACATCTCGGCCGGGCGCGCCGCACGGGCCAAGCTCTACGTGCGAAATCTCAAAGGGTGGATGCCGTCGTTTTCCCTCCTGTTTAGCGGCGTGCCTGAACGTTCGTCGTCCATGAGCTGACGTCGGCCCGAACAACGCGCTGTGCTTACCGCGCCGGTATATTATCCCGTGATCCCGGGAGGAGCGGTGCTCGAAGAGAACGTGGACGTCCAATTCGACCGCCGCGGCACGCAGCGCGAGAACAGCTTCGTCTTCACGACACGATTCCCCTTCGGCTTTCTAGACAAGATCGCGCGCGTCACGCTGCGCCGCGAGGTGCTGGTGTATCCGTCGATTGAGCCTCGGCCTGGGTTCCCGGAGCTGCTGTCTGCGATTGTGGGTGAGATCGAGGCTCACATGGTCGGGCTGGGGCGCGACTTCTATCGCATTCGGCCGTATGAAGCCTTCGAGAGCGCGCGGCATCTCGATTGGAAGGCCTCGGCGCACACGGGGGATCTGCAGGTCCGCGAATTCGCGCGCGAGCAGGAACGTGCCGTGGAGATCTTCCTCGACCGCGATGTTCCGCCTCCTCTCGAAGGGTGGTTCGAATACGCGATCGAATGTTGCTCGTTTCTGGCCTGGAGCCTCTGGCAGATGGGCGCCGGTATCCGGTTTCGCTCGCAGCAATTCGACATTCGTGTTCCGGAAGAAGGCGACGTGTACGCGATCCTCAAATACCTGGCGCTGGTTTACCCGCAGGCGGGCAAGCCTCCGGAGGAACCGGCGGATGAGTCGAGTTTTCAGATTGTGCTCAGCGCGTCGCCGGGCCGCTTCCGGGAGGCCGGGTGGGCGCCGGCGCATCTGTTAGGTCCGGAGGCTTTTGATAGCGCCGGGCTACACGCGGAGCGCTAGGCATTCGGGGGATATGGAGAGAACCGCATCACTGGGCAGCGGTTTGCCATTGGTTGGCCGCCTCGGAATGGCGACGCGAGGCAATACGCATTTGACCGTGGCCGACGTGGAATACGCCATCGAGCGCGGTGTCAATTACTTGAATTGGTGCGGCCATCCGGACGGGCTCAGCCGAGCGATTGCGCGCCTGGGTGCGGAGCGAAAACAGGTGGTGCTGGCGGCGCAGTTCGAAGCGCGGTCGGCAGGTGACGCGAAGCGCGAGCTGGTGTCCATGCTCGAAGAGCTAAAGACGGATTCCATTGATGTCCTGACGCTTTATTACGTGGAAACCGAAGACGAGTGGAACGAGATCACGGCGCCGGGGGGCGCGTGGGATTATCTGGCGGAACAGAAGCGGGCCGGGCTAGTGAAGCGGATCGGCGTGACGAGCCACCAGCGTGCCCTCGCCGCGCAATGGGCACAGTCCGGCAAACTCGATCTGCTGATGATCAGATACAACGCCGCGCATCGAGGCGCCGAGCGGGAGGTTTTCCCCGTCACACAGGAGCGGCAGATTCCCGTTATCACGTTCACCGGTTTGCGCTGGAAGGCGCTGCTTGCGGGGACGCGGGACGATCCGCCGGGATTTGTGCCGCCGTCAGCCGTGGATTGTTACCGCTTCTGCCTGTCGCAACCTGCTGTCTCAGTCGCATTGATGGCACCGGGAGATCGTGCGGAGTTGGAAGAGGACTTGAAACTGTTGAACGATTGGCGTGGGCTGGATGCTGCGGAGGTGGAGCGGCTGGTGTCCCACGGGGATCGCGTGAAAAAGCACGCGGGAGCGTTTTGGTGATGGCTGGGGGCCTGTTGCGATGACTTCGTAACTATACATCGCCCCGACCACGGCGAACTCAAGTTCGCCGCTGCGCGTTGAAACACGCGCCACAACACAATGCGACAAGCGACTGATCAAGGCCAGACTTCGCTCAGCAGCATGGCCAGACGGGTGCCGGCGCGCGCAAGTTGGCGGCGTATGACGGGCGAGGAAGCCGCTAAGTATCGCTGGTTGATCTCTTCGTGAAGATCGAACATGCGCTGGCCCATGTTGCGATCCGCGCAGCTCTCGACTGGCTGTGGCGGCTCGACAGGCACCTTCTTCGGTAACTTGCCGTAGACGGTCTTGATGGCCAGATTGTGGCTCTCCCAAGCCCAGGCATCGACGTCGATGGGTTGACGCTTGCAACGACGGATCTCCCGGGCGAACTCCTGGCGCAGAGCATCGGCGAAGGCACGGGGTTCGAGGCCGTGTGCGGCCGCTTCGACGAGATCGGTGTCCCACACGCCGTGAAGATTGGGGCGGTAGCTCTGGGTGGAACCGGAGGTTTCGGGCTTCTTATCGAATATCGCGACGGCCACGCAATTACCGCCACGATCGGCATTGTCGGCGGCGTGTAGAGGCTGATGCAAATCGCCTACAAAGTGAATCAGAAACATCAGAGCTTCGGCTTGTTCCGGCTTGGTGGCGGAGGAGGAACGTAGCACATCGAGCTGGTGACGGATGGCGGCGGTCACGCACCCGGATGCGGCCGGACAAGCATCTTTCGCAGCGTCCCGCTTGGCGCTTAGAGGGATGTCGATGAAGTGCCATCCTGCGGTTTCCTTTCGTTGGCTGCGAATGTCATCGGCCCAGGTGGACAGGTCGACGAACGCGGGCAGGTTGCTGGATGGACAGAATCGCCGTAGCGCAGGGTCCACGGGCGTGCCTTCCAGCAATTGTGCGGCGGCCGCGCGAGCGTGAGGGTTGAGCTGATCGAGAGCGATGAGGGCGACGACGCGATGCCCCTCGCAGCCCCAGGGAAACGCGGGCCGGGTGAGTACTAGAACCGATATAAGTGTTACAAGGCGGATACCTTTCAGGAGCCTAGGGATTGGTATAATCATAGAAATTAGATTGCATCACACTTTTTTTGGAACCGCGCAAGGCATAGCGGTATCTGATCAATTTGAGAGGAAGCTTCGATGGGAATAACACAGGTCAAACTTGCGGAAGAGGGGCTGATTTTGGAGGGCCCGCGCGAAGCCGAGCCGCAAGGCGGCCTTCGGATGTTCAACCGCATCGTCGATTGGATCACTAGCGATCGCATGCAGCTGATTAACATCACGGATCGCATCAACGAGATCGTGCGCAAGAGCGGGGTTCGCGAAGGATTAGTGCACCTACAATCGCTGCACACCACCACGGCAGTGTTCATTAACGAGTGGCAGGACGCGCTACTTCATGACGTAAAGTCGTTCTTGGACGAAGTGGTGTGCCGGGAAAACGGATGGCGGCACAATGACCCGCGCTATTCCGACTGCGAGCGCAAGAACGCCGACTCACATCTGCGAGGAATGCTAATGGGCCAGAGCCTTTGCTTGCAGGTGCGGAATTCCACTGTGCTTCTGGGGACCTGGCAGAGCATTATTCTGGCCGAATTCGATGGGCCGCGGAGCCGCTCGATGTCCGTCCAGGTATCGGGCATCTAGGACTCCGGAGGCAAGAAACGGCCTCCCTTCATGGCCAGGCGCTTCACGCTCGAGGCGGCAGAGAGCCTTCTCCCAACCATTGAGAAAACAATGCGCGAGGCGATTGCCGCGAAGGCTGCGTTCGATGAGGCGCAGGGTGCGCTTGGGTCCATATCGCAGCGCGTGATCATGCTGGGCGGCGTGCTGGTGGATCGCGAGGCCGTTCGTCAACACAGGCTTCGGCGTGACCAGAACGCCGAGCGTATCAAAGCCGCGATCGAACAAATTCAAGAATTGGGATGCCTCATCAAGGATCTTGACACCGGGCTGGTGGATTTTCCGACGCTGTTTCGCGGCGAAGAGGTGTACCTCTGCTGGAAGTTCGGTGAGCCACACATCGCGTTCTGGCACGGAACGCAAGAGGGCTTCGCGGGACGTAAAGCCATCGACGAAGAGTTCCGGGAGTCTCACCGGGGCGATGCGGCCAACTAAGACTCGGCGCGTTTCTGGAAGACGAAGTGGTAAAACGCGGCGCCGGCCGCGATGGTGGCGGCGGCTGTGAGCGAAGCCTTCGGCTGCCAGATCACTCCATAAACAATCATGCCCGCGCCCACAAGGATGTAGGCACCGGGTATGAGCGGGAACAGAAAACTCACTGGGCCCATCCGCTGCCAACCGCGCGTGCGCCGGAATACGAACAAACTGGCCACCGACATTACGGTGAAGAACGTCAGGCTGAATCCTATATAGATCATGAGCTGCGGAAACGGCGTGAACGTCATCAGCATGGCGCAGATGCCCTGCGCGACGATCGCCGCAACCGGCGTATGCCACTTAGGATTGACGTTGGCCGCCACGTTGAAAAACGCGCGGTTCTTCGCCATCGCGTAGTACACGCGCGGGCCGATCGTCACCATGGCGTTTACCGTGGAGGTGATGGAGATTGCCATCAGGGCCGCAAAAACGCCAGCCACCTGGGAGCCGAACAGATTCGAAGCCGACAGGGAACCGATGGCCACTACGCCTTTCATGGATTCGAGCGGCGTGGAGTAGATGAAAATCAGATTCAGACCCAGATAGAGCGCAGTCACCAGAGCGGTACCAGTGGCCAGAGCCAAAGGCAGCGTGCGGGCGGGTTGTTTCAGCTCCTCGGCTACGTAGGTAGCCGCGTTCCATCCGCTGTAGCCCACCATCACCCAGAGGAGACTGATCATGAACTGCACTGGAATGGAGAGCGAGGAAGTGCGCACCGCGGGCTGAGAAAAATGGCCCCAGTCCCCGGAGCCGGCTAGAAACCCGAGCAGGATGAAGGACACAATGACCACTAGCTTGGTTCCCGTCAGCACGTTCTGCACTTTGGCTGTTCGGCCCACGCCGAGGCAGTTGAGGACCGTGAATGCAGCGATCAAAGCGGATGCCAGTAACTGCGCGCCACCAAAGCGCAACGAGAGCGCTCCTGAGCCGATGGTGAATTGTGCGTTTGCCTGCTTGAACGCGGGGAAGAAATATCCGACGTAATCGGCGAATGCCAGCGCCGCTAATGCGATGGGTGCGGAAAAGCCTGCAAAGAAGGAGACCCATCCGGTCATGAATCCCCAGGTTGGGCCAAAGGCGCGCGTGAGATAGACGTATTCGCCGCCGGAGCTCGGGAAGTTGATTCCCAGCTCGGAGTAACTGAGGGCGCCGCAGAGTGCGAACACCGCGCCGACGAACCAGGCGAGCAGGATCAGCCGCGCGCTGCCAAGGTCGCCCGCCATGAATCCGGTGGTGGCGAAGATGCCGGTGCCGACCATGTTGGAAATCACCAGAGCGGTGGCACTGATGAACCCGAGCTGGCGAAGAAGCCCTGCGGGCTTACCGGTGTGGAGCTGGGTGGCCACGGGGATGTTTCCTGGTCATTGTGTCACATAGAAGTCGTCACTGTACTTGCGCAGGTGATGGCGGACGAGCTCGATCGGCAAGCCAACTACATTGGCGTACGATCCCTGGATGCGCTGGATGAACTTCGACGCCTGGCCTTGGATGGCGTAGGCGCCGGCTTTGTCCATCGGCTCGCCAGTGGCGACGTATTCCTCCAAATCTTTGTGCGCGAGGGGCAGAAACCACACCCGTGTTACCGCGAGATCGATGGTCGTGTCGTTCCCGTGGCGGAGGCAGATGCCGGTGAGCACTTCGTGTTCGCGGCCTGAGAGTGTTTGGAGCATGCGGATGGCGTCAGCGTGGTCCTGTGGCTTTCCCAGAATCTGGCCGCCGATCACTACTATGGTGTCGGCTCCAAGTACGACGTCGGAGGGGCCGGCGTCGATGGCCGCCGCCTTCAGTTGCGCGACGCGCTTAGCGTACTCTTCTGGCGATTCGGCTGGCAGGAAAGCCTCATCGACGTTGGCCGGCCTCACGACGAAAGAGATTCCGGCTTGGCGAAGAATCTCACCACGGCGCGGGGATTGCGATGCCAGGATCAGCATTCAATTTTTTGCGCGCTCATAATTCCGCTCTCCGGCTTCGATTCGCACGGGTAAGTTATTTTGGCGAGGCGGGAGCGGGCATGTGGCGTAGGGAGTAAACGCGCAAGGCGGATTGTGGGCCTTGTTGAAGTCGAGAACGACTGTGCCGTGCTTTGGCAGGTCCGTATAGAGAAATCGTCCGGCCGGATACGTCTCGCGGCCACTGGTCGTGTCTTTAAACATGAAGAACAGTCGGTTGTCTTCGACTACTGGTTCGAGACGGCACGGCTTGCCGGCGATTTCAAACGTGGCAAATCCGGGGCTCGGATTGGATTCGGTGTCACCGAGGATGTTGAGGATCGGAATCATCTTCGGCTGCGAGTAGGAGTGGAATTCCGCCGTGACGCGATAGGACTCCTTCACCAGGAACCAGTTTGAACCGTTGAATTCACGACGGGCCGGATTCCCGTTATCCCACATGCGAATGCCGTACCGTGTGCCGCGCTGGATCACGATCATGCTGAGGCGGCCCAGCGTGATGCGATCGGGACTGCCGGAAGAATCCGGTTTGACGAGCGTCTGCGCATGAATCGGCTGGCCGTTGAGCATGACCGGCACGCCCTGGCTTGGTGCCAACGTGGTTGTTCCCTCGTGGAAGAGGAACGTGCCCGCGATTTCCGGCCCCGAGCCCGCCGGCAACACGATGCCATTGGCCGATCCGGAGCCGAATCGGTTCTCTCCGTCCTTGAGCCAGAACAGGCCGGCGAGTGCGAGCCAGCCGTTGTCCTGCTTCAGGTTTGCCTCATAGCCTTCGCGCCACTTCTGAATTTCCTGGAGATAGGAGTGGCCCGGCTCAGCGGCGGCCAGCCATATTACCAGCCAGAAGCAACAAAGGTGAGGGAAGACACGAAACCCCATGGAGCGTTTTCTCTGGCGCGATTTGCCGACCAGTCTAGCATAGCGTCCATGCTAGAATGATTCCTCCGGCAAACATGGAACGCGCCAGTAAGGTTCTCGGGAAACTGAGCCTTCCTCAGGGGACCGTCACACAGGAGGCGATGGTGTGCGCGGCCTGGGCGGGCGCTGTAGGCAAGAAAATTGCGGCCCACGCACGCGCGGCCAAGCTGGTGCGCACGCATCTGGTGGTCGAGGTGGAGGACGCGATCTGGCAGCGGCAGCTGTTTGCTTTGCGCGGGCAGATCTGTCGCAAGATCGACGAAAGCATCGGCACGGACGTGGTGGAGGATATCGAATTTCGCGTGACGCCCCGGCGGTTGGGCCCACAGCGCGCTCAACATGCGACTGTGCACGCGGATGAAGCGGACGGCATCACGGACCCCGTGCTGCGCAATCTCTACAAGGCGTCACGCCAAAGGGAGCTGGCGTGAAGATCACAGAAGAGCAGGTCCGGTACGTGGCGGATCTCGCCAATTTGAAGTTGACCGACGATGAGGTGCGGAAGTTTCAAGCGGACCTGGATGAGATCCTGGTGCATTTCGACCGGCTGAACGAGATCGAAACGTCGCAGTTCGATCCCATGGCGCAGGTGCTTTACGAAGCCGAAGAAACCGCAACCTTGCGGCCGGATCGCGATCGGCCGGGCTTGGGCAATGAATTGGCGCTGGCCAATGCGCCGCTGGCGGGCTCTGGTTATTTCAAAGTTCCCGAAGTGATCAAGCGCTGACTTGCCCATGGACATTGCTTCGCTGACCATCGATCAAGTGCAAGAGGGGTTGCGCGGGCGCCAATTCAGCGCCGTAGAGCTGGCTACGGCCGCGCTCGAGTTCGCGCGTGCCGAAAACCTGAAGACCAACGCTTACCTCGGTTTTTCCGAAGAGCGCGCGCTCGACGCCGCGCGCCGCGTAGATGAAAAGCTGGCGCGGGGTGAAGATGCCGGCCCGCTTGCCGGTGTGCCGGTTGCAGTCAAGGATGTAATCGTCACCAAAGGCGTACAAACCACCTGCGGCTCGAAACTTCTGGCTAACTACATCCCGCCATACGACGCCACGGCGGTTGAACGCCTGGAAGCCGCGGGCGGCGTCATCATCGGCAAGACCAACTGCGACGAGTTCGCCATGGGCTCATCGAACGAAAACTCGGCGTTTGGCCCGGTGCGCAATCCGCACGCGCTCGATCGCGTGCCGGGAGGTTCAAGTGGCGGCTCCGCGGCGGCGGTAGCGCAAGGAACGGCCGTGGTGGCGCTCGGCTCCGACACAGGCGGCTCCATCCGGCAGCCGGCATCATTCTGCGGCGTAGTGGGCGTCACGCCGACCTACGGCCGTGTCTCCCGCTACGGATTGACGGCCTTTGCCAGCTCACTCGATCATATTGGCCCGTTTGGGCACAATGTTCGCGACGCCGCGCGCCTGCTGAACGTGATCGCAGGCCGCGATCCGCTCGATTCCACGTCAGCGGAGGCTCCCGTTCCGGATTATTTAGCACATATGGATGGCAACGTAAAAGGCTTGAAGCTTGGGTTGCCCCGCGAGTATCTAAAGGATTTGACGAGCGAGAGCGGCGACCTGATTGGCAAGGCAATCGAAACGCTGAAAAAGCTGGGTTGCCAGGTGCGGGACATTAGTTTGCCCACAACCGATTACGCCATCGCTTGCTACTACGTAATCGCGACGGCCGAGGCCAGCTCGAACCTGGCGCGCTATGACGGCGTACGCTATACGTTTCGTTCCGGCTCCTCGGAGAGCCTGAACGATATGTACCGGAACACACGAGGCGAAGGCTTCGGCGCGGAGTGCAAGCGCCGCATCATGCTCGGAACGTACGTGCTGAGTGCGGGCTATTACGACGCATACTACTTGAAGGCGCAGAAGGTCCGTGGGCTGATCGCCCGTGATTTCTCCAACGCATTTGCCGAAGTGGACGCTATTGCCGCGCCCGTATCGCCGTTCCCGGCATTCAAGATTGGCGAGAAGATTGACGACCCGATGACGATGTATCTTTCGGACATCTACACGATTACCGGAAGTCTGGCCGGCATTCCTTGTATGAGCGTGCCCTGCGGAAAAACCGCCGAGGGATTGCCCGTCGGCATGCAAATTCTGGCCAAGCATTTTGACGAAGCGCGCATGTTTCGTCTGGCCGATGCTTTTGAACGAGCCGGTGGTGCCCAGAACTAGCGCACCGGACTAAATCTAAACCAAGAGGAGGCGAAATGCCATTTTCACTGCCACCGTTACCGTACCCCACTGACGCTCTCGAGCCTCACATCGACAAGATGACGATGGAGATTCACCACGGCAAGCACCACAACGCTTACGTGACGAATGTGAACAAGGCCCTGGAATCGGCGTCCAACCTGGCTAATAAGACGGTTGAAGAGTTACTCGCCAACAACTGCGCGATTGTGCCGGATGCGATCAAGATAGCCGTGCGCAACAACGGCGGAGGCCACATCAACCACTCCATGTTCTGGACAATTCTGTCCCCGAAGGGCGGCGGCCAGCCATCCGGCGCGCTCGCCGACGCCATCAAGAGCACGTTCGGCGGCTTCGATGCGTTCAAAGAGAAATTCAACAACGCCGCGGCCACGCGCTTTGGCTCGGGCTGGGCTTGGCTCGTGAAGGATGGTTCTGGGAAGCTCGACATCTATTCGACCGCTAACCAGGACAGCCCTGTCATGGAAGGGAAGTTCCCGGTGATGGGTTTGGATGTCTGGGAGCACGCGTACTATTTGAAGTACCAGAACCGCCGGCCGGATTACATTGCGGCGTGGTGGAACGTGGTGAACTGGCCGGAAATCGAGAAGCGGTTCACGTCGGGGAAGTAAGCGCAGAGGCGTGATCCCACCGCTGATACAATCGCAAGAGGGCAGGCTATGCAGGCTCTCGAATTTTGGAAGACGGTCACCGTGGATCACGCCAACCTGCTCGAATCGCTGATCGGGCTGCTGCGCGAGCATCAGGTAAAATACTGCGTGATCGGCGGGCAGGCCGTGAACGCTTACGCCGAGCCGCTGGTGAGCTTGGATTTGGATCTTGTGATCGCGATCAGCGACTTCGATCGCACGAGGTCTCTGCTGGCCACCCACTTCTCGGTTGAGCAGTTTCCTCAGAGCATCAACATTTCGTCCCCAGACTCCAGTTTGCGCGTGCAGATTCAGACAGATCCCAGATATCTGGACTTTCCCGAGCGGGCCACGGACCGTGACGTGCTAGGCCTTGCGCTGCCGGTTGCATCGTTGGATGATCTCCTGCAGGGAAAGATCTGGGCTGCCGGCGACCCCGAGCGCCGGCCGACGAAGCGGCAAAAAGACCTTCTCGACATCGCACGGTTAATCGAAAAATATCCCAGGTTGCGCGGTCAGGTGCCTGTGGAGCTGCTGAAGCGAATCTCGCTAAGCTAGCCGCGTTTTTTCGCCGACATCAGTTCTTCGATGTTGACCAGCTCGGTCGGATAGTCGCCCGTGTAGCACGCGTAGCAGTACTCGTGTGTGCGGTCATCTCCCACGGCCTGGCGCAGCGAAGCCAGTGACAGATACGCCAGCGAATCGGCCTCCATGAACTTGCGGATCTCTTCGACGGTGTTGTTCGCGCCAATCAGCTCGTTCTTGGTGGGGGTGTCGACACCGTAGAAGCAGGGCGAGACGGTCGGCGGACAGGAAACGCGCACGTGCACCTCGCGCGCGCCGGCCTGCCGCACCATGCGGACGATTTTGCGCGAAGTGGTGCCGCGCACGATGGAATCGTCGACCAGCACGACACGCTTGCCTTCGAGCAGATGCCGCACCGGGTTGAGCTTCAGCTTCACGCCGAAATCGCGGATTACCTGCGAAGGCTCGATGAACGTGCGGCCCACATAGTGGTTGCGAATCAGCCCATGACGGAAGGGCAGACCAGACTCGGCCGCGTAGCCGATGGCCGCAGCCACTCCCGAGTCGGGAACCGGCACAACAAGATCGGCATCAGCCGGCGCCTCGCGCGCTAGCAGCCGCCCCAACATCTCGCGCGAGGCCTGCACGGAGCGCTCGAACACGATTGAATCCGGCCGGGAGAAGTAGACATGCTCGAAAACGCACTGGGCCAGCGGCTGCTCCGGCGCAAAGCGCTCACGCGTCACGCCCTCCGGGCCCACGATCACCATCTCTCCCGGCTCGACTTCGTTCAGATACACTGCTCCGATCAGATCGAAAGCACAGGTTTCCGACGCGAAAACATGCGCGATGCGGCCGCCCGAAAACTCCATCTGCCCGGCAGCCAGCGGCCGGAAGCCGTGCGGATCACGCGCTACGATGACGCGGTCCTCGGCCAGGAAGACCAGCGAAAACGCGCCTTCGAGCTGCAAAAGTGCATCGCGCAACGCGCCGGAGAGCGTCCGTTCGCGCGAGTGCGCCACCAGGTGCAGGATCACTTCCGTGTCGCTGTTAGATTGGAAAATCGATCCTTGCCGTTCCAACTCGCGTCTTAGCTCCGCGGCATTGGTGATGTTGCCGTTGTGGGCCACGGCGATGCGGCCCTTGTTGCAAGCCACGGAAAACGGCTGCGCGTTGAGGAGCGCGGTGTCGCCCGCGGTGGAATAACGCGTGTGCCCGATGGCCTGCTCGCCGGGCAGGGTCTCGATCACGGGTGGGGTGAAGATTTCCGCCACGTGGCCCATGGATTTTACGCAGTGCACGTCGGTGCCGTCGCTCGTGCAGATGCCGGCGCTCTCCTGGCCGCGATGTTGCAGGGCATAGAGCCCCAGATACGCCAGCTTGGCCGCTTCCGGGTGGCCGTAAATCGCGAAGACTCCGCATTCCTCGTGGAACTTGTCAAACATCATCACGCTCGCAATTTGTTTTCGAGTGCTTCTTCAAAGATTCGCCGCAGGACTTCGATCGGGCTATGGATCAGCTCCACACCGGAATTGCGAAGGACAATCTCTCCCTGGGTCGTTACGCCGACGCGCGGCGCCTCAATTCCGTGCCGCGCAGCGATGCCGGCTACACGTTCCGGCTCTGCGGTCGAGATCAATACGCGCGAAGGCCCTTCATGGAACAGCAGCGGCTCCGCCGGAAGACTTGATGCCAGTTCGACCTCGGCGCCCACGCTTTCCGGCCCCAACGAGGATTCGGCCAGGGCCACCGCCAGGCCGCCATCGCTCAAGTCGTGCGCCGACTCCGCCAGCCCTGCCTGAACAATCTCGCGCACGGCGGCTTGCACGCGCTTTTCGAAATCGAGATCGAGCGCCGGCGGAAGGCCCCAAAGTTGGTGCAGCACTGCCTTGGCATACTTCGTTCCACCGAAGTGCACAGTGTCGCAGGCGCCGACCCCGCCGATCAGCACTACCGAACGGCCCGGGTGCCGGAAATGCACTCCAACCGGTGTGCCACTCTTCAGTACCCCCACCACGCCCACTACGGGGGTGGGCCAGATGCCTTCTCCCAGCGTTTCGTTGTACAGGCTGACATTGCCGCCCGTGATCGGCACGTCGAAGAAGCGGCAAGCTTCCGCCATGCCCTCGACGGATTCCACCAACTGGGCCATGATTTCCGGCCGCTCGGGGTTGCCGAAATTTAAATTGTTGGTCGCGCCCACCGGCTCCGCACCCACCACCGCCAGATTGCGGCAGCATTCGGCGACCATTAACTTGGTGCCTTCGCGCGGCGAAAGATAGCAGTAGCGCGCGTTGCCGTCGAGCGCCATGGCCAGTGCTGCGCCGGTTTCTTTAATGCGTAGGATGGCCGCATCCGCGGCGGCCGGCCCTGCCAGAGTGTTGGTCCGCACCTGGTAGTCGTATTGCTGCCAAATCCAGCGCTTGGAACAGACGTCGCCCGACGCCAGCAGCGTTTCCAGATCGCGCGTCAGGTTCTTACTGGTGAACACTGGCGCTTGCATGGGGGCAGTGCGCAAGGGCTCCGTATGCGGCCGGTCGTAAAGCGGAGCGCTATCCGCCAGTGGCTGATTGGGAATCTCGGCGACGATTTCGCCGTGATGCCGCACGCGAAGCAATCCGTCGCCCGTGACCTGCCCCACCGCCACCGCGTCGAGGCCCCACTTGCGGAAGACGCGGAAGACTTCGTCTTCGCGTCCCTCCCCAGCGACCAGCAGCATGCGCTCCTGCGATTCCGAGAGCATGATTTCGTAAGCCGACATGCCGGTTTCGCGTTGCGGCACGCGGTCCAGTTCGATCTCGATGCCCGTGCCGCCGCGGCTGCCCATCTCGCACGTTGAGCACGTGAGTCCCGCGGCGCCCATATCCTGAATGCCGACGATCGCGCCTGTCTGCATGGCTTCCAGGCACGCTTCGAGCAGCAGCTTCTCCAGAAACGGATCTCCCACCTGCACGTTGGGCCGCTTCTGCTTCGATTCTTCCGTGAACTCGGCCGACGCCATGGACGCGCCGTGGATGCCGTCGCGCCCCGTCTTCGCGCCCACATAGATGACCGGATTGCCGATACCCGACGCGTTGGCGTAGAAGATCTCGTCCTTCTTGGCCACACCCAGCGCGAAAACGTTCACCAGCGGATTGCCGTTGTAGCAGGCCTCGAACTCGCACTCGCCACCCACGGTTGGCACGCCGAAGCAGTTGCCGTAGTGCGCGATGCCCGAAACCACGCCCGCAAGAATGCGCCGGTTGCGCGCGCCGTTCGCCGCGTCGTCGAGGGGGCCGAACCGCAGCGCGTCCATCACCGCAATCGGCCTTGCCCCCATTGTGAAGATGTCCCGCAAAATACCGCCAACGCCGGTCGCCGCACCTTGAAATGGCTCGATGAAGCTCGGATGATTGTGCGATTCAATCTTGAACGCGGCCACGTAGCCGCCGCCGATATCGACGATGCCCGCGTTCTCTCCCGGACCCTGCACGACGAATCGTCCGCGCGTCGGAAGCTTTTTCAGGTGCAGCCGCGAGCTTTTGTACGAGCAGTGCTCGCTCCACATCACACTGAAGATGCCGAGTTCGGTATAACTTGGCTCACGGCCCAGGATCTCAACGATCTTGCCGTACTCCGCCTCGGTCAACTGGTGGGTGGCGATCAGCTCGGGCGAGACGGTCGTCATGCGTGCGCGAGTGCGGAAACCATGGATCGAAATACCACTAGCCCGTCGGCTGAGCCCATCAGTGGATCTGACGCCCGCTCCGGATGCGGCATCATTCCCATCACATTGCGCTCGCGGCTCAGTACGCCCGCGATATCACGCGCCGATCCGTTGGGGTTCTCGATGTATCGGAACACTACCCGGTCCTCGCCTTCCAGTTCGTCGAGCGTGCGGTCATCGGCGATATAACAACCTTCGCCGTGCGCGATTGGCACGCGCAGAACCTGCCCTCTGGTGGCCGCGGCTGTAAAGGGAGAATCGGTGGTCTCGGTCTTGAGTCGCACTTCGCGGCAAACGAATCTCAAGCCCGCATTGCGCACCAGGGCGCCGGGCAACAGACCAGCCTCTACCAGAATCTGGAATCCATTGCAGATGCCAAGCACCAGGCCGCCTTCGGAAGCGAAGCGCTTCACTGCCTGCATAACCGGCGAGAACTTGGCGATCGCCCCGCAGCGGAGGTAATCACCATAGGCAAATCCACCCGGTAGGATGACCGCATCGACATCGCCCAGATTGTCCGAATCGTGCCAGATAAAGTCCGCTTCCTGGCCGAGATTTTCGCGGACGGCATACCAGGCGTCGTGATCGCAATTGCTTCCGGGGAAGACGACGACACCAAATTTCATCAGTTGAACCCGTGCGGGGAGGCGAAACCCGATTTTAACAAAAATCGCCAAGCGTCCGCGCCGAAAATTCGCCTGTCCGGCGGCGGTGCACATTGCCCCACCCGCCACGCTGCTCTATACTAATAACTTAGAGCAAAATGCCGAAAAGAACGTTTCAACCGAATAGACGGCGGCGCGCGAAAACGCACGGCTTCCGTACGCGCATGAAAACCGCCGATGGACGTGCGGTTCTCTCTCGCCGCCGCGCGCAGGGCCGCAAGAAGCTCACCGTTAGTTCCGAAAGGTAAGTCCGAATCGCAGGTTTTCCCAAAAGTGTTCGCCTGTTACGCCCCAAAGATTTCCGGCGCGTGTATGACCACGGAGACCGTTATTCCAGCCGGTCCTTTGCGGCGTTCTATGCACGGCGTTCGGAGCCTGCGGATCCGTCGCAGAGCGGTGGGCCCAGGATCGGGTTTACGGTTCCCCGGGCACTCGGCGGCGCCGTGGTTCGCAACCGGATCAAGAGACGCGTCCGCGAGGCCGTCCGCCTGCGGATCGAGCAAATAAATCCACAGTGGGAAATTGTCTTCAATCCGCGCCGTGCCGCGATGGACTCGCCCTTCCCGGAACTCATCCGCGAGGTGGAGAGGTTCTTTCTCCGTTGCAGCGGTTCATTGTGACCTCCTTGCGGCTGTATAAACGATTTCTATCGCCCTGGATGCCCGCGGCCTGCCGCTTTCATCCAACCTGCTCGGAATATATGCGCGAGGCAGTGGAGCGGCACGGCGCACGGCGCGGAGCATGGATGGGCATCAAACGCCTGTGCCGCTGCCATCCCTTCCACGCGGGCGGAGTAGACCTGGTTCCATGAGCGACGATCCGAAAGCCAGCCAGCCCGGCCAGAAACCCGAGTTGAGCACGGAGACGCGACTGCTGATCGCTTTCGCACTCATGGGTTTGGTACTGTTCGCAACGCCGTACTTTTTCAAGACGGTAGCGCCCCCGATCGTCCCGAAGAAGGCGTCGGCTCCGCAACAGCAGACGGCGGCGGTGACGGCGCTTGCGGTGCCGGCCGCAACCGCCGAGTCCCCGGCAGCAGCCAAAGTGAAGCCGGCAGCGCCCGTCGCCGCGCAAAAGGAAGAGACCTTCGTCATCGAAACCGGCCTTTATAAGGTCGTGTTCTCCAACCGTGGGGCCGTCGTCCAACAGTGGACCCTGAAGAAGTATACCGATGACGACGGCAAGCCACTGGAACTCGTCAATGCCGCCGCCGCCCCCAAAGCCGGCTACGCATTCCAGTTGGTGTTCGAAGAGAAGAAGCCGGCGGCCGACCTGAATACCGTACTCTTCGCCGCCAAACCCTCTGAGGACCACCTCGGCGTCACCTATGAGTACTCCGACGGTGCAGTCACCGCGCGCAAAACCTTCCAGTTTCAAAAGAATCAGTACGTTACCAAGATTTCGACCGAGGTCCGCGAGAACGGCTTAGCCGTGCCACACCTGATCGCCTGGCGCGGTGGTTTTGGCGACCCTGCCGTCATCAATCCGGCCGAGCAACATGTCGTTTATTTCGACCTGAATGAAACGAAGTTGCGGACGCATGTTGCCAAGGACGCCAAGAACGGTCCGGTCACCGCGGAGGGGAATTATTCCTTCGCCGGCCTCGAGGACAAGTATTTCACGGCCGTGTTTCAACCAGTCGGAGCCAGCCCGGTTAAGGTGGTCACGTTTGGAGATACCGTCGCCACCGCCGCCGATCCCAAAGAGCAGCCGCGCGTCGGCGCCGGCATCGGCAGCCCTGTGCACAATGATTTCGAGGTGTTTGTCGGGCCGAAAGACATTGATATCCTCAGCAAAATCAACGCGAAGCTGCCGAATATCGTGGACTTTGGCTGGTTCTGGTTCTTGGCCAAGCCGCTGTTTTACACCCTGCACTATGTCGCCGATCACTGGATAAGCAACTATGGCTGGGCGATCATCGTCGTCACCATCCTCATCAACTTCCTGCTGTTTCCGCTCAGGTTTACTAACTTGAAGTCGATGAAGAAGATGCAGATGCTGCAGCCGCAGATTGCCGCCATCAACGACAAGTACAAGGGCATCGGCATGCGCGACCCGCGCAAGCAGCAGCAGAATGAAGAGGTTATGGCGCTATACAAGAAACACGGCGCCAATCCCATGGGCGGCTGCCTCCCCATGCTGGTTCAGATTCCGTTCTTCATCGCGTTCTACAAGGTACTGTCGGTCTCGATTGAGCTGCGTCATGCGAACTGGTTATGGGTCACGGACTTATCGTCGGCGGAACATTTGCCGATCCATATTCTTCCGATCGCCATGATCGCCACGCAATTCTTCATGCAAAAGATGACCCCAAGCACCTCGGCGGACCCCAGCCAGCAGCGCATGATGCTCATGATGCCGCTCGTAATGGGCTTTTTCTTCTATAGTTTGCCTAGCGGCCTGGTGCTATACTATATGACTTCAAATTTAGTGGGCATCGCACAGCAGGTATTTTTCAACAAGACCGCGACGGCAGCCGATATTCCGGTGCCCGTGGCGGCAGTAAAGAAGCAAACGAGAAACAGACGGTGAACGACAAAAAATATACCGTCATTTCGGTAACTCCCAGGATCGATCAGTTTCTGAAACCGCTTCTTCAAAAGGGCGGCTTCCAACTGAATTACGAGGCCGCGGAAGGGGAGTCGGTGAATCCGGATTTCGAAAACCCGGAGGTGGTGGTGCGGTTTTCGGGCGCGGATGTGGATCTGCTGCTGGCCAATAAAGCCGAGCTGCTGCTGGCTTTGGAATACATCACCATGGAAGCGCTGCGCATGCCTTCCGAGGACCACTCGCGCATTTCGTTCGACGCGCAGGATTACAGGGCCTTGCGCATCGAAGAGCTGCGCCTGAGCGCTGCCGCGGCGGCGGAGAAGGTAAAGCGCACTGGACAGCCGTTCAAATTCAATCCCATGAATAGCCGCGAGCGGCGCGTGATCCACCTAGCGCTACGCAACGAAACCGAGCTGCGCAGCGAAAGCACGGGCCACGGCGGATTCCGCCAGGTGGTGATTTATCCGGCTGGCATGGCCAGCTTGCCCGAAACGCCCCCGCCTCCGGCTTATCAGAACTCCGGGCGTCCTCGCGAACGCGACCGGGATCGCGATCGCGGCAGGCCTCGCGCCAAGGGCCGCGGCCGCCGCTGAACCTGAACGATACCATCGTCGCCATTTCTACCCCGCCCGGCCGTGGCGGCCTCGGAGTGGTGCGTATCTCAGGGACCGATGCCACGGCGATTGCCTCCAAGATCTTGCGTTTCCCCCGCGAGCACGCCTGGCACCCCTGGACCAGCGCTCTTGCCGAGCTTCCCGACGAGCAGGGCCGCACCGTCGATCAAGTGGTCGTCACGTTTTTCGAGCATCCGCGCTCGTACACCGCCGAAGATGTCATCGAGATTTCGTGCCACGGCGCACCGGTCGTGCTGCGCTATTGCGTGGAGCGCGCTATGGCGGAGGGCGCGCGTCCCGCTGAGCCCGGCGAATTCACCCTGCGCGCCTACCTCAACGGGCGCATCGACCTGCCGCAAGCCGAAGCGGTGCGCGATCTCATCGAGGCGACCACGCTGTACCAGGCCCACATCGCCGCGCAACAGGTGGAAGGCTCGGTTTCACGCCGACTTGCGCCGGCCAAGGAGCAATTGCTTGAACTGATTTCGCTGCTCGAAGCGGGAATCGATTTCGCCGAGGATGATGTCAGCGTGGCGCCGGCAGCGGAGATCCTGCGCCGGCTCGATCCCATCGAGCGCTCGATCGAAAGCATGGCGGTGAGCTTTTCCTACGGCAAGCTGGTGCATGCAGGTTTCTCCCTAGCTCTGGTTGGACGGCCTAACGTCGGGAAAAGCAGTCTGTTCAACCGCCTGCTCGAGCAGGACCGGGCTATCGTGACCGATATCCCCGGCACCACGCGCGATCTCGTCTCTGAAGTCGCGGCGATCCGCGGCATCCCTGTGAAGCTCGTCGACACAGCGGGCATCCGTGCAAGCGAAGGGCTGGTTGAGACACTGGGCATCGAACGCAGTTTTCAGGCCATGGCGGATGCTGACTTGACGCTGGTGGTGGTCGATCTGTCCGTGGCCATCGAGCCAAAAGACCACGAGCTGATCGAACGCGCCAAATCGCAAGGGCGCGCGTTGATTGTGGGGAATAAGTCGGACTTGCCGCACTCAGAATTGGAAGGGGCGATTCCGGTCTCGGCGCTGACGGGCGCAGGAGTTGAAAACTTACGCGAGGCGATATTTGGAGCGATTGCGCCAGGTGGTGGTGCCGAACCGGGGACGGGCTTCATTACCAGCCTGAGGCACGAGCAACTCTTGCGCGAATCGCTGGGCTATCTGGTCAAAGCGCGCGGCGCGGTAGCAGAAAACATCCCGCACGAGATGCTGTTGCTCGATCTGTATGCCGCCCTGCGGCCCATAGACGCGATCACCGGCGCAACGACGGCTGACGATATCCTCAATCGTATCTTTTCAACGTTTTGTATCGGGAAGTAGGAAGCTCCTCGGAATGTGCTAGGAAGCTTTCTGGAACGTATAATGAAGTCGTGCAGTTGACGCTCGAGCTTCCGGAAGATGTGCTGAAAGTCCTGACCAACCGGTGTGAGGACCTGCCCCGGTACGCCCTTGAGGCGCTTGCCGCGGATGGTTATCGGTCCGGAGTGCTCACGGAATCGCAAATCAGGCGAATGCTAGGCTACGAGAGCCGTTTACAGGTGCATTCGTTGCTCAAAGAGCACGGCGTTCCATATCGCTATGCCGTGACCGACGTCTCCGATGATCTTGACGCTCATCGCGAGCTGGGTATTCTGCCCGCTCGATGATCGTCATTGCGGACACGGCTCCGCTGCACTACCTCGTGTTGGTACAACAAGAGGGCTTACTTCCCGCTCTCTACCACCAAGTAGTGGTTCCCGAGGCTGTTGTTCGGGAATTGAGCGCCCAGAGTGCTCCACGGGAAGTTACAAAATGGTTGGCGGGAAATCCCGCGTGGCTTGTCGTACGCCAGGTTGCAGCCGAGTCGCTCGCGCCGATTTCGGGCGACTTAGATGAAGGAGAAAGGGCAGCGATTGCGCTTGCCAAACAAATTCAGGCGGACGTGATTCTAATCGACGATCAGGCGGGCCGCGCGGAAGCCCGGCGTTGGAAACTACGGGTCACTGGAACATTGGGGATTCTCCGTGTCGCCGCTGAGCGGGGAATGATCGACGTACCCGCGGTCATTGGCCGTCTGCGTTCCACGAGCTTCTATCTGGACGAGAACCTGATCGCCACAATATTTCGGGACTGGCTCAATCGCTGATTTGTCCTTATCCGAACACAATCTGGGCAATCACCAACTGCGGTAGGGCCTGGTTCCAGCTTTGGGGGATGGTATCGAAGGCCAGGCGGAAGCTTTTTTTCTGGCCCGGTGCAAGGGCGCCGGTGCGGCTGCCCACGATCGGGACGCGCTCGCGCAGCACAAGCTGTCCATACGCGTCGTAGAACACGCAGTTGATCTCGACCACTTTCAGTGTGCGCGGCCCATTATTCGTGATGTTGCCGACAATCTCGACCACCTGCTGCTTCATGTAGCTTTCGGCGGCCTTCATCTCGACGTCGCTCAACTGGAGGTTGTGGACGTACTGCTTGGCTTCCGCGGTCAGCACCGGCAGCGCCGGCGGATGTTTGCGCGCCCAGTAGTCATAGCCCGTCCACGCAGCGAAGACCAGGACGACGATGATGCCGCCCACCACCAACGGGATGGGGATGGAGAAGCTCTTCTCTTCAGCTTTCGTAACTGCTTTATCGCCCGCCAACGATCATCTCCCGGATGAGAAGCGTGGGAGCGGCTGTCGAACCGCGAAATTCCAGGTCCGATCCGATCGCTTCCACATCCATCAACATATTAGTCAAATTTCCGGCAATTGTAACTTCCGAGACCGGGAACGCCAGTTCGCCGTTGCGAATCCACACGCCAGCCGCGCCGCGCGAGTAGTCGCCAGTGACGATGTTTACTCCGGAGCCGATCAGCTCCGTCACGTAGAAACCGTTTGATACGCCGGCAATGATCTCTTCGGGAGTGCGTTCCCCGCGCTCCAGAAACAGATTGCCGTGGCCGATGCCGGCGTTACCAGAAAGCCCGCGTGAAGCGTTGCCGGTGGTTTTCATGCCGAGTTTCCGCGCGGTGTAGGTGTTCAGCAGGTAGCTCTTCAGCACGCCGCGCTCAATGACGGCGGTGCGCCGCGAGGGCACGCCTTCATCATCGAACGGAGAGCTGCCGAATAAACCGGCGATCGTGCCATCGTCGATCACCGTTACCGTCTCCGCGGCCACCTTTTCCCCCAACCTGCCCGCCAGGAACGATGCCTGCCGGTACACCGACTCGCCATGCACGGCTTCGAAGATGCTGCCCAGAAGACTGCGCGCCGTGCGCGGCTCGAACACCACCGGGACGCGCTGCGTTTCCACCTTCCGGGCACCCAAACGCCGCAGGACGCGCTGGGCAGCAATCTGGCCGACCTGCGCGGCGGGCTCGAGTCCGGCAAAACTGCGGGCCATCGAGACCCAATAATCGCGCTCCATGGATTCGCCTTGGCGCGCGACAGGAACCGCGGCGAGCGAGCAATAGCTGGAACGATACTCACCCACGAAGCCGCGTGAGTTGGCGAATATCCGGCGGCCTAGGCGGGAATCGAAAGAGCCGCCCTCTGAGTTGGTGATGCGCGGATCGGCATCGAGCGCGGCGGCTTCGGCGGCGCGTGCGAGATCAATCTTCGCCGGCGTTTCCAGATGCTCGACGTCGGCGCAGTAAAGCTGCAAATCGCCGGGGATCGCCCCCAGTTCCTCCGCATCCGGTAGACCGGCGTGCGGATCATCGCTCGTGATGGCAGCCAGCTCAAGCGCGGAAGCGACCATGCGCTGGATGCCGTCGACCGACAGATCGGAGGTGTACGCCGAACCCGCGCGTTGCCCAATAAGAACACGCAGTCCCGCGCCGCGTGATCCGGCCTGCTTCAGGCTCTCCACCTCGCGCATCCGCACATTCGCCGAGAATTCGTTGCCTTCGGAAATGGTGCACTCGGCATCGCTCGCGCCGCGCTCCAACGCCTGTTTCACGGTTTCCGCGGCCAGTTCAGCGAGATGGTTCGGGCTCAAGCAGTACCCCCCACGGTCATGCGATCGATCTTGATCGTGGGAATGCCGACGCCTACAGGAACGCTCTGCCCTTCCTTGCCGCAGATGCCGATGCCCTCATCGAGCTGCAAGTCGCTGCCCACCATGCTGACGTGGCGCAGCGCCTCGGGGCCGTTGCCGATCAGCGTGGCGTTGCGCACCGGCCGCGTCAGCTTGCCGTCTTCGATGAGGTAACTCTCCGATGCAGAGAAAACGAAATTGCCGCTCGTGATATCTACCTGCCCGCCACCGAAGCTGGCGCAGTAAATGCCTTTAGGCACGGAGCGAATGATGTCCTCGGGGTTACTTTCGCCCGCCAGCATGAACGTGTTGGTCATACGGGGCATCGGAATGTGCGCGTAACTTTCGCGGCGGCCGTTGCCTGTGGGTGCGGCGCTCAGAATGCGGCTGGAAAGCTGATCTTGCAAGTATCCACGCAGAATGCCGTTCTCGATAAGCACGTTGCGTTGCGTGGGATTGCCTTCATCATCCACGTTCAGCGAGCCGCGGCGATGGCTCATGGTGCCGTCATCGATCACGGTACACAGCGGGCTGGCCACCTGCTGGCCGATGCGATCGCTGAAAGCGGAGACTTTCTTGCGGTTGAAGTCGGCCTCAAGACCGTGGCCCACCGCTTCATGCAGCAGAATGCCCGGCCAGCCGGGACCCAGCACGACGGTAGTTTCGCCCGCCGGAGCTTCTACGGCATCGAGTTGCACGATGGCCTGGCGGGCCGCTTCCCGAGCGAAATGCTCGGGTGTCTTATCCTCGAGGAAATACGACAGCTCGACGCGCCCACCACCACCGGAGTATCCACGTTGCGGAGCCGCGCCATTTTGCTTCGCCAGGGCCGCTACACTGATGCGTGCCAGCGGCTGCCGGTCGAAACTCAAGACGCCGGCGCTGGTCGCGACCATCACGTGGCGCAGGCTATCGGCGTAGGTCGCCTGTACCTGGAAGACGCGGGGATCGTAAGTACGGGCTGCGGCGTCGGCGCGCTTCACCAGTTCCATTCGATCGAGGACGGCCGTCTCGTTGGGCGCGGTAAGCACCGGATACAGATTCCGCCTGCGGCCTTCTTCGAGTGGAGTCTTTTCGACCTTGGCTGGACCGGCGGCGATGCATGCGGCCACGTGCGCCGCCTGGCGAATCTTCTCGGGACTGAGATCGTCGCTGTATGCGTATCCGGTCCGCTCACCCGCGATGACCCGCACACCCACGCCGAGCGATACACCCTGAGTTGCGCTCTTCACGATCGATTCGTCAATGCTGATTTGGCTGGTCGAGAGGTACTCGAAATAGAGATCCGCGTAGTCCCCGCTCTGGGAAAGCGCCTCAGCGAGATACGACTCCAGATCTCCCCGGGTCAACGCGAACCGCGAAGCAAAGAACGAATCCGAAAAGCCCATGTATCTCTTGAGGTTAGCATGCAGCTGCGGTCTTTCCTGGCTTAATGAACTTTAACTGCGCGTTCACCGGAACTCAAGAATCCGAAACGTCTCAGTTAGTGAGGGCGACGAGAAGCCCCAGAAAAGGAAGAACACAGACATGAAGAAACTTTCAGCTTTGATGCTTGGGGCGGCAATGGTGCTCGGCTCGGCGTTTGCCGCGCAGGAAGCTGCCACGACCCCCGCGAAACCGGCGACCACTACCAAGGCCGCCAAGAAGCACAGCAAGAAGAGCAAAAAGAGCGCGAAGAAAGTCGCTGCTACTACGGCGAAGACAACCACCACGCCAGCTCCTGCAAAGTAACAAAGCCTGCCACGGTTTGGCAGGCTCGTGAGGTCTGCCAAACCCTGCTTTTGCCCACCCCCGCTCCGCCCGAGATCCCTCTCGATTTCCGTCTGAACTTGCGCTAACGTTGCAGATGCCATGCCACGACCCAGTTCCTTTGCCCAGGTCGAAATCGAGACTGGCGAGCAAAGCGAGCGCATTGAGCAGCCAGAGCCCGACTCCCCGTTTCACATCGCCATCCTCGGCGATTTCAGCGGCCGGGAAAATCGCGGCGTGCTCGACGCCAAGCTTCAGGGACGCAAGCCGATTCTGATTGATCGCGACAATTTTGACGACGTTCTCGCCCAGTTCGCGCCCGAGCTGCATCTGCCTCTAGGAGGACCGGACGGCCCGCGCGTGCCGGTTCGTTTTCGCGAGCTGGACGATTTTCACCCCGACCGCATCTTCGAGCGCCTCAAAATTTTCCAGGCGCTGCGCGAAACCCGTGAGCAGTTGCACGATCCTGCACGGTACGAGGCTGCCGCGGCGCAGGTGCGTTCCTGGTCCGGGGCCGCTGCACCCCAAGCGCCGCCCGCGACGCCGCCCGCCGAGATCTCCCGGCTTTCCGCGAGAGAATTGTTTGAACAGACACTCAGTGCCACCGAAGCTCGCAGCAGCGCCACGAGCCCTGCGCGCGCCATGGATGATTTTCAGTCATTATTGCGTAATATCGTGACCCCCTATGTCGAGCCGAAGTCCGATCCCCAGCGGCCGGAGTTAGTGGCGCAAGTCGATGCAGCCATTAGCGGCCAGATGCGCGCCCTGCTTCATCACCCCGATTTTCAGGCGCTCGAAGCCGCCTGGCGCGGCGTATTCTTTTTGGTGCGACGCCTCTCCACCGATGCGAACCTGAAAATCTTCCTGCTGGACATCTCCAAGCCCGAGCTGGCGGCCGACATGGTCGCCACCTACGAGCACTTGATCCAGCACACGCCGCGCGACGAGCCCTGGGCCGTGCTTACAGGCAATTACACGTTCGATCCGACCGACGAAGACGCGCAACTGCTGGGCCGCGTTGCTGCGGTGGCACGCCACGCCGGCGCTCCGTTTCTGGCCGCTGCCTCGCCGCAGGTGTTGGGATGCCGTTCCTTTGCCGAAACGCCGGAGCCGCGCCGCTGGCATCCAGTCACGGCTGATTCCTGGTACGCTTTGCGCCGGCTGCCGCAGGCAACCTGGCTTGGTTTGGCGCTGCCCCGCTTTCTGCTGCGTCTTCCTTACGGGAAGGAGACCGACGCCACCGAAAACTTCGCCTTCGAAGAATTCGGGTCAGCTCCGCGCCATGATCATTACCTCTGGGGAAATGCGGGATTCGCGTGCGTGTACCTGCTGGGCGAAGCGTTCTCGGAATCGGGATGGGATTTGCGCCCCGGTGAAGCTACAGAAATCAGCGGATTGCCGATGCACGTGGTTCGCACCGATGGCGAATCGTACCTCAAGCCCTGCGCCGAAGCGCTCCTTTCCGAGCACACCGCCGAAGCGATTCTCGACCAGGGCCTGATGCCGCTCATCTCCATCAAGGGCACCGATGCCGTGCGCCTCGTTCGGTTTCAGTCCATCGCCGAGCCTCCCAGAGCGCTTTCCGGCCGCTGGAGTTGAATCTGCAAGGAGTTTGATCCCATGCCCGAACATCACACGCATTCCGATAAACACGAGGCTCACCGCCGCCTGATCACGCGCCTACGCCAGCAGGCCGATGATGTCAGCCGTCTAACCGCAGGCCTGGACGAAGCGTCGCTCGCGCAGCGTATTGCCCCTGAAAAGTGGTCACTCAAGGAACTGGTGTGCCATCTGCATCGCGTCCAGGAGGTCTTCGAGCGCCGTGTGGAGTCGATGGTCTCGGGAGAAAATCCCGCCATCACCTCTTACATGCCTGATGGCGATACCGAATTCGAAAGCATGGTGTCACGGCCCGCCAAGGATTCCATCGCGGCGTTTCTCGAAAGCCGCGAGCGGCTGGCTGGCCAATGGGAAGAACTCTCGCCGGCTGAATGGCACTCTCCCGGTAGGCATCCCGATTTTCCCCATTACGACGTGCATTTCCAGATCGAGTACATGGTGCATCACGAGGCCCATCACATCTATCAGATGTATCAGCGCCGCGTGCCGTTCGGGAAGTTGCCACACTAATGTTCATCGACGTCACTCCTGTGGCGACGGTTCCATAACGCGGCCGTCCTGCATGTGCACCGTTCGATGCCCGTAAGCCGCGGCTTCCGGATTGTGCGTGATCATGAGAATAGTCTGGCCCAGCCGCTCATTCAGGCCGCGTAGAATTTCGAGTACCGCCCGCGAGTTGGCCGTGTCGAGATTTCCCGTCGGCTCGTCCGCCAGAAGGATCGCCGGATGGTTCACGATGGCCCGCGCAATGGCCACACGCTGCTGTTCGCCGCCTGAGAGTTCGCTGGGCTTGTGGCTCAGACGGTTGGCGATGCCCAGCACCTTCAGCGCTTCCTGGAACCCGGCGTCCTCTTCGTGGTCTTTTCCTGCGAGATATCGGGCCAGCGCGATGTTGTCACCCGCGGTGAGATTCGGCAGCAGATTGAATTTTTGAAACACGAAGCTCACCGTGCGTTTGCGCATCCGCGTGCGGCCGGCGTCGGACATAGCGCCGACATCTTCCCCGGCGACGCGCACCACGCCCGCTGTCGGTGGCGTGAGACCACCCACAATGTGAAACAGCGTTGACTTGCCTGAACCTGACGGCCCTACGATGGAAAGAAACTCGCCCCGGCTGACGTTCAGCTCCACTCCACGCAACGCCTCCACATCGACCTTCCCGACGCGATAGACCTTGCGCAAACCACGGATTTCGATGATCGGCGCTTCACTCATAGGCGAGCGCTTCGATGGGATCCTGGCGGGCGGCGCGCAGCCCGGGATAGAGCGCGCCAAGGAACGACGCGAGGAGCGCGATGGCGCATGATCTCGGCCACCAGTCGTAGACGATTGCCTGCGTCACCGAAGCCGGAACAAAAGTGTGAATCAGCCACCGGCCGCCAAAGCTCAACACAATCCCCAGCACGGTTCCGCATACCCCCATGGCAAACGCCTCGGCCACGATGAGCTGGAGAACATAGGCTCGCGACGCGCCGAGCGATTTCAGGATTCCGATCTCTCGTGTCCGCTGCAATACCGCCATGTACATCGAGAGGCACACAACGGCAAATGCGATCACGATGGCAATGCCGATCATCACATTAATAAACGAACTGAGCCCCGGCACGTTCTGCACCGAGGCCTGCGAAAGGATATCCTCCATCGAGTAAACTTTGTATTCCTTAAGTCGCTCCTTAAGCGCATCCATCACAAGCTGCGTGTTCGCCGGGTTGTCCAGTTTCACGTAGATTTGACTGAGTTTTCCTGTATTGCCTTCCAGGTCCTGCACAACCTCCAAAGGCAGCACGATATGCGATAGCTTGCCGCCCGCAAAGATTCCCGCCACGCGCCACTTCCGGTTGAGCAGCGTGATGTGATCGCCGGCGTGCACTTTCTGCTGCTGCGCGTAGTAGTCGTCAATCAAAACGTCATCGCGCTCGCGGAGTGGTCCTCCTTCGATGTAATCGAATCCCCCGCTCATTTGTTCGAACTTGTTGAGATCCACGCCACTCGCGGAAGTGATACCGCTCACTACCGCGATCGCCGTCCCGACGGCAAGGGTCACGTGCGGCTGCTTCTCCAGCCACGGGACCAGGTTCTGTGGCATGGATGCGGCACTGAAACTCAGCAAAGAAGTATTCGGTGGGCGCAACAGAATGTCCGCGCCCGCGCCTCGCGTGCGCTTCGCCGATTCCTGTAACAAGCCCTCACTGATCCCCACCAGCGTCAGAATCAGCGTTACTGGAATCGCAATCAGCAGAATGCTGAGCAGCGTCCGCAGCGGCCGGAACCGCATGTTCTCGAGAATTAGTCGAAAGGTCAATTCGTCTTCTTCTTTCGGGAGGCCGGCGAGTCTGTGGCTGCGGCCGGTGACGCCGCGGCCTTGCTGCTCAATACCTGTAGCACGGTCCCTTTTGGTTGTTCCAGCACAAACTGGTCGTTGCTGATCGGCTTATTGAACTCGACTTTCTCCATCGTGATCACTACGCCGTATTCGTCTTGAGGACGATTGATGTCGATCACCTTCGGAAATGCGACGCCGTGAAACAGCTTCCAGCCGCTGTAGCGGGCATCGGTAAGAATCTCGCCGTTCGCGTCGAAGATCATTTGGCGAACGATGTGCAAATTAAGCCGGTTGAACCACACGTCGCGAACTAGGTGCAGGCTGCCGTCCGCACCGGCTTCCACGAAGTGCAGGATGTAAACCGCGTTGTCTTCATCGGTGAAATCCTGCGGCAGGCAGATCTGTTTGTTCGTGGGCGGCGGAATGAACAGCGCGTCCAGAAAAAAACTGGGGTGCAGATTTTCCAGTTTGTTGGCTGACGGCACGCTGACCGGTTCATTGCCCCCCGTGATGAATTTGTTCTTAGAAGGAAGGTACAGGCGAAATCCTGTTCCGTCCGCCACCATGTCAAACGCCGTGTTGCGCACCACGGGATAGAGGCCGATGATGCGAATATCCGCGGGCTTCCGGTAGCGAATGTACGCCAGAAAATCCGTGTACTCGGTGATCTTACCTTTGATCACACTGCCCACCGACGGAACCATGTCGACTGTGGCGCTCAAGCTGCCGATCAACCGTGTCTGGTTCTCGATCAGCTTCAGCAGCGCCTCTTTATTAGCCGTAAGGAGTGTTTGCGTCTGCGTGGATTTGTTGCGTGTGATCACACGGCGGCGTGCCAGACAAGATGTCAGCAACAGCGCCGAACATGAAAGCGCAATAATCGCCGCGACACGGCGCAACTCCATCAACCCATTGTAGGCAAGCCGAAAAGCGGCGTGTCAATCGGAAATGCCCGAGCCAGCCCCGCGTGGCGTGCCGGGTGGCTGATTCCATCGCTGGATCACTCGCGTTTCGCGCTCGTAGCCAAGCACGCTGAGGCACGCAGTGTCGAAGGCAAACAACTGGCCTGCGGCGGGCGCCAGACCGAGCCAGCACGCGGTCAGGATTCGCAAAATGTGGCCGTGCGCAAATAGCGCGACGTCACCTCCAGCGCCCAATGCGCGATCGATGACAAGACGAGCCCGGGCGCCGACCTGCTCGACGGTCTCGCCGCCGGATGGCCCGTTGGTCCAAATGTTCCAGTCAGGTACTTCCTTGCGAATCTCTTCGGACGTGCGGCCCTCATAGGCGCCGTAGTCCCACTCCATGAGATTGGGTTCCACTTGGGCGGCGCCGTAGCCGGCGAGGCGGCACGTTTCCCGCGCGCGCTGAAGCGGACTGGTGAGCACGAGCGAAAACTGCTTTCCGCCCAAATAGGCGCCGATAGCCGCAGCTCGGGCTTGGCCGGCCGCGGTCAACGGAATGTCGGTACGTCCGGTGTGCGCGCCGGAACGGCTCCACTCCGTTTCGCCATGGCGAATCAACCAGAGATTACTTGGGAGTGACATCCACCACAGTGGCTACCGGATCGGTGGAAGACGCCGACGAATTGACGGGCCGGGATGCTCCCTTGGCAGGACTTCGCGTGGAACGTGCCCGGGATGCGCGGCCGATACCGCAATAATCGAATCCCGCGTTCTTCGCAGCCTCCGGGTCGTAGAGGTTGCGCCCATCCACCAGGATAGGCTGCTGCATCAAAAGCGCCATCTGTTCCAGATCCAGACTGCGGAACTCATCCCACTCGGTAACCAGCACGGCAGCGTCGGCTTCCAATACGGCATCGCGGGCCGAATCGCAATACTGAATCTTGAGCTCGGGATTCTGGGCCTTACACGCAGGCATGGCGATGGGATCGTAGGCTTTCACACGCGCGCCCAACTGGATCAGCCTTTCGGCAATTTGCAGACTGGGAGCGTCGCGGAGATCGTCCGTGTCCGGCTTGAACGCCAGGCCCAGTAGCGCGACCGTGCGCCCCTTCAGGATGAACAGCTTCTCCTGCAGTTTTTGGATCACCACTTGCCGTTGGGCGCGATTCACGGCGAGCGCGGCCTCGAGCAATCTGGCCTGATATCCGTACTCTTCCGCTGTGTGCAGGAGAGCCTGCACGTCTTTACCGAAACAACTGCCGCCCCAACCCAAGCCGGCGCTGAGGAACTTGCCTCCGATCCGCGAATCGAGTCCGATGCCCGCCATCACTTCCTTCACGTCTGCGCCCACGCGCTCGCAAAGATTGGCGGCCTCATTGGCGAAACCGATCTTCATCGCGAGGAAAGTGTTGGCGGCGTACTTGATCATTTCGGCGCTGGTTAGCGTTGTCGTTACGAGCGGCACCCGTTTCATGCCCGCTGGACGCGGTAAGTAGGCCGGCGCCGCAAAGGTCTGTTCGATCATCGGCCCGTACAGCGCGCACAGGGCTTCGCTGGTGCACTCTTCTTCCGCGCCTAACACAATGCGATCGGGATAGAGCGAATCGGCGATGGCGCTGCCTTCGCGCAAGAACTCCGGATTACTGGCCACGCCGAAACGGATTTTCTTGTCTTCCTGGGGGTGTGCCTCGCGAATGCCTTCGCGAACCAATGTCTCAACCAAATTGCCGCAACCGACCGGCACGGTCGACTTGTTTACTACGACGCGAAAGCGGCTATCGTCCATAGCCGCGCCGATGCTGCGGGCCGCAGATTCCAGGTAAGAAAGATTCGCCTCTCCACTGGGGCGTGGCGGTGTGCCGACGGCGATGAAAATGACATCGCTCGCCGCTACCGCCGGCGCGAGCTCAGTACTGAAGTCAATTCCTCCGCGCACCGCTGCGTCCTGGAGCAACTCTGCCAGGTGAGGCTCGTAAATCGGCATTTCGCCACGCTGTAGCTTGGCGATCTTGTCAGCTTCCAGGTCAACACAAGTTACCCGATGGCCCAGGTACGCAAGGCAGGCTCCCGTAACCGTTCCAACATATCCGGTGCCAATAACTGTGACTCGCATGCCCCCCATGAACAGTGCCTCCGCCTTTCCACTGTTTTAGCGCGTTCTTGACTGTGCCTGCAAACTTGGCTGGCGTATTGGAGTGAATCGACTTATGCCATATATTCCGGTGCGGCTAGGCCGAGGAAGCGGTCATTGCTCGGAGCTCGGCTTGGGCGCACATTGTGTCGACTAAATGAGTGCGTTGGCCCGCCGTTCGAAACTCGTGGAACTCCGCTCTGATGGCGATTGCTTTATCATCCGTGCGGACGATCCGGCCGCGAATCACCAACTTCAAACCGCATGAACCGTGAAGCAGAAATGGCCAATTTAGCGCCAATTCGATCGGGCCACTGGTCGGTAACAGACCGTCGGCCTCAAAAAGCACACCGCCGCTACTGATGTTGAGCGTCCGGCCAGCCCCGAGCCGCTCCACCCGGCGGTGTTTTATCAGCTTATATTGGACTTCCAAAGCAATCGGATACCGGCGTTTGGAACGCCGATCACTGCGCTTCTCTGCTGGTGACGCAACAGCAGTAGCTAGGGCGGGGACGACGCCCATATTCCCTCCTCAGATTCCCAAAAGTGGCGCTGGGCCTCGTGGCCCTCCTGCTTACACGCCAAGTACGCAATTTTTACTCCATAGGGGCGGCTCCAGCTAACCTGCCTGCCTGCAACAGATTTAACAAGTTTGCCAGAATCCAAGGACGAAACCTAAATTCCCAAACCTCGGGAATCGAACGAAAAAAAAGGATTTCGATTATGGAACGTTAAGGA
>Ga0181536_10000810_pt1 | contig 37729 bp, 36 predicted proteins | sample PEATcosm2014_Bin_41_FD_121105 | JGI IMG/M metagenome (GOLD analysis project Ga0181536, IMG submission 121105) | Peatland microbial communities from MTU Mesocosm Facility, Houghton, MI, USA - PEATcosm2014_Bin17_60_metaG | ecosystem: Environmental > Terrestrial > Soil > Wetlands > Peat | place...
GCCTCTTCGAGCACCTCGACGACCAGTGTCCCACCCGGGCCCACCCTGACGGCGGCGACGTCGAAGCGGACCTGCGCATACCCGGAGCCAGCCGCCCCCGAGGCCAACCACGCGGCGGCCAGGCGGCGCAGGCGGCGCCGTTTGGCCACGGTCACCGCATCGAACGGCGAGCCGTAGGCCGTCGACGACCGCGTCTTGACCTCACAGATGACCACCACGCCCTGAGCGGAGCGGGCGACCAAGTCGATCTCGCCCGCCCGGCAGCGCCAATTGCGGGCCACGATCACGTACCCCCAGTCGCGGTACCACCGTGCCACCGCGTCCTCGCCTCGCACACCAAGGGAGCGCCGTCCTTCGGCGCCCACGGGTCAGGTGTCGAGCTCGGGAAGCCGTTCGACGTTCACGTCACGGAAGGTGATGACCTTCACGTTCGGAACAAAGCGCGCCGGGCGGTACATGTCCCACACCCAGGCGTCAGAGAGCTCGAGCTCCACGCATGCCGGCGTACCGTCGCGCACGGTCATCTCAACCTCGTTCGCCAGGTAAAACCGGCGTTCGGTCTCGACCACGTACCGGAACAACGGAAGCACCGTCCGGTACTCCTGGACGAGGGCGAGCTCGATCTCGGCCTCATAGCGTTCGAGGTCTTCTTCGCTCATGGTCGCTCCTCCGCGCTAGGAGCGGGCGGTGCGCTTCTCCGGAATTTTCGCTGCCTTCCCGATGCGCCCGCGCAGGTAGTACAGCTTGGCCCGGCGAACATCGCCACGGGTCACGACCTCGATCTTGGCGATGATGGGCGAATGTACCGGGAACGTGCGCTCCACGCCCACACCGAAGCTCACCTTGCGCACCGTGAACGTCTCACGAGCGCCGGTGCCCTGTCGGCGGATCACCGCGCCTTGGAAGACCTGGATCCGCTCCCGGGTGCCCTCGACGACCCGGACGTGCACCTTCAGGGAGTCGCCAGGACGGAAGTCGGGGACGTCGTCGCGCAGGTTCTCGCGGTCGACGATGTCGGTCGGGTTCATGGACTGCATCCCTTCGGCAGCTGATCGCAGAGGTGGCTCGAACGGCCCGGCACCACCTACCGGCGCCCTCTCGGAACAAGCCAGGATAGCCCCAGGGCGCGCTGGCTCGCACTTCGTGGCGGCCTATCCGGAGTCCGGGTGCCGGGCGAGGAGATCGAGCTCCTCGTCCGATATCCCGCCGCGAGCTTCGACGAGGTCCGGGCGGCGTTCGAGCGTCCGCCGCAAGGCCATGGCCCGGCGCCACTGCGCGATTCGCCCATGATCACCGGTCAAGAGCACCTCGGGCACTTCCCAGCCCCTGAACTGGGCGGGGCGCGTGTACTGGGGGTATTCGAGGAGACCGCCCCCGAAGCTCTCGTCCTCGGCCGAGGCCGCGTTCCCCATTACCCCGGGCAGGAGCCGGACGACGGCCTCGACCACGACCAAGGCGGCCACCTCGCCGCCGGCCAGCACGTAGTCGCCGATCGACAGCTCGCCGTCGACGAGATGGTCGGCCACTCGCTGGTCGACGCCTTCGTATCGACCGCACAGCAACGAAAACCCGCCCGAGATCGATGCGCCGGATTGGGAAAGGTCCACGACCAGCTTCTGGTCGAGACGCTGGCCACCGGGACCGAGCAGGTAGAGCGGCCTTGGTGGCGCCGCGGCCTCGACGGCCGAGAAGAGCGGGCCCGGGGCCAGCACCATGCCCGCACCGCCCCCGAACGGCGCGTCGTCGACCGATCGCCTCGGGTCCGGCGCGCCGGAGCGCAGATCGTGGACCCGGAGGTCGAGCACGCCGTTGTCGCGGGCCCGACCGAGGAGCGAGCCGGAGGTGAAGTGTTCGAGCAGTTCGGGGAAGATGGTGAAGACGTCGATGCGCACGCCGGCCCCGGCTCAGTCGAGCAATCCCCGGGGGATCTCCACGGTGACCCGACCAGGGACGTGCTCGACGACAAAGCGCAGCGGGACCAGCCCACCGCCGTCGATCTCGAGGAGATCACTCGCCGGACTCTCCAGTACCGCCGTCACCGTGCCGAGCGTCCGACCATCGGCGACGTCGACGACCTCCGCTCCGATGAGCTCGTGCACCCACAATGCGTCCGGGTCATCGATCGGCGCCGCCCGGAGCACCACCCCTCGTAGCGACTGGGCCGCCTCGAGCGTGGTGACGCCGTGGAAGCCGACGATCCACCGGTCCCCGTGCCGACGCACCCGTTCGATGCGCAGGTCGCCGCGATCCGTGACGAACTCGAATTCGGGCTCCATGCGCTCGCTCCGATTGGTCAGGAAATGCACCACGACGTCGCCGTGCAACCCGTGGGGACGGGCCACCACACCCACGTCGAGCAGATCGGAGTCGCGCTCGGCGCGCACGCCGTCGGCGCCGTCAGTCGTCGACGAAGTCGACGTTGGTCTCCACCCCATCGCGCGAGCCGGCCACACGCACCAGCGTGCGGATCGCCTGTGCCACCCGGCCTCGTCGGCCTATCATTCGGCCCATGTCACCGGGGGCGACGTGGATCCGGAACCGGACGGTGCGCCCAGAGTCGTCGGTCTCGACGACCACCGCGTCAGGCTCGCTGGCGATGGCCCGTGTGATGTAGTCGAGCACCGCCCGGGCAGTGCCGCCCTCGACCCGGTTCCCGGCCATGTCGTCGACCGGCTCGGGATCGAAGGACTGGTCGAGCTCCTGGTCCGTCACTTCGAGCCCACCGGTGCGAATTCGTCCCAGGCGCCCGAAGCGCGCAAGAGCTTCTCCACTCGTTCGGTGGGCTGGGCCCCCTGGCGTAGCCACTTGATCGCCTTGGCGTTGTCGATATCGATGATGGCGTCGGGCTCGGCCGCCGACTTGCCTCGTGGGGCGTAGGTGCCGACGATCTCGATGAACCGGCCGTCTCGGGGCGAGCGGCTGTCGGCCGCCACGACCCGATAGGTCGGCTGCTTCTTCTTGCCCATCCGCATGAGTCGCAGCTTCACGGCCACGGTTGTCTGTCCACCTTCCTGTCGCACAGTGCTGGGCCCGGGTGAACGGGCCTTCCATTCTGGCCCGTCGCGGCACCCGGGGGCGAAGCGCGAGCTTCAGATCCTATCGAGGTCGACCGGTGCCCCCCGATTTGGGCGTGACCCGGCCACCCTTTTTCTTCTTCTTGCCGCCCCGGGCTCCCCCCGCGGCGCCCGAAACTGATCCCCGACCACCGCCACCAGCGGCACCGGCGCCCGGGAGACCAGGCGCCGTCAGACCGGCCGCCAAACCGGGTTCGGCGTCCATGGCGTCGGACATGGCCCGGGCCAACCGCCCCCCCTTGGCCCCACTGAGCATCCCACCCAGCATCCCCGGTGAGCGCATGAGCTGCTGGGCCTCTTTGAACTGGCGCAGGAGCTGGTTCACCTCTTGGGTGGTCGTCCCGCTACCCTTCGCGATCCGCAACCGACGCGACCCGTCGATGGCAGCGGGGTCGATGCGCTCCTGGCGGGTCATCGACCGGATGATGGCCTCGACCTGACCGATCTGGCGATCGTCGACCGCCGAGCTCGCCTGGCGCATCTCCTTGGACATTCCCGGAAGGAGCGACAAGACGCCGCCGAGCGAGCCGAGCTTCTTCACCTGCTGGAGCTGGGCGAGGAAGTCCTCGAGCGTGAAACGCCCTTCGAGAAGACGAGCCGCGCTCTGCTCGGTGACGTCCCGATCGAATTCACGTTCGGCCTGCTCGATGAGCGTAAGGGCGTCACCCATGCCGAGGATGCGGCTCGCCATCCGGTCGGGGTGGAACAGATCGAAGTCGGCAAGTCGTTCACCGGTCGACGCGAAGGCGATTGGGCGGCCCACGGTCTCCTTGACGCTGAGTGCGGCGCCCCCGCGAGCGTCGCCATCGAGCTTGGTCAAGATGACGCCGTCGAGATCCAACACGGCGTGAAAGGCACGACCCGTGCTCACCGCATCCTGCCCGGTCATGGCGTCGATGACGAGGAACGTGTAATGCGGCTCGACGGCGTCCGAGACCCGGCGGACCTCGTCCATCAGTTCCTCGTCGATCGAGAGACGGCCGGCGGTGTCCACGATGAGCACGTCACGACCGAGTCGACGGGACTCGTCCTTGCCCACCCGAGCAACCGTCACGGGATCGGTGGGCTCGCTGTAGACGGGCACACCGACCTGTTCGGCCAGAATGCGGAGCTGCTCCACGGCTGCCGGTCGCTGAAGGTCGGCGCCAACGAGCATGGGGTTTCTCCCCTGCTGGCGGAACCACCGCGCCAATTTTGCTGCGGTCGTCGTCTTGCCCGAGCCCTGCAGGCCCGCGAGGAGCACGACCGTCGGTGGCGAGGATGCGAAGGTGAGCCGAAGCGATTCGCCCCCAAGCACCCGCACGAGCTCCTCGTGCACGGCCTTGACCACCTGCTGGCCCGGGCTCAGGCTCTTCGACAGATCCTCGCCCACCAGCCGCATCCGGATGCCGTCGACCAACGAGCGCGCCACACCGACGTCGACGTCGGCCTCGAGTAGCGCCGTGCGGATCTCGCGCAACGATTCGTCGACGTCGCTGTCGCTCAGGCGACCGCGACTGCGGAGGCGGCCGAGGATTCCCTCGAGGCGGTCGGAAAGGGTGTCGAACATGCGGTCCAACAGGCTACTGGAGTCGTCGCCGTCGCCGGAGGGCGCCGAACTCGGATCGCGACCTAGGTGAAGAGCGCGTCGACGAACTCGGCCGGGTCGAAGGCGATCAGGTCGTCAGGGCCCTCGCCGATCCCCACCAGCTTGACCGGCAGGCCCAGCTCGCGCTGAATGGCGATCACGATGCCCCCCTTGGCCGTGCCGTCGAGCTTGGTCAGCACCACACCGGTGACTTCGACGGCATCGAGGAACTGGCGAGCCTGGGTCAGTCCGTTCTGGCCGGTGGTGGCGTCGAGCACCAGCAACACCTCAGTCACGTGCCCGGGCTCGCGGTCGGCCACCCGGCGGATCTTCTTCAGCTCTTCGACGAGGTTCACCTTCGTATGGAGCCGGCCGGCGGTGTCGGCCAAGACCAGGTCGTTGCCCCGAGCGGCGGCGCGCTGCACGGCGTCGTAGACCACGGCGCTCGGATCACCGCCCTCGGCACCCCGTACGACCGCCACCCCAGCCCGCTCACCCCACGTCTCGAGCTGCTGGGCCGCCGCGGCACGAAACGTGTCCCCGGCGGCGAGCAGGACGGAGTGGCCGCTGGCCTGTTGCTGACGGGCGATCTTTCCGATGGTCGTCGTCTTGCCCACGCCGTTGACGCCGACGAACAACCAGACGTTGGTCTCGCCCTCGTCCACTCGCAGCGTCGCGCCGGCGGGCATGGCCAGCGAGCGGCGGAGGTCGTCGTGCAAGGCGCTGAGCACGCCGTCAGGCCCGCTCAGCTCCCCGCGCTGGACCCGCTCACGCAGGTCCTCGAGCAATGCCGTCGTGGTCGCCACGCCCACGTCGGCCCGCAGCAAGGCCTCCTCGATGTCGTCCCAGGTCTGGGCGTCCACCGACCCACGGGCCCGCAGGGCTTTGAAGTAGCCGGACAACAGGCCGCGTGTCTTGCCCATCCCCTGACGCAGTTCGGGTGGACCGGTCGGAACCTCAGCCGGTGGGGCCTCAGCCGGTGGGGCCTCCGCCGGTGGGGCCTCCGCCGGTGGGGCCTCGGTGCCGGCTTCCGGCCTGGTGACGAGCGGCGGCGGCGGCGAGACCCGGCTCTCGGGGACCCGTCGTCGGCCCCGAGCGCGGCCGACGACGACCAGGCCCGCGCCCAAGAGCACGAGCAGGACGACGACGAGAAGGATCCACACGGTCACCATGGCGCAGGAAGCCTAACGGCCCCGCCGAGGCCGTCCCGGCGCCTACGGGCCGGCGGTGGAAGCGAAGTCGGCGCCGCCCTCGGGGTCGCGACGCACCTTCTGGCTCACGACCTTCGACGATCCTCCGGGGGCCATCGTCACCCCGTAGAGCGCATCCGCGGCCTCCATGGTGCGTTTTTGGTGGCTCACGATGATCAGCTGCGCCTCGTCGCGGAACTCGTGGAGGAGGTCCAGGAACCGGTGCAGGTTGACGTCATCGAGGGCAGCCTCGACCTCGTCCATCAGGTAGAAGGGCGACGGCCGGCTCCGGAACACGGCGAAGAGGAACGCCAGCGCCACCAGCGACCGCTCGCCTCCCGACAGCAGCGACAGCTTGCGGACGTTCTTCCCCGCCGGCCGAGCCTCCACCTCGACGCCGGTGTTGAGGAGGTCCGCGGTGTCGGTCAGCGCGAGCCGGCCCGTGCCGCCGGGGAACAGGGCGGCGACGAGCGTCTGAAAGTGCTCGTTCACGTCCGCGAAGGCCTCGGCGAAGAGCCGGACGATCTCGTCGTCGACGGCCCGGATCACCTGCTGGAGCTCGCGGCGGGCGCGGCGCACGTCCTCGACCTGCTCTTCGAGGAACCGATAGCGCTCCTCGAGGGCGCCGAGCTCCTCGAGCGCCAGCGGATTCACCGGGCCGAGGCCGGCCAGCTCCGTCTCGACCGTCGCCAGGCGGGTCGGGGCATCGACCCCGTCGGGGAGTTCCGGACACGGGGCCCCCATCGCCTCGGCCGGCTCCACGCCGAGCTCCCGGCGCAACGCCTCGACGGCGGACTCGTGACGGACGCCGGCCTCGGCCAACTCGACCTCGAGGCGTTGGAGCCGGTCACGAGTCTCGTTGGCCCGGCCGGCGGTGTCGCTGCGGTTCCGACGAAGGGCTTCGAGGCGCTCGCCGCCCGCCCGGACTTCGTCGAGCTGGCGCGTCCGCATGTCCTGGAGCCGCTCGAGCAGACCCGCCAGACGGTCACCATGGCGCTGCACCACCGTGGCGAGCCGCTCGACGGAACGGGCGTCGCTTTCGATCCGGCGCCGGCGCTCGGTCGCCTGCTCGCGCTCCTCGACGTGGCCGGCGAGGCGACGCTCGACGTCTTGGAGCCGGTCGGTCAGCACGGCCCGCCGCTCGGCGAAGGCGGCGGCACGCACTTCGAGCCCCCGGCGCAAACCGGCGACCTGGCTTCGGCGCTCCTCGAGGTGCCCGCGGGCGGCCGTGGCCTCCGACAAGCGCCCCGCCGCCGTGGCCGACGCCGCCTCGAGCTCGGGGAGCCGGTCCCGGAGGTCGGCCAGTCGGCCTTCGGTCTGCTCGAGACGGACTCGTGCCTCGTCGCCATGGCGGCGCGCTTCCGTCGTCTCGTCGGCCAGTACCTCGAGGGCCGAACGTACCCGGGACCGGGCCGCTTCCACGCTCGGACGGCGGTCGGCGGCACGGTCGTAGTCCCGGGCGGTGGCGGCGGCCACGCGTCGGGCCGCGTCAGCTGCGGCGCGGGCTCGCTCGAAGGTGGCGGCGGACTCGTCCGCTCTCCGCCCCGCGGCGGCAGCCTGGGCTCGGGCCTCGTCCGCCGCTGCCGCCGTGGCCGGGGCTTGGTCGCCGCCGCGCACGACCCATCCATGAGCCGAGAACCGATCACCGTCGCGCGTGACGACGACGAGGTCCGGTCGCTCGAGCGCGACATCGACCGCGTCGCGCCACCCGCCGCGCACAGCGACGGCGTTGCCCACCAACCGCTCGAGGAGCGGAGCCAACGCGGGGACCTTCGGCCGGACGTGCGTGCGCAACCACACCGCCGCGGACGGTGGGTCGGCCCGAACGACACCAGCGTCGTCGTCTCGGACCCCGCGGCCGATGGCGAACACGGTGCCCGACGCTTCGTGCTCGCGCAGACGGGCCAGCGCGGCGCGCGCCGTATCGGCGCCCTCCACCACGACGGCCGACAACGACGCGCCGACGGCCGCCTCGAACGCGGCGTGCCAGCCCTCGTCCACCTCCACGAGGTCTTCGAGCGTCCCGACCATTCCCGACGCGCCGGCCAGCACCTGGGCACCCGCTGCACCACGGGCCTGCTCCACGGCGCGCGCCAGCGCCTCGGCGCGGGCCTCGGCCCGGTGGCGCTCACCTTCTGCCGTCCGGTGGGTCGCCTCGGCCGCCGACGCGCCCTGTGCCGCCGCCTCTGCCGTGGCCGCGGCATCGAGCGCCCGCCTCTCGAGAGCAGGCTCCTCGCGGTCGAGCTCAGCGATCTGGCGCTCGATGTTCGCCAATTCGTCGGTCGCTGCGGTCCGGCGCGCCTCGATGGCGGCGATGCGCTGTTCGAGGCGGGCCAGGGCCTCGCGGTCGTGGGCCGCCGAACCGGTCAAGGGCTCGAGCTCGGAGCGGGCCACGGCATAGGCCTCTTCGACTTCGCGCCAACCGACGGCGTCGGCGTAGGCGTCCTCGTAGGCGGCCACGGCCTCGGCCAACTGGGCCTCGGCCTGCTCGACCTCGACACGGTGGGGCTCTAGGGCGTCCTCCTCGATCCCTACCGCTTCGAGCCCTCCTACCAGACGGGCGGCGTCGGACTCGAGCGAGGACACCACGTCCGCTCCGGCGGCGGCCTCGAGCGCCTGGGCCAACGACCGGCGTCGTTCCACGAGCATCCCGGTGAGGCCCCGGCACCGCTCCCCGAGGCTCTGGACCCGGGTAAGGGCCACGACGAGATCTTCTTCCCGGCGAGCAGACATCTCGGCGGCAGCCAGGTCCATCGCCGCGTCAAGCTCGCCCAGCGACTTCTGGAGAACAGCTTCGTCGGCGGCCAACCGGTCGCGCTCGGCCGTGGCCGACCGACGACGCTCGTCGAGGGCGGCCAGGTCCCTCCCGACGAGATGGAGACGGAGCGCCCGGACCTCCTCGACGAGCGATGCGTGCGAACGAGCCGCAGCTGCCTGCCGCTCGAGCGGACGGATCTGACGACGGACCTCGCGTACGAGGTCCCCGAGCCGGTCCAGGTTCTCCTCCGTGGCCGCCAGCCGCCGTTCCGAACGTTCGCGCCGGCGGCGGTGCTTCAAGACGCCGGCGGCCTCTTCGATGACCGTGCGCCGATCCTCGGGGCGGGCGTTCAAGATCCCGTCGAGCTGGCCCTGGCTGACGATGACGTGCTGCTGGCGCCCCACGCCCGAGTCCGACAACAACTCCTGGATATCGAGGAGCCGGCAGGGTTGACCGTTGATGGCATACTCGCTATCGCCGGAGCGAAACAGCGTCCGGGTGATGGTGATCTCGGCCAGACCGCCGGGAAGCTTCCCTGTGCGGTTGTCGATGGTGAGCGAGACCTCCGCCCGCCCGAGCGGAGGGCGATCGGCGGAGCCGGCGAAGATCACGTCCTCCATCTTCGAGGACCGCACCGTGCGCGGGCCCTGGGCTCCGAGCACCCAGGCGACGGCATCGACCACGTTCGACTTGCCGCTGCCGTTGGGTCCGACGACGACGGTCACGCCCGGCTCCATCTGCAAGGTCGCGGGGTCCGCGAACGACTTGAACCCCTTCAACGTGAGCGCCTTGAGGTACACCGGTCTCCAACCCTAGTTGGCCCCCCGAGCCAGACGGGGATGGCGCCGGATCAGATCTGGCAGTGCTCACACAAATAGGCGGAGCGGCCGTTCACCTTCACCCGCACAACCGGGTTACGACACCTTCGACAGGCCTGGCCGGCGCGGTCATAAACCTGGTGCTGGCCCTGGAAGTCCCCGGTGGCACCGAAGAGGTCGCGATATTGCTCGTCGGCCAGTGACGAGCCGCGGTACTTGATGGCCTCGGTGAGCGTCTCCACCATCGCCCGATACAGGCGCCGGATCTCTTGTGCGCTGAGCGAATCCGACATCCGGTCGTAGCGCAGGCCGGCGGCGAACAGGATCTCGTCGGAGTACACGTTGCCGATCCCGGCGACGAATTTCTGGTCCATGAGCAACGTCTTGAGCTGTCCGTGACGATCTGCCAGCAGTTGACCGAAGCGCCCCCAGCTCATCACCTCGTCGATCGGGTCGAACCCCAGGTGGTCGAGCTCGGGTACCTCCGCTTCCACGTTGGCGCCGGTCACGAAGAGCTCGCCGAAGGTGCGCGGGTCGACGAATCGCAGTTCGCCGCCCTGAGTGAACGTGATGATGACGTGCGTGTGCTTGTCGAGCGGCTCCTTGGGGCCCTTGGCCCGCTGGAGCTGCCCGCTCATGCCCAGGTGGACGACGAGGACCTCGTCGCCGTCGAGGTCGATGAGGAGGTACTTCCCGGCCCGCCGAATACCCGTGATCTTGTGGCCCTCGAGCCGAGTGCAGAACTCCTTGGGGTCCTTGTGGCGCCGGACCGAGCGTTCGCCTTTGACCTCGACCGTCTTGATACGGCGACCCACGACTTCCTTGTCGAGGTCCCGGCGAATGGTCTCGACCTCGGGGAGCTCAGGCACGTGGGACGCCCTCTGCCACAACGGCATTATCAGCCACGGCTGCATCATCGGCCACAACAGCATCATCGGCCACAACAGCATCATCGGCCACAACGGCATTATCAGCCACGGCAAACCGGCACCACGCCGATCGGGCCGCCGCCTGCTCGGCGTCCTTCTTGGACCGACCCTCACCGCGCCCTCGGAGCTCCCCGTCGACGTAGACGGCCGCCGAGTACCGGCGGTCGTGATCCGGGCCCGTGCCCTCGACGACATAGCGGGGCAGCTCGCCGACCCGGCGGATCACGACCTCTTGCAGGCGTGTCTTGAAGTCCTCGGCACCCGGGCCGGCAGCGGCGTCCTTGATGCGGTCGTCGAGGAGACCGAGGACGAATCGGGCCGACTCGTCCCACCCACCGTCGAGGTAGACGGCGCCGATCAGGGCTTCCACCGAGTTGGCCAGGATGGACGCCTTGTGCCGACCACCCGAGATGTCCTCGCCTCGGCCCAGACGCACGGCGTCACCGACCCCGAGTTCGATGCCCACCTCGGCGAGGACGTTCGTGCTCACCACGGCGGCGCGCACCTTGGCCAGCGATCCCTCGGGCAGGTCCGGATAGGCGCGAAACGTGTGCTCGGCCACGACCAGCCCGAGGACGGCGTCGCCCAGGAATTCGAGCCGCTCGTTGGAGGCCACGCCACCCGCCTCGGCGCACCACGACCGGTGCGACAAGGCCTGCGCGAGCAGCTCACGACGGGCGAACACCCGCCCGATGCGCACCTCGAGGGCGTCGAGGGCTGCTGGCGCGTCAATTCCCTGGCCAGGGACCCCGCCGTTGGGCGAACTCCCCCCCGGAGCACCTTGATCCTCCGGTCCTGCGCCTGCGGCGCCGTGCATACCGCCGGGGCCGTCCCCCGTCTCAGCCAGCCTCGAGCTTGGCGACCACGTAATCGACCGCGTCGCGCACGGTCCGTAGGTCCTCGAGGTCTTCGTCCTCGATGCGAAACCCCACCGACCGCTCCCCCAATTCCTCCTCCAGCGCCTCGACCAGCTCGATGAGGGCCAAGGAGTCGGCATCGAGGTCCTCGGCGAAAGAGGACGACTCCCCGATGGCCGACGGCTCGATCTCGAGGATGTCGGACAATTGATCCCGGATCAGCTCGAACACCTCACGGCGGTCGATCGGACCCTTCTCCACGTGCGTCTCTGCGGGCACCTCAGTCTCCTGCAGCTCGAGTTCAGCGGACATCCTACCTGGTCGGGAGGCCGCGCCTCCGACTGCCTGCCCGCCTAACGGGTGGCGACCGATGCGGCCAGGCCCTCCACCAGACCGGCGACGGCGACGTCATGGGCCACCCGAACGGCGGAAACGATCGCCCGAGCCGACGACGAGCCGTGACTGATGACGCAGACACCGTCCACGCCCAGGAGCATGGCGCCACCGGTGTTCTCGGGGTCGAACTCGGCGACGAGGGGGGCCAGGTGCGGCAGCATCACCTCGGCCGCCTTGGCCGTGTCCTCGTCGATGCCGAACGCGGCAACCAACTGGTCCATGAGAAAGCGCAACGCCCCTTCGAGCGTCTTCAGGGCCACGTTGCCGGTGAACCCGTCGGTGACGACGACGTCGGCCACGCCGGTGAGCAGGTCCCGGCCCTCGACATTGCCGATGAACCGGATTCCGGGCGTGTCGTCGAGCAGCGCATGGGCCTCTTTGACCAGCGGCGAGCCCTTCGACTTCTCCTCCCCGATGGACAACAGCGCCACCGACGCCCCGGACACGCCGTAGCGCGCCGCGGAGTAGGCGGCCCCCATCTGGGCGAACTGCACGAGCATGGCGGCCGTGCACTCGGCGTTGGCGCCGGCGTCGAGGAGCAGGCTCGGGTGCGAACCGATGTTCGGGATGGGCGTGGCGATGGCCGGGCGCACCACGCCTTTGAGCCGTCCCATGCGCAGCAGAGCGCTGGCCATTGTGGCCCCGGTGTTCCCGGCGCTGACCATGGCCAGGGCCCGGCCGTCGCGCACCGCCTCGGCGGCCCGGACGAGCGAAGAATCCTTCTTGCGGCGCACCCCCTGGGCGGGGTCCTCCTCCATCCCGATGACCTCGGAGGCGGGGAGGATTTCAAGCCCGCCGGCATCCCCGATCGCCTCGGGGAGGCCAACGAGGACGACGCGGACACCGAGCTCGTCGGCGGCCATACGGGCACCGAGGACGATCTCTCCGGGTGCATTGTCGCCACCCATTGCGTCGACGGCGACGGGGAGGTCGACGGCCATCAGGCCTGCGGCATCAGTCGATCTCGATGGCCTGACGGCCCTTGTACCACCCACAGTTCAGGCACACGACGTGCGGCACCTTCGCCTGCTGGCACTGCGGACAGATGCTCCGCGCGGGCCGCTCGAGCACCCAGTTGGATGCTCGGCGACTCCGGCTCTTGGCCTTGGAGGTCTTCTTCTTGGGGACGGCCATCTTTGGGTCACCTCAGGTTGCGGGCCGTGCCACGATAGCTGGTCCCGGGCCCACCCGGAACTCGCCCGCAGACTCGCCCCGAAACGGGTTGCCGGGGTGCGCGGCCGGCTCCCCCGAGCGCATCAGGGCCCGGCGTCGCTCCTCCGCAAGGCGTCGAGCGCCGCCCACCGCGGATCGGGCGGTGCTGCGCACGAGCACGGGCCTTCGTTCCAGTTGGCCCCGCACGCCGGACACAGGCCTTTGCAGCCTTCGGAGCACAGCGGGGCCACCGGGAGCTCGAGGACCACGGCGTCGCGGACGAGCGGCTCCAGGTCGACGACGTCGGCACGCAACGGGTAGGTGTCGTCCCCGTCCCCACCCTGCGTGTAGAGCTCGCGTACGGGGACCCGGATGGTGCCCGAGGTCGGGACCAGGCACCGTCGACACAGCCCGCCCCACGGCGCGGCGACCACGCCGAGCACCGAGATGCCGCCGGCCACCGACTCCAAGGTGACATCGGCCGTGACTTCGGCATCGTCGGGCACGGCGCTGGCTGTCACCGACAGCCCGGCGACGGGCCCGGAGCGTTCGACGTGCCACCTCGTCCCCACCGTGCGGCGGAGCCGGGCGACGTGAACGACGAAGGCACCTTCCGACATCACCGGCCCCCTCAGGCGTCGTCCTGGTCGAAGAACCCGGAGAGCTCCGCGTCCTTGGCCTCGCCGGTGTCGTCGACCGCGGTGACCGACTCCGCGGGCAGGGGGGTCGCCTGGAGCTTCTCGCGCCCGGATTGGACGATCCTCATGGTCCGGTCGAGGACAATCTCGAACGACGCCAGCTTCTGGTCGCAGAAGTCCTCCGCTTCGTGACGAAGTCGGCGCGATTCCTCGCGGGCGTCCTCGATGATGCGCTGGGCCACCTGGTTCGCCTGCCGCACGATTTCGGTGCGCTGCACCATCCGTTCGGCCTGGACCCGCACTTCGTCGAGGATGTTGTCGGCCTCACGCTGTCGCGCGTCGAGGAACTCGTCGCGCTCGCGCAACAGCCACCGGGCATCGCGCATCTCCTTGGGGAGGCGCTCGAGCGCGGCCTGCAAGAGGTCGAGCAATTCGTCGCGGGCGACGAGGACCGACGAGGACAACGGCATGGCCCGCGCCGTCGACACCGTGTCGATGGCGTGGCGGATGAGCGTCTCGGCATCGGCGTCGGGCGGGGGCGCATGGACACCGGAGGCCCCGTCGTCGCCGTCGCCGTCCTCGGCAAAGGGGTCCTCGGTCATCGACCGAATTTCTCCGCCAGGCGCGTCGCCACGACCCTGGGCACGAATGCGGAGACGTCGCCCCCGTACTTGGCCACCTCGCGCAGCAGACGCGAGGCGACGAACGACGAGGTCGCCCTGGTCGGGATGAACAGGGTCTCGATCCCCGACAACTGGCGATTCATCTGGGCCATCTGGAGCTCGTTTTCGAAGTCCGTCACGGCGCGCAGGCCCTTGACGATGGCCGTGGCCCCGACGTCACGGGCCACGTCGACCACCAGCTTCGAGACTGAGACGATCCGGACATTGGCCAGGTCGTCGAACACCTCCCGCAGCATCTCTTCGCGCTCGGCCAACGTGAAAAGCGGTTCGGCCTTCTGCGGGTTGCGGACCGCCGCCACGACCACCTGGTCGAAAAGCCGTCCGGCCCGCTCGACAATTTCGAAATGGCCGTTGTGGAGCGGGTCGAACGACCCCGGGAAGAGGGCGACGCTCACGGGCTCCCTTTCTGGCCTGGCCTGGCCGGGCCGGCATGGCGGACCATCATGACGAGCGTATCCCCGTACCGCTTGTGCTTGAGGATCTCCCAGGTCACAGGCACAACCAGCTCGCGATCGGACTCGAGCACGGCGACCGCGGCGTCGAGACGGCCGAGCAGGGTCCCCCAGTCGTCGAAGGCATAGGGCGGGTCCACCAGGGCCAGGTCGAACCGCCTCGGACTGGCCAGCCAGCCGACGGCCTCGGCCCGCACGACCTCGATGTCCTCGGCGTGGACGCCGGTCGCGTCCAGTCCGGTGGGGTCGAGCCCGATGGCCTCGAGGTTGGCCCAGATGGCCTTCACGGACGCCGGCGCCCGGTCCACGAACACGGCCGAGCCGGCGCCGCGCGACAAGGCCTCGAGACCCAGGGCGCCGCTGCCGGCGAAGAGGTCGAGCACCGCGGCGCCTTCGATGTCGAAGCCGGCCACGGTGGCGAGCATGTCGAACACGGCCTCGCGGACCCGGTCGGAGGTCGGGCGCGTGGCCCGGCCGGCGGGGGCCCGCAAGCGGCGCCCGCGAAAGGTGCCCCCGATGACGCGCACTGGTCGAGCGTACTCAGCTCTTGAACAGGTACTCGGCCTCGTCTTCCCCGAGGAACAGCCGCGTCTCGTCCGCCAGCTGTGGCAGTCGGGCCAGCGCGGGATCGTCGGCGAGGATGGCTTCGGCCACCATGCGGGCCGCTTGGACCAGCGGGCGGTCGCCCCGGCGCAGCGAGGCCAGCTTCAGGTCGCTTCGGCCCTTCTGGCGGGTGCCCAGGATGGAGCCTTCGCCCCGTAGCTCCATGTCCACGTCGGCGAGCTCGAAGCCGTCGGTGGTCCGCTCCAAAGCGGCCAGGCGGGTGCCCGCCTCGGGCGTCACGTCCTCACCCAGGAGATAGCACCACGACGGCCGGTCGCTCCGGCCCACGCGACCACGCAGCTGGTGCAACTGGGCGATGCCGAAGCGATCCGCGTCCTCGACCACCATGACAGTCGCCTCGGGGACGTCGACGCCCACTTCGATCACCGTGGTGGCCACCAGCACGTCGACCTCGCCCCGGCGGAACCCCGACATCACCGACTCCTTCTCCGAGGATCGCATCTGCCCGTGCAAGAGGCCGAGTCGCAGGTCCGGCAGGACCTCGGCGTCGAGGCGCTCGAATTCCTCGGTGGCCGACTTGGCCGCCACGCGTTCGGAGCCCTCAACCAGTGGGCAGACGACGAAGGCGCGATGGCCCGCCGCCACCTCGTCGCGCACACGGTGCCACGCCTCTTGTTCCTCGAGCGGGGTGCGCACCCAGACGGTCGTCACCGGCGAACGGCCGGCCGGGAGCTCGTCGATCTCGGTCATGTCGAGGTCCCCGAACACCACCATGGCGGCGGTGCGCGGGATGGGCGTGGCCGTCATCACCAGGAGGTCGGGGTCCGCTCCTCCTCCGTCGCGCCCTTTGGCCCGCAGGGCGGCGCGTTGCTCGACCCCGAAGCGGTGCTGCTCATCGATCACCACGGCGCCGAGATCGGCGAACCGGACCCCCTCGGTGAGCAGGGCGTGGGTCCCGACGACGATGTCGACGCGTCGCGCCCCGAGGTCCTCGAGGATCCGGGCCCGCTCCCCGGCGCCGGTGCGGCTGGTGAGCAGGGCCACGATCGGCGGCCGATCGCCGGACAGCGTGGCCGGGTCGGGGACCGCGAGGTCCTCGAGCAACGCCCGGACGGCCAGATGGTGCTGCTCGGCCAGCACCTCGGTCGGGGCCATCAACGCCCCCTGGTGCCCGCCTTGGACCGCCACCAGCAAGGCGGCCAGCGCCACCACCGTCTTGCCCGCGCCCACGTCGCCTTGGAGGAGGCGGTGCATCGGAAGCGATCCGGCCATGTCCGCCTTGATCACGTCGATGGCCCGGCGCTGAGCGCCGGTCAACGGGAACGGGAGCAGCTCGACGAACCGGGCGACGAGGTCGGTGGCTCCGAACGCCGCCTCGACGGCATGGCGGATGCCCCGGGCGTCGCGCTCGACGGCATGGCGGCGCATGACGACCTCGAGCTGGAGCCGGAGCAGCTCGTCGAAGGCGAGACGGCGCCGGGCCCGGTCCTTCTGCTCGAGCGATTCCGGGCGGTGGATGCCGGCGAAGGCGGTGGTGCGGTCGACCAGCTCGAGGCGCTGGCGCCAGTGCGCCGGCAACGGGTCGGCCAGCACCCCGGCACGTTCCAGCGCCTCCTCCACCCATCCCCCGATGTCCCAGCTGGTCACGCCCCCCTTCTCCGACGACGGATAGACGGGCACGATGCGGCCGGTGCGTCGGCCGGCACCGCCGACGAGGTCCACCTCGGGGTTGGTCAGCTGGGCCGTGTCCCGATAGGAGCCGAGCTTGCCGAAGAACAGCGCCTCGCTGCCCACCGGGAGCTGGCGGGCCCGCCAGGCCTGGTTGAAGAACGTGACACGCAGCCTGCCCGTGGCGTCGTCGATGTCCATCTCGACGAGGGCCCGCCGCTGGCGGGTGCGGCGCGAGCTCACCCGGCGCACCGTTCCCAGGACCAAAGCCTCCTCGCCCACCGACAGGTCGGCGATGGCCCGCTGGCGGCTGCGGTCGACGTAGCGGCGCGGGTAATGGGTGAGGAGGTCGAGCACCGACTCGATGCCCATGTCGACCAGGGCCGCCGCCTTGCGCGGTCCCAGGCCCCGGAGGGCGTCGACGGGTTGGCCGGCGAGGAAGGGCAGCGTCCGGCCGGCGCCCTCGGGCGCGCCAGGCGCCGGAGTCACTCGATGCTCAGCAGGTACGGGTAGAAGGGCTGGCCGCCGTGGTGGACCTCGACGGCGAGATCGGGTCGGTGTTCACCGATCCACTCCGTGATCTGGCGCGTCTCCCCGGCCCCCGCCCCGTCGCCCTCGATCAAGGTCACAAGCTCATGATCGTCGCGCAGGAGCTTGCCCAACAGCGCGCATGTGGCCTCGACCATGGTGGCCGCGACCACTTCGACGCCGTCGCGCGAGATCCCCATCCAGTCGCCCGCGGTGATGGGACCGGCGGGCCCGCTCGCGTCGCGCACGGCCTGGGCCACCTCACCGGCCACCACCCGTCGGGCCGACTCGGCCATGTTCCGCGCGTTCTCCTCGGCACCGGCTTCGGGGTCGAACTCGAGCAGGGCGGCGAAACCTTCGACGATGCCGCTCGTGGGCACCACGCGCGCCGGCTTGCTGGCCAGCTCGCACACCTGGTTCGCCACGGGATGGATGTTGTCGTTGTTCGGCAGCAACACCACCTCGGGCGACGGCACCGACTCGACCACCTCCAGGATCTGGGCCGTCGAGGGGTTCATCGACTGTCCGCCGGGCACGACGTGGTGCACGCCGAGCGACCGGAAGATGCGCGCCACCCCTTCGCCGGTGGCCACCGCCACGACGGCCGTGCGCGGAGGCGGCCCGGTCGGTGCTTCGGCCGCCGCCACGAGGACGTTCTCGCGGACCCAGCGCTCCTCCTCCACCTGGTCGGTGAGGTCGGTGACGCGGATGTTGCGGGGACGGCCGGCATCCAGGGCCGCTTCGATCGATGCCCCCACGTCGTCGGTGTGGATGTGACAGTTCCACAACCCGTCACCGCCCACGACGACGATGGAGTCGCCGATCCCGGCCCAGACCTCCTTGAACGCCCCGATCGTGTCGTCGGGTGCATCGAGCAGGTACATGACCTCATAGCGCAGGCTCCCCTCGGTGGCGCCGTCCCCGCCCATAGCCCCCAACTGCGGCAGGGCGGACGCGGCCACGGCCAAGGCGGTGGTCGACGTCTCGGGGGCCGCGGGCAGGGGGCGGCCGTCGGCCACGGCCAAGAAAGCGTCGAGGAAGAGCAGATACCCAGTCCCTCCAGCGTCGACCACCCCGGCCTGGGCCAGGACGGGCAGCTGCTCAGGCGTGCGGGCCAGCGCGTCGCCACCCGCCAGCCGGGCGGCCTCGAGCGCGCCGACCAGACCAGCCCCGTTCGCCACGGCCTGGCGCGCCCCTTCGGCGGCCACCCGGGCCACGGTCAGGATCGTCCCCTCGACCGGCCGGAGCACAGCTTCGTAGGCGGCCTCGCCGGCCGCCGTGAGAGCCACGGCCAGTACCGACCCGTCGAGCCCCTCGGCCGGCAAGGTGGCCGTGAAACCCCGCAGGAGCTGGGACAAGATCACCCCGGAGTTGCCCCTCGCCCCCATCAGCGACCCATGGGCGATCGCTTTGCAGACCACGGCCATCTCGGGGTCGGAGCCCTCGGGCAGGGCATCGGCGATCTCGGCCACGACGGCCTCCACGGTGAGGGCCATGTTCGTGCCCGTGTCGCCGTCGGGGACGGGGTAGACGTTGAGCCGGTTGATGGCCTCCTGGTGGGACCGCAGCGCGTCGCGATAGGTCGTGACGACCGCTGCGACGCCGGCCGCGCCGACCGTCCCCATCGCCTCCATGGCGGAGGATGCTAACCTTTCGACCCGTCCCGAAGTTCTTCTTGAGGAGTGGTGCGCGCGATGGCTGCCGTCTGCGAGGTCTGTGGAAAGCACCCGTCGTTCGGCATGAGCCTGAGCCATTCGCACCGGCGAACGAAGCGGCGCTGGAACCCCAACATCCAGCGCGTCAGGGCCGTCGTGGACGGCTCGCCGAAACGCCTCAACGTCTGCACGTCGTGCATCCGGGCCGGCAAGATGACGAAGCCGGCGCGCCGGCGCGCCACCACGCCCACCGCCTGAAAGGCCCCCCTCCTCGACGCCGTGATCTCACGGCGTGCCGACGTTTGGCCCCGGTGGCGTCTCGTGCCCGGCCGGCATGCCTTGGCCTCCTGGTCGAAGGTGACTTTCGTCCCTAGGCCGCCACCGTCGTTGTGCAATGCTCCAAATCGTGCTCGGCGCCCTGGTGGACCTCGACAACTCCGAGCACGACCTGCGCTGGGGCTAGACCCCGGCCACCAGCCATGAGCGCGACCGGTCGGGAGCCGCGTCATCCACCGGGTCACACGCACGTGGCCGACGTCGTCTTGTCGGACGCCACCCCCGTGCACCTGCGTCCGATCGTGCCCGAGGACGCCGACGCGCTCGTCTCCTTCCATGCCGGCCTGTCGCCTGAAAGCATCATCCTCCGCTACTTCGGCCCGCACCCGCGACTGTCGGCCAAAGAAGTCGAGCGTCTGACCAATGTCGACGGCGTCGACCGATTCGCCCTCGTCGCCGCGCACGAGGGGCGCATCGTCGGGGTGGCCCGCTACGAGCGGGCACCCGGCACCGACGAGGCCGAGGTGGCCTTCCTGGTCGACGACGCCTTCCAGGGAAAGCGGCTCGGCACGATGCTCTTCGAGCACCTGGCCGAAGCGGCTCGGGAGCACGGGGTACGTCGATTCGTGGCCGACACGCTGGCCGAGAACGCGCGGATGCTCGGCGTGTTCCGGGACTCGGGGTATCGGCGCCACTACGACCGCTTCTCGGAGGTCGTCCAGGTCGCGTTGGACATCGCCCCGGACTCCCCCACCCCGGACTCCCCCACCCCGGGCGCCGGTGGGGCCGACGGCCGCGGGGAGGCCGGCGATTAGGGCTTGTGCTGGCGCTCGGAGAGGCGCGCTGCGTAGACGGCGGCCTCGGTACGGCGGGCGAACCCCATCTTCGAGAGCAGGTTCGACACGTAGTTCTTGACCGTCTTCTCGGCCAGGAACAATTCCTCGGCGATCTGGCGGTTCGTCTTTCCCTCGGCGATGAGCTCGAGGATGTTGCGCTCCTGGGCGGTCAGTCGGCCCAGGCGCTCGTCCTCGACCTTCTCGCCACGCAGGCGGTCCATGACCTGGCGCGTCAAGGCCGGGTCCAACAGAGACTCACCCGCCGCCACCCGCCGCACGGCGGTGACGAGCTCGCTGCCCCGAATCTGCTTCAGGACATAACCACTCGCTCCAGCGAGGATGGCCGAGAAGAGAGCCTCGTCGTCCGCATAGCTGGTGAGCATCAGGCACTTGAGCTCGGGCAGGGCGGACCGCAGGTCGCGACATACTGCGACGCCGTCCCCGTCGGGCAGGCGCACGTCGAGCACGGCCACGTCCGGGCGGGTCGAAGGCACCCGGGAAATGGCCTCCTCGGCCGTGCCGGCCTCCCCCACGACCGTCAGGTCCTCTTCGGCTTCGAAGAGCTCTCGCAGACCTCGGCGCACCACTTCGTGGTCGTCGAGTAGGAAGATCCTGGTCGTCACGGTCCGCCCACCTCCCCCTCCACACGTCCGCCCATCCGCCCGAAACCGCCCACCACTGTGCCACGCCCGAGCAGCGCGGCCGCTCCACACCGTCGGCATCGACGCCTCGGAGGGTCGGGGCGTGGTTCTCCACCCGATGCAATCGCGCCCGGCGGGCGCCCGGGAAGGCTGCCGGAGGCTCCGGAAACCATTCGGCGGACGGGCCGCCGGGCAGCCCCCGCCCGTCAGGCGAAGGGGTGCTCCCAGCCGACGACGGGCAACGGCGACCCGGCCACGGTTCGAACCGAGGGGTCGTCCACGCAATGGCCGATCAACGCCGGTGGCCGAAGGCCGGCGGCGGTGAAGGCCCGGACCATGGCGTCAGGTTCGGGCGTGGCGATGACGAGCTCGTAGTCCTCGCCCCCGCCGAGCGCTTCATCGAGCGTGGCCCCCGGCGCCGTCGGTACCGAGTCGAGGGCCACGCCCACCCTCGAGGCGTCGGCCAGATGGCCGAGGTCGGCGGCCAGCCCGTCCGACACGTCGATCATGGCGCTGGCCCCGGCGCGCCGGGCCACCGCACCTTCGTCGAGGCGCGCCAGCGGTCGCCGATGCGCCTGCACGAGCGCGGTCGTCTCGTCGCCTGCGGGCGCCTCGGCCCCGACCGAGGCGCGTAGCAGGCGCAATCCGGCCGCCGACGCCCCGAGCGGGCCGGTCACGAAGAGGGAGTCGCCCGGGCGCGCCCCGCCCCGGAGCACGGGCCCGGGCTCCGTCCCGGTCGGGCCGGCCGTCCCGACGGCGGCGACAGCCACCACCACCGAACCGCATCCCGACAGGTCGCCGCCCACGATCGGGCATGCGTGCGCCAGCGACGACGCCGCCAACCCGTCGTAGAGGCGGTCGAGGTCGGTCGTTGGGGGCGCCGCAACGGCCACCACGGCATGGCCGGCCCGCCCGCCCATGGCCGCTATGTCGCTGATGGCTGCGGTCAGCGCCCGCCACCCGAAATCGTCGAGGCCCATGAGCCCCAGGTCGCCGTGGACGCCGGCCACGGCCATGTCGGTGGTGAACAGCAACCCGCCTTCCACCGGACCCAACACGGCGGCATCGTCACCGATCCAGACCTGGCCATCGGGAGCTGCCGGCAACCGCCGGGCGATACGGGCGAGGGCGGCGAATTCGCCCCGCGTCGCCGGCCTACCACGTTCTGCGTCTCGGCCATTGGGTACGGTCACCGCTTATTGCCTACCATTGACGCGGATCAGGGCCGCCGCCGCGTCGCCAAGGCGTCCCCCGACGAGCGAGAGAAGGACACCGCTACCATGCCTCCCACCGCCAACCGCAAGTTGCTCGCCTGGGTCGACGAGGTGGCCGCGCTCACCACCCCGGACCGGGTGGAGTGGTGCGACGGGTCCGCTGAGGAGTACGACCGGCTGTGCGCCCTGCTCGTCGAGTCCGGCACCTTCACCCACCTGTCCGAGGCCAAGCGCCCCAATAGCTACTGGGCGCACTCGGATCCCGGCGACGTGGCCCGAGTCGAGGACCGGACCTTCATCTGCACCAAGGACGAGGCCGACGCCGGACCGACGAACAACTGGCGGGACCCCGACGAGATGCGGGCCACCTTGGTGGACCTCTATCGAGGCTCCATGCGGGGACGCACGATGTACGTGGTCCCGTTCTCGATGGGGCCGCTGGGCTCTCCGATCGCCCACATCGGTGTCGAGATCACCGACTCGCCGTACGTCCCCGTGTCCATGCGGATCATGACCCGCATGGGGACCAAGGCCCTCGACGTCCTGGGCGACGGTGACTTCGTCCCCTGCTTGCACTCGCTCGGGGCACCGCTCGAGCCCGGACAGGTCGACGTTCCGTGGCCGTGCGACGCCGACAACAAGTACATCGTCCACTTCCCCGATACCAGGGAGATCTGGTCCTACGGCTCCGGGTATGGGGGCAACGCACTCTTGGGGAAGAAGTGCTTCGCCCTGCGCATCGCGTCGGCCATGGCTCGCGACGACGGCTGGCTGGCCGAGCACATGCTCATCTTGAAGCTGACCTCGCCGGAGGGCCAGGTGCGATACGTCACCGGCGCGTTTCCCTCGGCCTGCGGCAAGACCAACCTGGCCATGCTGGTGCCCACCATCCCGGGCTGGACGGTCGAGACGGTCGGCGACGACATCTGCTGGATGAAGTTCGGACCCGACGGGCGCCTCTATGCCATCAACCCCGAGGCCGGGTACTTCGGCGTGGCTCCGGGGACGAGCGCAGAGACCAACCCCAACGCCATGGCCACGGTGGACAGCAACGCCATCTTCACCAACACCGCATTGACCGACGACGGCGACGTCTGGTGGGAGGGGATGTCCCACGAGCCCCCCGCCCATCTGGTCGACTGGCGGGGCGACGACTGGACCGCGGCGGACGCGACCAGCCCGGCGGCGCACCCCAACTCGCGCTTCACCGTCCCGGCCGACCAGAACCCCGCCTGCGCGCCGGAATGGGAGGACCCGGCGGGCGTCCCCATCTCGGCCATCTTGTTCGGGGGCCGGCGCGCCGGCACGGTGCCGCTCGTGACCGAGTCCTTCGACTGGACCCACGGCGTGTTCCTCGGCTCGATCGTCGCCTCCGAGACGACGGCGGCGGCCACCGGAGCCGTCGGGAACCTGCGGCGCGACCCCTTCGCCATGCTCCCTTTCTGCGGCTACAACATGGCCGACTACTTCGCCCACTGGCTGCACGTCGGCAAGGCCACCTCCGCCGACAAACTGCCGCGCATCTACTACGTGAATTGGTTCCGCAAGGACGACGACGGCCATTTCCTGTGGCCCGGCTACGGCGAGAACTCCCGGGTCCTGGCCTGGATCTTCGACCGGGTCAACGGTCGCGGCGAGGCTCGCCGAACCCCCATCGGCACCGTGCCCGCCCCAGGCGCCATTAACACCGACGGGCTCGACGTGTCCGAAGAGGACATGGAGGAGTTGTTGCGGGTGGACGCCGGGGACTGGCGCGCCGAGGTCCCGCTCATCCGGGAGTACTACGCCCGATTCGGCGACCGCATCCCGGCCGAGCTCGTCGCCCAGGTCGACGCGCTGGAGGAGAACCTCGGCTGAGGGCCCCACCGCAGGCGGCTCACCAGGTGGTTCGGCGAAGCCCGGCGTCGGCCCCTCAGCGACGCGGAGGATGGCGGTGGGCGAGCGATCGACGGCCGGTGGTATAGGAAACCGCCACCACGCCGGCCATCACGGCGATGACGACGTCGCCGGCGCCGAGCGATAGGGCGGCCACGACCGGGATCAGGGCGCCGACCACCCAGACCAGCTGCAGCCGGGTCTCGAAGCGGGCGAAGGCTCGCCCCTGCTCGTCGGTGGGCACGTAACGCTGCACCAGGGCGTCGAACGCCGGCTTGGCGGCGGCCGCGGCGAAGCCGAGCACGAAGGCGAGTGCCGCTTGTACGGCCCGTCCACCCAGCACGGCGGCGAACGTGGCCGGCACGGCCACGAGCCAGACGGCGACGGTGAGCATCTGCTGCTCGGCGAGCAGACGTCGAACTCGGGGCACGAGCAGCACGCCGGCCACGGAGCCGGCCAACGACGCCCCCAGCACCAAGCCGTACCACCATGCGGGCGCCCCCTGTCGTCGAAGGCTGAAGGCGAGGAGGAACGTGAGGAAGCCGACCACGCCCTTGAGCAGCGACATGGCTCCAAGGGCCAGGGTCACCTCGGGGTGCAGCGCGTGGCGACCGCCGAGGGCGGAAGCCGGCGTGCGCTCGGGAACGCCAACGGGCCCGGTTCGCTCCACCGCGACCGACGTCTCGGCGCCGGCCACCGGCGGCGCGGCGCGCCGACGATGGCGAGCCAGCGGCAGCCGGAGCCCGGACCAGGCGGCCACGATGAAGACCACGACGTCCATTCGCAGCACCCACGGCGCCCCGAACAGCTTCAACACTGCGATAGCGGGCAGCGAGGCCGCGAGCCCCGTCAGCGACGACAGCAGCCCGAGGTGGGCGTTCAAGGAGGCAAGCTCTTCGTAGTGGACGGCGGGCTCGCCCGTGGCGCCGAGGTCCGGTGGTCCCGCCGGCGCGGCGATCGGCGCGCCCGGTGACGACGACGGTGGCAGCACGACGTCGGGGGTCCGCTGCGCCAGCAGGGGGACGATCGACCCTCTGGTGACGAGATACACCTTCGACAACACGAGCATGACGAACGCCTCGGGGAAGAGCAAGAAGTTGTTGACGTCACGGGCCATGAAGATGCACACCACGGCCCGGCCCACGGCCGAGACCACGATCATGGCCCGCCGCGCGCCGCGGCTGCGGTCGATGATCGGGCCCAGCAGCGGCGCGACCACGGCGAAAGGGGCCATGGTGAGCAACAGGTACAGGATCACCCTGCCCCGGGCGGCGTGCGTCGGGACGGAGAAGAACAACGTGCCGGCGAGCGACACGGTGAGCAACGTGTCACCGGCCGTGGCGAGCACCTGCGTCAGGGCCAGACGCCCGAAAGGCGTGCGCTGATCGAGGAGCTCGGCGAACGCATCCCGCAGCAGGCGTCCGAAGCGAGCCGGTGCCTCGCGCCCTCGACCTCGCACCGGGCCATGCTACGGGCCGGTGCCGTCGAGCCCGGCACCACTACCATGGCGCCAGGCCCACGGGTCGCGGGCCCTTGCAACGTGGAGGAGACGACCATGCCGGTGACTGCGTACGTGCTCATCCAAACCGAGGTCGGCAAGGCGGCCCACGTCGCCACGCAGGTCGGCGCGATCGACGGCGTGACCTCCGCGGAGGACGTGACCGGCCCCTACGACGTGATCGTCCGCGCCGAAGCCGGGTCGGTCGACGAGCTCGGCCGGATGGTCGTCAGCCAGATCCAGCTCATCGAGGGCATTACGCGCACCGTCACGTGTCCGGTGGTGAACCTCTGACCTCTGGCCTCTGACCGACGAACGAGCCGGCGGGCGTCAGTCGATCGCGCCGGCCTCGCGCAGTGACGCGATGCGCTCCTCGTCGACGCCCCAGTCGGCCAGCGCTTCGTCGGCATCGAGCCCCGGCGGTGTCGGCGGACGCGACACGCTCGCTGGCGTCCGACTGAAACGGGGCACGGGACCCGGTTGGACCACCCCGTCGACCTCGATGAACGTGTCACGGGCGCGGTTGTGCGGGTGCCGGTGAGCCTCCCACGGCGAGAGCACCGGTGCGCCGCACGCGTCGGTGCCGTCGAACGACGCGGCCCACTGGTCGCGAGTGCGGGTGCGGAAGATGGCGGCGAAGCGCTCTTTCGTCGCCGCCCACTGCGACCGGTCGTTCTGGGCCGGGAGATCCTCGCCGTTGAGGCCGAGCACCTTGATGAGTTCAGCGTAGAACTGCGGCTCGATGGCGCCGACGGCGAACCACTTCCCGTCGGCCGTGTCGTAGACCTCGTAATAGGGCGCACCGGTGTCGAGGATGTTGGCGCCGCGCTGATCGTTCCACAGGCCGAGCTGGTGGAACGAATACGTCATGGTCATGAGGGACGCGGCGCCGTCGACCATGGCCGCGTCGACGACCTGGCCGGCCCCCGAACGCCGGGCGTCGACCAGGGCCGCGGTCACGCCGAAGGCGAGCACCATGCCGCCGCCGCCGAAGTCGCCCACCAGGTTGAGCGGTGGCACGGGCCGGTCACCCGCCCGACCGATCGACCACAACGCGCCCGACAAGGCGATGTAGTTGATGTCGTGGCCAGCGCTCTGGGCCAAGGGACCCTGCTGGCCCCATCCGGTCATCCGCCCGTAGACCAGGCGTGGGTTGCGACCGAGGCACTCGTCGGGGCCGAGCCCAAGGCGCTCGGCCACCCCGGGCCGCCACCCTTCGACCAGTGCGTCGGCCCTGGTGACGAGGTCCAAGACCAGGGCGACACCGTCGGGATCCTTCAGGTCGACGGCGACCGAGCGACGGCTGCGCAACAAGATGTCCCAGTGCGGCCCGTCTTTTGCGACGGGGGGGCTCCCCGTGGCGCGGTCGATGCGCAGGACGTCGGCGCCGGCGTCGGCCAGCAGCATGCAGGCGTAGGGGCCGGGTCCGATCCCGGCCAGCTCCACCACGCGCACCCCCTCGAGCGGGCCGCCCATCGTCACCCTCCTCGCGTCGATTCCGGCGCCGACGGCGTCCGACCACTGGTCGCTTCGGCCTTCCGGGCCAGCGCGACGATAGCGGCCACCACCTCGGGCCACGTCTCGGGGGGCAGCTCGTGCGCCATCCCGGCGATGACCATGTGGACCGCTCCGGGTATCGCGGCCGCCGTCGCCTCACCACCGTCGGGGGTGACCATGCGATCGGCGTCGCCGTGGATGACCAAGGTGGGGACGGCGAGCGACCCGAGCTTTGCCGTGAGATCCCCGGTCGCCAAGATGGCGGCGAGCTGGCGTTCGGATCCCCCGCCGGGCTCGCCCCGGGTGACATGGCGTGTCATACGGGCCCGCACCCGAGCCTCGTCGAAGGCGAATCCCGGGGAGGCAAAGCGCCGGCAGGTCTCCACCTCCCGCTCGACGGGATCGGGGAAGTTCTGGGCCAGCTCGACGAACTCGTCCACCGTCCGGGCGTCTCTGGTCCCGACGCCGGCACCGGTGGTCGAGCTGATCGAGCACAACGAACGCACGCGGCGGGGGTGACTGATGGCCAGGCACTGGGCGATCATCCCGCCCATCGACACGCCGACGACATGGGCGTCGGCGATCCCGAGGGCACCGAGAAGACCGGCCGCGTCGTCGGCCATGTCCCACAGGGTGTAGGTGATCGCCGTGGGCTCGCCGCGCAGAATCGCACCGAAGTCGGGGCGGGGTGCGGAGGCAAAGGAGCTCGAGGCGCCGGCATCGCGGTTGTCGTAACGCACGACGCCGAAGCCCTCGGCGATCAGAAGGTCGCAGAACCCGTCGTCCCACCACTGGAGCTGGGCACCGTGGCCGGCTACGAGAAGGATGGCCGGACGCCCCGCACCGCCGAGGTATTCGCAACAGAGCTCGACGCCGCCCACCGAGACCCGGTCCATTCCTGGATGCTGGTCGGCCCCGACCGGAGGGTCAAGCCCGCAGGCGGTGGTCACGAAACGCGCCAGCGCGTGCCATGCTCGACCGGATGGCACTTCACGCCGAGGGACGAACCGTGCGCGCCTTTTGTCCGGGGCGCGTGAACCTGATCGGGGACCACACCGATTACAACGAGGGAGTCGCGCTGCCGATGGCGGTGGATCTCGGCACGGTCGTGACCTTCACGCCAGACGACAGCTATCGCGTGGTGCTTCGTTCCGTCGGAGAGCCCGATCCGGCCGACGTCGACGTGCACGTCCCCCTCGACCCGGGCCAGCTCCGAGCCATCGAACCGCGATGGGCGCGCTACGTGGCCGGCATGGTCGCCGTGGTGCGCCCGCCCACCGGTGGCCGGGGGACGGTCGAGACGAACCTGCCGGTGGCGTCGGGCATGGCCTCCAGCGCCGCGCTCGAGGTGGCGCTGTCGCTGGCCCTGGGCTTTGAGGGTACGCCGCTCACCATGGCGCGCATGTGCCAACGGGCCGAGCAGGCCGCCACCGGTGTGGCCACCGGCCTCATGGACCAGTGGGTCGTGACCGGCGGCGTCGAGGGCTGTGCCCTGCTGCTCGATTTCGCCGAGATGACCAGTGCGCCCATCGCCATCCCCGACGGGGTCGAGATCCTCGTCGTGCACTCGGGGGAGCGTCGGACACTCGACCGATCCGGGTATGCCGCCCGGCGGGCGGAATGTGAAGCAGCGGCCTACCGTCTCGGGCCGCTCGGGCTGCTCGAGCGTGACGCAGTCGATGCAATCCCCGACGCCGTGCTCCGGCGCCGCGCCCGCCATGTCGTGAGCGAGTGCGAGCGCGTCCGCTCGTTCGCGCACGCCCTGCTCGAGGGCGATCTCGATGCGGCCGGCCAGCACATGACGGCCAGCCACGTGAGCCTGGCCCAGGACTTCGCCGTCTCGACCCCCGCGCTCGACGAATTGGTGGGACGGTTGATCGTCACGCCCGGCGTTTACGGTGCCCGTCTCACCGGCGCCGGCTTCGGCGGGTGCGTCGTGGCCCTGAGTCAGCCGGGCGCGGTCGACCTGGCCACGCTGCGGACACCGGCTTGGCGGTTACGGCCCTCGGCCGGCGCCCAGGTCTTGTCGGGACGCTGAGGTTCGTGGGCGGCGCGGATGTGGCGGAGCCACAGCACCGTGCCGACGGCGATCAACAGATCGCGGGTGACCGAGATCAGCGCCACCGTCGTGACGTACTGGCGCGGATGCACCGAGGCGAGCCTCGACGCCGCCACGGAAAAGGAAAAGGGGAACATGTTGACCACCGACGCCAGAGCCCATGAAATCCGCACCCGGTACAGGGCCCACAGCGGCATGAGCCAGATGAGGTACTGGACCGACAGGACCTTGTTGCCGAGCACGACCAGCGTGAGCGTGGTCAGGCAGGCGGCCTCCAGGGGGATGCGGTTCTTGGCCTGAGCCCACCACACCCACCCGCACCCGACCGCGGCGCAGAGTTCGAACGTGGTGGCCAAGAAGCCGGTGATCGGGCTCACGATGTTGAGGCTGTGGAAGGCACTGTTGAAATGCCAACCGTGCCGGTCGGCCAACACCGACAGGCTGGCCGGCAGGCTGCCGATCTCGACCGGCCGATGGAGGTAGTAGTGCGCGACGTTGGCGATGGCACTCGGGGCGAACAGCGCCGGCAGCACGACGATCACCGCCATCGACCCGGCCATCCACCACAGGCGGCGCAGTGGGACCCGACCGGTGGCGCGCCACTCCCCGATGAGGAGGACGGGCCACAAGGCGATCGGGAACACCTTCAGGAGGAATCCGACCGCGCTCCAGGTCCACGCGCCCGACCAGCGGTCCTGTCGGGCGGCCCGCACTGACCAGAACGCGGCGGCGGCGGCGAAGATGTCGTAGCGGGCGGTGAGGACCATCACCGCGCCCAACGCCAGGTAGACGATGAGCCGGCGGGCGGCCTCCCTGTCCATGCCCGGCACGCCGGACGTCTCGTAGCTCAGGAGGAGCACGAGGAGCGCGATTCCCGCCACCACGGCGAACGCCCAGGGATAGGCCAGGGGCAAGAGCAGCGGCAACAAGAAGACGGCGAGGGCGGGAGCCGGGTACTCGTTCGGGAAGCGGTGCAGCAGCGGCGATGCCAGTGCCGCGTGGGCGTATTGCTGGTACTCGGCGACGTCGGCCGAGTGGAAGGCACCGGCACCGACATAGGCGGCGACCACCCAGAGCACGAGACCGGGCACCACGACCAGGCGCCACTGGTAGCGGACCGACCCGAGCCGACGGTTCAGCCCGTCGCGCCAGGCACCGGGGTCGACCGGATCGGCCGCCCGGCCGGCGACGCCCACCGGTTTGTCGGCACGCCCGCCGGCGCCGACAAGGGCCGGCGTCGAGGTTCGCTGCGAGACAACCGGCGGGATCAACGAACCGCGTCCTTCCCGGGCCTACGGCGCAGTCGTGGGGGCGTTCGGGCGCCGACGACTGGGCCCTCGTTGGGCCTCCTCCAAGTATCGGCATCCCAGAGGTCGCGAATAAATGGCTCCTCGGACCCAATTGTCCGGACAACCCGGCGAAGGGTCCGGGACAACCCGGCGAATGCTCGGCGACACCCTTGCCTCGGGCGCCCCCGACGGCGGTGCGCTTCTTCGGAGATCGACGGGGGGGCTCGCGTCATCGATGCCCGCGTCGGCGGCGACGTCCCCGAGAGGTCACCGCGAGGTGCGAGCCGGGTCACGTTGCCGTGACACCGGCACCGCCGGGTCCCTCTCACAACCGGCCCAGCAACTCCGCCTTCTTCGTCGCGTACTCCTCGTCGGTCAGCAATCCGCGACGGCGCATCTCGTCGAGCTGGGCCATGGCGTCCACCACCGAGGCCTCCGCCGTGCCCGTCATACGGACGGTCGGTGAGCCCGTCGGCGGGGTCCGGTCCCCTTGGGGCGATCCGTAGGCCTCCGGATCGCCCGGCGTTCCCGAAGCCATGGCCGGGACCGGTCCGCGCCCGCCCCTCTGTCGGTGTAGGTCGGCGACCTGTTCGGAGATGATGCGCTGGACGACTTCAGGCCGCGACAGGCAGTGGTATTCGATGATGCCGGTTCGGCCGGGCACCTCGACGTAGACATTGCCGACATGCAACAGACGATCGAGAAGGTTCTGGTGGACCGACAGTTGGTTGACGGAATCGAGACGAATCTCGTCGGTTCGGCGGGCGAACACCCCCCATCGCTCGAAGATACGGGCGGTGGTCACGACGACACTGGTGGACACCCAACGGGTCACCCGGCCGAACAACCACAGGGCGGGCACCCCGACGAGCACGACCAGCGCGTACGCCACGACGACCGAAGCGTGTGGGAACGAGACGACCACGGCGATGGCCACGGCTCCGGCTGCAATGGTGGCCACCAAGGGCCAACCGAGATAGATCCAGTGTGGGCGCAATTCGACGACGACGTCTTCGTCATCGAACAGCAGCCGGTGGGGGAAGGCCACGCTCCCCAAGCTAGCGTTCGCCGTCGCCGCGGCCGCGCTTTACGCGAGCTTGGAGGCGATGGCGCCTGCGCCCCGCAGCACGGTCCCGTCGGCGCCGGCGGCAGAGTGGCGCGCCGTCGGGCGGGCCTCGGCCTCGGCGATCATGGACTCGAGCAGCTCGACGAACGACACCGGCGGATCCACCCACAGATAGCGCGCCAGCGAACCCGGGATGGTATTGACCTCGTTGAGATACAGCTCGTCGCCATCGCTCAGGAAGTCGATGCGGGCCACGCCGCGCACGCCGGCGAGCCGCCCGACGGCCAGCGCGACGGCACGGATCTTCTCGGTCAGCGCCGGCGACAGCAAGGCCGGTAGCTCTCGCGGTGCACTGGCCATGCCTTCACCACCCACATACTTGTCGTGGTATCCGAGGATCTCGGCCGTGGCGCTCGTGCGCAACGGCCGTTCCACCGCCGAGAGTTCGACGTCGGGCCAGGCCCGGATGGCGACGTTCAAGTCGAAGAGCGACTCCCGATAGGGCTCGATGACCGCGCCGCGTTGCAACGGCGGGCTCGAGGTCACCTGGGCGACCGCGGTGGCCAGGTCGGCCACGACCTTGATACCGATCGACGAACCACCGAATCGCGGCTTGACGATGTAGGGACCGTCGAATCCGACGTCGGTCGTCGAGGTGTCGACCAGGCGGCGGTCCAAGACGGGCAGGCCCGCCGCCCCGGCTGCACCGGCGAAAGCGAGCTTGTCCATGCCCAGTGCGGCCCCGGCCACATCGGGCCCCGTGTAGCGGATCCCCGCCAGGTCAAGGGCGCCCTGCAGGGTCCCGTCCTCGCCGGGGCCGCCGTGACAACAATTGACCACGACGTCGATAGCCACGTCCCGTGCTCGCCGGCCGGCGGTGACGAACCCTCCCCCGTCGCCGAGCACCAACCGCAGCTCGTCTGCGTCGCGGGGAACGCCGTCGACGAAGTCGAGCGCTTCGAGGGTGGGTGCCACCTGGTGCCAGCCCCCGACCTTGGACCAGTACAGGCACACCACGTCCCTGCCGGCGCCGGCCAGCGCCCTCGCCGTCGGGAGTCCCGTCACGATGCTCACGTCGTGCTCGGGGGACGGACCGCCGAAGGCAACGGCGATCTTGGCCGTGGCGGCGCTCACGGCCGGCCCCCGGTTACCCGGAGTGACCGGGCGCCGCGAACACCGGGTCCGGCGGTCACGGGACAGTCGGACGTTGTTCTCCCGGGTCGCACGGCGGACCAGTATCGCCGATCACGGTCGCCGGCGGCGGGCTATCCGACCTGATCGCCCGCATTTCTTGTCACATGGTCCGGTCGAGTGCCGGTTGACCGCCCGAGCCGGGTTCACCGCCCGAGCCGGATCGATGGCCCGTGCCGGGGACCCCACGGTTGGCGGCGCGTGACGTCGGGAACCGAGCGGCTTCCGCGGACGCTCCCATCACCAAGCGGAACGCTGGTTAGGCCGTAGGCACCGGACAACGAGCGGCTGATGGCGACGACCCTTCTTGGGCCGTTGCGCCGTCTTCCGACACGACGACCGGGAGCGATGAAGCCGCGGTCGGTCGGGATCCTGGAACCAGACGCCCCGTATCTCCGTCGAGAGGTGGCCGCGAGCGCGCGTTCGTGGCCTCACGCGATTGAGGCCGACCCGCGCTGAACGAGGCGTCGATGCCGGCAACCCGGCTCGGAGGCACGCCGGAGGGCCACGACGACATGGGTCAGGGGTAGTGGTCCGGCAGGTCGTTCTCGTAGAGCACGGCGTCGCCCGGCCCGAGGTGCTGGCGGACCCAGGTCACCGCCTGGTCTCGCCGGGCCACGACCACCACCCTGGCCTCGGCGCCGGCCAGCCCCCGCAACAGGGCGCGGCGGTTGGTGCGGCCCACGACGACCACGTCCGTGGCCACGTCGGCCGCCTGGCGAGCAAAGCGCTCGTTCTCCTCGGCCTGACGGGCGCCGAGCTCGACCATCCCCGGAGTGACGACGACGCGCCGGACCTCGCCCGCCGCCCGCTCGGCGAGCGTTTCGAGTGCGACCCGGGCCCCGGCTGGGTTGGCGTTGTAGGTGTCGTCGAGGACCACGGCGCCACCGCCGGTCTCGGAGACCTCGAGTCGATGTGGGGCCGTCGGGAGCGTCCCCAGGCGCTCGACCACCTCGCCGGGCGCCACGCCCAGCTCCAGCGCGACGGCGATGGCGCAGCCGACGTTGGTGGGACGGCCGTCGAAAGCCATCGCGTCGGCCAGCTCCTCGCCGGCGACCATCACCCTCGCACCGTCGGGTGAGGCCAGTACGCAGACGTCGGCAGCGGGGTCGGCGGCAGAGACCCGCCGGACCGCCATCCCGGCGTCGGCGCAGCGCCGGGCCAGCGCGGCGAGGCGCTCGTCGTCAACCACCAAGACCGCGCAGCGGGCGTCATGGAGAATCTCCGCCTTGGCCTCGACGATGCGCTCCTCGGTGCCGAATCGCTCGAGATGCACCGGCCCGACGGCGGTGATCACGGCGATGTCGGGCCGGATCCAACGGCATAACTGTTCGATCTCCCCCTTGGCGTAGGTGCCCATCTCGGCGACGAACACCTCCGTCCCCTCGGCCAGGTGCTCGTTGACGGCGCGTGCCAACCCGGCGCGGTTGTTGAAGCTGGCGGGACTGGCGACGACCGTCTTCGAGCCCGCCACCAGGTGGGCCACGTAGCCCTTGGTGCTCGTCTTGCCGTACGAGCCGGTCACGGCCACCACGGTCGGCGCCACCTTCTCGAGTCGCGCCTGGGCCCGCGCCACGTAGGTGCCGGCCGCCCGCCGCTCGAACGGCGTCGTGATCACGCAGGCCAGGTCGACCAGCGCCGGCACGGCCAGGGCACCGGCCGCGCTCACGGCCGGCCCGAGGCCGAGAAGGATCCCGGCGGCGAGGATGGCCCCCTGGAGCACGAGCCAGAGCGCGGCGAGCGTCTTCATCCGTCGCGTCCACGCCAGCGCCGAGGTCCGGCCCCGCAACGACAGGCCCACCGGCCCGCCGCCCGCCACCACCGCGGTGACCATGGCGGCCGCCGGCCATTTGCCCGACGCCACCAGCGCGATGCCCGCCGCCGCCACGGCGGCCGCGTTCAGCGGGCTGGACCCCCACCACCGCAAGGCGAATCGCGACGTCGCGTCGGCAAGGTAATGCTCACGCTGGGCCACTCGTAGCCAGCGCACGCCGGCGAGCACGGTGGCCAAGGCGCACGCCATCACGGCCACCGCACGGACCCCGTGCCCGGCGAAGGCGCTCGCGGACAAGACCGGCACCTGTGCGAGGAGGACGCCCACGGGAACCCGAGGGTAGTAGCGCCAGGCCCGGCGACCGCTCAGGGTGTCGAGGCGCGCAGGACGTGATCGACCGCGGCGCGCAGCTGTGCCGGCGCGGTCAGCGGTGTGAGGTGCCCGGCCCCCGGGCACACCGTCAACCGTGCTCCCGGGACAAGCGCCTCGATCGCCTCGGCCACGGCCAAGGGCACCTCGGTGTCGTCGTCGCCCCACACCAGCTCGACCGGGCAGCGAAGCGAGCGCAGCGCCGGCTCGTAGTCTTCGTGCAGGAGCCCCACGAGCACCTGTCGCATCACCCCTTCGGCGGCCCGGTAGTCGGGGGACCCGTAACGTTGCCGGGCCCGCTCGAGGCGCGATTCGGGCACCATGCCCATGCGGTGCAGGGCCCGGACCAGGCGAAATGCCGCCGGCGGCCGGCCCGCCGCCCCGGGGCGACGGCACAGGGGCGCGGCGGTGAGCACCAAGCCTCGAACCAGTTCGGGGCGAGCGCCGGCCAGCGCCACGGCCACCCGTCCGCCGAAGGAGTGGCCGACCACCACCACCGGTTCGGCGGGCTCGGCGGGCTCGGCGGGCTCGGTATCCCGGCCCGTGGGCGACCCGACGATTAGCCGGGCCACCAGCTTCGCGTACTCGTCGGTCCCCCACGGCCCCGGTGGGGGCGCCGTGGACCCGAATCCCGGCAGGTCGGGTGCGGTGGACGCCAGGGCTCCGCCGGGGGCCGACGGACCGAGCACGCCGGCGAAGTCGCGATGGGTGCGCCGCCAGCCGTGGAGGGCGACCACCACCGGTGGTCCCTGGCCCCACTGCTCCCCGAAGAGGGCGCCATCGGCGAGCGAGCGAAGCATCGAAACGACGATAGCCATCCCCCGGGTCGTCACACCCGGTCGGTAGCGTCCGCCAGGTGACCGATGCCCGCATCGACCGCCTCGTGGCGGGGCTGACCGGCCCACAGCGCGCCGCGGTGCTCGCCGACGACGCACCGCTGTGCCTGCTCGCCGGCGCCGGCTCGGGCAAGACCACGGTCCTGACTCGCCGCGTGGCCCGACGGATCCTCGACGGGTCGGCGGATCCCGACCGGGTCCTCGTCGCCACGTTCACCCGCAAAGCCGCCGGCGAGCTGCGGTCCCGGCTCCGACGCCTCGATGTCCCGGGTCGGGTGTGGGCGGGAACGTTCCACGCCGCCGCGTTCTCCCAACTGCGCCGTCATCGTGCCGACCGCGGCCTGCGGCCGCTGGTCCTGCTCGACGACCCGGCGCGCCTCGTACGCGACGCCGTGGTCGGTCACCGAGGACTCGACGTCGACGCCGTGGGCGCCATCGTCGGTGAGGTGCAGTGGGCCCAGAGCCGCCTCGTGGCGCCCGACGCCTACGAGGCCGTGGCTCGAGCCGAGCGCCGACGGGTGCCGGTGTCGCACGCCGCAGTGGCCGACTGCTACGCCGGTTACGTGGCGGCCAAACGCGCCCGCGGCCTCGTCGACCTGGGCGACCTGCTCGTCGAGTGCGCCCGGATCTACGAGGAGGACGACGCCGCCGCGGCCGCCATCCGTTGGCGTATCCGCCACCTCTTCGTCGACGAGTTCCAGGACCTGAATCCGGCGCAGTATCGCCTGCTCCACGCCTGGCGCGGCGACCGCAACGACCTCTTCGTGGTGGGCGACCCGCGTCAGGCCGTCTATGCCTGGAACGGGGCCGACCCCGCGCTCCTCGACCGGATCGATACCGTGGTGCCCGGGATCACCGTGCTCCGGCTCGACGAGAACCACCGTTCGACGCCGCAGGTCGTGGCCGCCGCGTGCGCCGTTCTCGACCAGGTCGGCGCACACGACACGGTGAGCGTCGGAGGGGGCGGCCCCAACCAAGCGTCGGGCGCGTCGACGAGCGCCGGACCCGACGGACCCGATCCGGTCGTGGCCCGGTTCGACGACGACGCGCACGAGGCGGCCGCGCTGGCCCGCTGGCTGCGCCTGGCCCACCATCCCGGGCGGCCGTGGTCGCACATGGCCGTCCTGGCCCGGACCAACGGCCGCCTGGACCAGGTGGCGCAGGCCCTGCGCCGGGGCGGCATCCCCCACCGACGGGCCGACGCGCCCCCTGGTCTGGGGTTGAGCACCGGCACGAGCCCGGGACTCGCCGGCGAGACCGTGCGGGCCCTGCGTCGATTCCCCGCCGGCGCCGCGCTGCGATCGGCACTGACCGACGTGGCCGAGGCCATGGGGCCCAGGGCCGTCGTGCCCACGTCGCTGTGGCGGCTGGCCGACGAGTACGCCGTCGAGGCGCCCGAGCCGGCCGTGGGAGGATTCCTCGCCTGGCTGGCGGCCACGATCGGTGCCCTGTCGGACGAACCGTCGGACCCCGGGGGCAGTCCGTCGCGTGGCGGGGAGGTCGTGCTGTCGACCTTCCACCGGGCCAAGGGGCTCGAATGGCCGACCGTGGCCATCGTCGGGCTCGAAGACGGCCTCGTCCCCATCGCCTATGCGACCACGGCTGCCGCCCTCGACGAAGAACGCCGCCTGCTCTACGTCGCCCTCACCCGGGCCGAGCGGGAGTTGTGGTGTTCGTGGGCTGCGAGCCGCACGGTCGGCGGCCGCCAACGCGACTGCGAACCTTCGCCCTACCTGGCGGCCGTCCTCGGCTCCGCTACCCACCCGGCCGCCGACACGACCAGCCGGGTGGCGGACTTGCGCAAGCTCCTCGCGGCCGCCCGATAGCGGGCGTCAGCCGAGACTCGGCACCTCGACGTCGACGTCGACGAACACCGGCGCATGGTCGGACGGATGTTCACCCTTGCGGGCGTTGCGGTCCATGAGCGCGAACACGAACCGATCGGCCAGGGGCCGCGACACCAAGACCAGGTCGATGCGCATGCCCTGGCGCTTGTGGAAATTTCCGGCTCGGTAATCCCACCAGCTGAAGAGCTCACCCTGGTCGTATTGGAGCCGAAAGGCGTCGACGAGCCCCCAGTGCTCCAGGGCTCCGAGGGCGTCTCGCTCGGGCCCGGTCACATGGGTGGCGCCGGCGAAAGCGGCAGGGCTCCAGACGTCGCGGTCATCGGGCGCCACGTTGAAGTCACCACACACCGCCACCGACTCGGCCGGATCGCAGGTGCGCTCGAGATGGTCGTGCAGCTCGGCCAGCCAGGCCAGCTTGGCCGCGTAGTGCTCGCTGTCGACGCTGCGACCGTTCGGGACGTAGACGCTGTGGACGCGCACCCCACCGCAAGTGGCGGCCACCAGACGACAACCCTGGTCGTCGACGTCGCCA
>Ga0181536_10000812_pt1 | contig 37647 bp, 25 predicted proteins | sample PEATcosm2014_Bin_41_FD_121105 | JGI IMG/M metagenome (GOLD analysis project Ga0181536, IMG submission 121105) | Peatland microbial communities from MTU Mesocosm Facility, Houghton, MI, USA - PEATcosm2014_Bin17_60_metaG | ecosystem: Environmental > Terrestrial > Soil > Wetlands > Peat | place...
ACACATCCTTCACGCTCGGCGGCAGCAAATACGCCTGCTCGGGGTTGTAAGGCAGAAATCTCATCGCGACCCTCCTGCCCTCATTTCATGCAACTCAACTGCCAGAGTTTTCACACAGACTCCAACGGGGTTGACCCATGGTCCGGCCCCTTCAGGGCCAGTCCACGTTTTTCGCCTGCTTTCCGTGGGTTTCACCCACGGCTACTCATCGTTTGCCCCTTCGGGGCAACTCCCACCGTGATGCTCCTGGAGGACTTTGACGCGACCCTGAGCAGTGACGGAGGTCACACTGTGAAGTGACTTGGAGGAGATCCATCATCGCGGACTGAGCCACCACGCGATAACTCCCGGATTGTCGGCCACTCGGAAAGTAAGCTTTGAGTAACTTTGAGTGGTCCGTTGGGCGGATCGTTGACCCGAAATGGCATTCGGTGAAGTAAGTCCTGCCTTGTCGCCAAGGGTTTACCAATAGTCGTCGATAACAGCCCAACCCACCACTTAAGCCGGATTGGGAACGAAAACCGCCCTTCCACGCCGCAATCCAGCCCAAGCGGTGGGCCAGTTGATGGCTAGGCGACTTCCCAGGCCGAATCCCAAACAATGCCGGCACTACGCAGCAGCATGTGGCAGCGCTCCGCTTCTTCCATATCAAGATTTTGAAGCGATGTTATCTGCTCGAAGATGCATGGCCTTTTGTCCCGGAACTTTTTGCATTGCATTCTGGCACCAAGATTGCTATACAATAGAGTGTGAGGCAATAGAAGTGCGACGCTGTGTTTACGTTTTGCAGGCGGTCTTGCTGGTGCAGCTTTCCGGGCTGAGGCTGCTCTGCGTGCCGAGCCACTGTCAGACGCACGCGTGCTGCCCTATGAGCACCAAGACAACAACGCCGAGTTCATCCTCACTGCCGGCTTGCTGCATAAATTCGATTTTGAATTACCAGGGGTCCATCACCGAGACACGGAGTTCTGACCGCTCGTCGGAGTCAACCGCTCAATCTGGGATTGTGTCAATTCCCTCGGTCGTGCCCCTAGTCGCAATCAGCACTCCAGTGCGGCAACTCGTGCTGCCATCGATTTCTCCTCCCCTAAGTCCTCTTTCCCAATCCTGCCAGCTTTTGATCTGAATCTGTCCCCCCATCGCTAAGACATAAGTGTCGATCCCTGCACGTGCGGGGAGTCCGGCAATCGTCCACGCCCTCATCAGGCGATAGCACACCGGCCCGGTAATGGTTCTTGGCTGGGAGGGAGAGTGAATATGAAACGCAAGGTACCTTCTCTAATTGCAAGCCTCGTTTGCTTGACCGCGCCCGTGTGGGCTTTCTGTCAATCACCCCCCCAGCGCGGCTTGGAGCCCACCCCTCCGCTGAGCCTGGCCAAGCTGGTTCAGGAGGCAACGGAGCGTAACCCGGAAATCCTGGCCGCGCGGCGCACGGCGGAAGCCAAACGCGCGCGGATTCCGCAGGCAGGCGCCTGGGCAGACCCCACGGTTTCCCTCAGCTACGGAGGCAATGCGCTGCCGCCGTTCACCGTAATGCGGGGCGATCCCTCCAGCGCCCGGCAGTTCATGGCTGAGCAGATGATCCCCTACCCGGGCAAGACGCGCCTGCGCACGGAAATCGCCTCTCACGATGCCGACGCTGAGACGCTCGCGTACGAGGCGGTGGCGAGGCGCGTGGCGGCAGAAGTGAAACAGGCATATTTCGACCTTGCCTATATTGACCGGAGCCTCGCCATTTTGCAGAAGGACCGGGAGGCGCTGGAGGGATTCGAAAAGGTCACGGAATCACGCTATACCGTGGGCAAGGCGGCGCAGCAGGATGTTTTGCGAGCGCAACTGGAAGTCACGCGGCTTTCCCAGCGCGCGACGATGCTCAACCAGCAGCGGAGCACGCTGGAAGCGCAACTCAACAGCCTGCGCAATGTTCCAATTGACTCGCCCGTCGGGGTGCCCGCGATTGTCCAACCCAGCGCGTTCGTCTACACCCAAGATCAACTTCAGGAAGCCGCACAGGCAAACTATCCCGTGCTCAAGCAGCGCCGGACGATGGTGGACCAAGGCCGCCTGTCCGTGGAACTGGCACGCAAGGAAGTGCGCCCTGATTTCAGCGTCGGCTACACCTACATGCAGCGCGATGGCATGCGGGATATGTATGGAATTACGCTCTCCACGTCTCTTCCGCTCTTTCACCACCGCAAGCAGGACATGGCCATCGCCGAGGCGGCAGCCAACCTGGAATCCGCACGCCAAATGCAGGCGAATGAGCTCACCGTGCTTCGCTACCAAGTGAAACAGGACTTCCTGGAAATTCAAGCCACCGAACAACTGCTGAGACTTTATTCACAGGGGATCGCGCCGCAATCGTCTTTGACGCTGGAATCGTCCATCACCAGCTACGAGACAGGCGGGGTGGATTTTCTGAACGTGCTCAGCAACTTTCAGGCGGTCATTGACGCTGAACTCGACTACCACCTCCAGGTTACGAATCACGAAAAGGCGCTGGCACGGTTGGAAGAAGTGACCGGATTGAATCTGATACAGCAAGGAGGAGTTCACCATGAGTAAAGGCTTTGCCGTTATCGCCGCATTGGCGGCCTTCGCTGTTGTCCCCTTGTTGGGCAGCGACACCGTTTCCCATCGCCAATCCCTAAAGGGCCGCGCCGCCGCATTTCTGGCGCCCGTACATAGGACGGGAGTTACGAACCAAGCGCAGCCCGGCGGGGGGAAGATTCTCTATTACCAAGACCCCATGCACCCCTGGTATCACTCCGACAAGCCGGGGATAGCTCCGGACTGCGGCATGAAGTTGGTGCCGGTTTATGCCCCTGAGGCGGCGGATCAGCCGAAGCCCGGGGAACGCAAGATTCTCTATTACCAGGATGCCATGAACCCCTCGCATCATTCGGACAAACCCGGGATCGCGCCGGACGGCATGAAGCTCGTTCCGGTCTATGCCTCCGAGACGCCGGCTGCGGCGCTCCCACCCGGGGGTGTGGAGATCAGTTCCGCACGCCAGCAATTGATGGGAGTCACGACCGCCAAGGCTGAATACCGAGCGCTCGACCAAACCATCCGGTCCGTGGGCCAGGTGGCGATGGACGAGACGCGCTTGGTACACGTCCACGTGAGAACCAGTGGTTGGATCAAAAAGGTCTTCGTTGATTACACGTGGCAGCAAGTGAAGCAAGGTGATCCCCTGTTCACGTTTTACAGCCCTGACTTGCTGGCTACGGAACAGGAATACCTGCTGGCGCTGCGGGCTCGCGACTCGTTGGCCAAGAGTTCTTTTCCGGAAATCGCGACGGCGGGCGTATCTCTCTTGGAAGCTGCCCGGCGGCGGCTGGAACTTTGGGATTTGACCGAGGGGGAGATTCACGAGCTCGAACACTCGGGCAAGCCGGCCCACGACATCACCATATTCTCACCGGCCACCGGGTATGTTGTGGATCGCAAGGCGTTCCCCAATCAATACGTCAGCCCGGAAATGGATATTTACCAACTTGTGGACCTCAGTTCGGTCTGGGCAGAGGGAGAAATTTACGAATCGGACGCGCCCTCGGTCAGCCTGGGGCAGTCCGCCGTCCTCACCACGGAGGCGCTACCAAACGTCGCCGTGCGTGGAAGGCTCACCTTCATTTCCCCCACCGTCAAGCCGGACACACGAACCATAACCGTCCGCATGGAATTTCCAAACCCGGGCGTGAAGCTGAAGCCTGGGATGTTCGTAAACGTGGAACTGCATCGTGGCCTGGGGCGGCGCCTGACCGTGCCCGTTGACGCCGTGCTGGATTCGGGCGCGCATCAACGCGTATTCGTCGATCGCGGAAAGGGCGTCTTTGAACCGCGCACCGTGACGGTGGGTACGCGCACGGGGGACTACGCTGTGATCCTCCGCGGCCTTCACGCCGGTGAGCTAGTGGTGACTCGCGCCAACTTCCTCATCGACTCGGAAAGCAATCTCCGTCAGTCGGTGGAGGGAATGCAATCGACGGAGGGCGCGGGCCCCGCGGCATCCCCGCCAACCGAGAAGGGAACGATGCCTGGGATGGTTCATAAGCACTGAGAGACCTGGTGCAGGGTTTCTCACCCTAGGGTCAGGAGGGTCGGCGCAACAGCCGAGGCAGCGCCGACAGGAGCAACACTCATGATTCACAAGATCATCGATTTTTCCGCACGAAACAAATTCCTGGTTTTCCTGTTGGTGGGAGTGGCGGTGGCCGCCGGGTGGTGGTCGCTTCACAACCTACCGCTTGACGCGATCCCCGACCTTTCCGACACACAGGTCATCATCTATTCGCGTTGGGACCGCAGCCCTGACATCATGGAAGACCAGGTCACCTATCCCATCATCACGGCGCTGCTGGGCGCGCCGCACGTCAAGGACATTCGCGGGTTCTCCGACTTTGGCTACTCCTACGTATACATCATTTTCGACGAAGGCACGGACATCTACTGGGCACGCTCGAGGACGCTGGAGTATCTCTCCAAAATCACCCCGCGCCTCCCCACCGGCGTGCAGACGGAGTTGGGGCCGGACGCCACTTCCATCGGCTGGGTCTTTCAATACGCGATGGTGGACACCACGGGTCGGCACAGCCTGGACTCGTTGCGTTCGTATCAAGACTGGTACCTGCGCTATTACCTCGAAAGCGTTCCCGGAGTGGCGGAAGTGGCGCCCATCGGTGGGTTGGTGCGCCAGTACCAGATTCAAGTCGATCCTAACCAGCTTGCGGCATACAAAATTCCCTTGATGAAAGTGGTGGAGGCGGTGCGTCAGAGCAATAACGACGTGGGCGGACGCCTGGTGGAATTCGCCAGCCGCGAGTATATGGTGCGCGGGCGTGGCTATGCGCGTTCCCTTGACGACCTTCGGAGCATCGTTGTAGGCGGCGATCCACGGTCCGGCGTGCCCATCACGGTGAAGGACATTGGCCAAGTCACGCTGGGACCTGACATTCGCCGCGGCATTGCGGACCTGGACGGCAAGGGTGACGCGGTGGGCGGGGTGGTCATCATGCGCTCCGGCGAAAACGCCTTGAGCGTGATTGACCGGGTAAAGACAAAACTGGATCAGATCCAACCCTCCCTACCGCCTGGGGTGAAAATCGTTTCCACGTATGACCGATCCGACCTCATCCTGCGCTCGATTGACACGCTCAAGCACACCCTTTTCGAGGAAATCGCCATCGTCAGCCTGGTGATTTTGATCTTCCTCTGGCACATCCCCAGCGCCTTAATTCCGATTTTGACGATCCCGATCACGGTGCTGATTTTGTTTATTCCGATGAAAGCGATTGGAGTGACTTCCAACATCATGTCGTTGGGAGGAATTGCCATCGCCATTGGCGCCATGGTGGACGCAGCCATCGTGGTGGTGGAGCAAACGCACAAAAAGCTGGAGCTCTGGGAAGCGGGCGGCCGCAAGCGCGATTACCGCGAGGTGGTCATCGAAGCCATCAAGGAGGTCGCGCCGGCAAGCTTCTTTTCGTTGCTGGTCATCGCGGTCTCGTTTATGCCCATCTTTGCTCTGGAAGCGCAGGAAGGAAGACTCTTTAAGCCGCTCGCCTTCACCAAGAACTTTTCCATGGTCATCGCCGCCGTATTAGCGATCACACTTGACCCCGCCATGCGGCTGTTTTTCACTCATGCCACGGAGTTTAACTTTCGTCCACGCTTTTTGGCCCGCATTGTGAACGCCGTTCTGGTGGGGAAAATCCACCCGGAAGAGGCGCACCCCATCAGCCGCGTGCTGATCAAGTTATATCGCCCGGTTGTGGAAATGGCTGTGCGTCTGCGCTGGATCGTGATCGGTGGAGCCATTGCCGCCGTGGTGCTGACGATTCCGGTGTTCCAGCGCTTGGGGTCGGAATTCATGCCGCCGCTCAACGAAGGTACATTGCTTTACATGCCCACCACGTTGCCGGGTATCTCGCTGGCGGAAGCACAGCGGCTGCTGGAAATCCAGGATCGCCTGCTGAAGACCTTTCCGGAAGTCGAGCGCGTATTTGGTAAAGCCGGGCGCGCAGAGACTTCCACGGATCCCGCGCCTCTTTCGATGGTAGAGACCACCGTGCTCCTGAAGCCGCAGAACCAATGGCGGAAGAAGCCGCAGTGGTACTCCGCGCGCGCCCCGGAATGGTTGCAGAAGATTTTGCGTCACATTTGGCCCGACCGTATTTCGCAGGACGACTTGGTGGATGAGATGGACCGCGCCCTGCGCATCCCCGGCACCACCAACGCCTGGACCATGCCCATCCGCAACCGCGTGGACATGCTGACCACCGGCGTACGCACACCGGTCGGCGTGAAGGTGCTGGGCGCCGACCTCAATAAAATTCAGGAGATTGGCGAGGAGATTGAACATAGCCTGTCGAAAGTGCCGGGCACCCGCAGCGTTTACGCCGAGCGCGTGAGCGGCGGTTATTTCCTGGATTTCAATCTGCGGCGCGACCAGTTGGCACGCTACGGGCTGACCGTGGACGACGTGGAGGCTTACCTCATGTCGGGAGTGGGCGGCGAGAACGTCACGACTACGGTCGAGGGCCGGGAGCGCTATCCCGTGAGCGTCCGTTACCTGCGTGATTATCGCAGCGACTTGGGCTCGCTGGAACGCGTGCTGGTGGCCACGCCCTCCGGAGCGCAAATCCCCCTTAGCGAGCTTGCCGACATCCGGCTTGTGGAGGGACCCAGCATGATTCGCGACGAGAACGGCTTGCTGAGCGGATATGTTTACGTGGACGTGGCTGGACGCGACCTCGGGAGCTATGTGGAGGAAGCACAACATCTGGTGCGCCGCCAGGTGGAATCGCACCTGCCTGCCGGCTACAGTTTGAGCTGGAGCGGCCAGTACGAATTCCTCCAGCGCATGCGCGAACGGCTGAAGCTAGTGGTGCCGATCACCATTTTCCTGGTTTTCATCCTCCTCTACCTCAATACCCGGTCGGTGGTGAAGACGCTCATTATTTTCGCGGCAGTGCCGTTTTCCGCGGTGGGAGCCATCTGGCTGCTTCATTGGCTCGGTTACAACATGAGCATCGCTGTCTGGGTGGGCTTGATCGCCTTGCTGGGTGTGGACGCGGAGACCGGCGTCTTCATGCTACTCTATCTCGATCTCGCTTACGAAAGCTGGAAGCAGGCTGGGTTGCTAACGAGCTATAAAGGTTTGCTGGACGCCATTGTGCACGGCGCGGCCATGCGCGTTCGTCCCAAAGTGATGACCGTCGGGTGCATGTTCATGGGCCTCTTCCCCATCATGTGGTCCACGGGCACGGGCGCGGACGTGATGAAGCGCATCGCGGCCCCCATGGTCGGCGGCATCTTCACTTCCTTTATTCTGGAGCTACTAGTTTATCCGGCGATTTATGCGGTGTGGAAGTGGAATTTTGAGGTGAAGCCGAGGTTGAGCAAGCCCCATGAGGGATAAAGGGAATTATTCTGGAACTCGTCCGTTGCCAGTTTTCCGTTGTTAGGGCAGCACCGGCCTTTTGCGACGCACAACTCGCTTCGGACAACGGATACGGTTAAACTATAGGGGACACTTGGCGCCCCGGAAGGAAACCATGAAAGCCCGCGAAATCGTTGTAACGCTCGTCGCGTTGATCGCGATCGGGGTCGCTAGCTTTTTTGCCTATCGGTACGAACAGAAGCGCGGGACGGCGGGGACGTGCCCGTTCTGCGACCGCATGGTGCATCCCATTACCGCCTACCGATTGAAAGTTGGCAACCACGTGGTGCCGGCGTGCTGCCCGCGCTGCGGCATGCATGCCCAGGTTAGTCAGACGCAGGGAAACCCAGGTCCAGCCTGGGCCACTGACGTCAATACTGGTGAGAGTGTCGCGGCAGAATCCGCCACTTATGTTGAGGGCGGTGACGTGCAGTATTGCGCGCACGGTGAGCAACCGATGGCGCGCGAACCCCACGGCGTTTCCATGCGCGAGTATGATCGTTGCCTGCCGACGCTAGTAGCATTCAAGTCGCTACAAGAAGCGGAATCGTACCAACTGCAGCACGGGGGGCGCGTTTTGACTTACACTCAGGCACTCGCAAGTGTGCGGGAGCAACGATTCTGAAGGCCAAACGGGCAAGCGCGACAAATGTAACTCAAGCTGAGACCCCCCAAACGTTAGTGCAAACGGCATTCGAGGGAATAGCTCCTTGGCAGACGCTTAGCTGGATTGGGCCTGATAACCGCCCTTCTATGAAAGTGAGTGTGGCGATTGGTGGGTCGCTAAACCGGATTTCTCACCACGCTCTGCCGTTTTTCCCCAAGCCGTCGGAAGGGCGGTCCCGCAGCGCGGCACCGCCGTTCCCCTCCGTCGTAAGAGATTCAGGCTAAGGCCCGTGGACGTATCGTCGGCCTGCGCGAGAAGTAATCGAAGGGCTTGAGACGGGGTCGTCGAGATAAATCCCTGGATTCCCCAAGGAACCATCCTTGCAGTTTCCAATGGCAAGGCGGGCTGCGGAAAAACCCTTCCAAGCTGTCATTCCGAGCCCGTTCGCTGTCATCCTGAGCGGAGCGAAGGATCTCCGCATTTCGCTCAGGGTAAACTCCGCGAGGAATCTCGCTCTGAGTATTTTCAAGCCAATGCGAGATTCCTCGTCGTCCGCCAATAAGAATGGCGGACTCCTCGGAATGACACGCCAAACGAGTTTTTCCGCAGCCTGAAGAGCCTCCCTGTCGTGCTGAGCGTCGATAGCCGAAAACGGCTACCCGTGATGTCAGAACGTCGGCGCGAGGCTGGCCCAATTGAACCGCGGAAAGCAAAGGGCCTACGCTACGACGTTCGCGAGAGCGCCCGCTCACTGTCATGCTGAGTCCCGACTTGTCGGGACGAAGCATCTCCGCAGTTGTTCTTTCTGCCCGCTGGCCACATACAAACTACAGAGATGCTTCTCCCGCGAAGCGGGATCACCATGACAGAACCATTCTGTCATTCTGCGCCCGCCGCTTTTGGGTGGGCGAAGAATGTATGCAGTTGTCTATTGCGCTTTCTTAGGATAGGCTATGAATATAGCGTAGTATTAAGCGGGCGAAGCGCGGAATGTGTCAATATGCCACACCTATGCACTTTTCCGCATATCTCCAGCATTCTTCTAACCTATTGAAAACACACGCGAACATGAGGTTGCTGCCGCAGAATACTTCAAAAAAACGAGACAAGTGGCGCAAATGGAAATCCCCTCCACGTCAGATCAGAAAGAGTTGGATTCCGGCGCCTTCGGGAATGCGAAAGCTATTTTGGCGTCTTCCCTTCCCTGCGCGCCGGGGTGGATTGCCTCTGCCAAGGTTTGAGACACCCAGCCGGAAGCAGCTAAATCACTTACTGGTTTCGGCGGGATTAAAGCTCTACAGTTGACGGAGAAATGGTATGAGCTGCTTCAATGAGTCCTTCTTCGGAAGGCTGAGAAGCCGGGCCACCCAGCAGATGTCCTCATCTGTGACACTCGGAGGATTGAATGAGGCGTCATCATCCACTCGTTAGAACTTCAGTATCGGGTAGCGTCTTTGCTAGGCCGGAGAGCTACGCTTACGAGACCGGGAACTGGTAGATACTGATGCTAATGGGAGCGACTGACAATGTCTTCGGTACTCCAGGCAGCGGCACACTCACAATTTCCACCTGAGGTTTCTGTCCGAGTACATTAGCGGCGTCCACAGTGGGGCCAGTCAGTTGCCACAAGGTCGAGTTGCCGCCGAGTTGAACTCCCCGGACTGTAAGATCCATTTGCTGGACGGACTCCGTGGGATTGACAACGGCTACGGTGAGGAACTTGTGATCGCCGCTGAACGCGGCAGCAACATCCAACGGATAGGTCGGGCTGCCAGCGTTCACGTGGGGCTGGTCGCCGCCGATGGGCCACTTTGGCGCGGGTTGGGGTGAGTTACCTGTGACTTCGACGGGGATGGTGCCAAAGTGCTCCCGGTAGAGCTTGAAGGTCAGTCCATTAGTATTGTAGGTGGCATCGGTATCGCTGTAGTCGAGGGCGGAGATGCCCATCGTAAAGGCAGCCATCTTGATGAAATCTGTGTGCCTGAACATCTCCTGCAGGACCATCCCATAGCTCAGAGCGAGCTTCAGATTGGTGCGTCGCGTTATATAGGCCCACTCGTCGATGGCAACAAAAATCTTCTGGTCCGTGATGGCCGGAAACCGCTTCTTATACTCCTCCCAGGCCTCCGCTTTCAGGCGCACCCGGTTTGATGGGCGGCGTATCCAGTCGACGAGCGATTCCTCCACTGGCACGTAAGCATCATTGGTATCGTAGGTAGGATCGTAGATATCCTTGTGGGGAGTCATGTCGAATCGCTTTCCAGCCTGGCAGTACCAGTGGTCGCTCAGGGCGTCAAAGTACCCCCAGGAGTGAGCCAGAAGACCTCCTGTCCAATCAGCAGCGGTGCCGTATTCCGCCTGTACTTTTCCGGTGACCATGCGTGCGTTGCTGGTCACGGTCATTTCATCAGGCATGGCCCCTGAGGCAATGATTGTGATGGAGGGGTCAACCTTGCGCATAGCCTTGGCGAAGGCATTGTGCTTCAGCACGTAATACCGCAGGGCCGTATGGCCGATTTGCCAGAAGCCATACATTTCATTGCCGACGTTCCAGTACTTCACGCGATAGGGCTCCGGATGCCCATTGCGGGCGCGCAGAGCACCCATGACGGTATCGACGGACCCATTCGAGTACTCGACGAGTTCCGCGGCGGAATGATCATCTCCGAGCCCGGCGTTTACCGTAATGTACGGTTCGACTTTGAGCAGTTGGCAGAGGGTCATCAACTCATCAAACCCCACGTCGTTCGGCTGCATGGCATTCCAGGCATAGTCCCAGGTGGGTGGCCGTTTGTCGGGATCGCCGATCGCATCGTGCCAATCGTGGTCAGAAATGAAGTTTCCTCCCGGCAAGCGATACATGCCGGAATTGAGCTCGCGGAGGAGGTGAGTGGTATCCGGACGGAAGCCATGGATGTTATCCGCAGGCATGAGCGAAACTGCACCGACATGAAAGGACCCCAAGCCTCGGCCCACGATCTCCAGCCTTCCTGCATGGGTATCTGCTCCGGAAGTGAACTTGAGCGGGTACTTCATATAGGTGGTTTGGAGATTTGGGACAGTGATGGTTTGATGCTCTGCAGTGCCGGGACCCCAAATGAGGCTGATCTCGATCTTTGCCTCGGGCGTGCCCGCCAGCACGATCCTCCCGATGTATTCCTTCGACCTGAGCAAGGCGAGGCCGGCTTGTTGGATGCCATGAGGCGTTTGCCCTTCGAGGGCGATCCGAGGTGTGTGGTCGCCAACGTAGGGGTGATCCCGGTCCATGGTGATGAACTCATCAGGCCCGAAGGGAACCCATCTGCGATGCCTTGGGAGGAAGGGGAGGACGGGAGCGTCCCCCTTGGGCTCAGCCGAAGTTACCGGATAATAGAACTTCCGGTCGTCGAGCATTTCACTCCAGAGTCCATGATTGATGAGGTTGCCCAGGTGCTCCATAAACATCCCATAGTCATATCTGGAGATGGGCTCGCTCAGCTTGCTTGCATCGATGCTGACAACTAGCGGCTCGGCTCTTCCGGACGCGCCCTGTTGCTGAGCAGGCGCCGGCACACCCATCGATAACACGGTCAACATCATCAAGAGTGGATTCATGCGAATTCTCATGACAAGGCTCCTAACCCTTCTTCTGATTATGCCGACCCGCAATGGTCCCTGTGAGCCCGACATACCAGCGCCCGAACCATATCGGGTTGCATAGGTCAGAATTATGAGGCTTCCTGGCGGGTCCCCGGGCCCGCCTGGAAGGCGTCAATTATTGAACAGCCGAGGCATGAGGTCGCGCAAGTAGACGCGCCAGAGCGTCCACCAGTGTCCGTAGCCCGGCGTGACTTGCCACTCATGCCGAATGCCTTTGGCGGCGAGCGTCTGTTCAAATGTCTGGTTTACAGCGAGGAGTCCGTCGTCGCCACCGCAGCCTAACCACAGCAGCTTGAATTCCTTGTTGGCCTTTTCGGGATCGGAGAGAAGAGGATGGGCCACGGATGCAAAATTCGGGCCCACCAGCGCCGAACTGAAGCCGGCCACATAAGCAAAGAGTTGCGGATGGTTGAGTCCAATCGCGAGCGCCTGATAGCCACCCATCGAGAGGCCAGCGATGGCCCGCTGATTGGGGTTAGGACTCGCGCGGTATTCGCGCCCCACCAGAGGGATGATGTTCTGCTCCAGATCCGTTTCGAGCATGTGGATGCCAAAGACCTCATTGATGGGCGGCATGTTTGGCGGCGGCCCACCCTGGGGCGGTCTTGGGCCGCGCGTGATGCCGGGAACCTTTCTCGAAGCATGCCCGAAGGGCATGACGATCAGTGCCGGCTTCGCCTTGTTCTCCGCCAGCAGGTTATCCATGATGAAATTGGCGCGGCCCACGGAGGTCCAGAACGCCTCGTCGTCGCCATATCCGTGTAGTAGGTAGAGCACGGGATACTGCTTGACGGCGCCGCGCTCATAGCCGGGCGGCGTGTAGACGAGAACTCGCCGCACGGTGTTCAGATCTTTCGAGTAGTACCAATGTTCGTGCAGCGCTCCGTGGGGAACGTTGCGGATTGCGAGGAACGACGCGGCCTCCCCAGGCACCTCCACCTGGCTTTCGAAGGCCAGACTGCCCAGGCGGACGAACGTGTTCGAGGGGTCTGGCATGTTCAGCCCATCCATGGTGAATCCATAGCCATACACATTCGGCTCGACCGGACCGACCGTCGCCGACCATATTCCCTGATCATCCTTGGCCATGGAAAAGGGCTGATGGCTGAATTCGCCATGGACGCTGACTTCCTTCGCATTCGGCGCCAGGAGACGAAAGACGATGGTGCGGTCGGCGCGAACCTCCGGTGACACGACCGACATCGGGGGAGGCTGGGCGAGCGCGATACCGCCCAGCGGGCCCAAGAAAAGAAGCGGAAGGGATATGATGCAGCGCAGATGCGGACGGCTCATTGGACTCCCTCCTGGAAGAGCCTTGGTGCGAAGTCATTCAAATCCCTCATGGCTTGCATGGCAGCGGCGGAACCGAAGGGCAATCCGTTCAGGTTGGGTTCAAGGGCGCCAGCACGTCTGGCATAACCATAGGCCATGACGACGATCATAGGCTTAGCCTTGCCGAAGGCGATGAGGTTGTCAAGGATGAAGTTGGTGTAGCCCTGCTTGATCCATCCGGTCTCATCCTCGCCTCCACCGTGCTGCAGATACAGCATCGGATAACGGGTGTTCGGGTGCTGGGCATATTGGTCCCGAAAGACCTGTTGCCCCGCTACCGGCAGTATCTGGTGGACGTCTATGGCGGACGAGCTCGCGACTTGGGTTGGAAGACGAAGGCGGGCGAGAGCGAAGATGCCCGCCTCCTCCGCCCTGCGCTTCTCCGCGTGCTTGCCAATCAGGGTCAGGACTCGAAGTTGATCGCCCAAGCCAAGAAACTGGCGCTGGCCTGGCTCGACGATCATAAGGCCGTCGACCCTGACATGCTCGGTGTTGTCCTTACCACCGCTGCCCGCTTCGGAGACCGCGATCTGTTCGATCGCATGCGTGCTGCGGCCAAGAAGGAGAAAGAAGAGAATTTCTTTAGCGGCCGGTCGACGAAGTACACGGGCGGGCCTCGCATCCTCACTCAAGTACTCGAGAGCATCGACCTGTGCGTCGCCTATAAGAACGCCCAGGAGGCGAGCGTCGCTGAATTCCTCGAGACCTACAGACCGGCCCAGAGCGTGGGTGCCGGAAACCCTTAAGAGTGGGCGGGCAGCAGAAACCTAGTCAAGAATTGAATCTCCCCTCTCCCCCTTGGGGGAGAGGGGAAAGGGGGTCAGGGGGTTCAAGCGAATCGCCCTTGTAGAGGACTAAGTGTGACATGACACTAGCGACGTCCATCCGCCCCCACTGAGCAAACTGGCATCCCAAGTCACCGTTGGGGAAACAGGTCGACCCTCATTGGGGGCCTTGGACAGCCTAGCCGCTTCTCGGCGCAAGTTCAATCCGGTTATTCGCCAGAAGGGCCTTGCCCGTCGGCTGACGGACAAGGCCCTTTTCCGCGAAGTTAACTGCTATTGCTTGACCACCGAAATGATGGGGTAAACAGATGTGGAATTGTCGATATCCACGGCCTTGGTAGTGGAAATCATGATGGCATTGATCTGCCCGTAGGTAGAATTGGTGCTGAAGGTGCCATTGGAATTCACCGTTCCGACCGAGGTGTTAGTGGTCTGATCGGCCTCCTGGGTGACTGAGGTCCCGGTATAGGCACCAATATAGTCACCGATAATATCGACATCGCCGCTACCGTTGAACGTTAACGCCTCTACGTCTATCGTTTCGGCGCTTACGGCATCGTTGACCACCTCAGTATCGCCATCATAAAAAGTGCCGGAGATAGAGGTGGCGGAGAAGCCGCCGCTCGGGGCCACCTGCGGTTCGACCTGGCCAACATAAACACCCGCGCCCGTTCCGAGCATGACACCCGTGTTAGGACCGGTTAGGTAGAAAACCGGAGGGTACATTCTTGAATATGTAGTTAGATACATTGTGCAAGTGGCGCCGCTGGTTACCAACCGCCCATTGCCGTCGATTGCGTAGGAACATTGCGGGTTTTGAGGACTTTCCGCCGAGCCACCTACATCCTCGTAATAGTTGGCCGTATAGCTGGTGGATCCAGTGACGTTGATGAGTCCAAGTTCGGCGCTCGTCGTCCCCGTCGCATAATAGACTAGATTGCTGCCAGTGGTTAAGGATAAGGATCCGCTCTGGAGTTGCGCCATGCCGACCGTAACCGCAGTGTCGCTGGCTAGGGCATCCGTCGACAATTGCAGGAATTGCGAATTGGAAACCAGGTACTCCACGTGGTTGTTGGTTGTGCTGTTCAGCGTTATCGTGTCGGTAAACCGGCCGGTCGTCGGGTCGGGGGCGGTGTAGGTGCCGGTAACGCCTGAGTAAGGTGTGGAGAGACCTTTACCATCGTTGATGGTACCCTCCACGTTGACGTCATATTCGCCGCCCGCAATGGTACCGCCGCTGGCACCGGCCTCGGTGGTTACCATCCCTACAATACCGATGCGGTATTCACTTGAACTTCCATAGACGCCGGTGTTCTCGAACACAAAAGCGCCGCTGGGCAGGCTGGTGGGAACGGTCTGTTTCAGGATCTGACCCGCCGCGGTGAGATAGGTGGCGACGCTGGCACTATCCCACTCGATCATGCGGCCCGCTGTCGCTACACCCGAGGTGATACCGCCGACGGAAAGCCTTGTGGTGAAGGTGCCCGAGCTCGTTACGATGGTGGCGCAGCCCAGGTGGTTCGAACCCACCGAGTAGGAGCTCTGAGTAGGATCGATGCTGGCGGCAGATTGGACGAGGGTACCATTGCTATCGACTACCCCCGCAGTGATCTTGCCTGTGCCATCGGCCGTGAAGGAACCGACCGCAGCCAGGAAGCCCGACGAGGTATATCCACTCAGGATGAAGGCGTATTGGCCGCTGAGGAGCGACTCACTCCCGGTGTCCGTGCAAGCCCCGACCGCCGCCGTGATCGTTACGCTGACCGAAGCCGATTTGGTGGTATCCGCCACGCTGGTGGCCGTAACGTTAAACGTGGCCGGCGACGGCACGGCAGCCGGCGCGTCATATGTCACGGACAAGCCCGAACCCGCGATGGTCCCATAGGTCGCGTTGCCGTTGGTGATGCCGTTCACGGTCCAGGTGACGGCGGTGTTGGTCGTGTTAGCCACCGCGGCAGTTATTGCCAAGGTCCCGTTCGCCACTACGCTCAGCGTTAAGTTGGTGGGGCTGGTAATGGAGACCGCCACCGCGGCAGCAGCGGTAATCGTCACACTCACCGACGCTGACTTGGTGGTATCCGCCACGCTGGTGGCCGTAACGTTAAACGTGGCCGGCGACGGCACGGCAGCCGGCGCGTCATATGTCACGGACAAGCCCGAACCCGAGATGGTGCCGTATGTCGAGTTGCCGTTGGTGATGCCGTTCACGGTCCAGGTGACGGCGGTATTGGTTGTGTTAGCCACCGCGGCAGTAATCGCCAAGGTTCCGTTCACCACTACGCTCTGCGTTAAGTTGGTGGGGCTAGTAATGGAGACCGCCACCGCGGGAGCAGCCGTAATCGTGACACTCACCGAGGCTGACTTGGTGGTATCCGCCACGCTGGTCGCCGTAACGTTAAACGTGGCCGGCGACGGCACGGCAGCCGGCGCGGTATAAGTCACGGACAAGCCCGAACCCGAGATGGTCCCGTACGTCGAGTTGCCGTTGGTCACGCCATTTACCGTCCAGGTGACGCCCGTGTTGGAGGTTCCCGTCACGGACGCGGTGATGCCCAAGGTCGCATTGACCTCCAGGCTCTGCGCGCCGGTGGGGGTGGTGATGGAGACCACCACTACGGGCAAAATGGTTACACTCACCGAAGCCGACTTGGTGGTATCCACCACGCTGGTCGCCGTTACGTTAAACGTGGCCGTCGACGGCACGGCAGCCGGCGCGTTGTAAGTCACGGTCAAGCCCGAACCCGAGATGGTCCCGTAGGTCGAGTTGCCGTTGGTGATGCCGTTCACGGTCCAGGTGACGCCCGTGTTGGAGGTTCCCGTCACCGACGCGGTGAAGCCCAAGGTCGAACTGACCAGCACATTCTGCGGGCCGGTCGGGGTGGTCATGGAAACCACCACTCCGGCCGAAATGGTTACACTCACCGAAGCCGCCTTGGTGGTATCCGCCTGGCTGGTCGCCGTAATGTTGAACGTGGCCGTCGTAGGCACGGCAGCCGGCGCGTAATAAGTCACGGACAAGCCCGAACCCGCGATGATCCCGTACGTCGAGTTGCCATTGGTGACCCCGTTCACCGTCCAGGTAACGGCGGTATTGGTCGTGTTAGCCACAGCGGCAGTAATCGCCAGGCTTCCATTCACAGGTACGGTCTGCGCGCTCGTGGGGGTGGTAATGGAAACCGCCACCGCCGGGGGAGCGGGCGTCGTGTTCGCCGACCCACCACAACCCACCATCACCGTCAGCAGGCATAAGCTGATTCCCAAAACACAAACTGTACGGCGCAGGCCCGGTATGATCGATCCGACTCCCATCAAAGCTGATTTTCGCTTCGATTCGGTTGGCATCAAGGATTCCTCCGTTGGATTGAAATAAATGCGAAGCAGATTCTGCGCGCAATCGAACCCTTTCTTGAGCATTTCCTTCTCCTCCGTAGGCACAGATTTCTTTTTGCCGCTTCACTCAGACAGCGCAAAGCAGAGGGAAAATGCCTCAATTTCTTGCGGAGGCGAATTGCGGGTGGGAAAGGCCTATCCAAAGGATGTGAAAACAGAGGAAAAGGTGATAGGCTGGCAGTGGGGGCGATTCAGGCGCAGCGCGCGCGGAGGGGATTGTGCAGCCTGCCAAGGGAGAAATCACTCTACTTTTGGCAAAGTGGAAGGACGGCGATCCGTCCGCCTTTGAGGAACTGATGCCGCTCGTCTACTCCCACCTTCGGGAGGTGGCCGCAGCCTATATTCGCCGAGAGCGCAATCCAGACGTTCTTCAGGCAACGGCCCTGGTCCACGAGCTTTATCTCCGGCTGCTGAACCAGAAGAAAGCCGCGTGGGACGACCGCCGGCATTTCTACACCTTCGCCGCCAAGGTAATGCGTATGATCCTGATCGACCACGCGCGCGAAAGCCAAGCACAGATGCGGGGCGGCGGCTATGATCGCGTCCCTCTCAGCGACGACCTCTTGTGGGTCAATATCGGCAGCCCGGAACTGCTGGACCTGAACCACGCGTTGGACGAACTGGGCGCGCTCGATGCCTACAAGGTCCAACTCGTCGAATTGCGCTACTTTCTTGGTTGCACTGCCGAGGAAACAGCGTCCCTGATGCAGGTATCCAAGTCCACCGTCGATCGCGACCTGAGATTCACTAAAAGCTGGCTGTACCGGCGCATCCACCCGGGCATCGTCGAGGATTCAGCCTGATTCAGGTATCCGAGTCCACCGTCGGTCGCGACCTGAGATTCACTAAAAGCTGGCTGTACCGGCGCATCCACCCGGGCGTGGTCGGCGATGCAGTGAGACTGTGATTCAGTTTGGCCCCGGTCCACGCACTCTGATATTAGGGTCACAAGCCTCAGACGGGGTTGTCGCTCAGTATGGACCAAACGACGGAAAGGTTCCTGCGGATTGAGGCGATCTTCCACGAGGCTCTCGCCGCTCCCGATGAAGCTCGGACGGAATTGATTGAGACCCGGTGCAACGGGGATCGGGAACTCGCCGCCGAGGTGGGCTCGCTACTCGATGCCTACAGGGCGGAAGAGCAACTGACGGCCTCCCGCCGGGTGCAACCAGAAACTGGCCGAGAGGCCCTATCCGAATTAAAGCAGATCGGTCCCTTCGTGCTGGATCGCCTGTTGGGACGCGGCGGCATGGGCGCCGTCTATCTGGCGCATCGCGCCGACGGGCAGTTCGAGCAGAAGGTCGCCATCAAATTGATTGACCTGCCCCTTGCGACCGACCTCTTCCGGGAGAGATTTCGTCAGGAACGGCAGATTCTTGCCGGACTGCAACATCCCTTCATTGCCCGCCTGCTGGATGGCGGCGTTACCCATGATGGCGATCTCTATCTGGTGATGGAGTATGTGGATGGAGTTGCCATCGATCGCTTCTGTGAAAAGCAGCGTCTTTCTGTGCCCCAACGACTCGCGCTGTTCATGCGCGCCTGCGAAGCCGTCCAGTTTGCCCACCAGAACCTCGTAATCCACCGCGACTTGAAGCCGGACAACATCTTGGTCACCGAAGACGGCACTCCCCGGTTGTTGGATTTTGGAACGGCCAAGCTGCTCTCTCCATCTCTCGCCCGGCCGGACAGCAAGCTTACACGTGAAGGATATCTGTCCTTTACTCCCCAGTACGCCAGCCCGGAACAGGTGTTAGGCAATCCCATCACTACGGCATCGGACACCTACTCGCTCGGCGTTCTGTTGTATCTTCTGTTAACCGGAACTCTGCCCTACGAACTGAAGGAACTTACTACAGCAGAGATGCTGCGCGTGATCTGCGAAGAATCTCCTCGCAAGCCGGCTCAAGAAGCGGCATCCCGCAAGCGGCTCGATGCCGACCTGGAGGCGATCCTGCTGAAGGCTCTGCGCAAGGAACCGCAGGACCGTTATCTCAGCACTGAGCAAATGGCCTCCGATCTTCGTGCCTACCTCGAGGGGTTGCCGGTTGCGGCGCGCCGCGGCACGCTTCGGTATCGAGCCGGTAAGTTCATCCGCCGCCACCGGTGGGGCCTGGTGGCAGCGGCCCTGCTGGCCGCCACACTGGTTGCGGGCGTTGCAGGCGTGTTGTGGCAGGCCAGAGTGGCCAATGAGGAACGGCGCCAGGCTGAGGCGCGCTCCGCGGACCTGCGCCAGTTGAGCAACAGCCTGCTCTCCGAATTGGATGAGGCGATCAAACAATTGCCCGGCTCCACCGGCGCACAGAAGCTGCTGGTCGCGCGCGTGCTCGAACACCTGGACCGCATGGCCAGGGACGCACGGGGTGACCGCCAGACCCAACTCGATCTGGTGGATGCATATACACGGCTGGGGAATATTCAAGGCAACGCCTACGATCAAAATCTGGGCGATCCGGCGGGGGCGCTGGTCAACCTCGGCAAAGCTCTCGCTATCGCCGGGCCGCTGGCGGCCTCTGACTCCAAGGACCGCGAAGCCTTCCGGGCGCTGGCGCTGGTGCAGCAATCACGTAGCGAGATCTTGTGGCAGACCGGCCGGACGCCGCAAGCGGTTCCCGTCATGCGCGAGGCCCTGAAGAGCTTTGATGCGTTGATAGCGGACCCGCATGCCCCTGCCCCACTGGTCTGCGACGTGTCCTCCGCCTATGGCACGCTGGGCGACGAGTTAGGGCAAAGCGGCACAGCCAGCCTGGCGGATTCTACTGGGGCGGCCGCCGCCTATCGCCAGTCTCTGGCGCTGGATGATCGCGCCCTCAGGGTCGATCCGAATTTCTTGCGCGCTAGACGGGGTCTTGCGATCAATCGGATGAAGATCGGCAGCGTGGAGATGGAGACCAATCCAGCGGAGGCGCTCAAGGAGTTTCAGGCTGCGTTGCAGGGCGCCGATGCGCTGCCCAAGTCCGAACAGGCCAGCCTTCCCGGGGTGCGGCTGCGCCACATGCTGCTGCGCAAGCAGGGAAACGCCTTCGAGCGATTGGGAGCGTATGCACAGGCGGTCCCGCTCTTCGAGCAAGCCCTTGAGATCACCCAGCGAATTGCCATCCAGGACCCGAAGGATTCCCGGGCTCTTTTCGACGTTGTAACCGTACTGGACGATGAAGCAAAGAGCTATGAGGATGCAGCCGATCCGGTTCTGGCTGCGAAGCCCGCCGATCGACGCGTGAACCTGATCCTTGCGGAGAAGACGCTCGCGCAGGCCGCTGCCGACCTTGAGCGGCTGTTGAAAGAGGATCCGGCCAACGATGTCTGGAAGGCATTCCTTGGCCTCGCGCAAGTGCGAATCGGCGCCATCAGAAGAATCCTGCACGCCCCGGGAGCTTCAGACGAGTTATCGAGGAGAGGCCTCGCGGCCTTGAAGGAGGTGGCCGAGAAAGATCAGGCCTCTCCAATGGTCCTCGACCAGGCGGCCAATGCCTTCTTGACGGTAGAGCCGGCCTCCCTCAGAAACCCGCAGCTTGCCGTCTCATGCGCCGAGCGCGAGGTGGCAATGAGCCATGCAACGACGCCCTCCAGTCTGCTGACCCTAGCCCAGGCCTACCGGGCCTCCGGCCAGATCGAGAAGAGCCGCACCGCGGCAAGAGAAGGCATGGCGCTGCTGCCGGCCCTCCAGCCCGGAAGCGTGAAGCCGAACATCCGCAAGCTGCTCGAAAACGTAGCGCAGACTCGCCTCTGAACAGTTGTTTGCCATTCCTGCGCGCAGCTTGTGGAGCAGGCCGCGCGGGACCCTTCCCCCCTGTGGTGAGAGGCGGGACAGGACGGCTTGGGCCGGTCCCGCCTTGCGGGACCGGCCCTACATCCCATATTAGGACACTACGCAAGGAACCATGCTTGCACTTTCCAATGGCAAGCGCTGAATTCCTCGAGACCTACAAACCGGCCCAGAGCATCGGCGCGGGAAGCCCTTACAAGTAGGCGGGCCAGTAGAACCCTGGTGTGGTGCACTCAATTTTTTACAATCGCCGCTGGATAGCATGAAGCCTTGACTTTCCCGCGTCCCGGGTGTATGCCTTCGTCACGCTTATCCTGTGGTAGCCACCCGGCGGACGGTCGGGTCCCCCGGAGCGCAACGGGCCTGCCACCCGCCTCTTGCCCAGGCAAGGAGGAAGCCGTGGACTATAACCTGCTCGAAGAAAAGTGGATTCCCGTTCTGTGGAAAGATGGGAATAGCAATCGCGTGGGCATTATTGAGGCGCTTGAGTGTGCGGGCGGAATCCGTTGCATCGCCTTGGCAAGTCCCCTTGACCTATTTGCCGTGCATCGCTTCATGCTTACGCTGCTTTACTGGAAAGCGGCCTTAGCGGGAGGTGTGGAAGGGGTTCGGGAATCACTGTTGAAGGACGAAAAAACTCCGAGCGCGGTGCTCGACGGCATCAGGACAGAAGCGCATTGCTTTGATCTTTTCGACGAGGAATCGCCATTCTTGCAAGACCCTTCTGCACGCGCTGCGAAGGAAAAAGAAAAGAAGTCGGCAGGTTCTTTGTTTGCCGAGTTAGCTACGGGCACTAACATAGCTCATTTTCATCACGGCGACGACGAGGACATGCGCCTGTGCCTTCCCTGCGCAGCGCTTGGAATGCTCCGCCTTGTGCCCTGGACCCAATCCGGCGGCGCAGGACTGACCCCCTCAGTTCATAATGCGCCGCCGATCATGGCAATTGCGACAGGAGATGATTTAGCGGCCACTCTCGGCCTGAACCTTGTACCACTGGATGTCGAAGCCGGTGAAGCAAAGTGGTCCGGCCACTTTAAGCCAACTGACTCGACCAAGCCGATCCCTTATCTCGAAGCGCTTACGTGGAATCCCCGCCGCATTTACCTTTCCTCGCCACGAGCAGGCGTTTGCTGGTACTGCGGCAGCAGGAACATTCCTACTGTCGGGAAGATCGTCTACAAGAAAAATGAAGGCACCAAAGCCAATGACCAAGAGGGGAAAAGAACTCCGTTTATTTGGAGAGATCCTTCAGCTTTTTACTTGGATAACGAGTTTAAGTCGATGAACAGCACCAAAGAAGACCAGGCTGCGGAGAATAAGGATTTGGAACGGCTTATTCCCGTAAGGTCCATTGTCGCCATGGAGAATGAAAACCACCAAGGCTGGTCTCTTGTCGTTCCCACCACGAACCCCAAGAACAACAAGACGTTCGACCACCGACAACTGGAGCTAAAAGATTTCTCACCAGAGACAATTCGTGCCCTTATGCTTGCTAAACGTTCATCCGGCAGGTCTGAGGGTTTCAATGGATGGGATAAACTCAAACCGGGTCACCCTGCCGGGATCAGGCTCTTTGTGCAGGCAGCTATCAAGGTTCTTACATACGCCGATTGGGCCGCACTATCGAACGCCGCCTACCGCGAGATGCACGATTCCCCAGCGGCTTTCAATGTCTTTGCCGGTCTCTATTGGGGACTCCGTGATAACAAAATCGGAGGGCTTCCCTCGCGGAATGTAGCGTGGCTGCTGCTGAAGCTCATGGCGGCGGTGCCTGCTCACGTGCGCGTCCTTTACCCAGGCGCCAAATTCTACCCGCTAGACCTGATACCAAAACGGCAGCTCAATGAGCGCCACCGCACATCTCCCTACCCCGCGTCTTTCCCACTCGGGGACCGGTTGGAGAGCGCTCTGCGCGGCGCGGTTGACAGCAATCTACGTAAGAGAAACCCAGAGCCCGTAGACTGGATAGGGCTCTGCCACGATCTTGACCAATTACTCGATTGAAACCCACGAAAGGAGAATTCACATGTTTGTACAGATTCATATGCTCCAGAGCATGCCCCCGGGAAACCTCAACCGGGACGATACCGGGCAGCCGAAGAAATGCATTTTCGGGAGCGTAACGCGCGCCCGTATCAGCAGCCAGTGCCTCAAGCGCAACATCCGCCATTCTACGCAGTTCAAGGAGGCGTTCGGTGACGCTCTCGCCGACAGAACAACCTATCTGCCACGCATGGTAGCTGACGAATTGAGGAAGATAAAACCCGATATTTCCGAGGATGATCTGAACAGGATCAAGGCAGTCCTCGCCAGTAAATTTAAGGCCGAGAGTCACGGCGACTCAGAAAACACAGAGGAGGGTAGCCAAGGCCATCCTCAAAGCGACTCCCCTTCCAGCGGCAATGTAGATCAAACGGGCCAACTGGTGTTCTTCCCCCCGCCATTCGCTAAGGAAGTTGCCAAGCTGATCGTAAACTTGATGAGCAACAAGGATGATGCTTACAAGGCATGGGTCAACGGCAAGAAAAAGGAAAGGGATAAGTTCAAGGATGACATTACGGAATTCGAGCATGAGGTGTTCAAGAAAAGCGGGTCCCTCACCGTCGACATCGGCATGTTCGGCAGAATGACCACCAGCGACCTGGTTGTGAACGTTGAAGCGTCCTGCCAGGTCGCACACGCCATCAGCACGCACGAGGTGTTTATCGAGAGCGACTACTTCACTGCCATGGACGACAAGAAGGCTGAATTCGCGTCGACTCAGACGGAACGGGCAGGCGCCGCCTTTCTTGGGTCCGGCGAGACCGAAACATTTTTCGACTCAGCCGTCTATTACAAGTATCTCAACCTCGATGTTGACGCCTTGAAGAAACACCTTTCTTGGCAGAACGACGAGGGAGCTGGCGCGGCAGCGGCCCTCGTCCGTGCAGCGGTGAGCGGCAATCCCACCGGAAAACAGAATAGCTTTGCCGCGCACGGCGTGCCTGCGCTCATCCTCGTCGAAGTATCCAAGGCGAAGTGTCCGATCAGCTATGCCAATGCCTTCCTGAAGCCTATCGAAGGCGCCGATCTCATGGCTGAATCTGCAAAGGCGCTCCGCGGGTACGTCGATGCCGTTGCAATAGCCTTCTCGCCGGCGGACATGCGACGCGTGCTCCTGGCTGTAGGGTCTGCTTCAGTTGATATCAGAGGAGCGAACCGCGTTGACACACTCGATGCCCTTGTCGATTTGGTCGCGGGATGCGTAAAGAGGGGGGATGCCGCATGAGCAGCGACCATAATACTCTGTTCTTGCGCCTCTCAGGTCCCATGCAATCCTGGGGGACCTCGTCGCGATTCCAGTTACGACGCACCGATGCTTATCCGAGCAAGTCGGGCGTGCTTGGGATGATCCTCTGCGCGAAGGGCGTTCGTCGTGAAGATTCCTCGAAGGAACTTGCGGTGCTTTCTTCAATCCTAATGGGCGTGCGCATCGACCGCAGCGGAACCTTGGATTGGGATTATCACACGGCGGGGGCAAAAATCGGCATCCGAAGCGCCGACGGAAAAATCAAAAAAACCGCATCCACCGGTGAATACGAAGCCTTGCTTTCCCGCCGTGAGTATCTCTACGATGCGTCATTCCTTGTCGCCCTCCAAGGCGACAAAGATGCAATCGATCGCTGCGCTAACGCCCTGCAAAACCCCATCTGGCCTTTATTCCTGGGTCGAAAGTGCTGCGTCCCCGGCGAGCCGGTTTTTGCCGGTACCGGAAGTTTCCCGTCGTTGACTGAGGCACTTTCCTCAATTCCCTGGCGGCCTCGGATCGACGCCATTGATCGGGACGAGAGGGGAACAACACGAGCACTCGACATTTACCAAGAACATCCGCCCGGTTCGCCGGCCCCGGCGGATGCGCGGCTCGTCTACGATGTTCCCCAGGTGTTCGGTTACTACAGTTACCTCGCACGCTGGGTCGTCGAGGACCATGTGACCGTGACCGTCGGAGAGCCTACACAAAAGCTCCCGCCTGGACCCTACCCGCGGCGGGTTGACTACAACTCCCCGCAGTGGGAGGCCGCAAGGCTCAGCCGCCTAAAACTGGACCACGGTCTCTGCGTCTTCTGCAAGTCACCCACCGACGAGGTGCATCATGTGAGCTATGAAAACGTCGGACACGAAACTGACGCCGGTCTTCGCTCGCTATGCAGGATATGCCATGACGCCTGCACGATGCTGGAATATGGTCACGACATGCGAGCACACCGAATTGACCCTTCAGACCCTGCCCAACGCCAAACCATACTCCGTCAAATCAAGCGTAATGTTGCGGAGCAACGCCTTGGCCGGCGGCGCGAATTGCTTAGAACCGCTCGTATAGCGAGAAGCGATTTCTTCGACACTGCCACCGGGGCAGCGCCAGATGGAGGGCGCTAACGTGTACTTATCTCGTCTCACGATTGATGTTGGCAGCGATGCCACGCGGGAGCGGCCCGGGCGGCTGTGGCTGCGAAACCTTTATCATGTCCATCAGCGCCTTTGTATGGCGTTTCCGTCCAAAGACCAAATATCCCAGGATGAGCACTTCCTGAAGCCCTTCAAACCCGAGGACTTTGGCAACAATCAGGTCCATGTAAAGCGGGGGGCCGATTCCGGATTCCTCTTCCGAATCGACCCCGGACCCAAGGGCGCGGTCGCGATTCTCGTGCAATCGGCTGTAGAGCCCAACTGGGAATACGCCTTCCAGAACGCCCGTTGTCTTCTAGTCGATCTCGGTCCAGATCGCGATCCCTGGGAAGTCAAGCCATTCGATCCGTCCTTCACGGTGGGGCAGCGTGTTCGCTTCCGCCTTTTGGCGAATCCGACCAAGAAAATCGACACCCTCCGACAAGAGGATCGGCAGCGTTACACGAAGGAGGAATTAAGGCAAATCGAGGGCCGGAACGGTAGGCGCGTTCCCGTGCCGAGCTCGGAGGAGCTTAGCGCGTGGCGCAACGAGCATCCCAACGGAGATGCCCGGGCGTTCATCTGCCGCAGGCTCCTTGACTGGATTGAGAAAAAGGCTGAGCCCTCGGGATTTTCTTTGGAGGACGTCTCCGTTCAACCAAGCTACACGTATTGGAAAAAGCCCGAGGAGCGAAACAAGAACCGGCCCGAGGACCACAAAATAGACACCGGCCGTCGGCGCTCCGTCCGCTATGACGGGACTCTCGCCGTCACCGACCCCGCCGTTTTTCGGGAAACGATTATCCGTGGAATCGGGCCAGGTAAGGCCTTCGGCTTCGGCCTGCTTTCCGTTGCTCCGGTTCGAAGCGCGTAGCCCCGGGCTTCAGTTCGGCATGCCGCCCTGAAGGGCGGCGCTACTCGAGGCGAGGTGATGTGAGAATCCAAGATCTCCACGTTTTACCGAAGTTCAGCGACGGATGGAGTTATCTCTACGTCGAGCACTGCCGCGTCGATCAGGAAGAGCGGGCCATTGCCGTCCACGATCAAGCCGGCAAGGTGCCGGTCCCCTGCGCCAATCTGGCTCTGTTGATGTTGGGTCCAGGCGTCTCGATTACTCACGCCGCCATCTCCGTGCTCGCGGACCATGGGTGCCTGGTGGCCTGGTGCGGGGAAGAGGGAGTCCGCTTCTATGCGGTGGGCATGGGCGAGACGCGCAACGCGGCCAACTTCCTGCACCAGGCGCGGATGTGGGCGCACACGGGTTACCGCATGGAGGTGGTCCGTCGCATGTACCAGTTGCGGTTTTCCGAGAAGTTCGATCCCGGCCTCACCCTCCAGCAAATTCGCGGCATGGAGGGGGTACGAGTTCGCGACGCATACGCCAAAGCCGCCCAGGACACCGGCGTCACGTGGTCAGGCCGGAGCTATCGCCGCGACGAGTGGAGCACCGCCGACCCCGTGAACCGGGCCTTGTCCACCGCCAACTCCTGCCTGTACGGCATTTGCCATGCGGCCATTGTCTCGGCAGGTTTCTCCCCCGCCCTGGGGTTTATACATACGGGCAAAATGCTGTCCTTCGTCTATGACGTCGCGGACCTTTACAAGACCGAGGTTACGGTCCCCATCGCATTTCGAGCCGCCGCCGAGGGGAAAGGGCCACTGGAGCGGCAGGTGCGCATTACTTGTCGCGACCAATTCGTCTCGACACGCCTTCTGGAAAGAATCATCCCCGACATCCAGACGGCCCTGATGACGCCAAAGCAAGGAGCGGCCAGCGACGCCGCGCCCTTCGACCAGGATGCCGCCGCCCCCGGCTTCCTGTGGGACCCTGCGGAAGGAGAAGTCGAAGGCGGGCGTGTGCAACCTTCGGAAACCGGGGAAACGGAGCCCAACGATGGTGGTTCTCATCCTTGAGCGCGTCCCGCCAGGATTGCGCGGCGAACTGACACGCTGGTTCCTGGAACCTCAGGCGGGAGTCTTTGTGGGTCGCGTTTCTGCCCTGGTTCGCGAACGACTCTGGGAAAAGGCGTGCTCGCAGGCCAGAGAGGGCGGCTGCCTCATCATCCATTCGAGCGACAATGAGCAGGGGTTCAAAGTCCGCACCTGGGGCCGAACGGCACGGTTGATCGAAGACTTCGAGGGCCTTTTTCTGGTTCGAGTGCCGTAGAATCAACAGCTTTTCCAGTATTGTCCCCACGCGCGTGGGGGTGAACCGGCGCTCCCGAGTTTCGGAACGCAGATGAACCAATTGTCCCCACGCGCGTGGGGGTGAACCGGTGGCGTTCAAGTTTGGTTACGACCAGGTCTAATTGTCCCCACGCGCGTGGGGGTGAACCGCTCGGTGCAGCCGGGAACCTGCCGGCGTTTTAATTGTCCCCACGCGCGTGGGGGTGAACCGTATTCTCCGCTCGGGCAAGTCACCGCCTCCACATTGTCCCCACGCGCGTGGGGGTGAACCGAACATCGGTTACATCGACTGCTTTGCCACACAATTGTCCCCACGCGCGTGGGGGTGAACCGAAATACTGTCGTGGAACAACGTGGCCGATAGAATTGTCCCCACGCGCGTGGGGGTGAACCGTACTCCGGGGGATTTGACCCGGCGAGCGAGGGATTGTCCCCACGCGCGTGGGGGTGAACCGGCAATACAACCCACCGCCCAACCCCGCCAAAAATTGTCCCCACGCGCGTGGGGGTGAACCGGGTCGCGGGACTGGCCGGAGGATTGGGAAATGATTGTCCCCACGCGCGTGGGGGTGAACCGTTAGCAAAGAGATTCTGAAGGCTCTTACAAAAATTGTCCCCACGCGCGTGGGGGTGAACCGTACGCTTGGCTGCCCTCGCCTTGATCCGTCCAATTGTCCCCACGCGCGTGGGGGTGAACCGCTGCAAGTACGTGATCCACAAGCGGACGGTGAATTGTCCCCACGCGCGTGGGGGTGAACCGGATTGAGGAGCTTCAAATCCTGGACGGATGGGATTGTCCCCACGCGCGTGGGGGTGAACCGAGGATTGGGTTCTCGATGTGCGCGATCAATGCATTGTCCCCACGCGCGTGGGGGTGAACCGTTGGTTATCATCTTGCGCGTTACGCTGTCGTAATTGTCCCCACGCGCGTGGGGGTGAACCGAACCCCTGGCTTACTCAAACAATGCCTATCATATTGTCCCCACGCGCGTGGGGGTGAACCGTGACAGTCAAACTGTCAACAGGTGAGGAAAAGATTGTCCCCACGCGCGTGGGGGTGAACCGTTATGGGAACCAAGAAATAATTGACCAATATTATTGTCCCCACGCGCGTGGGGGTGAACCGCTCAATTGGTCCCGCCGAAGTGAGACCCCAACATTGTCCCCACGCGCGTGGGGGTGAACCGCCAGGTATGTACCTTCGGAAGGATACCCTAGCATTGTCCCCACGCGCGTGGGGGTGAACCGCCCCGGCCCGTTTTCAGCTTGGGTCCAGTTGCATTGTCCCCACGCGCGTGGGGGTGAACCGGACACCCACTCATCCAGGATATTAACTAGGCTATTGTCCCCACGCGCGTGGGGGTGAACCGCTGACGTACCGAGGCGTACCCGGCAACCCGTGATTGTCCCCACGCGCGTGGGGGTGAACCGGTGCCTGGCGGATAGCTGGTGGGAAATTGGCCATTGTCCCCACGCGCGTGGGGGTGAACCGCCAGCGGCGCCACGCTGGCCAGCTTCTTTGGCATTGTCCCCACGCGCGTGGGGGTGAACCGGTCACAGCCCTTGTGAGCTGACTTGTCCATTAATTGTCCCCACGCGCGTGGGGGTGAACCGTTCCGCCTCTTCGTCGTAAGGCTGCGCCCCGTATTGTCCCCACGCGCGTGGGGGTGAACCGATGAGGGAGGAAACCGCTTGCGGCTCCCTCCCATTGTCCCCACGCGCGTGGGGGTGAACCGCGGATCGAGCTGGAGCAGCACCAGCAGGAAATATTGTCCCCACGCGCGTGGGGGTGAACCGGCACCGAAGACTGCGCCGAGGCTGGCGGCGGCATTGTCCCCACGCGCGTGGGGGTGAACCGCGGAGCGTCTCGCGTGGTAGCGAGGGAGGCTAATTGTCCCCACGCGCGTGGGGGTGAACCGCGTTACGAGTTAAACGCCAACACTTAGCCCGCATTGTCCCCACGCGCGTGGGGGTGAACCGGTCAGAGCTGAGCGCGCCGCCGCCTTGGAGGGATTGTCCCCACGCGCGTGGGGGTGAACCGTTCGCAAGGCCGTCTATCATGGGCAATGCGCCATTGTCCCCACGCGCGTGGGGGTGAACCGGAAAGGCGACCCAACCGAAGAGGACATTTTGAATTGTCCCCACGCGCGTGGGGGTGAACCGTCACCACCCCCAAAGCCTTTCTTCTTGATCAGATTGTCCCCACGCGCGTGGGGGTGAACCGACATTCGCGGAGGCTGGCGCGAATATTTGAAAATTGTCCCCACGCGCGTGGGGGTGAACCGCTGCGATGCGGTGGTTCAAGGCTGCTCTAAAAATTGTCCCCACGCGCGTGGGGGTGAACCGTGGTCAAGCGCACGATTGCTGTGACCTCGCCATTGTCCCCACGCGCGTGGGGGTGAACCGTGGGTTTGCAGACGCCCGGCCTGTGGGCGCGTATTGTCCCCACGCGCGTGGGGGTGAACCGATCCCGGTTGTAGTGTTGTCAGACCGTATCTCATTGTCCCCACGCGCGTGGGGGTGAACCGGCTTCCCTCGTTTGCGTGTCGTAATAAAAATAATTGTCCCCACGCGCGTGGGGGTGAACCGGGGAACTACTATCGAAGGAAGAAGGCAAACTCATTGTCCCCACGCGCGTGGGGGTGAACCGCATGGCGCGAGGGCCCCACCACCGCCCTGGCCATTGTCCCCACGCGCGTGGGGGTGAACCGTAATAAACATGTCGGCCTCAACTTAGGTTTACATTGTCCCCACGCACGTGGGGGTGAACCGGTTGACGATATGTGCTCGCAGTATTCGGCACTATTGTCCCCACGCGCGTGGGGGTGAACCGATGAGCCCGAGCCTCATCACCGCAACCACCGAATTGTCCCCACGCGCGTGGGGGTGAACCGACCGCGTGAAGCTGCTCTCGGCGGCTACCTTCATTGTCCCCACGCGCGTGGGGGTGAACCGGAGGCCAAGCCGCAGCGGACAGACCTGAAACCATTGTCCCCACGCGCGTGGGGGTGAACCGACCCCAAGCTTCAGCCCGCACTCGAACCAATCATTGTCCCCACGCGCGTGGGGGTGAACCGCCGCGGAAGGGGACACCCTAAGTGAGGAGCGGATTGTCCCCACGCGCGTGGGGGTGAACCGCGCCTTTGCAGCGCCGTTCCTAAAGGCACTCCATTGTCCCCACGCGCGTGGGGGTGAACCGCTGGTCTCGCTGTGCAAGGCGCATGACATCGAATTGTCCCCACGCGCGTGGGGGTGAACCGTCTGCGCCCAAAGCGGCACCGCCCTCCGTGGCGAGAGATTCGGGCTACGGGCACGTCAACATATCGCCGGCCTGTGCGAGAAGTGACCGAAGGGCTCGAGACGGCGGGGTCGTGGAGGTAAATCCCTGGGTTACCCAACGAACGGTAGTGTCCCAATTTGAATGTAGTGCCGCCTCTCTCCCGCCATGGCGGGACGGGACGGCTTGGCCGGGGCAAGCCCCGGCCCTACATCCCATATTAGGACACTACGCAAGGAACCATCCTTGCACTTTCCAATGGCAAGCGTCCTCCCTGTCGTGCTGAGCCTGCCGGGCGCTGCGACCTTGCCGTGACCCAAAGATGCACGCTGGGAAAAGCTTGACAAGCTCCCAACCGTTGGCTAGAATACTAGCGTATGGCTGGAGGCGCGAAAGGGGGTAGGTGGTATTGGGAAGGTTCCAGGTGGGGGGGCTAAACCAGGATTCAGGAGTCAGGAGTCAGAATGAAGAGCATCTGCTTTCCGCCTTCTGCCTTCTGCTTACTGCCGACCGCCTGCTTTGTTTGAGGGAGCCGGGATGGAGAGCTCTCTTCACAGGCGTTCCAGCTTTGGACAAGATGTCACTGCCGGCAGGGAAAGAAAAAAGCAGTAACTTCAAAAAATGAACGAATGAAGCGGGGATATCTATGAAAACAAAGGACCGCTGTGGAAAACCGGGGGGCTAAGCGGGAATGTCTATGAAAACACAAGTACTTAGCCCCATTAAAGCGGGAATGTTATTGAAAAGAAAGGGTGTTAGGTGTTAGGTGTTAGGTGTTAGGTGTTAGGCGGTAGGCGGTATGTAGTAGCTGGTAGATGGTAGGTGGGGAGATGACATGCTCTGCAAAGCTTATCTCTGCGTGGATTCCCATACCTTTGGGAACACCTGCGCGAAACCTATCTTGGCAACCGCGTCTTCCCTTCGCTGCGCACGGGGGTGGACTGCCCCTGCCGAGGTTTGAGCAACTTGGACAGCCGGCCGGAAGTAGTTAGATCATTCACTTCTTTCGACGGGATTAAAGCTTTACAGTTGACGTAGAAATGGTATGAGCTGCTTCAACGAGTTCTTCTTCGGAAGCAGTCCCAACCTGCCGGCTCGAGCGTGTGGACGTTGCCTTCGGGCATAGCCAGCTTTATGGCTTTGGAGGCTACAATTTCTCCGATGTGATAAAGAGGCCGTCCCTGGAACTTCAAGGGAAGACGCAAAGCCTTCCGCGGCGGGACGGTGAAGAGCAGTTGATAATCTTCGCCCCCGTGGAGCGCCAATTGAAGGGAATCCACAGCCTCAGGCAGGTTGGGGGTGGGGATCTTCGCGGCCCACAACCGTGCCCCCACGCCGCTGGCAGCGCAGAGTCGGGAGAGGTCTGTGGAAAGTCCGTCACTCAAATCTATCAGCGCCGAAGCCATGCGGCGCTCGGAAAGAAATCGCCCCAGCGCACATTGTGGTTCTGGATAGAGGTGAGCATGCACGGCCTCCCTGGCTGCCGCCTTGGCGGGAACACGGGAGCCGCCCCGCTTGCTCTGGAGCAGGCGAAGGCCGAGCGCTGAAAGCCCCAACCGGCCGCTTACAAAGATCTGGTCTCCGGCGCGGGCGCCTGACCGCCGCAGTGCTTTGCCACTGGGGATCTCCCCTGCTACCAGCACGTCAATGAAAGTCCTTCCGGGAACCAAGGCAATATCTCCTCCGACCAGTCGAATGCCGAAACGATGCCCCAGCGCCAGCATTCCACGGTAGAACCTGGAAACCCAGTGGCGCGATACCTCTTTCGAAATGGCCAACGACACCAACACGTAGCGGGGGACGCCACCCATCGCTGCCACGTCGCTCAGAGAGCGGGCAAGCGCCCGGTGACCTACGGCCTCCGCGGGGTGCAACCGGCGGGTGAAATGGACATCCTCGATCGACATGTCGGTGGTCAGGATAAGTTCATGCCTGTTCTTGACCGCCACCAGCGCGGCATCGTCGCCAATACCGAGTTTCACCCCTTTTTCAACCCCTAGCGGCCGCACCCTTTCATGCCCGTGTGCGGGGGCCGCCAGTGCCTGGAGCCACTGTACGAATTCGTTTTCAGTCCGAAACAAGTCTTCACCCCTAAGACAATTGCGAGCCAAGCGCACCGGCCTTGATAACCGGGCGGTGAGAGGTCAGAAGATAGAATACCGCTTTTCGGGCACAGTCGGAATCTGGTTGCTGCACAAAAGTCCCGCGAACTTCAAGGGCACCTTGCACATGTTACAGGATTGCGCGAAGGAAGCAGATGCGGATAATGTTAGTCCAGTCAGACTTAAATGAAGTCATTTTACTCCCCTTCGAGAAACTGGACATATTGACCTCATGCATTTGTTGTACGGGTGCCTACTCGTTTTGCTGTATTTGACGCTTGACATACGCTCTCATCTTCAATAGGATTCTTGCCGATGTACCTAAGTAAGACTTTTTTAAGGTCCGTCCCCGACGCCCCTAGCGGCTAACCGATAGGGAATTCTTAGCAAGAAATAATCTCTCGACGGGAGAACTCATAAATGGAAAAGAAGTTTTATGCCTTTCTTTTTTTTCCTGGCGCCCATGGCAGGCTGCACAAGATTCAAATGCCATTTTACATCATCCATTTCGTATTGGCTTTGAGCGTGGTTGGAATCATGACCGTAGCCGCATTGGCCAACAGTTATGCCAGAATGCTTCTGAAGGTTTCAAATTACAATAGTCTTCGAAGTGAGCGCGAAGCGCTAAAGACGCAATACCGGACGTTGGAAAGCACTGTAACCAGTACCAATGCCAAGCTGGACTCATTGCAGTCGCTGGCTGCGGAAGTAGCGCTGACCTACGGGTTTGGAGACGCGCGGCGGCCACGCTTCCCCGAGGCTGTGCTGGCCCTCGCGACCCAGACTAATGCAACCGTGGACTCCAGTTTCCGCGCCTCATTATATGCGTTTAACCTGATCCGTAGGGCTTCCCTGGAACCGGACGGGAGTGTCACGGGGCGCGGTATGTTTTCGAATCCCCAAATAGATCGAACCACCGTGCCGTCACTCTGGCCTGTGCGTGGGCAAATTACCGCAGGCTTCGGGCAACGAATGGATCCTTTCAGTGGCGAGGGCGCATTTCATGCTGGCGTGGACATCTCTGTTCCCTTCGGCACCAGGGTGGAGGCCACTGCCGACGGAATTGTCCTGGAAGCCGGTCCCGAATCCGGTTATGGTAACGAAATCCTGATCGACCACGGCTACGGGTTGACGACCAAGTATGGGCACCTGAGCAGGATTTTCGTAGTGGTCGGCCAGGAGCTAAAACGCGGGCAAGCCATTGGCGCCGTGGGCATGACCGGGAAGACTACAGGACCACACCTCCACTACGAAGTGCTCATTCACGATACGCCCGTGAACCCAACGAAGTACCTGCACGGCTAATCGAGCTCAGGAAGCCGCATCATTTTCCAGCCGCCCAAGATGTCGCTTTGGTTCCAGCTTTTGCTGGCTCTCGTCGCCACGGTTACCATTCCGGGCCTAGGCGCAGGACAGTTCCCAGCCGTCCAGCCTCAGGAGCGAGCTAGCGAGGATCGCGTGGTCATCGCCGTGGGGGGTGACGTCCTGCCGGAATCCTCCTGGGAAGGCTCCCAGGACATCTCCCACTTCCTCGACGGTATGCGGGCGCAGTTTGTCCAGACTGACTTGGTATTCGTTAATCTCGAAGAGCCGATCACGAGTTCCCCCCAAGTGACGCCCTTCAAAAGTCAGTCGGAGGTGGCGGCGAAACGCGATTACATCCTCAAGGCGCGAAACCCCGAGATTCCGATGGCGTTGAAGCAGGCAGGGGTCGGCCTGGTGGGGCTGGCCAACAACCATATGATGGATTACGCCCTCGCCGGCCTGCGCGACACCTTGCAGGCCTTTCGCCAAGCCGAACTCCCCGTGGTGGGCGCGGGGTTCAAGCTCGATGCCGAGCGGCCCTTCATTCTTCAAAAGCACGGCCGCCGCGTGGCGCTCCTGGCCTTCTCGGATGTGGTCCCGCGCAATTCCGGCGCCACGGAAACTCACATGGGGATCGCTTCTGCCAAAGACGAGTCGGACTTGGTCGACGCCATTCGGAGGGCACGCCGCCGGGCGGACTTCGTCGTTCTGATGATGCACTGGGGTGGCCAGGGCAACCACCTCATCATTCCCCGCCAGCGCCAACTGGCCCGTGCAGCCGTGGAAGCGGGGAGTGACGTCATCGTGGGAATGCACCCTCACGTCCTCCAGGGCATCGAATTCATCGGGCACGTTCCGGTCCTGTATTCCATTGGGAACTTTGCCTTTGCATCCAAACGTCCCGCCTCCCAGGAAACTGTGCTGGTGAAGCTAAAGTTCAGTCCGGAGCGCCTCGTGGAAGTGGGTCTGGTTCCCGTGGTGATTTCCCCGTCGGGGGTACCTACCCTGGCAGGACAGCAACAAAGCAAGGAAATCCTCGGCCACTTGGACGGCTTTTGCCGGATGTTTAATACGCAGGTGCAGGAGGGACGACTCATGGCCTCCTCGCCGCGCGAGCGGCTGGTTTACGAGCGGACAGAGCAAAAGGGCATCCATCCTGCTGCCCGGAGGTCTCCGACGCGACGGCCATCAAGCAACAAGGGCAGGGAGAAAAAGTCCTGAGCGGCCTGGATTGCAAGGGGTTGGTGGCCAGTGAAAAAAATGTATTGTATGCCTTGCAATTCGGAGTCCGATTAGCTATAATAATTTGGTTTAGGCGGCTGGCGTAGCTCAGCCGGTAGAGCATCTGATTTGTAATCAGAGGGTCGGGGGTTCGAATCCCTTCGCCAGCTCCAGCTCGAGCGCACATAGCCGCGAGAATGGCCGGCGGCGCTGGTCGAAGTTTCGGGAGCGGGTTTTATCAAATCTGATAAGTACTCAGCCTTGCGCGGGAATGGCGGTGTGCCCGCGTCCAACCGCAGACTCGAACTACTTGGCTCAAACCAACGAGACCCGAACACGGAGCGAAAGGGCGTGCCTGTCCTTGACAGCGCGTGCGGGAACGAGTTACGGACAGGTGGCTGAGTGGTCAAAAGCAGCAGACTGTAAATCTGCCGACCCATGCGGTCTACGGAGGTTCGAACCCTCCCCTGTCCACCAGAAAGACAGTGACGAGTGACCAGTGACAAGTGACGAGCCAAGATGGAGTTTATGGCTTGTCACTCGTCACTGAAGTTCGGGGCGGGAGTAACTCAATGGTAGAGTCACAGCCTTCCAAGCTGTTGGTCGCGGGTTCGATTCCCGTCTCCCGCTCCAGTTCGAAACTCGAAATTGGAAACTCGAAAATCGCCCCGTACAAAGGAAGGTTTTTCCGGCGAGTTTCGAATTTCGAGTTTCGATTTTCTCCGCGCGCTTCGCGCGCGGCGGGCCGATGTAGCTCAGTTGGTAGAGCACGTCCTTGGTAAGGACGGGGTCAGCGGTTCAATTCCGCTCATCGGCTCCAGAGTTCCTAAGGATGGATAGCGTCAGATAATGAAAGTAGGTTATCCAGATCAGATGGGAACGCCGCAATTCAAAGTCGAGGTCACTGACTACTCGATCTCCGTGGACGAATGGCGGCGTGCGCACAGCGCACCCAAAGGCGAACTTCCGGAGTTGAATGAACTACAGCGAGACGTTGCAGGAAGGTTTGGCATTTCTGAGGAAAAATATGCGCGCAGCGTCTTGGCGATTCAGTATGCTGTGCGGAGGCTTCGCACTCGGGCCAAAAAGCTCGGAGAGGAAGTTGGGAAAATTCTCCTGGAGACATGCGCAGAATGCCGGGTGACACGAGTTGTTGCGGACTTGGCCCGCGAGCGCTGGATCATCGTGTTGCAATCACCCAACCGCCGAGTGGGCATTACCCTCTCCCAAGAGACCGGGGATGACTTCCTGGACTTTGCCACGCGGGAGGCTACCGAGGAATTAAGGACCAAAGTGAGGTCCGGCTTGGGAGCGGGGGAGCAAGGCGTTTCACCACAGTGAGCCTATGAGTCTCGCGAACAAATCCGCCCTGTTCCATCTGTCCGATGTCGGCAAGGAGGCTCTTCACGGATTAGTTCCTGAGGGCGATCCATTTGAGGCCTTTGTGATGCGTCAAGATGAAGTGGGCGCGTGGATCATGGCGGGTGCCGGTTCACCGCCGAGGGGCGTGCCCTCGGTCCCTGTCACCCTGATAAAATGGCAATACGTTAAGTCCGTGAAGTACGACCACCTCATTAGCGGCGCGGGTTCGGAAGCCGACGAGAGCTTGTTGGTTTGAGCTTGGAGACAACGCCGCTCATCGGCTCCAGAGATTGCAAGGTCAGAGGTATCGATGGCAGATAATTTTGAGAAGGTGAGGGAGCGTATCCGTCACCTATTCGATACATCGCCGAAGAACCCGCGGCGGGAGGAGTTAGCGAAACTGCTTCCGTCGCTGAAGTCGCCGCAAGGGTATCTAAGCCTGGATAAGGTCGTAAACCGCCTCGGAATCTTCGGCGATGGCGGGGCTTACGCCCTGGGAGACACTTTTCCTTCGCTCGAAGCGACGTATTCTTCGCTCTCGCAAGAGGAAAAGGAGGCGTTGAACAGGTTCTATCTGTCGAACGTTGAGCAGTTCCAGGCTAGCCTGGGGGAAGCATAAGCCAAGACCACGACTTCCCGATTATTTGTCAGGGGGTGAGGCACACCGACCATGGCCAAGGAAAAATTTGATCGTTCGAAGCCGCACATGAACATTGGGACGATTGGGCACATCGATCACGGCAAGACGATGTTGACCTCGGCGATCACCAAGGTATTGGCGAAGGGGAACCCGAAGGTGAAG
>Ga0181536_10000818_pt1 | contig 37358 bp, 32 predicted proteins | sample PEATcosm2014_Bin_41_FD_121105 | JGI IMG/M metagenome (GOLD analysis project Ga0181536, IMG submission 121105) | Peatland microbial communities from MTU Mesocosm Facility, Houghton, MI, USA - PEATcosm2014_Bin17_60_metaG | ecosystem: Environmental > Terrestrial > Soil > Wetlands > Peat | place...
CCACAAAAGGATACGGCTCTGTTGTCATTCCCGCGAAAGCGGGAATCCAGAAGCCCGCGCAAACACGTGGATTCCCGCTTTCGCGGGAATGACGACGAATGTCCGGCGCTGTGTCCATTATTCAGTGAAAGCTCAATAGTGCGGCAGGCTCCGCACTTGAAAATTCGAGCTTGGATATTCCTTATCAGCCTCGGTACCGTTCACATAGCTCCCGCACGTCCATCTTGCGGATCGCCTTGAGCCGCGCGGCGTCGCGGGCGACCTGCGGGTCTTTCGCCAGCGACCGGCGGACCCAGCGCAGCGCCTCGCGTGCGGCCTCCGGCGCGTTCTCCGTTCCGCTTCGCTGGTCGGAGCGGGGCGCGCCGGCGAGTCGGTAGTAGATCCAGCGCCCTTCCTTGCGCGACTCGACCAGTCCGGCCCGGCGCAGGATATCCAGGTGCTTCGAGACCGTCGAGGGCGCCAGCTCCAGCAGCTCGATGATCTGGCAGACGCACAGTTCGCCGTCGCGCAGGCACATGAGCGCCCGCGTCCGGTTGTCGTCGGCCAGCGCTTTCGTGATCGCCATGAACTCTCTCACCGGACACTCCTAGAGCCTGGATTCCACGACATGGGTGAACAGCAACTTCCCCATGCTGAGGTCATAGCAGTCGCGGTAGTGCTCGCAGGCAACGCAATTCGTCCACTGGTCAGGATTGACCGTGATCGTGCGTCCCGAGACGCCGATCCCCTTGCTCTCGACCAGCACCGCGAAAGCCTTGCCCTGAAGGGGGTGGTTATGCTGCAGCCGGTCCAAGTCGGGGAACATGGCGCCGTAACAGTTCCTGGACTCACTCATGCTTGCCTCGATTTCTCGCTATTATACTTCGCCACATAACGAAGTATACCACGCCGCGGGCCGCGTGTCAATCGCCTCGTTGACAGGCGCCGCTGCGATGCCGGATAATCCCGCCGACGGACGAGGCGTCTCATGTCGGAATGAGAGCGGGGCCGCAATGAGTCCAAAGAGAGAACCGGCGGGCAGGGCTCCTGGTGCGCAGGCCGGCCGCGCCGAGGCGACCAGCGCCGGAGCACGGCCTGATCGCCCGCGACGCACGTGGCTCGCCGCCGCGATCCTGCTGGCCTTCACTCTGGCGGTCTTCGGCGACGTGCTCTTCGCGACCGGGGAGAGGGTCGTCTCCGAAGCGCACCGCGATATCTGCCTGCAATACGCGGCGTGGCGGGACTTCGGGTTCTCGCAGTTGCGCCAGGGGAATTTCGCCCTGTGGAACCCGCACATCTATTCCGGCGCGCCCTTCTTCGGGGGGGCTCAGACGGGGCTGCTCTATCCGCTCAATTACCCATACCTCTTCCTGCCGCTGGCCCGCGCGATCAACGTGGGCGTGGCGCTGCACGTGTTCCTGGGCGGCCTGTGCATGTACCTGTGGGCGAGCCGGCGGGGGTTGCGGTTCCTGGCGCGCCTGTTTTGCGGCGTGCTGTGGATGTTCTGCGGCCAGCACTATTACCACATCATGGCGGGGCACCTCACCGGCCTGATTTCGACGGCGTGGATCCCGTTGCTGTTCGTCGCGCTGGACGGGCTTTTCGAGGGTGAGAAGATTGCGGATTGTGGACTGAGGATCGGGGATTCAAATCAAACAGGAAAAACCTCCAATCCGCAGTCCGCAATGTGCAATCCGCAATTGAAATGGATTCTGCTGGGCTCGCTGACGATTGCGATGATGGCCCTCGGCGGCGACGCGCAGTATCTCTTCCATGTCGGCGTGGCCGCGGCGATCTATTCGGGACTCTGCTGGGCGGCGGCCGCGAACCGGCGGCGGATCCTGACGGGGCTCGCGGCGATGTGCGCCGTCGGCGCCGCGATCGCGGCCGTGCAGCTCCTGTCAGGCATCGAGACGACGGCCGAGAGCCTTCGCGGCGGGCGCGGTGTGCCGTACAATTTCGCCCGCCTGTTCTGGCTGCCGCCGGAGAATTTCCTGACGTTCCTGGCGCCCGGGTTCTTCGGCCCGGAGGCGTGGCTGGCGCCCTTCCGATACTGGGGCCGGTGGTTTCTGTGGGAGATGTGCCTGTTCATCGGCGTCACCGGCCTGCTGCTGGCGATTTACGGGGCCATCGCCGGCGAGCGGGCGAAGCGGCGGTTCTCGCTCGCGATGGTCCTGGCGCTGCTGGTGCTCGCGCTGGGCGCCTGGTTGCCGCCCGTCGTGACCGGCCTTTTCCCCTCGCTCATTGGCGCGGTTCTTCTGCTGAGGTTCTGGAAAGCGGCGGCGGACAAGCCGCGGCTGCGGCTCTTCATCAGGACGGGGCTGGTTCTTCTGCTCTTGGCGGTCCTGGCGCTGTGGTGGTTCACGCCGCTTTTCGACGTCCGGCTTTTCCGCCTCCTTTACGATTGGGCGCCGGGGTTCAACCGGTTCCGCGGCATGTCGAAATTCGCCGTGCCGGCCTCGGCGTTCCTGGTGCTGCTTTCGGGCATCGGGCTGGATCGGCTCCTGCGCGCGGAGAAGGTCAACGCGCGCCTGGCGGCGGCGCCGCTGCTGCTGGCGGCGCTGCTGATCGGCCTCGGCGCGGGAATGGCGGTTTCCGCGGGGCCGACGGAGCCGGCGCCCTGGTGGTGGCGCATCATGCGCGTCGTCCGCGACACGCCGGAGATTCACATGGTCAACAAGTTGTACGACGACGCCTCGTTCGCTCGGCAGGCCCAGGTCCATGCGGGCGAATCGCTGCTGTGGGCGGCCGTCCCGTGCGCGATCGCCGGAATCTGCCTGCTCTTCCTTAAATCGCCGCGGAGACTCGGCCTTTGCCTGGCGCTCCTTGGCATGGGCGAGATGTTCCTCTTCGCCTGGTCGTTGCGGACGTCGTTCGACCTCTCGAAAAGCGCCTTCGGGCTCAAGGATTTCTTCCAGAGCCGCCCCGGCGACTTCCGCGTCCTGCTGCAACTGCTGCAGCCGACCGAAGGCAACTTCGTCATGACGGCCGGCGGCTACGACATCTGGGGATATGGCCCGCTGGTGCCCGCGCGCTACGGGCGCTTCATCTGGTTCACGCAAGGCAGAGACCCGGACACGGCGGAGCCGTCGCTGCTCTTCCGCCTGTATTTGCCGATTTACAGAATGCTCCGCTGCGGCTACAGCGCTCTGCCTGCCATCAAGGCGGAGGTTCATGACGACATCCTGCCGCACGTCGCGCTGATACGGGACTATCTCCTCCTGACGGAGCGCGACGACATCTTCGTTGAACTGATTGACGAGCGCTTCGACCCCAGCCGCCGGGTGATCCTCGAGTCGCGGCCGGACCCGGCGCCGGCGCCTTCGGCCAGGCCGGACTATGCAGCGGGCGTCTTGCTGGAGCCGAAGCAGGTGGCGGAGTGGATCAAGCGCGCGGGAGCATCGGGGAACTATGCGGCGGTGGTGGAATCGGGGACGGACTATCTGGTCATCGAAGCGGAGACGGATCAGCCGGCGGTGCTGCTGGTGACCGACGACTATTCCGCCGGCTGGCGCGTGCGGCCGCTGGAGAGCGGCCCGCAGTCGCGATACGAGGTGATGCCCGCGAACTACTGCCTGCGCGCGGTGCCGCTGCAAGCGGGCCATCACAAGATCGTGATGGAGTACGCGCCGAGGGGATACCGGATCGGATGGTGGATTTCCATCGTCGCCGCGGCCGGCTGGCTCGCGGCGCTCGGGTGGCTGCTGGCAAGAAGGGCGCGGCGTTATTGACGGTCCATGTCCACGAAGTAGACGACGCTGGCGATCTCAATGGTCTTCTCAAGTTCGCGGTTCCAGCGCCAGAGCTCGCCCGCAAGCTTCGCTTCCGCGACTTCCATTACGAACTCATTGGCGCTCGGCGACCAATGAAGGGATAGCATGCCCGTCAAAGTTGCCGCCGATTGCATGTTGAATTTCCTGCCGGTCTTCGTGTCCACGATGAACGCAGGAGCGAAGAAACCGGAACTGCCGCCCTCGACCGTAAAACGTCCGTCAAAGGACCGGGCCTGAGACGTCCAAGGCGGCTGGCTCTCGAAATCCTCCTCAGAAATCGTAGTCACGGAAGGCGGCGACTGCGTGAAATCCAGCGCGACGTACTCGATCCGCGCGGGCGGGCTTTCGGAGATACGGCAGACGTGAAGCCGCTCGGCCTTGTCCGACCGTCCCCATCCAACCCACTGCGTTTTGGCGGCATAAAGTTGCGCCGGAGCGCCGGCGGAATTGATTTTCCACGACCAGACGACGTACGGTTTGCCGGCATGCGGGAACTCGCCGCTTTCGGGCAGTGAAGTACGGTGGTTCACCGGGTTATTCCCTTTGTCCAGCGGCCGCGAACCCGACAGCCATAGGACCGTTTGGTCATCGCGGAGCGTGATCGCGGAACCATCTTTCAGCGGCAGAGGGAGATTGACCGGCTCAACCTTGCCGGTCTCAAGGTCGCAGATTTGCCACGCCAGCGGATCACGCGGCGCGTTCCAAATGGAGATGAGAGCGCGACGAGAATCGGGCGAGATTCTGCCCTCTTCGAAGCTCGGCGCCTTTTCAATGAATCGCAGTTCCGAGCGCCTGGGGACGAACCAGAGTTGCTTATCCAGCTCGCCGATGACGCAGAGCAGCGCTGCGTCCTGGCCAACCGCAAGCGCGCGCGCACTGCCGGGCAGGACGGCGCGACGTTCCGGTTTCAAGTCGCGTGAATACCAGCACACCGTAGTCGGCTTATCGGATATCCCGGAATAATCACCCTCCGTCATCAGGAAAGCGTCGCCAGTGGGCGTCCAAGGATTGCCATAATCCAGCCGTCCGATGCCTAGGCGTATCGCGCTGATCTGGTGAAAGCCGGCCCAAGCGCACCAGAACCCGGCCGCGGCAAGCAGAAAAGTCGCGCCGGCATAGCGCCACGCGCCGGACTTCCTGCCGTTGATCACCATGAGTGCTGCGCCGGCCAGCGCGCCGGCCGCCGCGCCCAGGACACCGACAAATAGCGCCATGCCGCCGGGGAAGAAAAATGCCAGGAAAATGCCTGCCAGCGACAGAAGCGGAAATGTATCCAAGAGCCCTGCGACCAACCCGAATGCCGCCGGCGCACGGACAGCGCAAAGGGTTATGGCCAGCGCTCCGATCACCAATGCGGGGAGTGCTGCCTGAAGGGTCCCTATGAAACTCTCGCCCCGGATAATAGCGAAGCTGCACCCCGCGTTCACCGCGGCGCAGAGGAGGAAGACCAGCGCGAAGACCCGCCAGTATCGCGCTGACAATGAATGGCTTTCGTCGAATGCCAGTCCCGCATGGATCCGCTCAGCCGGCACATAGTCGCGAATCGCCTCGGCGAACTGCGGCTCCGTCCAGATTCCTCTGGGGACCAGAATCACATTCTGCTGCTGCCGCGGGCGGAACGTCCAGAATTTCCGCGGGCGGTTGAGGCGGAGTCGTATTGGCCCGTCTATCCGGAAGAACGGCCGCCTGACTTCGAGGACCTCGTCCCAGCGAAAATGGAGAGGACGCGTGCTCAGGCGACCGACGACGCGCGGAAGCAACGTCATTCCCTCGCGATCAAAGAGCGCCCGGCGAAGCTTTGCATATCGTTCGGTGAAAAGATAAAACGCCCCCTCGGCAATGGCAAAGAGCAACACGTAAACCGCGCCGCTAATGCCCCAAGTCAGGAATAGGACAGGGATCACGAGCGCAATCGGCACGATAAAACGCAGCATGGCCGCTGGATTGAATTGTGTCTTGGCGACGATCTCGGTCTGTGGTCCGGCGGTTGCCTGGGAATCGCTCTCCATGACTCAGCCCTCTTAGCCGGTGTTCGCGAGGCGCAGCAGGACTTCGGCGAATTCGCGGTCGTTGCGGAGGCGCGGGGCTTTGTGCTGCGGCCCGAAGCGGCCGATCTCCTTCATCGCGCGGTAGAACGTCTCCGGCGGCAGCGTCACGACCTCCGGCGGCCGCATGCCGGCATCCCCCTGCCGGTGCGCGGCGTAGTCCGCGTTCTGCCGCCGCAGCGCGTCGTCGAGGGCGGCGCGGAACTTTTCCGCGTCGGCCGGCGGCTGAAGGAATTCCACGAGCCATTGATGCCTCGGGCGCATGTCCGTCCCGCCCGGCTTGCCCGCCGTGTCAGCGGCGGGATAGATCGGCGCCACGTGGAAATCCTGCACCTGCGCGCCGGCGGCCCGGCAGGCGGCGGTCATCGCCATCTCTACGTCCTCGACGACCAGGTGCTCGCCGAAGGCGCTGAGGAACTGCTGCGTCCGCCCGGTGACGCGCAGGCGGTGCGGGCGCAGCGAGGTGAACCGGACCGTATCGCCGACGAGGTAGCTCCACAGCCCGCTGTTCGTGCTGAGCGCGATGGCGTAGTTCACGCCGGTCTCGACGTCGGCGACCGTCCGCCGCGTCGGCCGCGCGCCCCCGGCCTCCTCGGCCGGGATGAATTCGTAGAACAGCCCCGCGTCCATCATCAGCAGCAGGTCCTGCGTGCCGGGCACGTCCTCGACGCCGATGAATCCCTCGGAGGCGGGATAGACTTCGAGCGTGGTCACCGGCTTGCCGAAGAGCGCCTCGAACGTGGCGCGGTAGGGGCTGAAGTTCACGCCGCCGTGGACCAGGAGCGACAGGTTCGGCCAGACTTCGGCCAGCGTGCGCGCCGGGCGGCCGGCCTCGCGGCGCAGCTTCAGGACGCGCTCGAAAACGCAGATCAGCCACGAGGGCGTGCCGCCGATGCCGCGCACGTCGGCCGCGTTGGCCTCGCGCGCGAGCGCGTCGAGCTTCTGCTCCCAGTCCTCGATATCCGCCGTCTGCCCGGTGGGCAGGCGCAGGAAACCGGTGTAAAGGGGCGTCTCGAGCGCCAGGATGCCGCTGAGGTCGCCGGAGAGGATGCCGTGCGGATGGGCTTTCAGCCTCGTGCTCCCGCCGAGAAACATGAACCGCCCGCGGAAGAGGCCTGTGTCGCGCGTGTGGTTGAGGTAGAAGTTGAGCACATCGCGGCCCACGCGGAGATGACTGCGGATGCCTTCGTCGGAGACCGGGATGTACTTGTTCCCGGCGGTGGCGCTCGAGGTCGTGCCGGAGGTGACGGCGAAGTAGCGGGGGTGGCCCGGCCAGGTGACGTCGCGCTCGCCCTCGAACAGGCGGTCCCAGTACGGCTTGAAGTCCGCATAACTCCGCAGCGGCACGCGCGCCTGGTAGTCCGCGATGGACCGGATGGATTCGAAATGGTACTCGGCGCCGAAGCGCGTCCGCGCGGCGGAGCGGACCAGGTCATCGAGCAGGGCTTTCTGGGTCGGCGCCGGGTCGCGCTGCCATTGCGCCACGGTCCGCATCCGCGGACCGGACAGGGCCCGGAAGAGCTTGCCGATCACGCCTCTCATACATGCCCGATCTCGGCCAGGAACTCGTCGGCCAGGCGGTTGAGCTCCTCGGGCTGCTCGATGTTCGGCGCGTGGCCGCAGTTGTCGAGCACAAACATCCGCGCCTGCCGTTGACCTCGCCCCGAGAGCGTCCGGCTCGGCATCCTCGCCCCTCCGCGCAATGAAGCTATCGGCACGAGCCTTTCAACGCATGCGGCAGAAGTTTATCGGGAAAGGCGTCGTGTGTCAATAACCTAACACGCTACTAACACCCGCTGGCCCGAGCAGGCCTTCCCGGAGCCGGCCCGGCGTGTCGCGCGCCGGAGAATGACCGCCAGACCGATTGAACCGCGCGCGCGAGACCGGTATAGTGTTAGCGCGGCCGGTGGAACTTCGCCCCTTTTTCATGGCCGAGGCAGAAATGAAGAATATCCTGTGCATCGGCGCCGGATACGTCGGCGGCCCGACGATGGCCGTGATCGCCAAGCACTGCCCCGAGTACCGCGTGGAACTGGTGGACGTCAACGCGGAACGCATTGCAGCCTGGCAGACCGACCGGCTGCCGATCTTCGAACCGGGGCTGTTCGAGACGATCCAGCTCGTGCGCGGCCGCAATCTCTTCTTCTACACCGATGTCGAGGACCGGATTGACCGCGCGGACATCCTCTTCGTGAGCGTCAACACGCCGACGAAGACCTTCGGCCAGGGCGCCGGCCGCGCCGCAGACCTGCAGTACTGGGAACAGACCGCCCGCCTCATCGCCCGCCGCAGCACGCGCCCGAAAATCGTCGTCGAGAAGAGCACCCTGCCGGTGCGCACCGCCGAGGCGATGGAGGCCATCCTCTCCGCCAGCGGCGGCCGCGTCCATTTCGAGGTCGTCTCCAACCCCGAGTTCCTCGCCGAGGGCAGCGCGCTGCGCGACCTGGAGAAACCCGACCGCGTGTTGATCGGCGCCCACTCGACGCCCACCGGTCGCCAGGCCCTGCAGGAACTCGTGGACATCTACGCGCACTGGGTCCCGCGCGAGCGCATCCTCACGACCGATCTCTGGTCGAGCGAACTGGCCAAGCTGGCCGCCAACGCCATGCTCGCCCAGCGCGTCAGCTCGATCAACGCCGTCGCGGCTCTCTGCGAGCGCACCGGCGCCAACATCGCCGAGGTCAGCCGCGCCGTCGGCATGGACCACCGCATCGGCGCCGAGTTCCTCCGCGCCGGCCTGGGCTTCGGCGGCTCCTGCTTCCGCAAAGACATCCTTCACCTGGCCTACCTCTGCGAATCCAGCGGCCTGCCCGAGGCGGCGCGCTACTGGGAAGAGGTGCTCCGGATGAACGAATACCAGAAGGAGCGCTTCGTCAAGACGATGGTCCGCATGATGTTCAACACGCTGGCCGGGAAACGCATCGCCGTTCTCGGCTTCGCTTTCAAACCCGGCACGAGCGACACGCGCGATTCTCCGGCGCTGGCCGTCTGCAAGCTGCTGCTCGACGAGCGCGCCCGGCTGGCGATCAGCGACCCGCGCGCGCTCGATAGCGCGCGGGAGGACTTGAAAGGCCGCGCCGAGTGCAGTTTCACCTCCGACCCGTACGAAGCCGCGCGCGGCGCGCACGCCATCGCGCTGCTGACCGCCTGGCCGGAGTACCGCGAATTGGACTTCCGGCGCATATTCGACGCGATGGAGAAGCCCGCCTTCCTTTTCGACGGCTGGAATTTCCTCGACCACGCCGCGCTGGAGAAGATCGGCTTCCACCTCTACCGAGTCGGAGCGGCGGCGGCCGACTGAGAATTTAACCGCCAAGACACTAAGGCACCAAGAACATATAACAAAGTTCTTAATCACAGATGGACACAGATACGGATTCTTTTTTCAGGCTCATCTGTGTTTTTCTGTGCCCATCTGTGGTCCCCAAAATTGCCTTCGTTCTTGGTGTCTTGGTGGTGAAGAAGCCGTTTAACGCCAGACCCTTGGCACGCGCGCGGTGAGCGCCGTCATCAGTTCGTAGGGGATCGTGCCGAGCCTCTCGGCCGCTTCGACGATGGATATCTCCGCCTCGCCCTGCCGGCCGTAGAGCACCGCCTCGTCGCCGGCCTGCGCGCCCGCCACGTCGGTCACGTCCACCAGAACCGTGTCCATGGACACCCGGCCGACGATCGGCGCGCGCCGCCCGCGGACCAGCGCCTGCCCCCGGTTCGAGTTCGCGCGGCTGAATCCGTCCGCGTAGCCAATCGGCAGCGCCGCGATGCGCGAGGCTCGGGCGGTCCGGAAAGTGCGTCCGTAGCCCAGCGTCGCGCCGGCCGCGAAATCGCGGATGAGGACGATCCGCGTCTTGAGCGTCATCGCCTGGCGCAGCTTCGTCGGAGGCGGAACCTGCGCGGCCGGGAATCCGCCGTAGAGCGCCAGCCCGGGCCGGACCGCGTCCAGGCGCGACTCGGGATACAGCAGGATGCCCGCCGAATTCGCCGCGTGCCAGAGGGGCGCCCGGATTCCCGCCGCCGCGACCGCCTCGCGAATTTTCAGGAAAGCGCCGATCTGCCGGCGCGTGAACTCCACGCCGTCGCTCCCCGGCGCCGGCGGCCCGCTGCCCGCTTCGTCCGCCGAGGGAAAATGCGTCATTGCGCCGACCAATCTCAGACCGCGCAGACCGGCCACTTCGCCAATGACCTCCAGCGCCCGTTCCGGCGGAAAACCGAACCGGCCCATGCCGGTATCGAGCTTCACGTGGACGCCGACCGGCCGCCCGCGCCGCCGGCGGGAAACCTCGTCCAGCCGGCGAGCGAAATCGAGGTCGCTCACCGCCGCCTCAAACCCATGCTCGACGACCTCCGGCGCCTGCTCCGGCGGGAGCGCGCCGAGGACGAGCACGTCTCCGGGGATCCCGGCCTCGCGCAGCGCCGCGCCTTCCTCGACCAGCGCCACGCCGAACCGCTTGACGCCCTCCGCCGCCAGGGTCCGGCCCACCGCGACCGCGCCGTGACCGTACGCGTCGGCCTTGACCACGCCGATGATTTCCACCGCCGGCCCGACCAGCGACCGGATGGCGCGCAGGTTGTCGCGGATGGCGGAGAGGTCTATCTCGACGACCGTGGGGCGAGGCAAGGGCGTTCCAATGACAAAGCCTAAGAACCGAAGAATCCAGAGTCTAATATTCGAGCGTTTACCGGCACATCTAACGTGTTTTGCAAGCGATGCTGGCGAAGATTAAATGCAATTCTCTGGCTTCCTGCCACAGAAGCCGCGCGGACGGCTTCAAGTCCGGTTCAGCGGCGACGAGCATCCGCAGCCAGTGCCTGGTCTCGTGAGCCGCTTTCCGGCAAATGCCGATTTTATACCGGAAACGCCTGTTTCAGCTTTTGCCTGAATGAATGGGCCACGACTTCCAAAGCGACAGCTATCGAGGCGTATGCGCTGCATTGCAAGGATCATACATGCATTATGACGCCGGAGAAGAATACCCTTGGGCCATTACCTGGTGGCCAACGATTGGGCTCAGTCGTTGATCGCCTGGTAGGCCACATGTTTGAAAAGGTCCGTTACGAGACCCGAACTTGAAACGGGCTGGTGCTGGAGCATGATGATTGGGATCATGTCCTCGACAGGGTCAATCCACATCTGGGTGCACGCGGCTCCGCCCCAGCCAAACTCACCGATGGAACCGAGTTTGCGGAGTTCGCCGAGCCGGCGCACGACTGACACTCCCAGACCGAAGCCGAACCCGAAAGGCTGGATCGGAGGATGGCCGGCCGGCAGGTGATCGGCGGTCATCAATTCGACCGTCTTGCGGCTCAGCAGGCGCACGCCGTTCCATTGGCCGCCGCCCAGAAGCATGAGGCCCAGACGCAGGACGTCGGAGGTGGTCGAGACCAGCCCGCCTCCCCCGCTCAGAAAGGTCGGCGGTTCGGTGAACGGCACCGTCTTTCGGTCGGGGAGGCTCGGCAAATCGTCGCAGGCCACCAACCGGCCATCCGCTCCGGGCTTGTAGAGGGTGGCAAACCGGCCGCATTTCTCGGGCGGCACCCAGAAAGCGGTGTCGGTCATGCCCAGAGGCGTGAAAATCCGCTCTTGAAGAAAAACGTCGAATGACTGGCCTGTCACGACTTCAATCACGCGACCGAGAACATCAACCGAGGCGCTGTAGTTCCACGCCTCACCCGGATGACGGCAAAGAGGTATTTTGCAGAAGTCGGCGACGAATTGCTGCAGCGTCTTCCCATAGGCCATGGCCTCTTTACAGCCTTCGTAGGTCAGTCCCCCCATGTGCGTCAGCAGATCGTGCAGGGTCACTTCCCGACGCGGCCGGATCAGTTCTGGTTGGCCGTCGGCGCCTGTGACGGCCACGCGAAGATCCTTGAACTCGGGGATGAATCGCGATACTTCATCGGTCAGAAGGAACCGCCCTTCTTCGAGAAGCATCAAGACTGCGACACTGGTAACGATCTTGGTCATTGAGTAGATGCGGAAGATCGCGTCCTCGCGCATCGGTCGGCGGGTCTCCAGGTCCAGATAACCGTGGCAGGCCAGGTGGCCGATCCGCCCGCGCCGGTACACCAGGGTGATGGCGCCGGCGACAGTTCCCTCATCCACCCACCGGCACACCATCTCGTCCACGCGACCGAGCCGGCTGGCGCTCAAGCCGATCTCTTCCGGGGACACACAAGCCACCGGCCACAGCACCGCTGATCGCGCCCTTTGCCTCGGCTTGTTCTTGCGCTCCTTGGCTTGTTTTCCAGTGCTCACTCTCAGACTCCCCGCGCTTGGTCGCTCGTTTCCCTCTCCGCTGCCATGCCGTGCCCACTACCTCCCCTGCGCCTGGGCCCGGGCCCGCGCCAGGTGTTGACGGGCCGTGGCCTCGTATTGATCCTGCGTCCAGATGCCCAGCCAGCGGACCATCGTGTCGATCGGCACGGCCGGGTTGTTCGACCAGAAGATGCCCCAATCCTCTTCCGGATAGAAGCGGAAGCCCACGTCGTTGCCGAACTTCTTCTTGAGGGCTTCACCGTTGTCGAGCTTCGACTCCCACGGCAGCAGCCGGTACTCCAGGTCGATCTGCGTCACCAGGACGTCCTCTTGCGGCGAGACCTTCTCGCCCGTTGGCCGCAATTCCGCGGCCAGGCGGCCGGTCGGCTCGATGACCACGGCGTCGTTCCGCCAGGTGCTCGAAACGATGAAGATGCGGTTGTTGACCGCCCGCGCCGCCGCCACCGTCACGCTCGGCGACTGCGTCGGCCAGGCGACGATCTCGGCCCCCTGCATGGCCAGCTCGTGCCAGCCTTCCTCGTGCATGTAATCGAAACAGATTTGCAGGCCGAGCCGCCCGAAGTCGCAATCGAACACCGGGAAACTCATCCCCGGCGTCACGCCGCCCTCAAACGTCTCGGCCGGCGGCTCGTCCGGCACCGGGTGGGCCTTGTCATAACGGCCCAGCATGGCGCCCTGGCGGTCCAGCAGAACAGCCGAGTTGTAATACTTGCCGCCGGCGGTGATGACCGACGGGATGACCAGGTAGGTGTGATGCTCGCGGGCCAGCTTCTGGAAATAGACGAAGCCGGGGCTGTCGAGTGTCAGGGCCTGCTTGGCCAGCGGCTGCTTCATGTCGTTCAGCGAGAACTCCGACAGCACCACCAGGTCGAGCCCGCAGTTATACTTGGCGCGGGCCTGCTTTGCCATCTCCTCGACGCGGGCCTTTAACTCTTCACAGCGCGCCTCCAGGCCCGGAAACTCGCCGTACATGTGATGGCAGACCGTGCCGATGACCACCTTGCGCGGCGGGCCATCCACCTTGGCGGGCCGCGGGGTGCTCTCCGCCGCCAACTGGAACGGCGGCCACGTGGCCGCTTTGTTGCTGCCGTCCGGCCCTTGCCTCGGCGCAGCACAGCCGGCCAGCAGCATCGCACCGATTACCACGGCCGTTGCCATGAACAATCCCATCCGCCCCACACCCAACGTCACCAAGTCCAATGCCATTGTCGGTTCTCCTTTGTTCAGCGAAAAGTCTACCAGTGAGGACTGACAAGCACAAGAGAGAGAAGCAGTCGCGCTCGACGCTCCGGTCAAGGCCGCGGCGACGATTCTGATCATCCCGAAGGTCGAGGGTGGACGGCAGGTCGTTTTCGCACTACTGAAATCAGGGACTGGTGAGGTACTTTCAGACCTTGCCGGTCCCCGGCAGGGGCACACCCATTACGCCCAGGCCCAGAAGCGCCGGAAAGAATCGCTTCCACAGCGTCCTCATTGTGCCACCTCTTGAATCAGGGCGCTCGATCTTTTCCCGTCTGGCACGTTGCTGACGGGCCGCCTGTTTGAGAGGGCGACAATCAACCTCCTCGATGGACTCGATCGGGTCATAGCCGTAGTATTCCATGCCATAATCCACCCAAGCCCCAAGGAACGCATCGGGCAGCTTCAGTATCCGATGCAAGTCCGCGTCCACGGCTTGACAACCGGCGGCGTCGAGCAGCGCCCTCAGCACCTCGATTGCCATACCCGTTCGAACCCCGCCCGCGAGCTGCAGAAGGACAACCGGGATTGCACGTGAATCCCTGCTTTCGCATAGTCCCTAGAGTACCCCTTTAGTTGAGGGCACGCCTTTGATCCGCGGATCGAGCTGCATCGCCTGGTCGAGAGCGCGGGCGAACGATTTGAAGACCGCCTCGGCGACGTGGTGGCTGTTCTTGCCGTACGGGACGTTGACGTGCAGGTTCATGCCGGAGTTGCCCGCGACGGCGCGAAAGAATTCCTCGACGAGCACCACGTCGAAATCGCCGGTCTTCGGAGTCGGGAACGCGACGTTGAAGACGAGCGCGCCGCGCCCGCCGAGGTCCAGCGCCACCTGCGCCAGCGCGTCCTCCATCGGCACGGCGCAATCGCCGAACCGGCGGATGCCCTTGCGGTCGCCGAGCGCTTCCTTCAGCGCTTGGCCGAGGCAGATGCCGACATCCTCGACGGTGTGGTGCGCGTCTACGTGCGTATCGCCCTTCGCGTTCACGGTCAGGTCCAGCAGCCCGTGCCGCGCCAGCAGGTCGAGCATGTGATCGAGGAAACCGACGCCGGTGGAGATCGCGCCCGCGCCGCCGCCGTCGAGCGAGAGCGAGAGCGTCACGTCCGTCTCCTTCGTCCTGCGGCGGACCTCGGATTTGCGGGATGCCATGTTCATCTCCTTCGCTTCGGTTCTCTGAAACTGCACGGAGCGATTACGCGAACGGGCGAGCCCCGCTGATCACCGTATATGAACGCGCGCCGAAGACCCTTTTTGTCCTCATCGGCGGTCAAGACTTCTCTCCGGCGATGCTTTGCAGGCCGCGCATCAACGCGTTGATCTCGCGGTCGCTCCCGATGCTGATGCGCAGCCCGTCATCGAGGCCGGGCGCGTCGAAATAGCGGACGAGAATCTTCCGGCGCTTCAACTCCCGATAAATCCCGCGGGCCGAGAGCGGCGGCGGCACCCGCGCGAAGAGGAAGTTGCTCTGCGAAGGATAAACGAACCAGCCGCGCGATTCCAGCGCCGCCGTCAACCGCGCGCGCGTCCGGCGGATTTTCTCCGCGTTCGCGCGCATCGAGCCGATGTCGTCGAGCGCGGCCGCGCCCGCCACCATCGCCAGCCGGTTGACGTTGTAGCTGTCCTTGACCTTGGCCATGCCCCCGATGATTTTCTCGTCGGCGACGGCGAGGCCGAGCCGGAGACCGCAGAGCGAAAACGACTTCGAGAACGTGCGCAGCACGATCACGTTGCTGTGGCGTTTCGCGAGTTCCATGCAGTCGAGGTCCGCGAAATCCACGTACGCCTCGTCAATCACCAGCACGCCGCTGACCGCGCGCGCCAGCCGCGCGAGGTCCTTCGGCAGGGCCGCCGTGCCGGTCGGGCTGTTCGGGTTCGCCACGATCGTCACCGCCGCGCCCTTGCGGAAAAGCCCGGCGGGGAGCGAGAAGTCCCGCGGGTACGGCGCCGGGCGCGTGCGCGCATCCTCGATCGCGGCGAGCGTCGGGTAGAGCGAATAAGTCGGCGTCGGATACGCCACGATACGCTTCGGCCCGGCGAATGCGCGCATGACGATCGTGAGCAACTCATCCGACCCGTTCCCCGCCAGCACGCATTCCGGCCGAGTCCCGAAGAGTTCCGCCGCCTTGCGCCGGAGCGCGTTGGCCATCGGGTCCGGGTAGAGCCGCAGATCCGCGTTCACCGCCGCGCGGATCGCTCCGCGCACCTTCCGCGACGGCGGATACGGCGACTCGTTCGTGTTCAGCTTGATAAACCCCTTCGCCTGCGGCTGCTCCCCCGGCACATAGCCGGTCATGCGCTCGATGTTGGGGCGAAAATAACGCATCCACAATCTCCCGAAACGGCTCATTGCTCGCCGCTACGACACAAAACAGTTGATCCGGAGACGCATATCAACGCGCCGGTTTACTCGCAAACCGGATGTTCGCCGCTCGCGCGTGCGCGTCGAGGCCCTCGGCGCGAGCCAGCGAATCCACGTCCGCGACGCTCTTCCTCAACGCCGTCCGCGTGTAGCGGATCACGCTCATGCGCCGGAGGAAATCGTTCACGCTCAGTCCGCTGAAGAACCGCGCGGTGCCCCCGGTCGGCAGCACGTGCGACGGGCCGGCCAGATAATCGCCGACCGGCTCGGGCGTATAGGCGCCCATGAAGACCGCGCCGGCGGACCGGATTCTTCCGAGCAATGCCTCCGGGTTTTCGACCGCGAGTTCGAGGTGCTCGGGCGCGAACTGGTTCGCCAGGACGATCGCCTGATCCAGGTCGCGCGTGACGGCGATGAATCCATATCGCTCGAGACCGTCGCGCGCGGCCTTCTCGCGCGAGAGCCTCGGAAGTTGCCGCCCGATCTCTGCGAGCGTCTCGCGCGCGACGCGCTCATCGGGCGTCAGCAGCACGGCCGCGGCCGGGTCATGCTCGGCCTGGCTGAGGAGATCGGCGGCCGCGAAGCGCGGGTCGGCCTTTGCGTCGGCGATGATCAGCACCTCGCTCGGCCCGGCGAGCATGTCCAGGGCGACGTCGCCGTACACCTCGCGCTTGGCGAGCGTGACGAATATGCTTCCGGGGCCGACGATCTTGTCCACGCGGCGGATGGTCTTCGTCCCGTAGGCCAGCGCGGCGACGGCCGGCGCGCCGCTGATGCGATAGACTTCGGCCAGGCCCGCCGCGCGCGCCGCGGCGAGCGTCTGCGGCCAGACGGTTCCGTCGGGCCGGCACGGCGTGACCATCGCGATCTCGTCCACGCCGGCCACCTGCGCCGGGATGGCCGTCATCAGCACCGAGGACGGATAGGCGGCGCGGCCGCCGGGCACGCAGAGGCCGACGCGCGCCAGCGGCCGGTATTCCACCGCGAGCCGGCCGCCTTCGCGGTTCCGCAGCGGCGCGGGCGCCTTCAGCTTGATGCGCTCCTGGAAGCGGCGGATATTCGCGCTCGCCCGCGCGAGGCTCTTCCGGAAACGCGGCGGCGCGGAGCGCCAGGCGGCGTCCATCTCCTTGCGCGTGACGAGGAACCTCTCCGGCGGGAGCGTCGCGCTGTCGAGTTTGCGGGCGTATTCCGAGATCGCCTCATCGCCGCGCGCGCGCACGTCGCGCAGAATCCTCCGCACGACCTCGAGCGGCGTGAGCGCCTCGCCGAAGATTTGCAGCGTCTTCCGGCGGCTGCTCTCGGAGACCATGCCGCCGCCGAGTCCCAGCTTCGACGAAAGTTCCCCGAGCGCGGCCGAGAGATCGGTTTCTCCGGCGCGGAGAATCTTCATGGCCGAGGGGCCTTCGGGTCGGTCGGCGCGGCCGGCGGCTCCAGCCGGCATTCGCGGACGACGTCGCCGACGGAGATCGGGCCGATGCGCGGGACGCCGGCGACCTGCGCGCGGTTCACGTTGAGCCGGCCGCCGCTGCCGCCCCAGGTTTCCGGCCGCAGGGAATCGGCGATCATGGTGGCCGACAGCACGCCGGTTTCGTCGGTCGCGCGCGAGTCCTGCCCGGGCGCCGGAATGCCCTCGCACGTGGTGATCCGCTCCTGCACGTGCGTCGCGCGCAGGTAGCCCTTCGGCAGTTCCCAGCGGCCGAGCACCGCGCCGGTGGCGGGATCCTTCACCTCTTCGCCCTGCGAGAGGACGACGAAGGTCATCCCGACCTTCGCGCCGGCGAGCGCGCCGATGGCGATGACGATGTACTTGTCCGACAGAATCTGCGCCACTTGGCTTTCCAGCAGTTCGGCCATCGCATGCTCCTTCTGAATTCCAACCCGTTCGTGCATTATAGTCGCATGGCCCGGCCTGTCAAGGAGAACCGCACCGTTCGACCAATCCGGACGGCCCTGAATCGGCCGCGCCCGAAAGAGCTTGTCTCGAGACCGCGCATTTGATATATTACGCCGCCGTAGAAGAGTCGAATGTGCGCGCCGGTCAGTCGCGCGGGGGCTGGCGGTCTTATCGCGGTCATCGTTTCTGAACGCAACCTGAACGAAACGTCAACGGATCGGAACGAACCTGATGAAACAAGTGACCTTCGGGAAGACCGGCGTGAAAGTTTCGCGCCTGTGTCTCGGCACGATGATGTTCGGCCGGCGCGCCGACGAGGCCGAGGCCGGCCGCATCGTCTCCTCGGCGCTCGACGCGGGCGTAAATTTCATTGACACCGCCGCGATGTACGGCGAAGGCGCCGCCGAGGAACTTCTGGGCCGCATCCTCAAGCCCGCGCGCAAGAAGGTCTTCCTGGCGACGAAGGTCCACCGCGGCATTGACGCCGAGGCGATCACCGGGAGCATCGAGGAGAGTCTGCGACGCCTCCAGACGGACTTCGTGGATCTCTACATGATCCACTGGCCGAAAAAGGGCATGAAGCCGATGGAGGTGATGCAGGCGCTGAACGACGTCGTGAAGTCCGGCAAGGCGCGCTTCGTCGGCTGTTGCAACTACCCGGCCTGGCTGCTCTGCCACTCGAACGCGATCGCCCGGCTCCACGGCTGGCCGGAACTCGTCTGCAACCAGGTGCCGTACAACCCCATCGAGCGCGGCGTCGAGGTCGAGGTGCTGCCCCAGGCGCTCGCGGAAGGGATCGCCATCACAATTTACCGCACGCTGCTGATCGGGTTGCTGGCCGGGAAATATCATCCGGGCCAGCCGATTCCCAAGGACTCACGCGGGGAGACGGACGACCGCATCGCCGGCTGGCTCGAGCGCTACACGAACGGCATGCGCTGCCTCCTCGACCTGGCCGCGCGACGGAATGTTTCGCCCGTGCACGTGGCCATCGCGTGGGTTTCTTCCTGCCCGGCGGTGACCTGCCCAATCGTGGGGGCCAGCCGGCTCGATCAACTCGAAGACAGCCTCAAGGTATCCGATTTCGAGCTCACCGCCGAGGAGCGCGACGGAATTTCACGCGCCTTCGGCGCCGAGGTGAAAGAGGAATCCGGCGGCGCTTACGCGGAGCTGCGGCGCGAGTTGCACCTGACGTCGTAGTCGGCGAAGCCCGCTCGGCCCGTGCCCGTCCGCCATCATCAGGAACGCCCCGATGGATAACCCCATTGCCGTCTGCGTGGACCGGAATCCGTTTTCGAGCCTCGACGCGCTCGTCGAGGCGGTCGCGCAGGTCGGGTTCGCGCGCGTCGAGTGGTTCGAGGCCGGCGGCGAGGAGACCTGGTCCGGGGCCAAGACGGCCCCTCAGTTGTGCGCGCTGGTGAAGCGCCATAAGCTGACGCCGCAATATCACGGGCCGTACGAGGCGCCGTTCGACCTCTCGCGCGACGGGGAAACGCTGCGCCCGCCGCAGGCCATCGCGACGGTGATCTCGACGATCCTCGACCGCGCGCAGCGCCTGGGCGCGTCGCTTGTCACGTTGCATCTCGGCTCCTGCCCGCCCGGAGCCGCCCGCGACGCGGCGCTCGGCAACGTCGTCGCCGGAATTCGCCTGGCGATGCCGGAGCTCGCTCGGCGACGAGTGCGCCTGGCGCTCGAGAATCACACGCAGGCCATCATCACCGACGCGCTCGGCGATCAGCCGGGGGATTTCGACCGGCTCATGGCCGAATTGCGCTCGCCGTGGATCGGACGCACGCTCGACATCGGGCATGCGCACATCAACAACCATCTCGAGGAATTCCTCCGCCAGCCGTTCGACCGGGTGTTCAACATCCACCTGCACGACAACCTCGGCGCGCAGGATCAACACCTGCCGGTGGGCGAGGGAACGATCCGGTGGGGCGCGATTTTGCCGCGCATCGCCAGGGAAGGCTATCGCGGGCCGTTGACTTTCGAGTTTTTCGCGCAGCCTGCCGCGTACCAGCGGGCGATGGCGATCGTTCGCGGCGCTACCCCAATCGCCTGAACGAGTTGCGACACACGCGCCGGCGCCTCCCGCCGAGGCCGGTTGTTTTCCGCCGAAGCACTCTGGTAGAATCTTCCGTCAATGCCTGGGCTTGGGAACGCGCCGCAGCGCGAGCGTGGGAGCTGGGCCTTGCAAGGAGCCGGCGCATGCTGAAGAGCATCAACTACTGGTCGTTTCCGGGCGGATTGGAAGCGAAGAAGAGTCTCGGCGAGTTTTTCGTCGAGGCCAAAGCCGCCGGTTTCCCCGCCGTTGAATTGTGCTGCGCCGAGTCGGGGCCGTTGACGCTCAAGACCACGCTGAAGGAATGCTCCGACATCCGCGCGAAGGCCGAGAAGATCGGCGTGAAGATCGCCTCGCTCGCCAGCGGCATCTACTGGTCCTACAGCCTCGGCGGCGACAAGGTGACCGACCGCAACCGCGCCGAGCAGGCCGCGAAGAAGATGCTGCAAATCGCGCAGTGGCTCGGGACGGACGCGCTGCTCTTCATCCCCGGCGCGGTGGACGTTTTCTTCAATCCGGCGGCGGAGGTGATCCCGTACGACATCCTGTTCGCGCGCGCCAAGGAAGGCACGCAGCGGCTGCTCCGCACCGCCGAGCAATGCAAGGTCGCTCTGTGCGTCGAGAACGTCTGGAACAAGTTTCTCCTCAGCCCGATCGAGATGCGCGACTTCATTGACGGATTCGACAGCGAGTTCGTCGCGGCCTATTTAGACGTCGGCAACGTCCTGGCGTTCGGATACCCGCAGCACTGGATCCGCATCCTCGGCAAGCGCATCAAGCGGGTGCATTTCAAGGATTACAAAGTCTCGGCCGGCGGCGCGAACGGGTTCTGCGATCTGCTCGAAGGCGACGTGAACTGGCCCGAGGTCATCAAGGCGTTGAAGGCCGTCGGATACGACGGCTTCTGCACCGCTGAGATGGTCCCGACCTACAGGACCAGTCCGCTCGTGCGAATCCAGAACACGTCGAACGCCATGGACGCCATCCTGGCCATGTGAGAATCGTCGCCCTCCTTCGCGATAGGAACGGTCATGATTAAAGTCGGTCTCTGCGGCGCCGGTTTCATGGGAAAGATGCACGCGGCCTGTTACGCCGCAATCCCCGATGTCCGAGTCGTCGCCATCGCCGATGCCCAGCCGAATAATGCGCAGGCGCTCGCCGCGAAATGCGGCGCCGCCGTCTTCTCGACCGCGCGCGAACTCATCGCCAGGGCGCCGGTGAACCTCGTGGACATCTGCCTGCCGACCCACCTGCATTGCGACACGGCGCTCCTTGCCGCAAAGCGGGGCCTGGATTGCCTTTGCGAAAAACCCATCGCGCGCGATCCGGCCCAGGCCAACCGCATGGTCAAAGCCCTCCGCGCCGCGAAAACCAAATTCATGGTCGGCCACGTCCTCCGCTTCTGGCCGGAGTATCAGCTCCTGAAGCAGTACGCCGACGAGAAGCCGCTCGGCCCGCTCGCCTCGCTCGAGATGAGGCGCTTCGGCGAAATGCCCACCGGCTGGAAAGGGTGGTTCCGCAAGCCGGCCCTCAGCGGCGGCGCCGCGCTCGACCTGCACATCCACGACGTGGACTACGTGCTGTACCTGCTGGGCAAGCCGAAGGGCCTCGACAGCGTCGGAGCGTATCGCGGCGGCGCGTGGAATCAGATCGCGACGCATTATCACTACCCGGGCGTCGGCGTCACCGCCGAGGCCGGCTGGTGCGACGCCCCCGAGCCGTTCGAGATGGCTTTCCACGCCGTCTTCGCGAAGGGCCTCCTCATCTACTCCTCGAAGCATCAGCCGCTCGCCTGTTACGAGAAAGGCAAACCGCCCGCGCTGGTCAACATCCCCCGCCTGAAGACCGAAGAAGTCCAGGCCGGCGGCAACATCAGCAGCCTCGGCGCGTACTTCAACGAGGTGAAATACTTCGTGGACTGCTTGAAGGCCGGCCGCGCACCCGAGACCGCCACGGCTGAAGACGCGCGCGACGCCCTGGCCCTGGTCTTCCGCGAAATGGCCTCGGCGCAAAAGAAACTCAGGAAGCCACGATGATGGCGGAGTCCGCCGGCCGCGCCCACCCGCAGCGCCGCGTCGTCGTCACCGGCATGGGGCTTCTCAGCCCGGCCGGATGCGACCTTGACGCCTATTGGCGCGGCATCACCTGCGGCCGTTCAGCCATTCGCGCCATCCGCAATTTCGACACCAGCGAAATGCCCATCCACAGCGGCGGCGAGGTGGACCGGTCGGAGCTGCTCAAAGCCGTGCCGGAGAGCGCCATCGGGCGCACCGACCGGACGGCGCTGCTCGGCCTCATTGCGGCGCGGCGCGCCCTGGACGACGCCGCGCTGGCCGACGCGGCGCGCAACGGCGCGCGCATCGGACTCCTGATCGGCTCCGGCCTCGGCCCCTGCGAGACGGTCGCGGAATCCTACGCCCTCTACAACTCGCGCGGCTGGCAGGGCACCCGCCCGACCGTCGTCCCGCGCTCGATGTACAACGTCATCGCCAGCCACATCTCGATGGAATGCCACCTCGTCGGCGGCCATCACGTCGTCGCCGCCGCCTGCGCCAGCGGCGCGCTCGCCATGGCCGACGCCTGCGAATGGATACAGACCGGCCGCGAGGACATGGTCGTCACCGGCGGCTGCGACTCGCCGATCATCCCCAGTATGTTCGGCGCCTGGATCAACCTGCGCGTCCTCTCCAAGAACCCGGATCCGGCCAAGGCCAGCCGCCCGTTCGACCGCCGCCGCGACGGCCTGGTCCTCGCCGAGGGCGCCGGCATGCTCCTCTTCGAAGAGGCCCAGCACGCCCTGCGCCGCGGCGCGCGCATCTACGCCGAAATCCTCGGCAGCGGCTCCTCCAGCGACGCCACGCACATCACCAAGCCCAGCCCCGAAGGCCAGGCCGACGCCATCCGCCACGCCCTGCGCATCACCGGCCTGGCCGCCGAAGAGGTGGACTACATCAACGCCCACGGCACCAGCACGCTCCTGAACGACAGCACCGAGACCCGGGCGATCAAGCTGGCCCTTGGCGCGCACGCGCGGCGCGTCGGCATCAGCTCCACCAAATCCGTCATCGGCCACTCCCTGGGCGCCAGCGGCGCGCTGGAACTCATCGCCACCATCCTCGCCATCCGCCATCAGGTCATGCCGCCGACGGTCAACCTCGACGAACCCGACCCCGAGTGCGACCTGGATTACGTCCCCAACGTCGCGCGCCCCGCCCGCATCCGCGCCGCGCTCAGCAACTCTTTCGCGTTTGGTGGATCGAACGCCGTTCTCGCCGTCCAGGCCTACGAGGGATGAAGCCAATGGACAGACAGCAAATCAAGGCGGAGTTGGAAAAAATCCTCAGCATCGTGGACGACCAGCTCCTCAAGCGCGTCCAGGTGCAGGAAGAGACCGTCATGCGCGAGGGCCTCGGGTTCGACTCCCTGCAGCTGACCGAGCTCCTGTTCGAGATCGAGGAGCGGCTCAACGTCAAGATCTCCGACGACGAAGCCATGAAACTCCGCACCGTCGGCGACCTCATCACCCTGATCGAGTCCAAGCTCAACGGCCGCGGAGCCAAACCGACGGAATAGACGGCTGGCTCTCCGGCACTCCACTCGCCGTCCATGTTCCTTCCGTCTCGCGGCCTGCCGGCGCGTTCCGCCTGGCCGCAGCGGAAATGCGATCTCCCCGCGGACCCGCATCCAGAGAGCCGGACAAGCCGCCGCCGCTTTCCTCTCCGGGTTGAAACAACCACGCCTTCTCTGCTAGGATCGTCTGTCAATCGGCGATCTGCCGCGGACCTCTTGTTGCCCCGCCTGCGGCCGGCAGGGCGTGGATTGAAACCCGTGCAATATCCCGATCTGAAGACGCTGCGCATCTTCCGTTATCCGGCGCCGGCGCTGCGCGCGCACGCGGCGCGCGTCAAGGAAATCAACAGTTTCCTCCGAGAGCTGTCCGACCGCATGGCGGAACTGATGCGCCAGGAGAAGGGGATCGGACTGGCCGCAACGCAGATCGGTTGGCCGTTCCGGTTCATGCTCATCAACACGACCGCGGAGCCGGGAAAGGTCGAAGCGTTCATCAACCCGGTGATCCTGGCCAAACGCGGAAAGCTTTTCGAGGAGGAGGGCTGCCTGAGCGTCCCGGGCGTCTTCGCCAAAGTGCGCCGCGCGGAAATCGTGACCGTCCGCGCGACCCTGCCGACCGGCGAGACGGTCGAGCTGGAGGCGCAGGGGCTCATCGCTCGCGCCTGGCAGCACGAGTTGGACCACCTCGACGGCACGCTCTTCGTGGACCGCCTCAACCCGACCGCCAAGCTCATCGTCGAACCGAAGCTCCAGGAGATGGCCGAGCGGCAGGGGGCCGGGCCGTCCCCATACACAGAGCAACTTTAGTGTTGAACCACCAAGACACCAAGGCACCAAGACGGCGCACTCAAGAAACAAATTTACTCCTTGCCTTTCTTGGTGTCTTGGTGCCTTGGTGGTGAATAACCCGGGTTGAACGGAAAAACGCGACGTGAAGATCTGTTTCGCGGGAACCCCCGATTTCGCCGTCCCGACGCTGGAGGCGCTCCTGCGCAGCCGCCACGCGGTCTGCCTCGTCGTCACACAGCCGGACAAGCCGCGCGGGCGCGGGCGCGCGCCGTGGTCGCCGCCGGTCAAGGAACTCGCCCAGTCGCGCGGCGTACCGGTGATCCAGCCGGAAAGCATCAACCGGCCCGAGGCGGTGGCGTCGCTGCGCGCCGCCGCCCCCGACGCGATCGTCGTGACCGCGTACGGGAAGCGCCTGACGCGGCGCGTGCTGGGGCTGCCGCGGCTCGGCTGCTTCAACGCGCACGCCTCGCTCCTGCCGAAGTATCGCGGCGCCGCGCCGATCGCGCGCGCGATCCTGTGCGGCGAATCGGAGACCGGCGTCACGATCCAGCGCATGGCGCCCGAACTGGACGCCGGCGCGATCCTCGTCCAGCGCGCGCTGAAGATCGGCGACGAGGAGACCGCCGGCGAGCTTTCCGCGCGCCTCTCGGCGCTGGCGGCCGAGATGATCGCGCCGCTGCTCGACGCGGTCGAATCCGGCGCGGTTGTCGAGCAGCCCCAGGACGCCGCCCGGGCGACCGAGGCGCCGAGCCTGCGGAAAAACGACGGCTTGGTTCCCTGGCGTCTCGATGCCCGAGGCGTCTGCAATTTTATCCGCGGCATGACGCCCTGGCCGGGCGCGTTCACGTTCCGCGTCTCCGGCGCCTCCGGCGAGCAGCGCGGGCGGCTGATCCTGCTGGCCGCGCGTCCGGCCGACGACCCGGCCATGGCGGCGACGCCCGGGCGGATCCTCCGCGCCGACGATCGGCTCATCGTCGCAACCGGGTGCGGCTGCGTCTCCGTCCTGCGCGTACAGCCGGAGGGCCGCAAGCCGATGGACGCCGCCGCGTACCTGCGCGGCCGCGCCGTCAAACCTGGGGACTTCTTCCATGGCGCGTGAAACCGGCGTTGAGCCGCGCGGCCTCTCGCCCAATCCGCGGCGCTGCGCACTCGAGGTCATCAGCCAGGCGCTCTCGCCGACCGGCAAGGCGTTCGCCCGCGAGCTGCTCGACGAACGGTCTTCCCGCGCGCCGATGAAACCCGAGGACCGGCGGCTGGCGGCGGACCTGGCGTACGGCGTCATCCGGCGACTGGTCACGCTCGATGCGGTGCTCGCGGCGTATTCGGCGCGGCCGCTGGAGGACCTCGACCCGGTGGTCCGGCAGGTGCTGCGGCTGGGCATTTACCAGATGCTCTTCCTCGACCGCGTCCCGCAGCACGCGATCGTGGACGAATCGGTGCGACTCGCCCGCGCGACGGGGAAATCGCGCGCGGCGGGTTTCGTCAACGCCGTCCTGCGCTCCCTCGGGCGCGAGCTGCGCATCGTGGCCGAGCCCGATCCCGCCCAGCCGCAATGTTCCTTCGAGCTTCGGCCGGGCCGCGCCTGCGTCCTCGGGAGAAAAGTCCTGCCGCCGCCCGCGGAATCCGCGGCGTATCTGGCCGCCGCGCTCTCGTTCCCGGTCGGGCTGATGCGGCGCTGGCTGGCGCGGTACGGCACGTCGCGCGCGTGCGAGCTCTGCCGGCTGGCGAACGAACCGCCGCCGCTCTTCATTCGCCCGAACACGCTGCGGACTTCGCCGGAGCAACTCATCGAGAGGCTTCTCGCTGAGCAGGTCGAGGCGCGCCCGTCGGCGACCGGCCGCACGCTGCTGTTGCCGCCGGGAACGCAGGTGGCGCGGCTGCGCGCCTTCCGCGAAGGGCTTTTCCAGGTCCAGGACGATTCCAGCGCGGCGGTCGCGCCGTTCCTCGGCCCGGAGCCGGGCGAGAATGTCCTCGACCTTTGCGCCGCGCCCGGCGGCAAGGCGTGCCACATGGCCGAGCGCATGCAAAACCGGGGCGTGATCGCCGCGGTGGACGATTCGGCGCGGCGGCTGAAGCGGCTGGTCGAGAATGTGCAGCGCCTGGACCTGCGGATTATCGCGACGGTCGAGTCGGACGGCGCGAACTTCGCGCGGCAGCATCCGGGCAAGTTCGACCGCGTGCTGCTCGACGCGCCCTGCTCGAACACCGGCGTCCTGCGCCGGCGCGTGGAGGCGCGCTGGCGTTTCTCCGACGCGGCCCTGGGCGAACTGACCGCGCAGCAGCGCGCGCTGCTCGATTCCGCGCTGCATTGCCTCCGCCCCGGCGGCACGCTGGTCTACAGCACGTGCAGCGTCGAGCCGGAGGAGAACGCGCAGCTCGTCGCCGCGGCGCTGCGCTCCGCGCCGGGCTTCCGCCTCGAGGCGCAGGAGGAATTCCTGCCCGCGCACGACGGCGGGGACGGACTGTTCATGGCGCGAATCAAAAGGACTTCCGATTTCCGATTGCCGATTGCCGAATGAACGACGGGTTCGGTATGTTTTGTCTCTTCGCGCTCCACGCGAGATAACGTATGGGCGGCAAAGTCTTCATCCACGCTTTCGGCTGCCAGATGAACAAGCTGGACGCCGAATTGGCGCTCTCCGCCCTGCGGCGCGCCGGCTATGAAGAGGCCGCCACGCCCGACGAGGCCGACGTGGTGCTCTACAACACCTGTTCGGTGCGCGCGCACGCCGAGGAGCGCGTGTACAGCAACGTCGGCAAGCTGAAGAGCCTGAAACGCCGCAAACCCGGCCTGATCATCGGCATCCTCGGCTGCATGGCGCAGAAGGACGGCGGCAAAATCTTCGAGCGGCTGCCGCACGTGGACCTCGTCTGCGGCACGCGGGAGTTCCCGCGCATCGCCGAATTGATCGAGGAGGCGCGCCGCGCGGACCGCGTGCTGGCGTGCAGCGAGGATGCGGCGGTGTCGGAGGCGCGCGAGATCTCAGTCCGGCCGGACCGCCGCCGGGCGTTTCTCGGCATCATGCGCGGCTGCGACAACTACTGCGCCTACTGCGTGGTGCCGTACGTGCGCGGGCCTGAAATCAGCCGGCCCGTCGAGGAAGTCGTGGACGAGGCGAAGCGCCTCGCCGACGACGGTTGCCGCGAGATCACGCTGCTCGGCCAGAACGTCAACAGCTACGGCAGGTCGTTCACCCCGCCAGCGGCCGCGCTGGCGGGCCTGCTCGCGCGGCTGGACCGGATCGCCGGGCTGGCGCGAGTGCGTTTCGTCACCTCGCATCCGAAGGACATGTCGCGCGAAATTCTCGAGGCGGTGCGGGACCTGCCGACGGTCTGCGAGCATCTGCACATGCCCGCGCAGTCGGGGAGCGACCGCGTCCTGGCCGCGATGAACCGCAGGTACACCGCGCGCGGTTACCGCGACCTCGTCGCTCTCGCGCGCGAACTCGTGCCGGGCATCGCCATCGCCAGCGACTTCATCGTCGGCTTCCCCGGCGAGACCGAGGCGGAATTCGACGAGACCGCTGCGCTCGTCCGCGACCTCCGCTTCCAGAACTCCTTCGTCTTCAAGTACTCCACGCGCCCCGGCACCGCCGCTGCGAAGCTCGCCGACGACGTGCCCTGGGAAGAGAAGCGCCGCCGCAACCTGGCGCTTCTGGAGATTCAATCGGCGATCCACCTCGAGGAGAACCGCAAGTTCATCGGGCAGGAGGTGGAAGTCCTCGTCGAAGGCCCCAGCCTCCGCGACGCCTCGCGCCTGACCGGCCGCCTGCGGACCAACCAGATCGCCGTCTTCGAGGGCCCCGAGACGCTCGCCGGCGAACTCGTCCGCGTCCGCGTCGAGTCCGCCACGCCGCTCACACTCGCCGGCAGGCCAACGCCGACCGGCGATTTGCGGCCGGCGGCCGGCGGTTGAGGATTGATGACGGGCGCGTGTCGCGGGTTTGCCGGGCGTTATTCCGAAATCGCCGGTCGCTGCCAGTTGAACACCTCTTGCGAAACCGCTAAACTGCAATATGACTGGCCGGTCGTTGCAGCCGTTCGGCGCTGCTCCGTTCGACTCCGCCCGCGGCCGTGAGCCATTCGACTTTACTCATGGCCCTGAGCCTGTCGAAGGGCAACGTCGAATCGCTGAAAATTCGGAAAATCGGAATAGTTTTTATCGCAGATGTAAGCTATAACTGGCCTATACTAAGCGAGTTACGAAAATGGTGTGCGCGTACTGTGCCGCTAAAAGAGCGGTACGGCCTTGACATATCAGAAAAAATATGGTATAATCCGGCACATTGCTGGAGGATGAAAACGGAAGCGGCGCCGGCGCCCGCGCATAAGAGGTCGTCAACATGCTGACAGGCAGGAACAGCAAGCTTAAAAAGCGATTTGAAAAAACGAACCCAATTTGTAGCAACTATGGCGCCGAAAATGTCTTGCGACATTACGGCTGGAGCGGAATCCAGGCATCCTGAGTTCGTGACAAGGGAGGCGCGCGGAACGATGCGAAATCCACCGGCGGTTCGTCTGGTCTTCGCCGCGTTATGCCTGGGCGGGCTCTCGCTCCTGGCTTCCGGCGAAAGTAAGCCGGCGCAGGAATCTTTCGGCTTCTCCGGGATGGAGATGTACAAGCTCGACTGGGACACGAGCAACCTGCGCCTCGCCGACGTGAACGGCGACGGGCTGACCGACATCGTCGTGGTGAACAACGCGCGCGCGCGGATCGAGTGCCTGCTGCAGCGTCCGAAAACGGCCGACGCTGCTAAAGGTCCGGCGCCGAAACCGGCGGACGCGGAGGCGAACGAGATTCCGAACGACGCGCACTTCGACAGCCGGCCCTATCTGACCGAGAAGCACGTCTTCAGCCTGGAACTCGGCGACCTCAACGGCAGCGGCCGGACGGACATGGCGTATTACGGCGATCCCCGCGAACTTGTCGTGGTCTACCAGGACAAGAACGGACAATGGGGGCCGCGTCGGACGTTCGACATCGCCGACGGCTCCACGCAAATGAACGCCCTGGCGATCGGCGACCTGCGCAAGAGCGGGCGAAACGACCTGGTCCTCCTCGGCACCGACGGCACCTACTTCTTCCACCAGAACGCCGCCGGCCAGCTCGAAGCGCCGATCAAGGAATCGGGCCTGCCCGAAGGCGCCGTTGGCATCGCCATCGCCGATTTCCTCGGCAACGGCCGACAGGACCTGCTCTACTTCTGCAGCGACGAGACGGCGCCCTTCTGCTTCCGGTTCCAGAACGACGAGGGGCGACTGGGCCCCGAAGTGCGCTGCAAGGCGCCGCCGGTGAGCAGCGTGGACCTCGGCGACCTGGACAAGGACGGCGCCACCGAACTGGTCGCGATCGAGCGGTCGCAGGGCCGGCTGGTGGTTTACAAGGTCGGCGCCGAGCCGGCGGATCCCGGCGCGCTGCTCGACGGGCCGTTCGAGCGCTATGCGCTGCGCGGGAACGGCTCGCGGCGCGCGCACCCGCTCGCCTTCGGCCCGTTGACCGATCCGAAACGGATGGACATCGTCGTCGCCGACCCCGACGCCGCCGAGATCGAACTCTTCCGCCAGAACCAGTCCGGCCAGTGGGACCGGCAGGCCGCCTTCCCATGCCTGCAGGGCGTGACGGACCTCGCCGTGCTCAACGTGGACGGCGCCCCGGCGGTGCTCGTCCTCAGCCCCGATGAACCGATGCTAGGCCTGATGCGCCTCGACGCGCAGGGCCGCCTGACTTTCCCGCGCTCGCTGCCGACCGTCGGCAAGCCGACTTGCATGTGCGTCGCCGACCTCTTTGCCGACGGCCAGCGCGAGGTCCTCTACGTCTCCTCCCAGGACCGCGACAAGTCCATTCGCGTGCTGACCATCGGGCCGGGCGAGGCCTTCACCGAGAAAATGGCCATCCCGATCCAGGACGCGCGCACCGATCCCGACGGCCTGCTCGTGGCCGACGTGAACCAGGACGGCCTGCCCGACATCCTGCTCTTCACGCCGTACCAGGAGATGCGCATCTTCAAGCAGACGGCCGATCGGAAATTCGACGATGTCTCGCGCAGGCCGGATTATGGCAAGGGGCTCGTGGAGGGCGTCACGCGGCGGTCCGTCTCGATCGCCGACCTCAAGGGCGACGGCAAGCCGACGATCCTCGTCGCCGCGAAGAGCTTCGCGCGCGCGCTGCGGCTCGACGAGAAGGACCGGATCGAGATCGTCGAGCAATTCAACGGCCTGGCGCCGACCAGCCAGATCGTCGCGGCCTCCGCCGTCCGGCTCAATGGCGGCCCTTCGACAACCGCTCAGGGTCGCCCTGAGGAATCTCGAATGGGCGGCCCGGCCACGGATGTCCTCCTCGCGGACGCGGCGAATCACTGCCTGACCGTGCTACGGGCGAACAAGACCGGCGTGTATGACGTCGTGGATAAACTCCAGACCGGCGCGGTCAACCTCGAGCGGCTGCACGTCGCGGACCTGGACGGAAGCGGCAAGCCGACCATCATCCTGGTCGGGCAGGACGATTTCCACGTGTTGCGGCCGGGCATGCCGCGCATGGCGCTGCGCTCGATCGCCTCATACGAATCGCCGGTGCGCAACGGACGGCTGGAGAATGTCGAGGTCGGCGATCTCCGCGGCGACGGCCGGCCGCAGATCATCGTCACCGAGGGGACGAAGCAACTGATGGAACTGCTGACGTGGCGGAAAGAGGAGCCGCGCATCCAGCGCGCGCTCGCCTGGCCGATCTTCGAGGCCAAGGCGTTCCCCGGCGGTCGCATGGGGCCTGCGCCGACCGCCACCTCGGAGCCGCGCGAGTTCGCCGTCGGCGCCGTCACCGGCGGCAAGCCCGACATCGTCCTGCTCATCCACGACCGGATTCTGATTTACAAGCAGGAGTGATGATGAGTGCGGAGTGCGGAATCACTCCGCAATGGGCGCTTCATTACGTTCTGCGTCGGGCGATCCGCTTGACTTCCTCATGCCGGAAGCACCGGACGACGTGGTCATTCACCATTCCGACCGCCTGCATGAAGGCGTAGCAGATTGTCGAGCCCACGAAGCTGAATTGCCGCTTCTTCAGATCTTTGCTCATCCTGTCGGAGAGCGCGGTTCTGGCCGGCAGTTCAGCCAGGGTGCGCCAGGCATTTTGCCGGGGCCGATGGTCCACATAGCGCCAGATGAAGGAGTCGAAGGAGCCGAACTCGTCCGCGACTGCGAGGACTCCTCGCGCGTTTCGAATGGCCGATTCGATCTTCAGGCGATTGCGCACAATGCCCGGGTTGGCAAGAAGGCGCCGGACATCCGCCGCCGAATAACGGGCGACCTTCTGCGGATCGAACCGGTCGAATGCCTTTCGGTAGTTGTCGCGTTTCCGGAGGATCGTCAGCCAGCTCAGCCCGGCTTGCGCGCCCTCGAGGACCAGGAACTCGAAAAGCCCGCGATCATCATGCAAAGGCGTTCCCCATTCGCGGTCGTGGTACTTCACATACAGCGGATCGCCGATGCCCCATTCGCATCGTTTTTTCACGTATTCTTTAGCGGCCACACTATACCGGCCTCCGTGAAACGTGGCTTCGGCACTTGGACTAAGACTCCTGGTGCGAGTTTAACCGAATCTGGGATTTCGCGCCATTCCTGATCAGAGACGAAGACGCCATGCAACCAACGCGTCAGATCCGCGAAATCCCTGAGGCGCAGGAAGTGCCTAGCAGGATCCCGAGACGCCGTCCAGATTGCGTCTCGCGTGAACCGCGTGTTCGTTACCAACATGCCCAGCCGAAATGATGTGTTCTGCGATGCAAGGAGGCGATCAACAGCGTCTCGACCTGTGGGACGGGAACCGCGATGGTGCTTTACTTGAACAGCAAGGAGAAAACTCGCGACACCTGCTAGCTTTGGCACCGCGATAATATCGATACCGCCATCTTTCAATGTCGTAGCCCCGGTTCTCTGTACTGAGCAACCCATGCGCCATAGGCGCTCGGCCACCAGAATCTCGAATTGTTCTGGAGAAAGCTCGCTGAGTCGGCCAGGGTCGCGACGGAGCATTTCGAGAAGCTGAGGCGTGGCGTCAACCACCGTGATGATCTCAGCTCGACCGCCACCCAGAAGTCCCAAGGCTGCAGCCCATCGGCGCAACGGTCCGCGGGAGGGCGGTTGAGAGCCCGCTTCCCGCCCCGACAAAGCAATCCGGCTCGTTCCCACCAAGGCCGCCAAGTCCTCTTGGGTCAATTTCAATTCTTCTCGGGCCGAACGCAGAACGCGGCCAAGGTCTTCAGACAATGGCGAACGTGTAATCACACGTCGCTCCAAATTAAGAATCTCGTATGCAACGAGTGCGCTCAGAATTTGAACTCGATTGATCTCCGTTGGGCTAAACTCCAGCCTGGTGTCGCTAAACAGATTGAGCACTCCAAGCGTCATGCTGCTGAGTAAGATGGGACACGCTATGAAAGAGCGAATCCTATCGGCGCCAGGTTCTCGCACTGCCGCGTGCTGCATGTCAGAGACCGCTATAAGGTGGCGCGTAAAGAATGCCTCACGTGTTATACTCTCCCCTTCCCGCAACGGGAGAGCTGCTATTGTCCCTATCACTTTGCCACACGTCGCCACGTGCTGCAGAGTCTTGAATTCGGGGTCGGCCAAAAAGACGTGGATTCCGAGAGACTTTTGGTCCGCGATCCGTCGGTCGCGAAAGACGAAATCGCCTACCAGCTTTGAAAGATCACCCGAACGGATCATTCCAACTTCTCCCATACACCCAGCTATTCTTACGCGGGTCGGTCCAAGGCTCGATATTAAAGGACGCGCGTCACCTGCCGCTCATCATTCATCACTCATCCTCCTACCCTCCGGCAAGCCCATGCCGCGAGAGCATCTTCTCGAATTGCGACCGGTTCATCCCGGCGCGGCGGGCAGCCTCGCCGGGGCGGTTGTCGCTTAGGGCGAGCGCCTGGAGCAGGAAGGCTCGCTCGAGCTCGGCGGCGGCCGCGCGCGAGGAGGCGCGTTTCGCCGCGAGCAACTGCGCGCCCGTGGCCGGCACTCGGACCGGCACGAGCAGCGTCTCGGCGCCGGCCTTCGTCAACGACGGCGGCAGCGCCTCGAGCCCGATCTTCCCCTGCCGGGCGAAGAGCACCGCCCGGCGGATGACCGTCTCGAGCTCGCGGACGTTGCCGGGATAATCGTAAGCCATCAGGCAGGCGCGCGCCTCGTCCGTCAGCGCCGGCTCCTCGCCGCTGACCTTGAACTTCTCCAGGAACCGCCCGATCAGCAGCGGGATGTCCTCGCGGCGCTCGCGCAGCGGCGGCACGCGGACGTGCACGCCGTTCAGCCGGAAGAAGAGGTCCTCGCGGAACCGTCCCGCCCGGACCTCCTCGGCGAGGCTGCGCCTGGTGGCGGCCACGACGCGCACGTCCGCATGGGCCGCCTCGTCGCTGCCGACCGGGCGATACTCGCCCGACTGGAGCACGCGCAGCAGCGCCCCTTGCAGCTCGGGCGCCATTTCGCCGATCTCGTCAAGGAAGATCGTGCCCTGGTCCGCCGCGCTGAACAGCCCGCGCCGGTCGCGCACCGCGCCGGTGAACGCGCCGCGCGTGTGGCCGAAGAGCTCGCTCTCGAGCAGCGCGTGCGGCAGCGCGGCGCAGTTGACGCTCACGAACGCGCGGTCGCGACGCGGCGAGCCGAGGTGAACCGCGCGCGCGATCAGCTCCTTGCCGGTGCCGCTCTCGCCCTCGATGAGGATCGGGATGTCGCCCTTTGCCGCCGTCGCCACGGTCTTGAGCAGTTCGCAGAACCTGCGCTCGCGGCCCTCGATGCCCTCGAAGCCGTGCTCGCGCGTCACCGCCGCCCGGAGCGCGTCGCGGCTGAGGCGCAGGTCCTCGAACGCCTCCGCGTTGCGCAGCGCGGCGCCGACGGTCTCGGCGAACTCCACGACCAGCCGCTCTGTCTCCTCGGTGAAAATGCCCGTGGCCTTGCGGTTCTCCAGATAGAGCGCGCCCGCGATGCGGCCCGTTCGGCCATGCCCTTCGACAGGCTCAGGGCCATGAGCAGCGTCGAATGGCTCAGGGCCGCCCTGAGAAACGTCGAAGGGGCGGCCGCCGGCGCGGATCGGCGCGCACAAGACCGAGAGCAGCTTGAGACGCGTGACGCTTTCCGCCAGCGAGAACGGCGCGGTGTGGAGCGCATCCTCCAACCGCACCGGCTTCCCGTCGGCCAGTACTGCGCCGACGACGCGCCGGCTGATCTCGGAGGCGGCGTCGGCGATTCCCCGGCGCTCCATGTTTCGCGCCGCGGCCACTTCCTGCGCGCCGTCGGCGTGCGAGAGCAGAATGAACCCGCGCTGCGCCCCGCTGAGCCGGATCATCGCGTCGAGCGCCAGCTCCAGCACCCGCGGCGCGCTGGTCGCCGAGAGCACCAGCGCCGCCTCGCGCAGCAACGCCGCGCCTTCCTCCTCGCGTCGCCGGCCCTCGCGGGTTAGCGCATCGAGCTGCCTCAGCAGTTCGCGCCGCCGCCCGCTCGGCGCGCCGCCGGCCGCCTCCAACTCGGCGCGGCAGTCCGCGAGACGCTTCCAGATGTCGGCCACGGGTTCCCTCCTTCCGTGCGGTCGTAATCGTAATCTTGCTCTTACTCGTAATCGCGATCATTCCGGCCGCATGAACGGCGATTACGAGTAAGATTACGATTAGGATTACGATGAGGGATGGTAACACGTCGTTTCCGTCTTGTCCATCGTTTGACCGGCCGGACGCGGCGCACCTATAATCCTGGACGGAACGGGGAGAAACCGGGCAATGGACAAGAGAGCGCGCAGGGATATCCTCGCCATCTTCAGGGCCGGGCTCGCGGCGGCCGACCCGGTCCAAGCGGTCCGCCGCCACGTGGTCCGGCGCGGCCGGAAGTTGCGGCTCGGCGATTATTCCTGCGACCTGAAGAAGGTGCGGAATATTTTCGTCGTCGGCGCAGGCAAGGCGTCGGCGCGGATGGCCGGCGCGTTGGAGGAAATCCTCGGCGACCGAATCGTCGGCGGCTGGATCAACATCAAGTCCCGCCACACGCATGGCGGGCAAGCCGGCGGCGACACCGCGCAGAAGCCGCTGCGGCGGATTCATATCCATGAGGCGGGGCATCCGGTCCCTGACGAAGCCGGTCTGCGCGGCGCGCGCGAGATCGTCCGGATCCTCAAATCAGCCGGCGAAGGCGACCTGGTGCTACTGTGCCTGAGCGGCGGCGGTTCGGCGCTGATGCCGCTGCCGGTCGAGGGCGTGTCGCTGGCGGACAAGCAGGCGGCCACGCAGGCGCTGCTGGCGTGCGGCGCGGACATCCGCGAAGTCAACGCCGTGCGCAAACACTTGTCGCAATTGAAGGGCGGGCAATTGGCGCGGGCGGCGCAGCCGGCGGAGGTCGTCGCGCTGATCCTCTCCGACGTAGTCGGCGACCCGCTCGACGCCATCGCGTCGGGGCCGTCGGCGCCGGACAGCACCACCTTCGGCGATGCGCTGGCCGTGCTGAGCAAGTACGGCATCGAGTCCCGCGCGCCGCGAAGCGTGCTGGAGCACCTGCGCGCAGGCGCGACCGGGGCGAAACCCGAGACGCCGAAGCCGGGAGATCCGGTCTTCGCGAAGGTCCGCAACCTGCTCATCGCGAACAATGCCGCCTCCATCGCCACGTGCGCCCGGAAGGCGCGCGCGCTCGGTTATCGCCCGCTGGTGCTCTCGTCCACGATCGAGGGCGAAGCTCGCGAAGTGGCGCGCGTGTGCGTGGCCGTCGCGCGCGAGTCGCTGGCGCGCGACCGGCCCATCGCGCCGCCGGCCTGCCTTATCAGCGGCGGTGAGACCACTGTCACGCTGCGCGGAGACGGACGCGGCGGCCGAAACCAGGAGTTCGCGCTCGCCGCCGCGCTTTCCGCGCGCGGGCTGGAAGAGGTCGCCATCCTCGCCGGCGGCACCGACGGGACCGACGGCCCGACCGACGCGGCCGGCGCCCTGGCCGACGGCGCGACATGCGACCGGGCTGCTCGACTCGGCCTCAGCGCGGCGGATTTCCTGGCCCGCAACGATTCCTATCATTTCTTTCAGCCGCTCGGCGACCTGCTCATGACCGGCCCGACCGGGACGAACGTCATGGACTTGTATCTGCTCCTCCTCGGCCGGCCGAAGCGGCGTCCGCGGTGAGATCGGTCAAGCTTGCGAAGCTTTGCAGCGCCCGGGGCCGAGGAACGTGGGAGATTGCGCGCCGTCCTGCATTGCGGAGGCGGCGGCGTTTTTGATAGGCTGTTCGCGGAGCGCTTCATCGCGCGCGTTCGGAGGGAACAGGATGATCCCATTCGCCGAATTTCAGAAGCTGGATCTTCGCGTCGCGAAGGTCCTTTCCGTCGAGAACCATCCGAACGCCGACAAGCTGTACGTGCTCAAAATTGATCTGGGAGGCACGGAGCGGCAGATCGTCGCCGGTCTGCGGGCGCATTACACGCCCGAGCAGCTCCTGGGATCGGCCATCGTGGTCGTGGCGAACCTCGAGACGGCCGTGCTGCGCGGAGTGGAGAGCCAGGGCATGCTGCTGGCGGCGCAGGACGGGCCGAAGGTGCTGGTGCTCCGGCCGGACGGCGAGGCGGCGCCCGGTTCTCGAGTCTCATAGCGCCGGATCGGCTTCGCCCGGCGTTTGGCGGAGATTCGGATTTGGTTGTGATGCAAGGCGGGTATTACGAAGTCGCCACCGGCACGCGCGCCGTGTATGTGCGCGTGCATGGACTCGCGACGATGAGCAACTGCCTGTGCCTGCGCACCTTCCTGGAAAGCCTGCTCGCCGAGGGGCGCAGTTTCATCGTCGTGGACCTGGCCGACTGCACGGGCATGGACAGCACGTTCATGGGCGTGCTCGCCGGCGCGGCCACCTACGAGCGGAACGACAAGATGCCCGGCGTCGCCGCCGTCAACGTCTCCGAGCCGCTGCTGCATCTGCTGAAAAATGTGGGGCTCACGGAGCTGATTTTCATCGAGCCGGAGCCGTTCGAGGCGCCCCCGCTGGAATTCGTCCGGCTCGAGGAACAGCGCGGCGAAAAGGAACTCCTGGCGTGCGTCCATACCGCGCACGAGCACCTGATGAAGATCAACGACCGCAACGAGGAGATCTTCCGCCCGTACGTCGCCGCGCTGGAGCTCGAGATGAAGCAGCGCGGGATGAAAGGGCCGGACTGACGAGAGGGGAGTTTAGAGTGCGGATTTGCGGATTGGACGGCGAGGGCGAAGTACTGCATTTCACAAGTCCGAGCGGACTTATGAAATGCAGTACTCCACAGGGGCTTCGCCCCTATGGCGCTCCAAGACGCTCCTATTCGTCGCGTCTTTACGCTGTGACCCCTTGGAGGGCCTTCCGCGGCCCTCCAAACCTCCCGC
>Ga0181536_10000819_pt1 | contig 37335 bp, 32 predicted proteins | sample PEATcosm2014_Bin_41_FD_121105 | JGI IMG/M metagenome (GOLD analysis project Ga0181536, IMG submission 121105) | Peatland microbial communities from MTU Mesocosm Facility, Houghton, MI, USA - PEATcosm2014_Bin17_60_metaG | ecosystem: Environmental > Terrestrial > Soil > Wetlands > Peat | place...
ACCAGGATCAACTTCCGCCTGGCCGAGCGCCTCAAGGGCCGGATCGAGGAGGCCGCCGACCGGGCCGGGCTCTCGGTCAACGGCTGGCTTGTCCGCGCCGCCACCGCCGCGCTGGAGCCCGGCGACCCCGGCCGCGGCGCACCCTCCGGACGGCGCGCCCCCTGGGGCAGCCAGCGCTACACCGGCTGGGTGCGGTAACGCTCCCGCGGCACGATCTCGCCGTGCCCGTCCACGGCCCCTGACCACCACCCAAGTCCCTTCCCCGGCCCGCCAGCGGAGCGCGGGCCGGCCAGCCATTCCGGAGGAATCACCATGCCTGCCTTCAGCACCCCCGAGCCGATCTCGGCCACGATTGACCTGGTCGCCGGCGACGTCCGCATCACCGCGAGCGAGCGGGACGACACGGTCGTGCAGATACGGCCCAGCGATCAGTCCAGCGACCAGGACGCGCGGGCCGCGGACCAGACCCGAGTCGAGTACGCGGCCGGGCAGTTGCTGGTCAGGGCACCGAAGCAGCACAGCCGCAGCCTGTTCGGCAAGCCAGGATCGATCGACGTGACCATCGAGCTGCCGGCCGGCTCGCAGCTGCAGGGCGATGCTTCGGTGGCCGCGTTCCGCTGCGCGGGCCCGCTCGGCGAGTGCCGGATCAAGACCGCGACTGGCGACATCGGGCTCGACACCACCGGCCCGGTCGACCTGCGGACCGGCGCGGGCGCCATCACCGTGGAGCGGGTGGCGGGCCACGCCGAGATCAGCACAGGATCCGGCCGCCTGCGCCTGGGCGAGATCGACGGCACTGCCGTGATCAAGAACTCCAACGGTGACAGCTGGCTCGGCGAGATCACCGGCGACCTGCGGGTGAACGCGGCCAATGGTGACCTCGCCATCGACCACGCGGGCGCGGGCGTGACCGCCAGGACCGCCAACGGCGCCGTCCGGATCGGCGAGATCATCCGCGGGGTCATCTCGCTCAAGACCGGCTTCGGCGAGATCGAGGTCGGCGTCCGGGCCGGCACGGCGGCCCGCCTGGACGTGTCGACGGGGTTCGGCCGGGTGCGCAACGACCTGGAGACCGCCGACAGCCCTGAGCCGTCCGACGAGACGGCCGAGGTGCAGGCCCGCACCAGCTACGGCGACATCGTGATCCGCCGTTCCTGAACCCACGGAACGGCCTCTTCGAAACCACGGAGCAGAGAAATGACAACCACCGCCCCAGCCCGGCTGGCGATCTCAGCCACCGGGCTGCGGAAGGCGTTCGGCGACAAGCTCGTGCTGGACGGCATCGACCTCACCGTCCCCGAAGGGACGATCTTCTCGCTGCTGGGCCCCAACGGGGCCGGCAAGACCACCACGGTGCAGATCCTGTCCACGCTGATCCCGGCGGACGGCGGCGAGATTCGCATCACCGGCCACGACCTGGCCGCAGAGCCCGACGCGGTCCGCGCCGAGATCGGCGTCACCGGCCAGTTCTCGGCCGTGGACAACCTCCTCACCGGCCAGGAGAACCTGCTGCTCATGGCCGACCTGCGGCACCTGGGCCGGGCCGAGGGGCGGCGCCGCGCCGCGGCACTGCTCGACCAGTTCGACCTGACCGACTCCGCGCGGAAGCCAGCGGCCACCTACTCGGGCGGGATGCGGCGGCGGCTCGACCTGGCCATGACCCTGGTCGGCAGGCCGCGGCTGATCTTCCTCGACGAGCCGACCGCCGGGCTGGACCCGCGCAGCCGCCGCGCTGTGTGGCAGATCATCCGCGACCTGGTCGCCACCGGGGTCACGATCTTCCTCACCACGCAGTACCTGGACGAGGCTGACCGGCTCGCCGACCGGATCGCGGTTCTCGACCACGGCCGGATCGTCGCCGAGGGCACCGCCGGGCAGCTCAAGCGCCAGATCCCCGGCGGGCACATCCGGCTGCAGTTCGCCGGCCTGCGCGAGATGGAGATGGCGGCCGCCATCGTCGGCGCGGTCGCCCGCGACGACGAGGCGCTCACTCTGCAGGTGCCCAGCGACGGCAGCGTTCCCGCGCTGCGCTCGCTGCTCGACCGGCTCGACGGCGCGTCCATCGAGGTCGAGGAACTGTCGCTGCACACCCCCGATCTCGACGACGTCTTCCTCACCCTCACCGGCCAGCCAGATCTCACCAGCCAGCCAGACGAAGCCCTGGAGGCCCGCCGATGACCACCCTGTCCTATGCCGCTGCCGATTCGGCGACCATGCTGCGCCGCAACCTGCGGCACATGCTGCGCTACCCGTCCATGACCCTGATGCTCGTCGGCCTGCCCGTCATCTTCCTGCTGCTGTTCGTCTACGTGTTCGGCGGCACGCTGGGCGCGGGGCTCGGCCACGTGCGGGGCGGGCGGGCCGGCTACGTCAACTACGTCGTGCCCGGCATCCTGCTGCTGACCGTGGCCACGGCGGCCCAGAGCACGGCGATCTCGGTCGCGACCGACATGACCGAGGGCATCATCGCCAGGTTCCGCACCATGGCCATCTCCCGCGCCTCGGTGCTCACCGGCCATGTTCTCGGCAGCATGATCCAGTCCATGCTCGGGGTGGCCGTCGTGGTCGGATTCGCGCTGCTGGCCGGGTTCCGGCCGACGGCGGGCCCGCTGGCCTGGATCGCGGCCGTCGGGGTGCTAGCGATGATCTCGTTCGCGCTCACCTGGCTGTCGGTCGCCCTCGGCCTGGTCAGCAAGAGCGTCGAGACGGCCAGCAACCTGCCCATGTTCCTGATCCTGCTGCCGTTCCTCGGCAGCGGCTTCGTCCCGACCCGCTCGATGCCGGCCGGGGTGCGCTGGTTCGCCGAGAACCAGCCGTTCACGCCGGTCATCGAGACGCTCCGGGGACTGCTGCTGGGAGGCCCGGTCGGCAGCAACGCGGTGATCGCCGCCGCCTGGTGCGCCGGCATCGCGCTGCTCGGCTACGCCTGGGCGAGGCGCCTGTACAGCCGCCGGGCCCTCCAGCCCAGGTGAGCCGTCCTTGAGCAACGTGGGAGCGTCATCACTGTCGTTGTATCCGCAGCGATCACGCTTCCACGTTGCTGGCTGCTGGCCCCGGCCTCGAGCGCCCGGCCGCTAGCCGTTCTTGCGCAGGAACTCGCGCAGCCGGGGCAGCGGCCAGGTGTTGATCACGTCGCCGGCGGTCAGCCAGCCGCGCTGCGCGGTGCCGACGCCGTAGCGCAGGTAGTCCAGGTCGCGCACGGAGTGCGCGTCGCTGTCGATGGCGAACCTCACCCCCGCGTCGAGCGCCGACCGGATGTGCGCCGACGGCAGGTCGAGCCGGGCCGGATGGGCGTTGATCTCCAGCGCCGTGCCGGTCCTGGCGCACGCCCGGAACACCTCCGCCAGGTCCACGTCGACCGGAGGCCGGCGTCCGATCTTCCTGGTCAGCGGATGGCCGATGATGTTGACCCGCGGGTTCTCGCAGGCGGCCAGGAACCGCCTGGTCATCTGGGCGCGCGGCTGGTCGAACAGCGAGTGCACGGACGCTACGCAGATGTCGAATCCGTCCAGGAACTCCTCCGGCCAGTCCACGCTGCCGTCGGCGGCGATGTTGAGCTCCGTGCCGTGCAACAGCACCATCGGCCCGCCGCCCGTTCCGCTGCCGCCCGTTCCGCTGCCGCCCGGGTCCCTGCCGCCCGTTCCGCTGCCGCCCGGGTCCCTGCCGCCCGTTCCGCCGCCGCTGGCCCCGCGGCCGGCACCGCCGGCGAGCCGGGCGCCGAGCCGCCGGACCTGCTCGCGCTGGGCCAGCATCTTCTCGTCGGTCATCCGCTGCATGAACAGGTTCGGCGCATGATCGGTGACGGCGTAGTACTCATAGCCCCGCGCCTGCGCCGCCGCGACCATCTGCTCCAGGGGGGCGACGCCGTCGGTCAGGTCGGTGTGCGTGTGCAGGTCGCCGCGGATATCGCGCTCGGTCACCACGGCCGGCAGCTCACCGCGCTGCGCCGCCGCGATCTCGCCGGTGTCCTCCCGCATGGTCGGCGGTATCCAGTCCATGCCCAGGCGGTGGTAGACCTCGTCCTCGGTCCTGGACACGATGAGCTCACCCGTCGCGGTATCGAACAGGCCGTACTCGGAGAGCTTCAGTTTCGAGCGCACGGCGATCTCGCGAATCCGCACATTGTGCGCCTGCGAGCCGGTGAAATACTGCAGCGCGGCGCCCCACGACTCCTCCGGCACCACCCGCAGGTCGACCTGCAGGCCGGCCGCCGTCCGGATGGATGTCTTGGCAGGCCCCGAAACGATGACCTCGCCCAGCTCGGGCACGCCGGCCAGCGCCGCCATCAGCGGGGCGGAGTCCGCGGCGGTGGCCAGCACGTCCACGTCGCCCACGGTCTCGGCGCAGCGGCGCAGCGAGCCGGCCGGCGCGCAGCGCAGGCAGCCGGGAGCCGCGCTGACCGCCTCGATCACCATCGCGGCCGTCTCGGCGGCCACGTTCAGCAGCACCCGCTGGCCGGTGCTCTCCAGCAGCTCGATGCCCCGGAGCAGCTTCTCCGTGCTCTTGCTGCCGAAGCCCTTCAGTCCGTCCAGCTGGCCGGCCGTGATCGCGTCCCGGAGCTCCTCTGGCGAGCTGACGTGCAGCTCCCGGTAAAGCAGGAGAGCGCGCTTGGGACCGAGGGCCGGTACCCGGGTGAGCTGGATGACGCCGTCCGGTATCTGCGCCCGCATCCGCTCCAGCGCCGGGAACGTCCCGGTCGCGGTGATCTCGCTGACCTTCTCGGCGGTGGACTTGCCCACGCCGGGAATGCGCTGCAGGTCCAGCGGGCTGAGCCCGGACACGTCCTGCGGGTGGCCGGCGATGGCGCGGGCGGCCTTCTGGAACACCCGGGCCCGGAACGGGTCCCCGCCCGTCATCTGCAGCAGCTCAGCGTACTCGGTCAGCAGCTCAGCCACCGCGTCATTGGCCTGGGGCATGGTCCCATTCTGCCCGCGCCCCGGCCCGGCCGAATCGCCCGCGCCCCGGCCCGGCCGGACGGCCCGCGCCCTGGCCCGGTCGGATGGCCCGCGCCCCGGCCCGGCCGGACGGCCGGAGAGTCCGGCCGCGAGGGAGGGCCCGGTCACGCCGTCAGCCGCATCCCGCACACTTATCTGATGACTGACCCCGCCCGGCTCGACCCGCTCGCGGCTCCCGGCCCCGCCAGTCCGGACCCGGCCAGTCCCGGCCCCGCCAGTCTTGGCCCGGCCAGTCCCGGCCCGGCCAGTCCCGGCCCGAGCCCCGGCCCGGCCGGGCCGCCAGTTACGGGCGCGCCACTGTCACCGGTGTGGTCGGTCCCGGCGGCGGCGGATCCGCGTGACCCGCTCGGCCTGCGGGCCGACGCCCCGCTGCTGGCCGGCTGGCTGGACTTCTGTGACCGGGCGGAGCGCGGCCAGCTGCTGCCGATGTCGGTGCCCGGCCACAAGCAGCGCCGCGACCTGGTCGGCGACGTGATCGCCGGGGACGCGCCGCTGTATGGCGGGCTCGACTCCATCAAGCACGCCGATACGCTGCGGATCGACGCGGAGGGCCGGGCCGCGGCGCTGTGGGGCGCGGACTGGTGCCGGTTCTCCGTGGCCGGCTCGACGCACGGCAACCAGGCCCTCGCGCTGGCGATCGGCAGGCCCGGCCGCGAGGTGGTCATCACCCGGACCCTGCACCGGTCGCTGCTGCTCGGCCTGGTGCTGGCCGGGCTCCGCCCGGTCTGGGTGCGGCCGGAGATCGATCCGGCTTCCGGCCTCCCGGCCGCGGTCGCCGTGGACACCGTCGCGGCCGCGCTGGCCGCGCACCCGGACGCCTGCGGCGTGTTCCTCGGCGATCCCTCCTATGTCGGCACGATCGGCGACCTGGCCGGGCACGCCGATGCCGCGCACGCGGCCGGGGTGCCGCTCGTGGTGGACGCGGCCTGGGCCGCCCATCTCGGCTTTCACCCCGACCTGCCGCCGCACGCGATCGCGGCCGGCGCCGACGCGATGGTGACCAGCGCGCACAAGGCGCTGCCTGCCTACAGCCAGGGTGCTCTCGTGCTGGCCAGGACTGGCCGGCTGGATGCGGCCCGGCTGAACCGCGCGTTCGAGGCCACGCACACCACCAGCCCGACCGGCTCGATCATGGCCAGCATCGACGCGGCCAGGGCGCTGCTGGCCAGAGACGGCGCGCGGCTGTGCGCCCGGCTGCTCCGCGGCGTCGCGGCGGCGCGGCACCGGCTCCGGCAGGTACCCGGCCTCGGCGTGCTCGACGGTCCCGGCGTGGAGCCGACGAAGCTGGTCGTGCTGCTGGCCGGCACCGGCGCGAACGGGTACGCGGTCGAGGCCGACCTGGTGGCGGCGGGCATGCCGATGGAGATGGCTGACCGGGACACGCTCGGGCCCATCCCCACGATGGCCGACAGCGAGGAGCAGGTCGCGGCCTTCACCGAGGCGCTGATCGCGACCATCGAGCGGCATCGCGCCGCGCCCCGCCGCCCGGTCCCGGCCGCGGCGTGGACGGTCGAGCCGGAAACCGTGCTCGCGCCCAGGGAAGCCTTCTTCGCCCAGAACGAGACCGTGCCCGCCGATCGCGCCATCGGCCGGGTCAGCGCCGAGCTGATCGCCCCCTACCCGCCGGGCGTGCCGGTGCTGGCCCCCGGCGAGCTGGTCACAAGGGCAGCGCTGGCGGCGCTGCGCGAGGTGGCCGCCGACGGCGGCCGCATCGCCTACGCGGCCGATCCGTCCCTCGGCACGCTGCAGGTCGTCTGCCGGTAAGCCCGCCCGGCCACGGCGGGCCGCTGCCGCCAGAGGCGCCCGGCCAGCCCGTGCAGGACCAGGCCGCGGCGCCCGTCATAGGATGACCGGGAACTCCATGATCATGAAGCCGGGCAGGCCGCGCCCGGCCAGCGACAGGGGGCCCTGGATGACGTTCGCGATGAGCCGGGCCGAGCGGGAGCAGTTCCTGGCCGGGGTGCACGTCGGCGTGATGAGCGTGACCGAGCCGGATGGCCGGGGGCCGCTCACCATCCCGGTCTGGTACAGCTACCAGCCCGGCGGGATGGTCAGCGTGATCACCGAGCGGAGCTCACGGAAGGCCCGCGCGGTCAGTGCGGCAGGCCGGTTCAGCCTCTGCGCCCAGGACGAGGCGCCGCCCTTCCGCTACGTCACCGTGGAGGGCCCCGCGGTCATCGAGGACGTCGATCTGGACGAGCGGCTGGCGATGGCCCGCCGCTACCTCGGCATCGAGGGCGCTGACCAGTTCGTGGCGGCCAATCCCGACCCCGAGGGCGAGAGCATCGCGATCCGGCTGACCCCCGAGCACTGGCTGAGCGCGGACTTCGGCAAGTCCGGCTGACCGGGACCGGGACCGGCTGACCGGACCGGGACCGGGACCGGGAGCGCCTGGCCGCGCTGGCGCTAGCGCGGCGGGTCGGCGGCCCGGACTGTCCCGGCGATCCACTCGAGGAACTCGGCGGCCAGCGCGGGCCGGTCGTCGGGCAGGCCGGCCAGGTTGATCCGGAGCAGGGCCGCCGCCGAGGCCGCACCGGCCTGCGCGAGGAACCCGGCCGTGGCCGCGTCGCCGCGCAGGTTCGGGTTGCCGTGCGCGGCCAGCTCGGCCGCCAGTCCCGCGACCTCGGCGGCCAGGGTCACGATCGCCATCGGCACGTCGCTGGCCTCCGACAGGGCAGCAGAAATGGCCTGGCGCCGGAGCGTTTCCGCCCCGGCTTCGTCAGCGGGCTGCCGCCAGGCGGCGAGCACCTGCTCAAAGGAATCCGCGTCCGCCTCGGCCAGCGCGGCAGCCTGGCGGGCGAATTCGTCGGCGGTATCGGCGCAGGCGGCTGCCCTGGGCTCGGTGAGCTGCCGGCCGGAGTAGCGGGCGGTCATCGCGCACAGGCTGGCGGCGAGCGCGACGCAGGTGGCGGCCGCGGCGCCGCCGCCCGGTGCGGCGCGCCTGGCCGCCATCTCGCCGAGAAACTGGCCGAGCGGCATCTGCAGGTAGCGGGGCTGAGCGGCGGCCGGGCTGGCGAGGTCATGGTCAGTTGCGCGAGCGCCGGCCGGGCTGGCCCCGGCAGCACCGGGGCCAGCCGGGGCCGCGTCCGCGACGCCGGTGTCAGCCGGGCCAGGGCCGACGGGGCCGGGTTCGGCTAGGCCGGGATCGGCCGGAACCGGAATGCGGTCATCGTGGTTCATGGCTGCCGGCTCAGCGGCGGAGGCGCGGGATCATGGCGCTGGGCACGGCGCCCGGCCCGGTCACGACAGACCCACGACGTTGCCGTCCGCGTCGATGTCGATCCGCTCAGCCGCCGAGTTCGAGGCCAGGCCCGGCATGGTCCGCATGTCCCCGCAGATCGGGTAGATGAAGCCGGCGCCGACCGACGCGCGCACTTCCCGGACGGGCAGCCGCCAGCCAGACGGCGCTCCCTTGAGCGCCGGGTCGGAGGACAGCGACAGCTGGGTCTTCGCGATGCAGACCGGCAGGCCGCCGAATCCGTTCCGCTCGAAGCTGTCCAGCTGGCGCCCGGCGAGCGGGGAGTAGTCCACGCCGTCAGCGCCGTAGACACGGCCCGCGATCGTCTCGATCTTCGTCCGCAGGGACGCGTCGCCGGGGTAGAGGAAGCTGAACTGGCTCGGCTCCGCCGCGGCCTCTGCCACCGCCTCGGCCAGCGCTGTCGCGCCGCGGCCGCCGTCAGCGAAGTGCGTGCAGACAGCGGACCGGACCCCCATCGACGCCGCGATCTCGGCAATGGCCGCATGCTCGGAGGCGAAATCCCCTGGCATGGCGTTGATGGCGACGACCGGCGTGACGCCATGCACCCGCACATTCTCGATCTGCTTGCGCAGGTTCGCGCCGCCGATGTGCACCTCATCGGGGTTCTCCGCGAGCATGGCCGGGGGCAGCGGCTTCCCGGCCACGATGCGGTGGCCGCCGGAATGTGCCTTCAGGGCGCGCACGGTCGTCACGACGACCGCGGCATCCGGCCGCAGGCCGGAGACCCGGCACTTGATGTTGAAGAACCGCTCGGCGCCCATGTCGGCGCCGAATCCGGCCTCGGTGATCAGGAAGTCACCGGCCCGGATCCCGATGAGATCGGCCACGACCGAGGAGTTGCCGTGCGCGATGTTGCCGAACGGGCCGGCGTGCACCAGGACCGGCGTGTTCTCCAGCGTCTGCAGCAGGTTAGGGTTGACCGCGTCCCGCATGATGACGGTCATCGCGCCGGCCGCCTTCAGCTGCTCGGCGGTCACCGGATCCCCGCTCCGGGTATAGCCGACGACGATTCGGCCCAGCCGGGCCCGCATGTCCTGCAGCGACGTGCACAGGGCCAGGACGGCCATCACCTCGGATGCGGCCGTGATGTCGAAGCCAGTCTGCCGGGGCACCCCGTCGGCGGCCGAGCCGAGCCCGGCCACGATGTTGCGCAGGGCCCGGTCGTTGAGGTCGATCACCCGGCGCCAGGTGATGTTGTGCGGGTCCAGGCCGAGCGCGTTGCCCCGGAACAGATGGTTGTCGACCATCGCCGCGAGCTGGTTGTGCGCGGCGGTGACGGCATGCATGTCGCCGGTGAGGTGCAGGTTCAGCGTCTCGAACGGCACTGCCTGGCTGTACCCGCCGCCGGCCGCGCCGCCCTTGATGCCGAACGTCGGCCCCATCGACGCCTGCCGGATTGCGATCGTGGCTCGCCGGCCGATATGGCTCATGGCCTGGCCGAGGCCGATCGTCGTCGTCGTCTTCCCCTCGCCCAGCGGCGTGGGCGTGACCGCGGTGACGACCACGTACCTGGCCCGCGGGCGGTCAGCTAGCTCCGCGATCGCGGCGAGATCGATCTTCGCGACGTGCTCGCCGTACGGCTGGACCAGCCAGGGCGGGATTCCGATCTCGTCGGCGATGCCGGCGATCGGCTTCAGCGCGGCTCGCCTGGCGATCTCCAGCGCGCTGGGCATGGCCATCTGGCTGTCGCCACCTTTCGTTCGGACGGGCGGGTCAAAGGAGCAGGGAGCGGGCTGGGCGATCAGGGGGCAAGGGGGTGATGCCGGAGGGCGGTGCGGCGGCCGCCTCACCGGTACCGGGGGGCGGGGTACACGATGGTCCTGGGCTCGGTGAATGCCTCCATCGGGTAGCGCCCACCGACCCGGCCCCGGCCGCTGACGCTGCCCGCCCGGCCGCCGAACGGCAGGTGGGACTCCCACAGGTTGGTAGACGCGTTGACATTCACCCAGCCGGCCCTGGCCTGCTCGGCGAACGCGAGACCGCGCTCCAGGTCCGCGGTGAAGACGGCGGCGGTCAGCCCGAACGGCGAGGCGTTCGTCAGGTCCAGCGCCTCGCGGGCCGAGCGGACCTCGACCACCGGGACGACGGGTCCGAACGTCTCTTCCCGCTCGATCGCCATCCCCGGCGTGACGCCGTCCAGCACGGTGGGTTCGGCGAACAGCCGGGTCGGGAAGCCGGCCGCGCGGCCGCCGCCGCAGCAGACCCGGGCGCCGCGGCTGACGGCATCGGCGATGTGCCGGTCGAACTTAGCGGCAGTGGGCTCGTTGTTCAGCGGGCCCATCGTGGTACCGGCCGCGAACGGGTCGCCGAGCCGGATGGCGTCCTTGGTGGCAGCTACGACCCGGTCGGTGAACTCGGCGCGCACGCTGGCGTGCACCAGGAATCGCTCGCCGGCCGTGCAGCTCTGGCCCGCGCACAGGTAGGCCGCCTCCAGCGCGGCGGTCGTGGCCAGCTCAAGATCGGCATCCTCGAGCACGACCATCGGCCCGTTCCCGCCCAGCTCCAGGACCTGCGCCTTGCCCGCCGCCCGCGCGGCGACGCTGGCCCCGGTTGCCACCGAGCCGACGAATCCGACGCCGGCGACACCGGGATGAGCGACCAGGGCGTCCCCGACGACCGGGCCGGGACCGGGCAGGAAGCTGAAGACGCCGGCCGGCAGGCCGGTGCCGGAGATCACCTCGGCCAGCACCGCGCAGCACGCGGTCGTGGTCGGAGCCGGCACCCAGATGACGACGTTGCCCGACGCCATGGCCGGGGCGATCAGCTCGGCGCCCATCGTGTAGGGCCAGTTCCACGGGCTGACGACGGCGATGACGCCCAGCGGCAGGCGGGCTGTCAGCACCCGGCGCCCGGCCGAGGTCGAGGGTGGCAGCGATCCCTCGAGGCGCTTGGCGTCCTCGCCGGCCATCCGGAAGTACACGCGGAGCTCGTCGACCTCGTCCATGGCCTCGGCTAGCGGCTTGCCCTGATCGCGCGTCAGTATCTCGGCCAGCCTGTCCCGCCCGGCCGCGACGGCCGTGGCAATCCGCTCGCACCAGTCCGCCCGCTCGAACGCGGAGGCCGCGGCCCAGGCTGGCCACGCGGCCGCGGCCGCGGCGACAGCGTCGTCGACGTCATCAGGGCCTGCCACGGCGGTGGTCGCGAATACCTCGCCGGTAGACGGGCTGATTGCCTCGGCGACCCCGGCCTCGCCTGGCAGCCACCGGCCGCCGATATGCAGCTGGTGCTCCGGCACGTTACTCATCTCCGCCCTGCCCTCCCCGGCTGCGGCGAGCGCAGCCGCGGCTCCGCCCGGCCGTGCAGCCTCACGAGGCCGCGCAGATTCTGCCGAGCTCGGCCAGGTTCTCCGGCCGCATCCGGTAGGCCGGCCCCGACACCGACAGCGCGGCCACGCAGGCCCCGGCGGCATCGAAGACCGGGGAGGCCACGGCGACCAGGCCGTCCTCCAGCTCGGCGACCGCGGTCGCGTAGCCAGCCCGGCGAACTCGCGCCAGCTCGCGTTCCAGCGCGGCACGGGTGGTGATGGTGTGCTCGGTATAGCGGTCGAGCTGGTCGGGAACCGGGATGGCGCCGTAGGCGAGCAGTACCTTGCCGTTGGCCACGGCGTGCGGCTGGGTCCGGCGGCCGATCCAGCCGCCCGAGCAGCTGAGGATGTAGGTGCTGGGTATCTCGGCCACGTTCAGGATCCCGCCGCCATCGGGCACGGCGAGGTTGATGGTCTCGCCGGTTCGCCGGGATAGCTTGTCCATCGCCGGCTGCATGGAGGCGACGAAATCGAAGCTGCGCAGCGCCAGCGTGCCGAGCCGGATCACCTCAAGCCCGAGCCGGTAACGGCGCCCGCTGCGGGCCAGCAGCCCGGACCGCTCCAGCACGGCGGCCAGCCGCGACGCCGTCGACTTGTGCACGCCCAGCGACCTGGCCATCTCGGTCACGCCGAGTTCCGAACGGGTGTCATCGAAGCTCGTCAGGATGGCCAGAGCTCGTTCCGCCGACTGGTAAGTTGCGCCGGCGGCAACTCCATTCTCGGACACGCAACCAGAATGGCCGCGCATCGTAGCGGAAGTCAACTGCCGGATCGCGTGCGTGTCCAGGCTGAGCTGTATTGTGCCGTTGACGCCGGACGCCGCACCGGGCATCCCCGGAAAAAGGCGGGTGGCGGCCAATGGCGGGGCGGCATGGCGGGAGGGCGGGGGCGGGAATAACAGGGCGGCGGGTGCGTAGGGGCGTAAGGGCGGGGGCGGGGGGCGGGCAGGAGAAAGGGAGCAGGGATGACCAGTCAGCAGCCGGCCGCGCCCGTTGACGATCCGCTGCCTGAGGCAATGACCCTGGCCGGGGCCGCCGCCGAGGCGGGCCTCGGCCTGAAGCTGCTCGGCGGGCTGGCCGTGCGCGTCATCTGCCCTGACTTCCCGCCGCGGCTGCGCCGTGATCAGGATATTGACTTCGCGTGCCTGTCCAGGGGGCGCAAGGACGTCGCGGCATTCCTGGAGCGCAGCGGCTGCCAGCCGGACCGCCGGTTCAACAACCTGAACGGCGACCGGCAGATGTACTTCGTCGCGCCGTCCGGGCGGCCCATCGACGTGATGGTCGACCGGCTGTCCATGTGCCACGTGCTGGACTTCCGCGGCACCTTCGGCGTTCGGCCGCTCACCCTGGATGCCATGGACGTCCTGCTCTCGAAACTGCAGATCGTCGAGCTGAACGAGAAGGACGCCAGGGACATCCTCCAGCTGCTCGGCGCGCTGCCGCTCGGCCAGGCCGGCGGCGGGCGCGAGCGCGGCCGTCACGCGGCGGCTGGCGCCGGGGCGGGCGGCGAGCCCGGCGGGCCGCGAGAAGGATCATCCGGGCCGGCCCCGCAGCTGGACACCGACCGCTTCAGCAAGCTGCTCGCCGCTGACTGGGGCTGGTGGCGCACGGTCACCGGCAGCCTGGCCAAGCTGCCCGGGCTCGCGGCCGAGCATCCGGAGCTGCTGCCGCCGCAGCCGCCATTCGACCCGCTCGCTCAGTCGCGGCAATTGCTGGAGATCGCCAATTCGGCGCCCAAGGGTGTTAAGTGGAAGCTGCGGGCGAATGTCGGCGACCGGGTTCGCTGGTACGAGCTGCCGGAGGAAGTAGGTCACTGAGCCTGGCGTCGCCTTTTGGCCGTTACGGCGCTTGACGCCCGGTTGCGCCGGGTGCTACACCGTTGCACGGGAAGCAGCTGCAAAGGCCGGTAGCCTATGAAGATTTTCTTCGCCACTGATATCCACGGTTCCGAGGTCTGCTGGCGGAAGTTCCTCAACGCCGCGGCGTTCTATAAGGCTGACCTGGTCGTGCTCGGGGGCGATGTCACCGGCAAGGCAATGGTGCCGATCATCGACCATGGCGGCCGCTGGCAGGTCACGCTGCGCGGCGAGACCTTCCAGCTGGAGACCAGGGAAGAACTCGAGGCCATCCAGACCCGGATCAGGAACAGCGGCTTCTACCCGGCGATCGTCAGCCCGGATGAGCTGACCCACCTCAGCAAGGAGGAGGGCGCGGTCGACGCCAGGTTCACCACCGAGATGCTCAGCTCGCTCGACCGCTGGCTGGACATGGCCGACGGCAAGCTGCGCGGCGGCCAGATCCCGTGCATCCTCAACGGCGGCAACGACGACATCTTCGAGATCGACGACGTCCTGGAGCAGTCGCCCTGCGTCAGCTTCGCCGAGAGCAAGATGCTGGACCTGGACGGCTTCCAGCTGGTCTCGATGGGCTGGACCAACCCGACTCCCTGGGACACCTACCGGGAGGCGCCCGAGCCCGAGATTGCCGCCAAGATCGAGGCAGTGGCGAACCTCGTGCCGGACATGGAGCGGACCATCTTCAACTTCCACGCCCCGCCCTATGGCAGCGGGCTGGACGAGGCGCCGGCGCTCGATGCGAACCTGCGCCCCACGCACGGCGGCGCGGTGATGAAGCCGGTGGGCTCCATCGCGGTCCGTGACGCCATCCTCAAGCACCAGCCGCTGCTATCGGTGCACGGGCACATTCATGAGAGCCGCGGCGTGAAGCGGATGGGCCGGACGCTGGCCATCAATCCGGGCAGTGTCTACGGCGATGGCGTGCTGCAGGGCGCCGTCATAGAACTGAACCCGAAAAAGGCAAAAGTCGCCCGGTATCTGCTTGTCAACGGCTAGAACTAGGTTCCGGTACATGGGAGCATGACGGGCATGTCCGGATCCCGCATGCGCGACCCCATAACTGAGAGGCGGAAATGGCCACTGAATCCATCGGCGAGACGCCCACACTTTTCCTGAGGAAGGCAACAGGCCTCGTCCGCGGCTGGTCGGTCCGCGACTCGATGATCTACGCCTGCCTGGCCACGAACTTCGTCACGCTGGGAATCTACGAGTTCACCTTCGCCGGCCCCGCCTTCCCCAAGGGCCAGCTGATCACGGCGATCCTGATCTCGGCCGTCCTGGTGTCGTTCCTGGTAGTCGCGTATACGGGCCTGATCGTGACGATCCCGCGCGCCGGCGGTGACTATGTCTGGCAGACCCGGATCCTCGGCAGCGGCATCGGCTTCGTGATGGCCGCCACCGGCTGGTGGTTCATCCTCTGGCTGTGGGCGCCCATCTACGGCAACATCCTGTCGGTGCAGCTGTTCCAGCCCTTGTGGGCCACGCTGGGCGACCCTGGCGGTGCTGCCTGGTTCGCGTCCAAGAACGGGATCTTCGTCGTCTGCCTGATCACGATCGCGGTGGCCGGCATCTTCGTCTCTCTCGGCATGGGCGGTTATGCCAGGATCCAGAAATGGTGCTTTGCCGGCGGCCTGATCGCGTTCGCCGTCGTTGTGGTCCTGCTGCTGGTCAACTCGCACGCGAGCTTCATCAGCTCGTTCAACTATGAGGCGCAGAAGATATTCGGTATCAAGAACGCGTACGCCGCCACGAACCACGCGGCGGCGAAGGCCGGCTACACCACCACGAATCTGGGCTTCGGGCCGATCGGCCCGACGATGCTGCTGGTCCCCGCGATGATGTTCTTCATCCTGTGGCCGAACTGGGGCTCGACCCTGTACGGCGAGATCCGCGGGGCCAGCGACTTCAAGCGCGTCTTCACCGGCATGTTCTCCGGCCTGTGGATCACCGTCATCCTCACCCTGGTCTTCCTGCTGCTGGTGGACAAGACCATCGGCTGGGCCTTCTATCAGAACCTCAACTCGCTCGACTACAACCTCACGCCGCAGTTCGGCATCTGGCCGTACCCGTTCATGTTCGCCGGCTGGCTGGTGCACAACACCGCGTTCCAGGTCATCCTGATCCTGGCGCTCAGCCTGTGGTTCTTCGGCTGGGTGGGCACCCTTTTCCTGTCCTCGACCCGGGTCATCTTCGCCGCCGCCTTCGACCGGGTGCTCCCCGACCGGGCGGCCGAGGTATCCGAGAAGCGCAAGGTGCCGTTCTACTCGCTCATCCTGATGCTGCTCCCGGCCGTCGGGCTGAGCGCGGTCTACGCGTACTGGCTGACCTTCCGGAACTACACGCTGGACGCCACCCTCGTCATCGCGGTGACCTACCTGTTCAGCGCGATCGCCGTGGTGATCCTGCCGTGGCGCAAGCCGGACCTGTGGGCGGCATCCCCGGCCAGCCGGTTCAAGCTCCTGGGCGTGCCGATCGTCCCGCTGGCCGGCTGGGTCACCATCGCGCTGCTGGTCTTCAACCTGTACGAGTGGTTCTCCAACAGCCTCTACTTCGTGAACAACAAGTCCTCGCTGATCTTCATGGCCGCGATGTACGTGCTGGCCGTCATCGTGTACGTGGTGGCACGGGTGGTGCGCAAGCGGCAGGGCATCGACCTAGGCATGATCAACAAGGAGATCCCGGTCGAGTAAGCAGCTCCCGCGTCGCGGGTGTCTCTGGCATCGGCCCCGCTGTTCCGCCGCTGGCGGCCAGCGGGGCTGGTGCGCCCGGACTGACAGGCCCGGGCGGGCAACCGCGCGGACTTCGAGCCGACTGGCAGCAACGGACGGACAGGAACCAATCTCATGACTGACATCCCCGGCCGGGCGAGCGCCGTCATCATCGGCGCGGGCATCGTGGGCAACAGCCTGGCCTACCACCTGGCCCGGCTCGGGTGGACCGACCTTGTCCTGGTGGATAAGGGGCCCATGCCGAATCCCGGCGGCTCAACCGGGCATGCCTCCAACTTCATCTTCCCGATCGAGTACTCGAAGATGATGATGGAGCTGACCAGGGACAGCACCGAGCAGTACCAGGAACTCGGCGTCTTCACCGAGAGCGGCGGCATCGAGGTCGCCAGGACCCGCGCCCGGATGCAGGAGCTGCGCAGGCGATGCTCGGCCGCCAGGGCCTGGGGCATCCCCGCCCAGCTGCTCACGCCGCCCGAGGTGCGCGAGCTCGTCCCTTACCTGGACGAGTCGGTGATACTCGGCGGAGCCCACTTCCCGACCGTCGGCGTGGTCGACTCGCTGCGGGCCGGCACCCTGATGCGGGAGCAGGCGCAGCAGCTGGACGCCCTGCACGTGCTGGCCGGAGCCGAGGTACTCGGCATCGACAAGAGCGCTGACGGCCGGGTCAGCGCCGTCCGCACGACCAGGGGCGATATCGAGACCGGCGTGTGCGCGATCTGCTGCGGCGTCTGGAGCCCGCGGATCGCGCGAATGGCCGGGGCCAGGATCCCGCTGACTCCGATCGTGCACCAGATGATCAGCGTCGGGCCGATCCCGCTGTTCGACGGCACCGTCGGCGAGATCGCCTACCCGATCGTGCGGGATGTCGACACCAACATGTACGAGCGCCAGCATGGCGGCGACATGGAGGTCGGCTCCTACGCGCACCGCCCCATCATCGTGCCGCCCGACAGCATCCCGTCGATCGAGGAGGCCGTGCTCTCGCCGACGGAGATGCCGTTCACCCAGGATGATTTCGATCCGCAGCTGGCCCAGGCCCTGGAGCTGATGCCGGAGCTGCTGGGAGATGAGCGGGCAGGCATTCGTTATGCCATCAACGGACTGATCTCCATGACGCCAGACGGGCATCCGGCCCTGGGGGAGACGCCGGAGGTTCCCGGCCTGTGGTCGGTCGCCGCCAGCTGGATCAAGGAGGGACCCGGCATCGGCCGGGCCGTCGCCGAGTGGATGAGCGGCGTGACGCCCGGCATCGACATTCACGAGGCGGACATCTCCCGTTTCTACGACCACCAGCGCACCACCGCGCACGTCACCGGCCGGGCCCGCGAGGGCTTCAACAAGATGTACGGGATCGTGCATCCGGCCGAGCAGTGGGAGTCCGGGCGGCCGCTCCGGCTCAGCCCCTTCTACTACCGTGAGCGCGAGCTCGGCGCGATCTTCATCGAGACCGCCGGCTGGGAGCGGCCGAACTGGTACGCCTCCAACGCGGGGCTGCTGGAGCGGTACGCGGGCCAGCTGATGGACCGTGACGCTGAGTGGGAGTCGCGCTGGTGGTCGCCCATCATCAACGCCGAGCACCTGGCCATGCGGGAATCAGCGGGCCTGATCGACCTGTCCGCCTTCGCTGTCCTGGACATCACCGGGCCCGGCGCGCTGGACGCCCTCCAGTCGCTCGCGGTGGCGCAGATGGACGTCCCGGTGGGTCGCGTCGTCTACACCTCCTTCCTGGACGACGCCGGCGGATTCCGGGCCGACCTGACGATCATGCGGCTCGGCCCGCACCGGTTCCGGGTCGTGACCGGCGGCGCCACCGGGATGATGGACGCCAAGTGGATCAGGGACCACTTGCCGGCCGACGGCACCGCGGCGCTGTCGGACCAGACGTCCGCGTGGGCGACCGTGGGGCTGTGGGGCCCGCGGGCCAGGGACATCCTGGAGCAGGTCACTCCCGGTGACGTGTCCGCCGAGGGGTTCCGGTTCGGCACCTGCCGCCCGATAGAGCTGGGCGGCGCCACCGTGCTGGCGTCGCGCATCTCCTACGTCGGCGAGCTCGGCTGGGAGCTGTACGTGCCGATGGAGCAGGGCGCGCGGGTGTGGGACACGCTCTGGGAGGCTGGCCGGCCTAGCGGCCTGGTGCCGGTGGGCATCGGCGTGTACGGCACCACCGGCCGGCTGGAGAAGGGCTACCGCGCGTACGGCGCCGAGCTGGACGCCGGTTACAACCTGGTCGAGGCCGGGATGACCCGGCCGTCGGTGAAGCGGCAGGATTTCGTCGGCAAGGCCGCGTACCTGGAGCAGCGCGCGGCGCCCCCGGCGGCCGTGCTCTGCACGCTGACCGTGGACGACCATGTGTCGGCGTCCGGCGAGCTGCGCTACATGCTCGGCGGCGAGCCGGTCCTGACCCCGGACGGCAAGCCGCTGGCGGACGCGAGGGGGCGGCGCTCCTACGTGACCAGCGCCGGATCCGGCCCCTCGCTCGGGCAGCACCTGCTGATGGCCTACCTGCCGCCCGATCAGGCGGTCGAGGGCACGTCCCTGGCGGTGGAGTACCTGGGCGAGCAGTATCCGGTGACGGTCGCGGTGGCCGGCTCGACGCCGCTGTTCGACCCGGCCAACGAGCGGGTCAGGAGCTGACGCCGGTGCCGGAGCAGCTGCAGGTTCTCGCTTGCGTCAAGCGCGTGCCGATGGTCGGCGGCCGGGTGGTGCTGACGTCGGACGGCCAGGACGTGGACACCCGCATGTCCGGGTTCACCGTCAGCCCGCACGAGGAATGCGCGGTCGAGGAGGCCGTGCAGATCGCCGAGCGGACCGGCGGCACCGCGACGGTGCTCACGCTGGGACCGGCGGAGGCGGCCGAGCAGCTCCGGGACATGCTCGCGCTGGGGGCGTCCCGTGCGGTGCTGCTGGAGACCGACGGCCGGGAGTGGGGGGCGATCGCGACCGCGGCGGCGATCGCCGACACGGTCCGCCGCCGGGCCGCCAGCGACGAGCCCCCGTGGGACTTGCTGCTGTTCGGCAACGAGGCAGCCGATACCGGCGGCTACCAGGTGGCGGTGCGGGTAGCGCACGCGCTCGGCCTGCCGTGCGTGACCGGCATCAAGAACCTGGAGCTGGCTGACGGCGGGCCAGGTGCCGGCCGGCTGCGGGCCAGGCGCGAGTACCGGGGCGTCGAGGAAGCCTACGACCTCGCGCTGCCGGCCGTGGTCAGCGTCAAGGAGGGCATCAACCTGCCCCGGTATCCCTCGCTGCCGGGGCGGCTGCGGGCCAGGCGGGCGGAGATCCAGCGGTTCCAGCCCGAGTTCCGCGCTGAGGGACTGCGGAAGCTGGGGCTGCGCGTGCCGGAGGGCGAGCGGAAGCAGGCCGAGGTGCTGGGCACCGGGGTAGACGCCGTCCCGGCCCTGGTGGCGCTCCTGGACGAGCTGGGCGTGCTGTCATGATCGCGGTGCCGGCCGCCGGTCCCGGCGACGGGCGGGTGATCCGGTGAGCGTGCTCTGCCTGCTCGAACGGGATGGCGCCGGCGTCGCGGATGTCTCGCTCCGGGCGCTGACCCTGGCCAGGGACCTCGCTGCGCCGGCCGGCGACAGCCTGGCCGCCGTGTTCATCGGCGGCGGGGCGCCCGCCGGGGCGCTCCCGGTGCTGTCGGCGTTCGGGGCAGCCGAGGTGCTCGCCGTCAGCGGTGACGGGCTCACCGGCTACGCTCCGCTCGGCTGGGCGCGGATCCTGGCCCAGCTGGCCGGATCGGCCGGCGCGACAGCCGTGCTGGCGGCCGCCACCGACCGCGGCAGCGAGGTCATGGCCCATCTCGGCGCCATCACCGGGCTGCCGGTGGCGGCTAACTGCGTGTCCGCTCAGGGCGACCCGCAGGCGGGTGCCGGGGCGATCCGGCTGATCCGGCAGCGATGGGCCGGCAGCGTGCTGGAGGACGCGGTGCTGGAGGCATCGCCCGCGCTGCTGACCGTGGCCGCCGATGCGGTGCCGGCCCGGCCGTCCCCCGAGCCCGGTCAGGCCAGGGTCCAGGTCATCACGGCCGAGCTGCAGGACGGCGACCTCGACGTGCACGCTGCGGAGTCGGCGGAGCGCGGCAGCGGGGTCTCGCTGGCGACGGCCAGGGTCGTGGTCGGCGGCGGCCGCGGGGTCGGCGGCCCCGAGGGCTTCGGCGCCCTCGAGGAGCTGGCCGGCCTGCTCGGCGGCACGCTGGGCGTCTCCAGGGTGGTCACCAGCCAGGGCTGGCGGCCGCACCGGCAGCAGGTCGGCCAGACCGGTACCAGGATCTCGCCCGAGCTCTACCTGGCCTGCGGCATCAGCGGCGCGATCCAGCACATGGCAGGCTGCCAGAGCGCCAGGCACATCGTCGCGGTCAACACCGACCCGGACGCGCCGATCATTTCCCGCGCCGACTACGCCGTGATCGGCGACCTGAACCAGGTGATCCCCGCGCTCGTCGCCGCGCTGCGCGAACGTGCCGCCCGGGCCTGAGGTCCGTCAGGCCGCTTGCTGCCCGGCCCAGCCCTGGACGCGCCATCGTCGCTGCTGGGCGGCGAGGCGCCTGAGGGCCTGGGCGCGATCGGCCTTCGAGATGCTGTTGCGGCGTAGCGGCCCGGCCGGTGCCGGCTCCGGGCGGAAAATCTGGCTGGCGCGGATAAGGCCGGGATGTGCGGGTAGGCGATGTGGACCAAGCATCCGAACAGGCGGTTCATCGCGCCGCCGGAGGAGAATCCGTCGTGAGCGCAGTACCTGACATCTTGCTGAACAACGGCCAGTCGATCCCGCAGTTCGGCTTCGGCGTCTTCCTGATCAAGCCCGAGGACACGGCCGAGGCCGTGGGCACGGCGCTGCAGGCCGGGTACCGGCACGTCGACACGGCCGAGATGTACGGCAACGAGAGGGAAGTCGGTGAGGCTATCCGCAAGTCCGGCCTCGACCGCGCCGACGTGTTCGTCACGAGCAAGCTGGGCAACGGCGCGGTCAACCAGATCGAGGTCCACCCGTACTTCACCCAGGACGACGTCCGCGCGTTCTGCGCCGAGCATCAGATCGCCATCGAGGCCTGGTCGCCGATCGCCCGTGGGAACGTGCTGGAAGACCCGACGATCAACTTGACCGCCCGCCAGGTGAACAAGAGCCCTGCCCAGGTCGTGCTGCGCTGGCACATCGAGCGCGGTGACATCGTCTTCCCCAAGTCGGTCACTCCCGCCCGCATCAAGGAGAACATCGACATCTTCGACTTCGAGCTGTCGGGCGAGGATGTCGAGGCGATCAGCGCCCTGAACAAGAGCCAGCGCACCGGGCCGGACCCGGACAAGTTCGACATGATCCCTGACTGACGCCGGGCCGCACAACGCGACCGCGAGAACGCCTGCATGGCCGACTAGCCGGACATGCCTGGCAAGTACGGAACGTCGAGAACGGCAGCAAATAATTCGCAAAGCAGCGACATGGCAGAACACGGCTGGCGCGTTCACGTGACGCCTCGCGACGGGCCTGCAGGGACCATCAGCGGTCTCCTGCGAGTTCCGGCGTGCCCGCGCTACGACCATCCAGCGGCGGGAAGCTACAGTTGCCGGGCGAAAATCTCGTCAGCCTGGTATAGCCCCGAATGGCAGGTGGACGATCGAAATACCAGTACAGACCAGCGGGCTGCTACGCAGACGTGCTCGGCGCCCGAACGGCCAGCCCGTCTGCGTATGGCGCCTGAACCATGACGGCAACCGGAATAGGTACCTGATCGCCGGGCTGCCGGCTGAAGAAATGTCCATGATGGCCGTACTCCGGCTGGGATTCGGGATGCCTGAAGACCATCCATAGCGGGATTCCCGCGATGGCGAGAAAAAAGAGCGCGCCGATCGCGAAGTTGAGCCAGACCCCTTGCCCCACATCTACCTCCGTCGATCGCGCCGATGGTCCGGCGCTCGCCGCGCCGCCGGGCGGCTCAGCTGGCTATCACTCAACCCGCACGCACGAAGCAGCGTCTATACGCAGGTTGCGCACCGCCGCGGGCGGGCTGCCCAGCCCGGTGACACATCCGGGGGCTGCCCTGTCCGAGTCGGCCGAGCTGACCGGCCGGCCATGCTGAGCGCCTCCGGCCACGCCGCCGGGAGGCGGCCAGGTGCCGTGCACGCGAGTCGTGCACGCGAGTCTTGCACGCGGTAAAGATATGGCTCTTGGTGATCAGCACCTTTTGGCCGGCTTGACGAAACCCGCCGGGTCGGGCACTGTTTTCTACGCATGCGCACTGACGCGCGCTGAACGGAAGCGGCCGGCCCGGGGGGGGACAGCCATGTACGTATCGTTCAATGCGCTGCAACAGGCGTTGCGGCTCATTGACGACCTGGCGGAGCTCGACGATCCGGCGTGCTTCCCTAAGGTGGCGCTTTCCGGTCTGTCGCAGCTGATCGGCTGTGACTATCTGAGCTACAACGAGCTCGATCCCGGGCCCGTGCTCATCCACGCTGTCGTGCACCCATTAGATGAGCTGCCGGTCAGCCTGGAATTGTTCGATGCGCACATCCACGAGCATCCGCTCATTAATCACTACCGGAACACGTGCGACCGCCGCCCGCGGAAGATCAGTGACTTTCTCAGTGATCAGGACTTTCACCGGCTGTCCCTCTACGGCGAGTTCTTCCGGGTAATGACCGTCGAGCATCAGATGGCAGTGAACCTGACGGATCCGGGCCCGCAGATCATCGGTATCGCGTTCAACCGGTCCAGGACCGACTTCACCGAGGCTCACCGCGACCTGCTGGACGTCGTCCGCGTCCCGCTGGGCACCGCGCTGCTGCGCGTCCGCAGGCGCCAGTCCGCGGGACAGGCGCTGCGCGGGGCAGATCCCGAGCGGCTAGCCGGGCTTACCGATCGCGAGGTTCAGGTTCTCGATCTGGTCGCTCGCGGCCGCACGAACGCGGCCATCGCGCGCACCCTGGACGTGAGCCCCCGGACGATCGCCAAGCACCTGGAGCACATTTACCGGAAGCTGGAGGTCACAAGTCGCGCTGCGGCCGTTTACCAGGTCACTCCCTGACCTGGCGGTGAACCCGCGCCGCGCTGGAGCGCGGATGCTGGCTGAGCTCAAGCGCCGCGCGGATCGGACGATGGTCCGAGCCCACTGGTTCCAGTACCCTCGCTCCGGCGCCCGCCAGGCCCTGGCTGACCAGCATGTGATCGAGCTGAATCACCGGCCGGTCCGCCGGCCATGTCCTGCCGCGGATGACCGGCGCGTAGCCGACTGCGGTGACCGTCGCGAGCCGCGGCATGTTGAGGTCCCCGACGATCACGGCCGGCGCGGCCGCCCGGCCGGGCGCGGGCGCACCGCGGATCTGGCGGAGCCGGCGGCTGAGCCATGCCAGCTGGACGGGGCTCGTGAATTTGTGCGTGAGGTGCGCATTGGCCAGGCGCAGCGGCTGGCCGCCAGGCGTCAGGACCGACACCACCTGCGCTGCCCGGCGGATCCTGTCTCCCGGCGCCCGGCCGAGATCCACGACCTCGTATCCGGTGACCGGGAGCTTGCTGACAATGGCGATCCCGAAGCTGCCAGGATCGGGCCGTGCGGCGATCGCCAGGCTGGCCAGGCTCTCGCCGGAATGCAGCCAGCTGCGGATCAGCCGGGCGCCCAGTGATCTCGCGGACGCGGCCACCGGATCGTCGTCCGCACCGGTCGCACGCCAGCTCTCCTGCACCGCGATAACGTCAGCGTCGAGGCTGCTGAGCGCTGCCGTCACGTCATACGGCTCGCCGCGCTGGGTGAAGCCGCAGTGCAGGTTGAGGCTCGCGACAGTGATCGCGCCTTTGCTCCCCATGCCGTCCTTCCCTGCGTCCCGCACCCGGGCCGACCGGGTGCGCTCGGCTGTGCTCCGTGCTGCCCTGGCCCGCGCGGCCAGGCGCAGCGGAGCGCTGCGCCGATAGCCGCCGTCTAGAGGACCGCGATGATCGCGCCGATGATGGCCATCGTGCTGTGGCTCCAGCCCGTCGCTTCGGAGCAGGAGGACACCGCGGCGAGGAAGTCCGTGTTGCCCGGCCCCAGCCCGCCGGCTCCTGGGCCGGGAGGGCTATGACGAGCAGGACGTAGCCAGCCGTCCGGCGCCAGGACCTGGACAATCTGCCGCCCCCATGCTGCCCGCCGGGTTGCTGCCCTTCCGTCAGTGAGCCTAGCGAGCAGCTGGGGCCGGCGCGTTGCCGAACTCGCGAAGGGCGAGCGGCGGCGGCTCGCGATTGGTTTCAGAACGATGCATAAAAGCTCAGCCATGCCGTTGCCCCGCCCGCCTGTGCGCAGAACTGTGCATAGAGCTGTGGATAGTGAGGTGGATAGACGGCCAGGTCAGGGGATGATAGGAGGTGCACTGTGGATGGCCAAAGAATCTTGATCCGGTTAACGGAAACCCCTTGTGCGGGCAGCCACGACAGGCGTAGAAAGTCACTCACCACTTCATACGGAGACCACCTCGGGGGCGACCCCAGGGGTCGCGAAGGCCCGGGAAACCGGTCCGCGGCGCTAGTTTCCGGAACAAGTGGACGGTCGCGCAGCGCGCCGGCAGCCGAGCAATCGGCCCGCCAGCGCGAGGCAACGCCAGCGAGGCCCCTCCATCTCATACATGGAGGGGCCTCGCCCTATTTTGCCCGAAGCCCTGCGCTGACGCGGATAGCGACACGCCCCCGTGGCTGAACGCGGCCCCGCCTGCCATAGTGACCCGCGTGGGAATCCCAGATCCCGATCAGGCGGCGGTCGAGCGGACGGCAGCGGTGCTACGGCAGCAGGCCTCGGCCTGCCGTGCGCTGGGCAGCACGCTCTACGGCGACCTGCTCATTCATGCGGCCGACGACGTGCTGGCCGGCGGCCCGACCGCGGACGTGCTGGCCGGGCACATGGCCGCGCGCATCGCCAGCGCGATGCCGCTGCGGATGCTGGCCGGCGCGCACGCCGTGGCTCTGTCCGGCCGGGCGCCCGAGCTCGCCGCGTTCTACCCGTCGGCGGGCGGGACCGCTAGCCCCGGGCCAGGCAGCGCAGATGCCTGGGCTGCGCTCCGGCGGACCCTGGCCGGCCAGCGTGATGTCATCAGGTCCTGGCTGGACCGGCCGCCGCAGACCAACGAGGTGGGCCGGGCCGCGGCGCTGCTCGGCGGACTGCGGCACATCGCCGCCGAAGCCGCGCTGCCCATCCGGCTGGTGGAGATCGGGGCGAGCGCTGGGCTGAATCTGCGGGCCGACTATTTCTGCGTCCCTGGCGACGCCGGAAGGTTCGGCGATCCGTCGTCGCCGGTAATCCTCACGGGCGGCTGGCAGGGAGAGCCGCCGCCTGCGGCCGAGGTGACGATTGTGGCGCGTACCGGCGGTGACCTGCGCCCGCTGGATCCGGCGTCGCCGGACGGCAGGCTGACCCTCACGGCCTATGTCTGGCCTGACCAGGCCGGCAGGCTCGCGCGGCTGCGCGGGGCACTCGACATCGCCGCGCGCGTTCCTGCCGACCTGCGGCAGGAATCCGCGACGGCCACGCTGGCGCGCACGGCGCTTGCAGCCGGCAGCTGGACGGTGCTCTGGCACTCGGTCTTCCGGCAGTACCTCGACCCGGCGCAGCGAGCCGAGCTGGCGCAAGGCGTCGAGCGGCTCGCTGCTGGCGCGACCCCGGCGGGCCGTTTTGCTCATCTGAGCCTGGAGCAGATCAGAACGGGCGGCTGCCCGGTGACGCTGACCACCTGGCCGGGCGGTCGGCAACGGGTGCTCGGCACCGCGCCCGCGCATGGCACGCCCGTGACCTGGGGCGCCGCGCCCTAGGGGAGCGCATCCGCGGGCCTTCGGGCCTGCAGCCGGCCGGCGGCTAGTAGCCGGCCGCGGGGTCGACGAGGCCGAGCAGCGGCTGGCCGGCCGCGAAGCTGGCCACGTTGACCTCGATGCGCCGGCCGAGCATCCGCTCGATCATCTCAGGCGTGTCGGCGGTGTGCGGGGTGATGATGCAGTTGTCCATGGTCCAGAAGGGATGCCCGTCCGGGAGCGGCTCCGGGTCGGTGACGTCGAGAGCGGCGCCGCCAATCGTGCCCTCGCGCAGCGCGGCGACGAGGGCATCGGTGTCGACATGCCGCCCGCGCGCCACGTTGACCAGCCAGGCATCCGGCCGCATGGCGGCGAGCTGGGCGGCTCCGATGATCCGTTCCGTGCTGGGCGTCAGGGCCAGGGCCAGGAAGACCACCCGGGCATCGGCGAGCGCCTCCTTCATGGCGCTGGTCTCCACCGTCCTGACCGCGCCGGGGAACGGGTCTGGCTGGCGGCGCACGACGGTGACGGGGACGCGGAACGGAGCGAGCAGCCGGACCAGGCAGGTGGTGATGCCGCCGCCGCCGAGGATGGTCACCGGCTGTTCGTACAGGCTGACACCGGCTGCCTCGCCCCAGGAGGTGGCCCGGATCCGCCGGGGCAGCAGGCGCAGCCCGGCCAGCGCCAGCATCAGGGCATGCTCGGCCACCGGTTCCGCGTAGGCGCCCTTGGCGGACGTCCACTCTCGTGCCGGGTCGAGCAAGCCGGCTCCGGCCACCCGCTCCACCCCGGCGAACGGAAGCTGCACCCAGCGCGCCGACTGTGCCGTGGCCAGCGCGGCGCGCAGCCCGTCCATGTCGGCCGGATCGAGCCACACCAGTGCGTCCGCGGCCGCATCGACATCGGCCGGCTCGCCGCCGCCGGCCCGGACGGCGCGTTCGGCGAAGCCAGGATGATGAGGGCCGATCGCGACGCGCGGCCGGCTGTCCGGGCGGGGATCTGCAGTGGTATCCATGTCGGCCTTGCGGGAGGTTTTCGTATCGTTCGTGATCCGGCGACCGGAAAATGAGCCGTCGGAGAAGCCGATCTTACGGGATCACGCTGCCGCCGCCTTGACCGCCAGCACGGAGGCCATCGGGAGCCTGAACCGGGCTCTGGGCGCGGCGCACAGGCCCCAGATGACGGCTGCCGCGAGCGGGGCAGCCACGCCGGGCAGCACCCGGCCGGTCGGGCTGCCGCCTGCCTCGGCGCCCCACCAGGCGAGAGCGGCAAGCATCACGGGCTCCAGCAGGAGCGCGAGCCCCTCGTTGGCCAGGTGGAATGGCCGCGGAAGTGGCTGTGATCTCATGCCGGAATTCTCGCCGAGACTGCGAGTGCCGTGCCAGCCCTTCGGCTGCCGGCCGGTTATCCCAGCAGGCGGCAGGCGCGCTCGGCGGCCTGCAGCAGGATGGGGTCGGCTGATTCGGAGTACAGCCGCAGGCACGCCTCTGTGAACTTGATGGCGTGCTCGTCGCCAGTTCCCACGGCGCGGCTGATCAGGTCAGCCGGCCAGGGCGGCTCGGAAAGCGGCGGCTCGGGGGCGGAGTCGGCGGCATACGCCGAGTACAGCGCGGCGGCAGTCCGCCACAGCGCGTCGTAGCTCGGCTGCGCCACGCCGCCGGGCAGCAGGCCCAGCACGGACCTGGCCGCGACCGGCGCCGTGACCGCATGCACGAAGGGGATCGGCTGGCTGATGGCGGCGTCCAGGGTCAGGCCGCCGCCGCTGCCCGTGCCGCCGGGCAGCTCGAGATAGCCAGATGCCCAGTAGGCAAGGCCCCGGCCAAGTTCGTGCAGCCGCTCGCTGGTCTGTACCTCCGCGAGGCTGCGCGCGGCGTGCGAGGTGCGGATGATGCCGTGCGTGGCATGAGCGGCGAGACCAGGCACCAGCCGCTGCCACCAGCGCGCCAGGACCAGCTGCCAGGGTTCGTCCGCTAGCTGGTCCCGCAGGTACAGCTCCCAGTCAGTGACCCGGCGCGGGACGCCCATCGCCTCGGGCCAGGTCTGGTCGGTGATGCGGTCGCTGGCGCGCGGCGGCTCCTCAAGCAGGGGCAGGTAGCCGTCGAGCCAGGGCTCGACGGCTTCCGGCCGCCCGAGCCTGATCATCGCCTCGGCCGCCATCGGGCCATGGTTCGACAGGCCGCCGCGGAACTCCGGCCCGGTCACGGCCAGCCGGGCCAGGCCCTCGTCCAGTACGTCCGCGTGCTGATGCGCTTCCTGCTGAGGTGACATCATCGACCTCCTTCTATATAGAATCGAACCTATATCGTTTGGAGGCGATATGCTAGCGCCATGCCTGCTGACATCGACGTGCTGCGCGCGCTAGCGCACCCGGTGCGCTGGGGCATCCTCGAACGACTGGCAGCCGAGCCGGGCATCTGCGCCTGCGACTTCACCGAGTTCTTCGAGGTGTCGCAGCCAACGATCTCGGCGCACCTGAAGGTGCTGCGTGGGGCGGGTCTGGTCACCACTGAGCGCCGGGGCACCACCATCTGCTACACCCTCGCGGGCGATCAGCTGGCGCGGCTAGCCGGCCGGCTGGACGCCATGGCGGCCACGGCGCCGGTCACGGCACCGCGCTAGGCCAGTCACGGCACCGCGCTAGCGAGCCGCGCGACAAGCGCGCTGCGCCATTCCTCGGTCTGGCGGACCTGGTTGAAGGTAAAGACGTGCAGGCCTTCCACCAGCGCGGCGGGAGCGGTCAGCGCGGTGCCGGCACGATCGAGCAGCCGGTCCGGGGCATAACCGCCGGGAGCGCCGAGCCGGACGAGCCACTCGGCATGACCGGTCACGAACCTGGCCGAGTCGGCCACGCCGGCCTTCGCCGCCATCTGCAGCAGCCGGGCCTGGTCAGCTGGCCCGGCCAGGCCGACCAGCAGGGGAAGCGTCACCCCCCGCGCGCGCACCCGGCTGATCCAGCGCTGCAGCACGGCCGGGTCGAAGCACAGGTTGCTGACGAGGTAGGCGGCATGGTGCCGCTTGTCCCACATCGACTGCACCGTGATGTCGTCGCCGATCTTGGGGTGGCTCTGCGGGTAGCCGGTGATCCCGACCCGGCTGAACGGGCGCCCCATCGCGGCGAGCTGGTCGAGCAGGGCGAGAGCGCTGGGGAAGCAGCCGGCCGGCGGGTCGGCATCGCCGGCCGGCACGAACACGTCGTCCACGCCGCAGCCGCGCAGCCTCGCCACGATGTCCGCCAGCTGCGCCGCGTCCCTGACCAGCCGTGCGGACAGATGCGGGACGACGCGATAGCCGTGCGCGCTGAGCCGCTCGGTGAGGTCGATGGTGGCCTCAAGGCCCTTGGTCGGCGAGGCGGTGACGGTGATGGTCAGCGCGCGGGGGACCCACTCGGTGATCGCCGCCTCGATGTTACGGGCCGGGAACACCTCATAGCGCGGTGACTGGAGCAGAGGCGCGACCTTCCGCAGGCCGCTGCGCGGCAGCACGGCGCGCATCACGGCACGCTGCCAGCGCTCGCGCACGGCAGCCCGCAGCGCGGCCAGACTGGCCTCGGTTCATGATCTCGAAAGGTTTGCGGCAAATGACACCCCTAAGTCTTCGAGATCATGACGGGAACCGCGCTGGCTAGCAGCAGCTCAAGCTCTCGTTCGAGGCCGCGGGTGCCGGCGTCCACAATGGTCAGCGGCAGGCCGAGCATGGCCGCTACCTCGGTCGCCTCCTGCTCCAGCGCATCGTCGCGGGACTGGGCCAGCCAGACGACCCGCCGGTAATGGCCGAAGTAGTCAGGCCACAGCTGCGGGTACCGGTCCAGGCCCAGCTCGGCCAGCACCGACCGGCGGAAGCTGCGCACCAGGAAGTCGGTGAGCAGGTAGGTGCCAGGCTCGGCCTCCAGCAGAGCGCGCACCCGGTCCGCGCCGCCGAGCACGTCGTAGCAGTGCAGCCCGGACAGCCGGGGCAGGTCCAGGCGCGAGCACACCTCGTCCAGCACGCCGTAGCTACCGCAGTCCGCGTAGGCCACGGCCACCCGCAGCCCGGCGTCCCGCAGCTGCACGGCGAGATCGGCGACAGCGGGCGCGATCTGGCCGGGCCGGTTGTGCAGCAGGGCCGGCAGCGCGTGCACCTGCACCGGCCAGCCGCGGCCGGCGGCGATCTGCCGGACGTGCCCGGCCAGCGCGCCGCAGGCAATCACCGCGATGGCCGCCGCATCCGCCGTGCCGGCCGCATCTGCCGTGCCGGTGGCGGGCGCCGTGCCGGCCGCATCCGCCGTGCCGGCCGCATCCGCCGTGCCGGCCGCATCCGCCGTGCCGGCCGCATCCGCCGTGCCGGCCGCATCCGCCGTGCCGGCCGCATCCGCGGCGTCCGGCGGCAGCGCCGCGCCACCCGCCGAGCTGGCCGACGGCATGTCAGGCCGGGAACTGAAGCTGGTCGACGAAGGCGTCGTTGAAGTCGGCGCGGTCGGAGAGCTCGACATACCTGACCTCCTCCTGCAGAGCCAGCGCCCCGGCCCGCTCGCGGACCGACAGCAGCGCCATCTTGGCTCCCTCGCCGGCCACGTTCCCGGCGCTGACCACGCGCAGCACCGGCAGCGGGGGCACCAGGCCGAGCCGGATCGCGTTGGCCGGTGACAGATAGCTCCCGAACGACCCCGCCAGCAGCACCTGCTGGATATCGCCCGGTGCCAGCCCGGCCTCCGCCAGCAGGATGTTCCAGCCGGTCGCGATCGCCGCCTTGGCGAACTGCAGCTCGCGCACGTCCCGCTGGGACAGGTAGATCGCCCGCGCGACATCGCCGGGCTCGCCCAGCCAGTGCAATACGAACACCCGCTCCTCGCCGAGCCTGGTCAGCCGTCCGGCCAGCCCCGGCGCGATCACGGCGGCGTCATCCTCCGGCACGAACCGGCCGGAGTGGTCCAGCAGGCCCACGCTGACCAGGCTCGCCACCGCATCGACGAGCCCCGAGCCGCACAGGCCGGCTGGCTCGACGTCCCCGATCACCCGCAGCGACAGGCTGTCGGCCGTCATCGACACGACCTCGATCGCCCCGTCGGCGGCGCGCATCCCGCAGCGGATGGCCGCGCCCTCGAAGGCCGGGCCGGCCGGCGCGGCCGTGGCCAGCAGCCAGTCCCGGTTGCCGAGCACGATCTCGCAGTTGGTGCCGATATCCACGAACAGCCGGGTCCGCGAGTCCCGGTCCATGCCGGAGGCGAGCAGCCCGGCGGTGATGTCGCCGCCCACGTAGGCCCCGAACGCCGGGAACACGAAGGCCCGGGCCCGCGGGTGCACGGGCAGCGACAGGTCGGCCGCCAGCACCTCGGGGAAATGGCGGGCCGCCATGATGAAGGGCGCGACGCCGAGCGGCTCGGGGTCGATGCCGAGCGCGATGTGCGTCATGGTCGCGTTGCCGGCCAGCGCGACCTCGCACACGTCGGCCGGGTCCACGGCCGCCTGCGCGCATACCTCCGCGGCCAGCCCGGCCAGCGTCTCGTGCGCCAGGCCAGCCAGGGTGCCCAGCCGGGCCGGATCCATCATGATCGCGCTGATCCGGGTAATGACATCGGCTCCGAACGGCTGCTGCCGGTTCAGCATGGACGCCACCGCGACGGGCGTCCCGGTACTCAGGTCAAGCAGGGTGGCGACGACGGTGGTCGTGCCCAGGTCGAACGCGATGCCGTAGAGCCGGGCCGTGGTGTCGCCCGGCTGGACGTCGATCAGCACGTCATCGATGATCACCGCGGTCACCCGGTAGTCGGCGGACCGCAGCACCGAGCCGATCGACCGCAGCACCGTCAGGTCGGTGCGCAGCTCAAGGTCGTCCAGCGCGGCCAGCACTCGCTGCAGATCGGTGCGCTGGTCGGACAGCGACGGCTCGGCCAGCTCCAGGTAGCGCTTCTGCGCGGCCGGGCGCAGGATGACCTGACGGCCGACCCCGACGGTCGCCGCCTTGGGCCTGGTCACCAGCGGCGGGACCTCAACCTGCAGGTCGGAGTCGGTGATCACGCGGCAGGCCAGCCGCCACCCGGCCCGCAGCTCGTCCGGCGAGAACGCCCGCGCGTCCAGCGCGGACGCGGGCACGCTGCCGGCGGCGATCCTGACCTTGCACTTCTTACAGGTGCCGTGGCCGCCGCAGGTCGAGTCGATGGCGATGCCGTTCCAGCTGGCTGCGTCGAACAGGGTGACGCCGGGCGGGACCCGCACCCGGGTGCCGGCCGGCTGGAAGGTCAGGTCAACCCGGGCGGGCGGGCTGGCCTGCGTCCCGCCGTCCGGCCCGGCCGCGGGACCAGCCGAGGGACCGGCCATGTGGTCAGCGGCTGCGTGCGTCACGGAGCAGCCTGGGCCTGCGGTGCGCCCGGCGGCCGCGCGGCCTGCCGGGCCTGCAGCGACCGGTGCGCGGCGATCCAGCTGGCGCCCCACGGGTCCCGGTTGGTCAGCAGGTCAGCGGCCTTGACGGACCTGACCAGCTGAGGCGAGCGGGCGTCCATGATCGCGCTGGTCAGCCCGCTCATGATGGCCATCGGCAGGAACGCCGAGCCGATCGATGCGCGGTCCGGCATGCCGAACGAGACGTTGGACGCGCCCAGCGTCATGTTCAGCCCGAACTCCTCGCGCACCAGGGCGATCGTCTCCAGCGTGCTGAGCACCAGGCTGGTGTCCGCGCCGACCGGCATGGCCAGCGGGTCGATCACGATGTCCTCGACCGGGATGCCGTACGTCCCGGTGGCCACGTCGACGATCTTGCGCACCAGCTCCAGCCGCCGCCGCGGATCCTCGGGGATCTCCTCCTCGTCGTTGGGCAGCGCGATGACCGCCGCGCCGTGCCGCCGCACCAGCGGCAGGATGGCATCCAGCCGCGCATCCTCGGCGGTGACCGAGTTGACCAGCGCCTTGCCCTGGTAGGCGGCCAGCCCGGCCTCCAGCACCTCGATGATCGAGGAGTCCAGGCACAGCGGCAGGTCGCACAGGCCCTGGATCAGCTTGACCGCCGCGACCATCAGCTCCGCCTCGTCGGCCAGCGGCGCGCCCATGTTGACGTCCAGCATCATCGCGCCGCCCGCGACCTGATCGGCCACGTCGATCTCGATCCTGGACAGGTCACCGCGGCGCAGCTGCTCCTGGAAGAGCTTGCGCCCGGTTGGATTGATCCGCTCGCCCACAATGCAGAACGGGTTCTCCCCGCCGATCCTGATTTCCCTGCTCGCCGAGCTGAGGACTGTCTCCACCGGTCGCTCCCGCCCGGCTAGGCCGGAGCCATGGCGCGACGCCGCTGCAGCAGCTCCTTGGCCTTGACCACCGCAGCCGACGCGTCCGAGGCGTAGCCGTCCGCGCCCACCACGTCCGCGTACTCCTGGGTCACCGGCGCACCGCCGACCATCACGATCACCTGGTCGCGCAGCCCGGACTTCTGCAGCGCGTTGATGTTGGCCTTGAACATCGGCATGGTGGTGGTCAGGAACGCGGAGAAGCCCACGATGTCCGGCTGGTGCGTCCTGATCGCGTCGATGAACTTCTCCGGTGCCACCTGCACGCCCAGGTCGATGACCTCGAAGCCGGCTCCCTCGAACATGATGTTGACCAGGTTCTTGCCGATGTCGTGCACGTCGCCCTTGACCGTGCCCATGACGATCTTCCCGATCGTCTCCGCGCCGGTCTCGGCCAGCAGCGGCCGGAGGATCACCAGCGCGCCCGCCATCGCCTTGCCGGCGATCAGCATCTCCGGCACGAAGAAGTCGCCGCGCTCGAACCGCGCGCCGACCTCCTCCAGCGCCGGGATCAGCGCCTCGTAGAGCAGCGTCTCCGGTCCCATGCCCATCCCGAGGCCGGCGTTGGTCAGCTCGAGCACCGCGGGGCCATTACCGACCAGGGTGAAGTCGTAGAGCTGCCTGAGTAGCTCCTCTTGCGTCACGCGGCACCTTCTCTCCGGGTCCGGGATTCCCGCTCGCGGGATTCCTGTGTCAGTGACTCAGCCGGCGCATGCCCGAGCACGGCCGACAGCGCGCCGGCCGCCGCCACGCAGTGCGCGGCGGCGGCGGGGATGTGGTCCTGGCCCAGCCGGGTACTGGGCGCCGACACCGACAGGGCGCCGACGACCATCGCGCCGTCCCGGAACACCGGGGCGGCCACCGCGATCAGTCCCGGCTCGAGTTCCTCGTCGGTGACCGCGTAGCCGCGACGCCGCGCCAGCTCCAGGTCGGCGGCGAGGGCGGCCCGGCTGGTGATGGTCCGCTCGGTGCGCTGCTCCAGCCGGCCGGGCGGCAGCTCGGCCGCGCCGTAGGCGAGCAGGACCTTGCCGAGCGCCGCGCAGTGCAGCGGGACCGACAGGCCGACCCAGTTCGTTCCGCCGATCAGGTACCGGCTGTCCACCTGGGCGACCTGCTCGACGCCGCCGCCGCGAGCCACGCCGAGGTTGACCGTCTCGCCGGTCTGCTCGCCCAGCTGGTCCAGGAACGGCTGAGCCACGCTGACCAGGTCGGCTTCCGCGCCGCCGCGGCAGGCATAGGAGACGAACACCTCGCCGGGCCGGAACCGGCCGGACGGGTCGCGGCGGACGAGCCCGTTTCGCTCGAGCGCCATCAGCAGGCGGGACGTCGTGCTCTTCGCCAGCCCGCTCACGGCGGCCAGCTCGGTAAAGGTCACCGCCTCGTCGCTGTGCACGACCTCGATCAGCAGCTGCGCCGCCCGGTCGACGGCCTGGGTTCCGGTCGGGCTTGTCACTACGTGCACCCCATTTGTCCCGCCCGCCCGCCACTAGTTCCATGTTACGGAACCTTGTTCTACTATGTGATCCTAGATTCGGCTTTTCGCAGGGTCAAGCAGCGCCATTCCGCCCGGCATGACGGCACCATTCCGGACCGCGCCGTTCCGCATCGCGAGAGGTGGTCATGTTCCGCAACCGCATGCCCCGTTACGAGATCCTTTCGCCCGACGCCATCGGCGTGCTCGACAAGGGCTGGCGCCGGATCGTCTCCGAGATCGGCGTGCAGTTCGCCAAGCCGGAGGCGGTGCAGCTGTTCCGCCAGGCGGGGCAGCCGGTCGACGGGGAGGTCGTGCGGCTCGATCCGGACTTCGTGCTCGAGCAGGTGGCCAGGGCGCCGCGGGAGTTCGAGGTGCAGGCCAGGAACCCGGCCCGCTCCGTGCACATCGGCGGCGACGACATGGTGTTCGGCGCGGTGTACGGGTCGCCGTTCGTGCGGCAGGGGGACGTGCGCCGGGACGCCACCCTGAACGACTTCCGCCAGCTGGCCATGCTGGCGCAGTCCTACCCGGAGCTGGACTCGGCCGGGGGAGTGATCTGCGAGCCGAACGACGCCCCGCTGGACTCCCGGCACCTGGACATGATCTACGCGCTGCAGACCCTGACCGACAAGATCTACATGGGCAACGTCGTGTCCGGGCCGAACGCGGCCGACACGATCAGGATGACCGAGATCCTGTTCGGCGGCCGGGACGTGATCGAGCAGACCCCGGCCACGATCTCGCTGATCAACTGCAATTCCCCGCTGCGCTGGGACGACCGGATGCTGGACGCGCAGTTCGAGTACTGCGCGGCCAATCAGCCGGTCGTGCTGACGCCGTTCCTGCTGATGGGGGCGATGTCGCCGGTGACCATTCCGGCCGCCCTGGTGCAGCAGCTGGCCGAGGCGCTGTCCGGCATCGCGCTGGCCCAGCTGATCCGGCCGGGCTGCCCGGTGATCTTCGGCTCGTTCCTGTCCAATATCGACATGCAGTCGGGCTCGCCCAGCTTCGGCACGCCGGAGTCCGGCATCGGGCTGCTGTGCACCGGGCAGCTGGCCCGGCACTTCGGCCTGCCGTTCCGGACCGGCGGCGGGCTGAACTCCAGCCAGACCTGCGACGCGCAGGCCGCGTACGAGTCGCTGATGACGCTGCTGCCGACGTTCCTGGCCGGCACGAACTTCGTCATGCACGCGGCCGGCTGGCTGGAGGGCGGCCTGGTGTCCTGCTACGAGAAGTTCATCGTGGACATCGAGCTGCTGCGGATGCTCCGGGTCGAGTTCACCCCGCTGGAGATCGACGAGGAGTCGCTGGCCTTCGGCGCGCACGAGGAGGTCGGGCACGGCGGTCACTTCCTCGGCGCCGCGCACACCATGGAGCGGTTCCGCGAGTGCTTCTACCGGCCGCTGCTGTCCTCAACCGCCAACTACGAGCGGTGGCTGAAGCTGGGCGGCAAGGACACCACGGCGCGGGCGGGCGAGATCTACGCGAGGAAGCTGGAGGAGTACCAGCCGCCGCCGCTGGACGAGGCGATCCGGGCCGAGCTGCAGGACTACGTGACCCGCCGCCGCGCCGAGCTCGGCGACTAGCCGGGGGACGCGCCTGTCCCGGCCGCAGGCGAGGGAGGCGTCGTTGGCCGCAATCCAGCGGAAAATGCGCGCCGCGCTGCAATCGCGATGTAAAGGTAACGTAACTCCATTGAGCTGATACACCGCATTTGACGACCGTACCCTCGAATGCTGTAACGCTTCTGTAAAGAGGGGGCCGTCTTAATGTCCAGGATCACTGCCAGGGCTGCCATCGCCGTCGCCGGGTTACTGGCGGCCGTCCTGGCGCCGCTCCCCGCAACGGCCGCGGCCCCGGGCGCGCCACTCGCGTTCGGATTATACGAAACCGGCAACAGCCCGCCGTATTCATTTCCGGTCACTCCCGCCTACGACGTCCAGTATTACGGCTGGCACGAGCGCTTCCAGGCCGCTAACGCGCAGGCCGCGTGGAATGCCGGCACCGAGATCTTCGCGGAGCTGCAGACCTGCGGCAACCCGTGCGATGAATCGACCAGCGTCCCGATCGCCGACGTGTCGGATGGCAGCTCGGATGCCTACCTGACGAGCTTCGCCCAGGCCGTGGCGGCGTTCGGCCATCCGGTGCTGCTGACCTTCGACCACGAGATGAACGGCGGCTGGTACCCGTGGGGGGACACCGAGATCACGGCCGCGCAGTGGATCGCGGCCTGGCAGCACGTCACCACGCTGATCAGCTCGATCGCGCCGAACGTCAGCTGGGTCTGGGCGCCCAACACCGAGACGGGCGCAGCCCCGGTGGCCAACTACTGGCCTGGTAACGGATATGCCAGCCCGAACGTGAATGTGATCGGCCTCGACGGCTATTTCGCGAACAGCGGCAGCACCTGGGCGAGCACCTTCGCCCGCAGTCTTGCGGATGCTGAGTCGGTCAGCGGCAATCAGTATCCCTTCATGGTCGCTGAGACTGGTGTGCCGTCCGCCGACTCCGACAATGTCGCCCAGATTGACAACCTGGTCTCGGGCGCGCTTTCGGCCCATGCGTCTGCCCTCATCTACTTCGACCACTCGCAGTGGTCGTTCACCAGCGCCGGCCAGGCGGAATTCATCCAGGACACTGGATGAGCCTGGCGCTGCGCGGCGGCCGCGGCGGGCAGCGCGGCGGAACAGGGCGGCCCGCAGCGCTGATGGCCGGTCGCGCTGCTGCCGGTCGCGCTGATGGCCGGTCGCGCTGCTGCCGGTCGCG
>Ga0181536_10000820_pt1 | contig 37292 bp, 22 predicted proteins | sample PEATcosm2014_Bin_41_FD_121105 | JGI IMG/M metagenome (GOLD analysis project Ga0181536, IMG submission 121105) | Peatland microbial communities from MTU Mesocosm Facility, Houghton, MI, USA - PEATcosm2014_Bin17_60_metaG | ecosystem: Environmental > Terrestrial > Soil > Wetlands > Peat | place...
AGCTCTCGTGTGCCAGTTGTCCTGCCAAGGGCACGGCTGGTTTGCGACCTACGGGTGGGATAAGCGCTGAAAGCATCTAAGTGCGAAGCCCGTTTCGAGATGAGATCTCCCACAGGGTAAACCTGGTAAGGCCCGTGGCTAGACGACCACGTTGATAGGCCGGAGGTGTAAGCACAGCAATGTGTTCAGCCGACCGGTACTAATCGGCCGAGGGCTTGGAGACTTTGCTCGTGCTCGCTCTGGAACGCTCAGGGGTGGCGGCTATCCGCTCCCTGAAGTTCCGCTGAACCGCCCGCCGATGTGGCGCGGCTGCGCAGCGGAATGAGCGCACGGTTTCCGGTGACCATGGCGGCGGGGAAACACCCGTTCCCATTCCGAACACGGCAGTTAAGCTCGCCAGCGCCGATGGTACTTGGGGGGAGGCCCCCTGGGAGAGTAGGACGTCGCCGGGATTTCTCATGGCAGGGGCCCCCACTTCGGTGGTGGGCCTCTGTCGCGTCTGGAGAGATGCGGGAGGCGGACGGGACCGAGGGCGGCGACGCGTACACTCGCTCGATGGCACGCAATCCCGAAGGAAGAGATCGGCGCGCCCCCGGATCTCCTGCCGGAGGAACCGGGCGTGGCGCCGGGGGCGGTCCCTCACGAGCACGCAGCGGACGGCCGGGCGCGGGCGGAGCGAGCTCGGGGCAGCGCAGGACGGCGAGCGCGGGCGGAGCGGGCTCAGGGCAGCGCCGGACGCCGAGTGCTGAGCGCGGTGCAAGGGGTCGGGCCGAGGGGACGTCGGGCCAGGTTCGTGGCAGCGCGAGGTTTTCCGGCGGAAGGTCCAAGGACGCAGCACCCGGTGCCGCGGGCGCGGGGGACCGCCGAGGCAGTTCGACCGGGCGGTCGCCCGCCGCCGGTGGTCGGGCCAACGAAGGGGCTCGTCGGTCGACGGGCGACTTCCGGCCTCGCTCGGGCGGCGGGTCAGAGGGGTTCGGTGCCGGGCCCAAGGGCGCGAGGAGGAACCCCAGCCCTCGACCGCGGCCGACGCCCGAGGGTGGGCCGTCCGGTCCCCGTCGCGCCGAGAGGACAGAGCGTCCCTGGTCGCGCACGGGTCCACCCCGCCGCCGGAACCCTGAGGGCGACGAGCGCCCGGACCGGTCGGGCTCGCGGACCCCGCGGAGTGACCGGCCGTCGGGTCCGCGGGGGGACCGTCGGGACCGACCGGTCGGTGAGCGGCCTTCGGGGACCGGCCGACGCCCCTACGGGACCGGCGACCGGCGCCCAACGGGAGACGGGGAGCGCACGGCGGGGGAGCGGCCTCGCCGCGTGGGGGAACGCTCCGCGGGTGGTTTTCGTGCAGGGGCGGCACGCCGCGACGGCGGCGACCGTCGGCCTCCCCGTTCCTCGGCCCCAGAGGGGAGGTTCCGGCCCGAGCGCCCGTCGCTCCCCGAACTGCCCGAAGGCACGCGGAAGTGGGGCGGCGTGGCCCGCCGTGGGGCCCGGGAGGTCGGGCGAACCGAAGACGATCGGAAGGCCCGAGGGACCGACGAGCGGGCGAAGACTGCCTCTGTTCGCCCGGCGGCGATGGACGAGTGGGTCCGTGAAGAGGGCGGGACGGGCGCCGAGGCCGGGCCGCCGCCGAGATTCCGAAACGCGGTCGCCGCGCCTCGCCGCGTGCCCTTCGAGCCCAAGCCGTTGCCGGCGGACCTGGCGGCCGCCATCCGGCGGGCGGCCGACACGGCCACCGCCCACCACCGCGAGGTCCTCGTCTCCAAGATGACCGACGCGGTGGCCGCCTACGAACGCGGTCGGTACCAGGAGGCGGCCCGGGTGGGGAAGCAGGTGGCCAACGAGACGCCGTCGGTGGCCGCCGTGCGTCAGCTGGTGGGTCTGGCCGCCTACCGCTGCGGCCGCTGGCGCGAGGCGATCACCCAGCTCGAGGCGTACGGCCAGCTCACCGACGACGTTGACCACATGCCGGCGCTCATGGACTGCAATCGGGCGCTGGGCAAGCCCCGAAAGGTGGCCGACCTGTGGGCCGACCTGCGCCGTCGCTCTCCCGGGCCCGACGTGCTGGCCGAGGCCCGGATGGTGGCGGCGGGCATGCTGGCCGACCGCGGCGACCTCGACGGGGCGATCTCGCTGCTCAGCGCGGCCGGCGTCGGCAAGGCGCTGCGGAACCCTTCGGACCGGCACCTCCGCCAGTGGTACGCGCTGGGCGACCTCTACGAACGAGCGGGCGACCTGCCCCGGGCCAGGGAGCTCTTCGAGCGGGTGGCCAGGGCCGATCCCGACGCCTACGACGTGGCCGACCGTCTGGCCGCCCTGGGCCCGCCCTCGGGGAGGACCCGGCCGCGCCGGCCCCGGCCCAAGGCGGCCCCGCGCGGGGCGGATGGTGAGGGGACTACTTCTGGGGGCGCTGCCGCCAGCCGTTAGGCTTCGTCCATGGCCATCGACCTCCACCAACTGCTCGGCGACGAAGCCGACTCCCTCCTCGGACACGAGGCCAAGGCGTTCCCGGCCGAGGGGCTGGTCCTCCCCGGGCCCGACTTCATCGACCGGGTGTTCCGGGACTCGGACCGACCGCCCACGGTGCTGCGCAACCTGGGGACCCTCTATAACCACGGGCGGCTGGCCGGCACCGGCTACCTCTCGATCCTCCCGGTCGACCAGGGGATCGAGCACTCGGCCGGTGCCAGCTTCGCCAAGAACCCGCTCTACTTCGATCCGGCCAACCTGTGCGAGCTGGCACTGGCCGGCGAGTGCAGCGCCATCGCCACCACCCTCGGCGTGCTGGGGGCGGTCTCCCGGCGCTACGTGCACCGGATCCCCTTCATCGTCAAGCTGAACCACAACGACTTCCTCCACTACCCCAACACCTACGACCAGGTGCCCTTCGCCTCGGTCGAGCAGGCGGCCGACCTCGGGGCGGTGGGCGTGGGGGCCACGATCTACTTCGGCTCCGAGCAGTCCGACCGCCAGTTGCGCGAGGTCTCCGAGGCCTTCGCCGAGGCGCACCGGCGGGGGCTGTTCACGGTCCTTTGGTGCTACCTGCGCAACCCCGCTTTCAAGACCGACGCCGCCGACTACCACGTCTCGGCCGACCTGACGGGCCAGGCCAACCACATGGGCGTGACCATCGAGGCGGACATCATCAAGCAGAAGCAGCCGGAGAACAACGGCGGGTACAACGCCCTCAAGTTCGGCAAGACCGACCCGCTGGTCTACAGCACCCTCACCACGGACCACCCGGTCGACCTCACCCGCTGGCAGGTGGTGAACTGCTACGCCGGGCGCATCGGCCTCATCAACTCCGGGGGTGAGTCGTCGGGGGCCAGCGACCTCGCCCAGGCGGTCCGCACGGCGGTCATCAACAAGCGGGCCGGAGGCCAGGGCCTCATCGTCGGGCGCAAGTCGTTCCAGCGCCCGATGGACGAGGGGGCCGCCCTGATCCACGCCGTCCAGGACGTCTTCTTGGACCCTTCGGTGACCATCGCCTGAAGCAGCTGGGGCGGTCCGCCGGCGGGAAGTGCGCGAACCCGACCATCGGCCGGCCCCTCGCGGCCAGGCGGTATGCTCGGGTAACGAGAAATTCGGTCGCTGGCCGGCGCGCGTCCGTGCCGTCGGCGGCCTCCTGAGACGAGACGAGGAACACACCGTGGCCACCCGGTCCGATCATCCGCCGGAGCAGCTCGACCGGGTCGTGATCCGTTTCGCCGGGGACTCCGGCGACGGGATGCAGCTCACCGGCGACCGCTTCACCACCTCGAGCGCCCTCTTGGGCAACGACATGTCGACCTTCCCGGACTTCCCGGCCGAGATCCGGGCCCCGGCCGGCACCCTCGCCGGGGTCTCCGCCTTCCAGGTCCACATCTCGGACCACGACATCCTGACCCCGGGCGACGCCCCGAACGTGCTGGTGGCCATGAACCCCGCGGCCCTGCGAGCCAACATCGGGGTGCTGCCCAAGGGGGCGATCCTCGTGGTCAACGTGGACGCATTCGAGGAGCGGAACCTGACCAAGGCCGGCTACGAGGAGAACCCCCTCACCGACGGCTCCCTGAGCGGGTACACCGTCTACGAGGTGCCGATGACCTCCATCACCCAGGAGGTCTGCAAGGAGGCGGGGGTGAAGCCGCGCGACGCCGAGCGGTCGAAGAACTTCTTCGCGCTGGGCCTGGTGAGCTGGCTGTACACCCGCCCCACCGAGCCGACCATCGAATGGATCGCCACCCGCTTCGCCGACAAGCCCCAGGTGGCCGAGGCCAACACCCGGGCCTTCCGGGCCGGCTACGACTTCGGGGAGACGGCCGAGCTCTTCGAGTCCAACTACGAGGTGCGCCCGGCACACTTCGAGCCGGGCGAGTACGTCCAGGTCACCGGGAACCAGGCACTGGCGTGGGGGCTGATCGCCGCCGCCCGGCTGGCCAGCCTGCCGCTCTTCTTGGGCAGCTACCCGATCACCCCGGCCTCCGACATCCTCCACGAGCTGTCGCGGCGCAAGGAGTTCGGGGTCCGGACCTTCCAGGCCGAGGACGAGATCGCCGGGGTGGGGTCGGCCCTGGGGGCCGCGTTCGGGGGTGCGCTCGGGGTGACGACGACGAGCGGTCCCGGTCTCGACCTCAAGTCCGAGACCATCGGCCTGGCCATCAACCTGGAGCTGCCGTTGGTCGTCGTCGACGTGCAGCGGGGCGGGCCATCGACCGGCCTGCCCACCAAGACCGAGCAGGCTGACCTCCTCCACGCCATCTACGGCCGCCACGGGGAGGCGCCCCTGCCGGTGCTGGCGGCCAAGTCGCCGTCGCACTGCTTCGAGGTGGCGATCGAGGCCGTCCGCATCGCCGTCAAGTACCGCACGCCGGTGATCCTGCTCTCCGACGGCTACCTGGCCAACGGGGCCGAGCCCTGGAAGCTGCCCGACCTGGAGGCCCTGGCCCCCATCGACCCGGGCTTCGCCGCCGAGCCCAACCACACCGCCGACGACGGCGCCCCGGTCTTCTGGCCCTACGTGCGCGACGCCGAGACCCTGGCCCGACCATGGGCCCCTCCGGGCGTGCCCGGCCTCGAGCACCGCATCGGCGGGCTCGAGAAGGCGGACGGGTCGGGCAACGTCTCCTACGACCCGGTCAACCACGAGCGGATGGTCCGGCTCCGCGAGGCCAAGATCGACGGGATCACCCGGGACATCCCCGCCCTGGAGGTCGACGACGAGACCGGCGATGCCGAGGTGCTGGTCCTCGGCTGGGGGTCGACCTTCGGGGCCATCGCCGCCGGCGTGCGCCGGGTGCGGGCCCGGGGCCTCAAGGTGGCCCACGCCCACCTCGTCCACCTCCACCCGTTCCCGGCCGACCTCGGCGACGTGCTCGCCCGTTACCGGGTGGTCCTCGTCCCCGAGATCAACCTGGGCCAGCTCAGCCGGCTGGTCCGGGCCGAGTACCTGGTCGACGCCCACTCGCTCAACAAGATGCAGGGCGTGCCGTTCCGTGCCGCCGAGATCGAGTCGGCCATCGTGAGCCTCCTGGAGGAAGCATGACCACCGCCGTGCCGGCGACCACCCGCAAGGACTGGTCCAGCGACCAAGAGGTCCGCTGGTGCCCGGGGTGCGGCGACTACTCGATCCTGGCCGCCGTGCAGATGCTCCTGCCCGACCTCGGGGTGCGGCGGGAGAACACGGTGTTCTTGTCGGGGATCGGGTGCGCGGCGCGCTTCCCGTACTACATGAACACCTACGGCATGCACTCGATCCACGGTCGGGCGCCGGCCATCGCCACCGGGCTCGCCACCACCCGCCCCGACCTCGACGTCTGGGTGGTGACCGGGGACGGCGACGCCCTCTCCATCGGGGGGAACCACCTCATCCACGCCCTGCGGCGCAACGTGCGGATGACCATCCTCATGTTCAACAACCAGATCTACGGGCTGACCAAGGGGCAGTACTCACCGACGTCGGAGGTCTCCAAGGTCACCAAGTCGACCCCGTTCGGCTCGGTCGACGCCCCGTTCAACCCGGTGAGCCTGGCCCTCGGGGCCGAGGCCAGCTTCGTGGCCCGCACCCACGACATGGACCGCGCCCACATGCAGGAGACCTTCCGCCGCGCCCACGCCCACAACGGGGCCGCCTTCGTCGAGGTCTACCAGAACTGCAACGTCTTCAACGACGGCGCCTTCGAGAAGATCACGGCCAAGGACGCCCGCCCGTCCATGCTGATCCCGCTGGTCCACGGCGAGCCGATCCGCTTCGGGGCGGAGGGCGAGCGGGGAGTGGTGCAGCGGCCCGACGGCCGGCTCGAGATCGTCGAGGTGGCCGACGTGGGCGAGGAGGCGCTGCTCGTCCACGACGAGGCCCGCCACGACCCGGGGCTGGCCTTCGCCCTCTCCCGCCTCTCCGGCGGCCCCTACGAGCCGACGCCGATCGGGGTGTTCCGGGCCGTCGACCGCCCCGAGTACGGGGCCGAGATGGCCCGGCAGGTCACCGAGGCCCAGGAGCGCCGCGGGGTCGGCGACTTGGGGGCGCTCCTGCGGTCGGGGTCCAGCTGGACGGTGGAGTAGTCACCGACCCAGGAAGGCGACCAGTCCCTCCATGTAGGTGGACTGGTCGTCGTAGAGGGCGCAGTGGCTGCCCTCGGGGCAGTGCAGGTAGGTGCCGTCGCCGACTTCCCCGGCCATCCAGCGCAGGTGGGCGGGGTCCATGGTGTCGTGGGTGGCCCCGATGACGAGCGTCGGCACCTCGATGCGGTGGAGGTCCGTCGTGCGGTCCCACTCGGACAGCCGGCCGGAGGCGCCCAGCTCGCTCGGGCCCTGCATGATCACGTAGACCTCCTGGTTGAGGTGGGCGAACATCCTCGTGACCGGCTCGGGCCACTCGTCGGCCGGGCGGCGCAGGACGTGGTGCACGTAGTGCTCGGCCATGAGGAGCTCCATGTAGCGCGGGTCGTCGGTCCGCCCGCCGTCTTCGAGGGCCAGCGCCTCCGCCAGCGCCTGGGGGTCCATCGAGGGCATGAGCACCTCCCGGGCGTAGCGGTTGTAGGCGGGGATGGAGGCCATCATGTTGGAGATGACCAACCCCTTCAGCTGGCCGGGGTGGGCCAGCGCGTACTCGATGGCCAGGATGCCGCCCCAGGAGTGGCCGAGGAGGTAGAAGTTGTCGGGGCCGAGGCCGAGGGCCCGGCGGACCTGGTCCACCTCGTCCACGAAGCGGTCGAGGTCCCACAGCGAAGGGTCGGCGGGCTGGTCGCTGTAGGCCGATCCCAGCTGGTCGTAGTAGTAGTACTCGACGCCGGCGGCCGGCAGGTAGCTGTCGAACGCCTCGAAGCACTCGTGGGTCCCGCCGGGGCCGCCGTGGAGCAGGAGGAGCTTGGTGTCGGGGTTGTTGCCCACCCGCTTGGTCCACACCGAGTAGCGGCCGAGCGGGGTGTCCACGGGGACCAAGCGCACCCCGCCGGTCCAGCGGTCGGTGCGGGCGGCGTCGTCGAAGTACCCGTTGGCCACCGCCCGAGGCTATCGGGCCGGCCCTGAGTCCATTTCGTTCATGAGTCGACTAAAAGCGATCGGTTCGCTAAAGTATCGAAGTGGACGGCTACCTGGTGCTGGGCAGCGCCATCGTGGGGTTCCTGGTCGGCATGACCGGGGCCGGCGGCGGGGCGCTCATGACCCCGATGCTGATCCTGCTCTTCGGGGTCACCCCGACGGCGGCGATCTCGAGCGACCTGGTCGCCGCGGTGGTGATGCGGCCGGTGGGCGCCGCCGTCCACCTGCGCAAGGGCACGGTCAACCTGGCCCTGGTGGGCTGGCTGGCCCTGGGCTCGGTCCCGACCGCCTTCATCGGGGCGCTCATCCTCCGGGCGTTCGGCGCCGGGAAGTCGGACGAGACCCACGTGGAGATCGTCCTCGGCGTCGCCCTGCTGCTCGGCGCCGCCGCCATGGCCCTGCGGGCGGCGCTTCGCCGACGCCGCGGCGGGGGCGGCGGCACAGGGGCCAAGGTCACGGTGCGGCCGGTGCCGACCGTGGCCATCGGCGCCGTCGGCGGGCTGATGGTGGGGCTCACCTCGGTCGGGGCCGGGTCGCTCATGATCGTGCTCTTGATGAGCCTCTACCCGACGCTCGCCGCGCAGCAGCTGGTGGGGACCGACCTGGCCCAGGCGATCCCCCTCACCGCGTCGGCCGCCCTGGGCCAGCTCCTCTTCGGCCACGTGGAGTTCGGGGTGACCGCCTCGCTCGTCGTGGGCAGCGTCCCCGCCGTCCTGGTGGGCTCGCTCCTCTCCTCCAGGGCGCCCGACCGCTTGCTCCGCCCGTTCATCGGGCTGGTGCTGCTGGCCTCGGGACTGAAGTACGTCGGGATGCCGATCACCGCCCTCGGCTGGACCATGGGCGCGGTGGTGGTCGTCGGCGGGGCCGGCTGGCTGGTGGTCCACCGCCGGCGGGCATCGGGCGCCGCGGCGGAGGCGCCGACGGTCAGTCCTCTGCCAGTCGGCGGAACACCATCCCCGTCCTCGGCTTCGGACTGAAGTACGTCGTCTTCGGCGGCATCCGCCGCCGCTCGGCCGCCCACTCGGCGATCTGGGCCACGGTCACCGGCCGGAGCAGCAGGGCCGCCTGCGCCTCCTTGGACCGAACGGTCTCGATCGCCTCCTCCCACGAGTGGCAGTGGGTGCTCTCGTGGGCGGGCAGCTGGCGCAGCGCCATGTCGACCAGGCTCGAGTCGAGGTCGCTGCCGGCCGCCTCGTAGGTCTCGGTGCGTGGGGTGAGCAGCCAGGCCCCCTCGGTGGTCAACAGGGCGAGCGACGAGGACTCCCCGAGTGCGGCCACGATCCGGTCGCTGGCCGGGCCGGCGTGGACCACGTCGAACCAGCGTCCCAGGGCCTCGACGAGGTCGGTCCCGTCGGGCAGGCCGTGCAGGGTGCGGTGGATGGGGCCGACCGTCAGCTGGTCGTCGGCCAGTTCGACCACCAGCGCCATGACCAGGTCGTGGGGGCCCGGGCGGCCGCCGAGGGCGGTGCGCACCTCCTCGCGAAAGGCGCGGGCCGTCTCGTAGCGGTGGTGGCCGTCGGCCACCACCACCGCCGAGGCGGCCACGGCCCGGCGGATCGCCTCCACCCTCTCCTCGTCGTCTTCGACCCAGATCTCGTGGCGCACCCCGTCGTCGTCGTAGACGTCGCCGGCCGGGGGCCCGGCGGGGGCCAGGGTCGCCGTGAGCCCGGCGGTGAGGGAGAGGCCCCAGATGGGGGAGAGGTTCGCCCTGGTGGCCCGGAGCAGGTCGAGCCGGTCGCTGCGGGGCTTGGGCATCGTCTCCTCGTGGGGCAGGACGTCGTCGTCGCCCACCCCGAGCGCCCCGATCACCCCGGTGGACGTCCGCCCGTCGTGGGAGGTCATGCGGTAGGGGTAGAAGGCGGGGCGGGGGTCGGCGACGAGCACCCGCTGGTCGATCCACGAGGCGAGGAGGCCCGCCGCCACCTGGTAGCGGTCGAGCCGTCGCTGGAGGTCGGGCTCGGGGAGCTCGACCCGGACCGAGTTGAAGGTGCTCCGGTGGGCGAGCGTTGTGCGCTGAGCCGACCCGATCACGTCGTAGGGCGGGGCGATGACCTGGTCGAGGTGGACGGCGGCAGGGTCGTAGCGGAGTCCCCGGAAGGGCTCGAAGCGAGGCATGCTCTCAGCCTGGCACACCGCGCACCCGTAGACTCGGAGCCGTGGCCACTTATCAGCATGCCGGGGAGACCCTGGAGGCCGAGGAGGCCGGGATGGACCGGGTGCTCACCGTGCCCAACGCCGTCACCCTGGTCCGGCTGCTCTGCGTGCCCGTGTTCCTCTGGCTGCTCTTCGGCGCCCACCGCCAGTCGGCGGCCGCCATCCTGCTGGCCGTGCTCGGCGCCACCGACTGGGTCGACGGGTTCGTGGCCCGGCGGTTCCACCAGGTGTCGACCGTCGGCAAGGTGCTCGACCCGGCGGCCGACCGCATCCTGGTCGGGGCCGGGGTCATCGCCGTGATCGTCCACGGGGCCGTGCCGGTGTGGTTCGGTGTCGCCACCTTGGCCCGCGAGGTGCTGGTGGCCGGCACGGTGCTGGTCCTGGCCGCCTTGGGCGCCCGGCGGATCGACGTGCTGTGGATCGGCAAGGCGGGCACCTTCGGGCTCATGTTCGCCTACCCGGCGTTCCTCCTCGGCCACGGCACGGCGGGGTGGCAGGGGCCGGTCCGCGACGTCGCCTGGGTCACCGGCGGGGTGGGGCTGGTGCTCGCCTGGCTGGCCGCCGCCTCCTACCTCGTTCCGGCCCGCCGGGCGCTCGCCGAGGGCCGGGCCGGGCGGGTTTCGAGTGCAGATTCGCAGCACGCGTCGGCGCAGGGCGCCGGGGAGGTGGGGCAGTGAAGGCCGTCATCATGGCCGGCGGCGAGGGGACCAGGCTGCGGCCGCTCACCTCGAACCAGCCCAAGCCGATGCTCCCCATGGCCAACCGGCCGATGATGGAGCACGTCGTCCACCTGCTGCGCCGGCACGCCATGACCGACATCGTGGTGACGGTGGCCTTCATGGCCAACACCATCCGCACCTACTTCGGCGACGGCTCGGAGCTGGGAGTGCGGATGGTCTACGCCACCGAGGAGACCCCGCTCGGCACCGCCGGCTCGGTGCTGAACGCCAGGGAGGAGCTCGACGAGCGGTTCCTCGTGATCTCGGGCGACGTGCTGACCGACATCGACCTGTCGGCGGTGGTCGAGTTCCACGAGAAGAAGGGCGCGCTGGCCACCCTGGCGCTGTGCTCGGTCGAGAACCCGCTCGAGTTCGGCATCGTCATCACCGACGAGGACGGCTCGATCGATCGGTTCTTGGAGAAGCCGACCTGGGGCCAGGTCTTCAGCGACAACATCAACACCGGCATCTACGTCTTGGAGCCCGAGATCTTCGACTTCATCCCCCCGGGGCGGCCCGTCGACTTCTCGAGCGAGGTCTTCCCCGCGGTGCTGGAGGCCGGCCGGCCCATCTTCGGCTACGTGGCCGAGGGCTACTGGGAGGACGTGGGGACCACCGAGGCGTACTTGAAGGCCCACCAGGACATCCTCGACGCCAAGGTGCAGGTGGAGATGGCCGGGTTCCCCCTCCGGCCCGGGGTCTGGCTGGGCAAGGGGTCGACGGTCGACCCGGCGGCGGTGGTCGACGGGCCGGCGGTGATCGGCGACAACTGCTCGGTCGGGGCGGGCGCCGTGCTGGGGGAGTACACCACGCTCGGCGCCAACGTCCGCATCGCCGAGGGGGCGGAGGTCCGGCGGTCGGTGGTGGCCGACAACGGCTACCTCGGCCCCGGGGTGCGGGTCGAGGGGTCGTTGATCGGGCGCGCCTGCGACCTGCGCCAGGGGGCGCGCTGCGAGCCCGGTGCGGTGCTGGGGGAGGGGTGCCTGGTCGGCGCGCACGCCGAGGTGCGCGCCGGCGTCAAGGTCTACCCGTTCAAGACGGTGGAGGCCGGGGCGGTGGTCAACTCCTCCATCGTGTGGGAGTCGAGCGGCTCGCGCACGCTCTTCGGGCGCGACGGGGTCCGGGGCATCGCCAACGTCGACATCAGCCCCGAGCTCGCGGTCCGGCTCTCGATGGCCTGGGCCTCGACGCTCGAGAAGGGGGCCACCGTCACCGTCTCGCGCGACACCAGCCGGGCAGCCCGGGTGCTCAAGCGGGCGATCATGGTGGGTTGCAACGCGGTCGGCGTGAACGTCGAGGACCTCGAGGTGGCGACGGTACCGGTGACCCGGCACCACATCCGGACGTCGAGCGGGCGGGGCGGGGTGACCGTCCGCCTCTGCTCGGACGACCCCCAGTCGGTGGTGGTCCGATTCTTCGACGGCGAGGGGATCGACCTGGCCGAGACCGGCCAGCGCAAGGTGGAGCGCCTCTACCACCGCCAGGAGTTCCGCCGGGTCCTGGCGGGAGAGATCGGCGACATCGACTTCCCGCCCCGCGCCGTCGAGCAGTACACCGCCGACCTCATCCACGCGGTGGACTTCGCCAGCGCCCGCAGCGGGGAGCTGAAGCTCGTCCTCGACCTCTCCTACGGCTCGGCCAGCTTCGTCATGCCCAACCTGCTCTCCAAGCTCGACGCCGACGTGCTGGTGGTGAACCCCTACGCCCACACCCCCGGGATGATCTCGGTCGACCGCCAGGCCAACGCCCAACGGGTGGCCGAGCTGGTCCGGGCGTCGGGCGCCCAGCTGGGCGCGGTGCTCGACGCCGACGCCGAGCGCATCGTGATCGTCGACGACGAGGGCACGGTGCTCACCGACAACCAGGCTCTCTTGCTCCTGCTCCGGCTGGTCGTCCAGACCCGGCCCGGGGGCCGGGTGGCCCTGCCGGTGGCGGTGAGCCGGGCCGCCGAGGCGATCTGCGCCGAGGCCGGGGTCCCCATCACCTTCACCAAGCTCTCCTCGGCCCACCTGATGGAGGTGGCCTCGACCGGCGGCGTCACCTTCGCCGCCAGCCAGTCCGGCGGCTTCTTGTGGCCGGAGTTCCTCCCCGCCTACGACGCCGCCGCCACCCTGGTCGAACTGGTCTCGATGCTGTCGGAGACCGGCCAGCCGCTCTCCAAGCTGGTCCACACCCTGCCCACGGTCTCCATCGCCCACGAGGTGGTGGTCACGCCGTCGGAGCAGAAGGGGATGGTGATGCGGGTGCTGGTCGAGCAGCTCGACGGCCACGACCTGGTGCTGGTCGACGGGGTGAAGATCCCCGAGGCGGACGGGTGGGCCCTCATCCTCCCCGACCCCGAGGACCCCATCACCCACGTCTGGGCCGAGGGGAGGGGCGAGGCCGAGGCGAGGGCCAGGGCCCAGCAGTACGCGGTCCGCCTACGCCAGCTGCTCCGCTGACCGCCGGCCCGTCACCGGGTGACGTGGGCGACGAACCACTTGGTGATCGACGTCTGGCGCGCCCCCACACGTACGGTGTGATCGTCCGGGTCGTGACGAAGGGGAGCGACGGCAGGACCGTGAGCGGCTGGACCCCCTGGAGCACCGGGTAGTAGTTCGAGTCGTTCTGCGGTGTGCCGGCCCGCATCGCCTCCTGGCCTGTGGCCGACAGCACGAAGGCGGCGAACCGCTCGGCCTCGGTCCGCTCGACCTTGGAGTCCTTGGCGTCGATGCCGATGCACGACGGCAGGACCGTCACCGCGCGCAGGTAGGCGACGGCCAGGCGGGGGCCGGTCTTCAAGGCGCCGACGGCGGCCGAGCTCTGGACCAGCGCCAGCTTGATCTTACCCGTGGTGAGCGCCTGGGGGGTGAGGCCCGCCGTTGTGTGGACCACCAGCCCGTTGGCCTTCAGGTGGGCGAAGCACCGCTCGCCGGCGGCGACGCCGTCGACCCCCCCGAACTGGTCGATCATCCCGGCGATGAAGGGGTACATCGACCCCGCCCCGGTCGGTGTGGTCATCCCGACCGCGCCCTTCCACTGGGGTGTGGCGAGCTGCTGCCAGGTGGTCGGCGGGTCGTGGGCCACTGCCTTTGTGCAGAGGACGGCCGCCGTGAGGGTGGCCCCGGTCGGGACGTCGCTGCGGTCCGTGGGCAGCGCCTCGGTGCCCAGGGCGTTCCACGAGACGTGGGGCTCGTAGCCCGCAGCAGCTGGCGCTGGCGGTCGAGGGTGGCCATGGCCGTCGACCCGTCGACCCACACGAGCCCCCCGCGCGGGCGGCGCTCCTGCGCCGTGGCCTGGGTGAGGAGCGAGGCGATCGGCGCTGTGTCGAGCTTGACCGTGATCCCGGTCTTTTCGTGGAAGGCCTTGAGCACCGAGGCGTCGTAGCCCTCGGCCGAGCAGACGACCAGCGGGGTCGGGGTCGCCGCCGCGCCCGCCGTGGCGGCGACCGGGCCGACGGCACCGAGGAGCCCGGCGCCGAGCAGGCCGGTGACCAGCGCCCGCCGCACGGCGGGTGACGGAGTTGCCACGGCCGGCAGTCGTACGCCTTGTCACGGGCCCCTCACAGGAGTCGGATGGGACCCGGGCGGCGGTGCGGCACTCTTGGAGGCGGTCGGAGACGCCACGTGACGTGCCCGCGATGGCGATCTGAAATCCTGTCGCCACCGGCGTCGCTCGGAGCGGGGGGCCGCCTGGGCTGGGCTCCCCGGGGCCGCCCGCCACGGCGAGGCGGGCAACGTGCCGGATCGGCCGCTCAGCCGGGGGGCCACAGGGGGCCGGGGACGTCGAGCCCCGAGCCCGTTCCCCACCGGTTGCGGTAGGTGACCTCGCCGACCGGCCGGCGGGGGGCCACGTCCCAGCGGCCGGTGGGGTAGCCCAAGCTCACGCAGCCCGAGAGCACCCAGCCCTCCCCGGCCGGCACGCCGAGGATCTCGAGCGTCTCGGCGGGGTGGAAGACGCCGAGCACCACGGTGAGGCAGCTGCCCACCCCCTCGGCCCGGGCGGCCAGCATTGCGCTCCACACCGCCGGGTAGATCGACCCGCCGGTCGGGTCGTGCTGGCAGAAGGGGAAGAGGAAGAGCGGCACCTCCTCGAAGTGGTCGGCCAGCCACTGGGCCGAGCGCTGGACCTTCAAGAACTGGGCCGTCTCGGGGGCGTCGGGGTGGGCCGCCGCCTCGGCCAGCTGCGGCGCGTAGATGGTCTGCCAGAGCTGGACGATCGAGTCGCGGTAGAGGGGGCCGAGCCGGGCCTTGACCGAGTCGTCGTCGACCAGGAGGAACCGCCAGTTCTGCTGGTTGCCGCCGCTCGGGGCGCGGATCGCCGCGTCGAGGATGCGGGCCTGCACCTCTTGGGGGATGGGGTCGGGCCGCACCCGCCGCATGGCTCGGGTCGTGTAGAGCGCCTCGTACAGTTCCACGGTCGTCCTCCCGACGGCGGCGCCGACCCCCGGCCCGCCCGGGGCCGAGGTTAGGGCAGCGGCCGGCCTCGGGCCCGCGCCGCTAGGGTGCGCCCATGGAACTGCGCAACCTCGGCCGGACCGGTGTCCGGGTCAGCCCCCTGTGCCTCGGGGCCATGATGTTCGGCGCCTGGGGCAACCCCGACCACGACGACTCGGTGCGGATCATCCACCGGGCCCTCGACGCCGGGATCAACTTCGTCGACACCGCCGACGTCTACTCGGCCGGTGAGTCCGAGGTGATCGTCGGCAAGGCCCTGAAGGGTCGGCGCGACGACGTCGTGCTCGCCACCAAGGTCCACGGGACGATGGGCACGGACCCCAACCACCAGGGCAACTCCCGGCGCTGGATCATCCGGGAGTGCGAGGAGAGCCTCCGGCGGCTCGGGACCGACTGGATCGACCTCTACCAGATCCACCGGCCCCGGCCCGAGATCGACATCGACGAGACGCTCGGGGCGCTCACCGACCTGGTGCGGGCGGGCAAGGTGCGCTACCTCGGCAGCTCCACCTTCCCCCCCTCGGCCATCGTCGAGGCGCAGTGGACGGCGGAGCGCCGGTCCCGCGAGCGGTTCGTCTGCGAGCAGCCCCCGTACTCGATGCTCGTCCGCGGGGTGGAGACCGAGGTCCTCGGGGTCTGCCGCCGCTACGGCATGGGGGTCATCCCCTGGAGCCCGCTGGCCGGGGGGTGGCTGTCGGGAGGGTTCCGCAAGGGCCGGGAGCTGCCGGTCAGCCGGCGGGCCCAGATGGTCCCCGCCCGCTACGACATGTCGCTGCCGGGCAACCAGCGCAAGCTCGAGGCGGTGGAGGAGCTGGCCCAACTGGCCGAGGACTCGGGGATGAGCCTCATCCACCTGGCCCTCGCCTTCGTGCTCCGCCACCCGGCGGTGACCGCCGCCATCATCGGCCCCCGCACCATGGAGCAGCTGGAGTCCCAGCTCGGCGCGGCCGACGTGGAGGTCCCCGACGACGTGCTCGACGCCGTCGACCGCATCGTCCCCCCGGGCACCAACCTGAGCCCCTCCGACGCCGGCTGGGACCCCCCCGACCTGACCGACACCTCGCTGCGCCGCCGCTGACCGGCCCGGGCCCGGGGGCCCGACGGGCTCAGCCCTCGAGGTCGACGGACTGGAGGGCGTCGATGTACTCCTCGACCATCCCGAGGACCACGTCACGGGCCTTGCGGACCTTGGTGGCCTGCCCGATGACCTGGCCGGCCGGGTTGAAGTTCACGTCGACCGCCTGCTCGGGGTAGGCGTGGCCCCGCGAGACCGCTTCGATGGCCACCATCATCTGCAGCGGCATGGGCAGCGGCTCGGGGTTCCCCGGCGTCTCCCAGGCGTCGGTCCAGTCGTTGCGGAGCAGCCGGCAGGGCTTCCCGGTGAACGAGCGGGAGCGCACGGTGTCGCGGCTGGTGGCCTTCAGGTACGAGGCCATCTGGGCCGGCGGGATGTCGGCCTCCTCCACGGTGAGCCAGAGGGTGCCGGTCCACACCCCGGCCGCCCCCATGACCATGGCCGCGGCCATCTGCCGGCCCGAGCCGATGCCGCCGGCGGCCAGCACCGGGGTGGGGGCGACGGCGTCGATCACCTCGGGCCACAGCACGATGCTGCCCACGTCGCCGGTGTGGCCGCCGCCCTCGCTGCCCTGGCAGATGACGATGTCCACGCCGGCGTTCTTGTGGTTGACGGCGTGCTTGACCGACCCGGCCAGGGCGGCCACCAAGAGGCCGTGGTCGTGCGCGTGGGCGATCACGTCCTCGGGCGGCGTCCCCAGGGCGTTGGCCAGCAGCTTCACCTTCTCGTGCTTCAAGATGACCTCGACCTGGGGGGCGGCGGTGGCCGCCGTCCAGCCCAGCAGCTCGCGCTTGGGCCCCCCGGGCAGCTCGGGCACGCCGTGGTCGGCCAGGATCTTCTTGGCGAAGTCGCGGTGGCCCTGGGGCACCATCTCCTTCAGCTCGGCCTCGAGCTTCTCGGGGTCGAGCTCGCCCATCCCCTCGTACTTGCCGGGGATGACGATGTCGACGCCGTAGGGGTGGTCCCCGACGTGCTGGTCGAGCCACTCGAGCTCGGTCTCGAGCTCCTCGGCGCTGAAGCCGACCGCCCCGAGCACGCCGAAGCCCCCGGCGTTGGAGACGGCGGCCACCACGTCCCGGCAGTGGGTGAAGGCGAAGATGGGGAACTCGATGCCCAGGCGGCGGCAGAGATCGTTGTGCACGGGGTCCTCCTTGGGGGGGCGGACGGGCCGCCACGGAAATTGAGAACCGATTCTAATTCCGATCGGTGACCCCCGCGTGCCCCGGGGCCCGGGCGCGGTCGTCGGGCCGGTGCGATACTCGGGGCCCCCGGAGGGGGCCGACGCAGGAGGAGGGGTCATGGCGTTTCGGACGTCGCCGGTGGTGGCCGAGGACGAGTGGCAGCTCCGTCTCGACGTCGACGGCGGCATCGGCGTGCTCACCCTCGACCGCCCCGACAAGCTCAACGCCTGGAGCTGGGAGGCCTCCCGCCAGCTCGGGGCGAGGGCCGACCAGATCCGCTTCGACGACCGGATCCGGGTCCTGGTGGTGAAGGCCGAGGGGCGTGCGTTCTGCGCCGGGGTGGACCTCGGGATGCCCGAGGACCGGGTGACCGGGCGCTCCCCGGCCGAGAAGGTCCGCAACTACTACGAGGGGATCCGCTGGGTGCACGAGCGGTTCCGGGTCTTCTCCGAGCTGCCCCAGCCGATCGTCTGCGCCGTCCAGGGCTACTGCCTGGGCTTCGGCTTCGAGCTGGCCCTCATGTGCGACATCCGCATCGCCGCCGACGACGCGGTGTTCGCCCTGCCCGAGGCGTCGGTGGGCGTGGCGGTCGACGCCGGGGGCGACCTGCGGCTCTCCCACGAGGTCGGGGCCGGGTGGGCCAAGCTCCTGGCGCTCACCGGCCGGCGCATCGACGCCGCCACCGCCGAGCGGCTCCACCTCGTCCAGCAGGTCACGACCCCCGACGAGCTGGTGCCCACGGCCATGGCGCTGGCCGCCGAGATCGCCGCCAACGCGCCGCTGGCCGTCCAGAGCATCAAGCGGGCCGTCGACGTCTTCGCCTACCGCGGCATGAGCGAGGCGCTCAAGTTCGAGGCCATGTCGGCCTCGGTCGAGTTCGTCTCCGAGGACATGCCGGCCGGCTACGCCGCCAGGGCGAAGAAGCAGGCCGTCGTGTTCGAGGGGAAGTAGGGTGCCGCTCCCCGAACCGCCGGCCGCCGGGCCGCCGATGCTCCCCGCCGGTACCTTCGACGGGGTGGCGGCGATCGTCACCGGCGGGGGGACCGGCCTGGGCCGGGCCATCGCCACCGAGCTGGCGCGGGCGGGGGCCGCCGTGGGGATCGTCTCGCGCACAGAGGGCCACCGTCTGGCCGGGGTGGCGGCCGTCGAGGCGGCCGGTGGCCGGGCCGCCCATTGTGCGGCCGACATCCGCGAGCCCGAGCAGGTGGCCACCGCCTTCGACGCCGTCGAGTCGGCCCTCGGACCGGTGCGGGTGCTGGTGAACAACGCGGCGGCCAACTTCCCCGTCCTCGCCGCCGAGCTGCGGCCCAACGCCTGGCGGGCGGTGACCCGCATCGTCTTGGACGGGACCTTCTTCTGCAGCCAGGAGCTCCACCGGCGCTGCGCGGCGGCGGGCGAGGCCGGTTCGATCTGCAACATCCTGGCCACCCAGTCGCTGACCGGCGGCCCGGGCATGGCCCACGCGGCGGCGGCCAAGGCCGGGGTGGGCAACCTGACCAAGACCCTGGCCGTCGAGTGGGCCCCCGACGGGGTGCGGGTGAACGCGCTCGCCCCGGGGCTCTTCCCCCACGAGGACATGCGCGAGGACCTGAAGGCCTTGCGCACCTCGGGCGAGGAGGTGGACGCCCGCCGGTCGCCGGCCGGCCGGCTCGGCCGCCTCCACGAGCTGGGGTGGGCCGTGACCTGGCTGTGCTCCCCCTACGCCGCCTTCGTGACCGGCCACACCCTGGTGGTCGACGGGGGCAACTGGCTGCGGCGGGACTTCGTGATGCCCGAGTTCACCCCGGTGGCCGACCAGCTCTCCGGGGTGCTGCGCCGGCCCTGAGTCACCTCCCGTGGCCGGCCGCCGCCGCGGCGCGGACAGTGGCCACCACCTCGTCGTTGGAGGCACCCGGGCCGAGGACCGCCGCCACCCCGTCGTCGACCAGCTTCTCCACGTCGACCGGAGGGACGATGCCCCCCACCACCACCGGGGTGGCGAGCCCGGCTTGGCGCAGCGACCGCACCACCGCCGGGGCCAGGGTGAGGTGGGCGCCGTTGTGCATGGACACCCCGACCACGTCGACGTCCTCTTCCACCACGGCGGCGGTGATCGACTCGGGGGTCTGGCGGAGGCCGGCGAAGACGACCTCGCAGCCGCCGTCGCGCAGGATCCTGGCCACCACCCGCAGCCCCCGGTCGTGGCCGTCGAGGCCGACCTTGGCCAACAGGACCCGCAGCGGTCGCGCCGGCCCGCTCACCGGAGCGGACCGGCGGTCATGCGAAGGGCCGTTCGAACCAGGTGCCGAAGACCGACTCGAGGGCCTGCATCGACTCGCCGACGGTGACGTAGGCGGCTGCCGCCTCGATCAAGGCGGGCATCAGGTTGACCCCGGGGTCCGCCGCCTCGGTGCGCAGCCGCTCGAGCGCCCGGCCCACCGCCGCGTCGTCGCGGCGCTGTTTGACGTCGGCCAGGTCGGCCAGCTGGCGGTCCTCGACCGCCGGGTCGACGTAGAGGGTCGGGGTCACGGCGTCGTCGCCCTCGGTGTAGGCGTTGACCCCGACCTGGACGACGCGGCCCGAGGCGAGCCCGGACTGGAAGCGGTAGGCGGCGTCGGCGATCTCGGCGCAGAACCACCCGTCGTCGATGGCGGCCAGCACCCCCTCGAGCATCGACCCGTCGCCGGCCTCCAAGAGGTGGGCGAAGACCTCCTCGGCCCGGCGCTCCAGCTCGTCGGTGAGCGACTCCACCAGCCACGACCCGCCCAGCGGGTCGGCCACGTGGGCCACCCCGGTCTCCTCGGCGATCACCTGCTGGGTGCGCAGGGCCAGCCGGGCGGCACGCTCGGTGGGCAGGGCCAGCGCCTCGTCGTAGGCGTCGGTGTGAAGGCTCTGGGTCCCCCCGAGGACCCCGGCCAGCGCCTCGATGGCCACCCGGGCCAGGTTGACCTCGGGCTGCTGGGCGGTGAGGGAGACCCCGGCCGTCTGGGTGTGGAACCGGAGCTGGGTCGAGCGGCCGTCGGTGGCGCCGTAGCGCTCGGCGAGCCAGCGGGCCCAGATGCGCCGGGCCGCCCGGTACTTGGCGATCTCCTCGAAGAAGTCGATGTGGGCGTTGAAGAAGAAGCTGAGGCGCGGGGCGAACTCGTCGACCGCCAGGCCGGCGGCGACGGCCGCCTCCACGTAGGCGAACCCGTTGGCCAGGGTGAAGGCCAGCTCCTGGACGGCCGTCGAACCGGCCTCTCGGATGTGGTAGCCCGAGACCGAGACCGGGTGCCAGCGCGGCAGTTGGGCGGTGGCGAAGCGGACGAGGTCGGTCACCAGGCGCACGCTCGGGCGGGGCGGGAAGACGTACTCCTTCTGGGCCTGGTACTCCTTCAAGATGTCGTTCTGGATCGTGCCCGACAGCGCCCGGCGGTCCACCCCGTTGCGGTCGGCCACGCCGATGTACATGGCCATGACGACGGCGGCCGCCGAGTTGATGGTCATCGAGGTGCTGACCGCGCCCAGGTCGATGCCCGAGAAGAGCGTCTCCATGTCGGCCATGGTGTCGACGGCGACACCCGCCCGCCCCACCTCCCCCTTGGCCAGCGGGTCGTCGGAGTCCCGCCCGAGCAGGGTGGGCATGTCGAAGGCAGTCGACAGGCCGTTGCCGCCGGACCGCAGCAGCTCCTTGAACCGCTGGTTGGTGTCCTGGGCCGTCCCGAACCCGGCGAACTGGCGCATCGTCCACAGCTTCGAGCGGTACATCGAGGCGTAGGGGCCCCGGGTGTAGGGGAACTGCCCGGGCAGCTCGGCGTCGGGGGGCCCGTAGACCGGGTCGAGGGGGATGCCCGACATGGTCTCGAAGTCGACCGGGCGAAGCGGTGACCGCTCGTACTCTGCCTGCCACGCCCGGCGGTCGCCCACAGGAGAACAATAGTTCGACATCGAACTACTGCAAGCGGGGCCCGCGCCGGCCGCGGGCTCAGGCGAAGTCGCCGGCGTCGCGCCGCAGGGTGCCCAGGGCCCCGAAGAGCGCGGCGCGCTCGTCGTCGCTGAGGCCGAGGCCCGAGAAGACCTCGGCGTTCATGCGGTCGGTGGCCCGGGCGGCCAGCCGGCGGCCGGGGCCGGTCAGCCGGGCCAGGGTGCCCCGCCCGTCGGACGGGTTGGGCACCCGGGCCACCAGGCCGTCGCGCTCGAGGCGGTCGACGGCGCTGGTCACCGAGGCGGGGTTGACCTGCAGCCGCTCGCCGATCTTGCCGAGCGGCAGCGACCCGCGCCGGGAGAAGGTGAGCAGCATCAGCACCTCGTAGCGGGCGAAGGTGAGCCCCAGCGGTCGCAGCACGGCGTCGGCCCGGGCCAACAGGACCTGGTGGACGCGCATGATCGAGGTCACGACGGCCATCGACGGCGCGGCCTGCGGCCAGCCGTGGGCGGCCCACTGGCGCTCGGCCTCGGCGATCGGGTCGAAGTCGAGGCGTCGCCGTCGGGGCACGGCTGGACGCTACCCGCGCCCATTGCGCCGCCGGCGGCCACCGGGTCCACCCGGCCGGCGGCGGGGGACCGACGCGTGCGGACCGTGCCCGGACGCCCACCGTCCCGGGGGGCGGCCGAGCGGGAGGTGCGGGTGGTCCAGGACGGATCGAGGCGCTGACCGACGGGGTCTTGGCCATCGCGGTGACCCTGCTCGTCGTGGACCTTCCCGGTCCCACGGCCGGGCCCCTCGGCCACGACCTGGCCCACGCCTGGCCCTCCCACGTCGCCGACCGGGTGTCCTTCGTGACCATCGGGCTGATCTGGATCGAGGACCACTGCATGATGAGCGCGGTGCGGTCGATCGACCGCAGGTTCCTCGAGCGGACCCTGGCCCTCCTCCTCTTCGTTGCGGTCCTCCCGTGGCCGACGGCCCTGGCCGCCGAGCACGCCGGGCGCTCCACCGCCGACGCCCGGACCGCTGCCGTCGTCCACGCCGCGACGATGCTGGGCATGGGGCTGTCGTTCGCCTGGGGATGGCGATACCTGTGGGCCAACCCCGACCTGGTGGTCGAGCCCGCACGGGCCGCCTGCGACACGGGCACCCGGCGGGCGCTCCTCGGCGCGTTCGTCTACGTGGCCGCCGCCTTCGCCAGCCCCTGGGCGTCGTTCGCCATCGACGCCCTGGTGGCCTGCTGCTTCGCCCTGTCGCGCCGCGCGGTGCCCGACCTCGTCCACCGGGCGGCGGCCGACCGCGGGGGGACTGAGCGGGCGACCGGGAGCTCAGCCCTCCGCCGCTGTCTCGGGCTCCTCGGGGCTCGAGTCGCCGGGCCCCCACACGACGAAGACAGGGTTGCGGGCGGCCAGCCGCCAGCCGCCGCCGGGCACCCGCTCGCCCCGGGCGACCCCGATCTGGACCATGTTCCCGAGCCGGTCGGCGGCGACCACCGCCCGGTCGAGGGCGGCAAAGGTGGCGACCATCCGTCCCCCGGGTCGAAGCCTCGCCGCCACGGCGTCAAGGGCGGCGATCCCGCCGCCGCCCACGAAGGCCCGGTCGGGGGCGGGCAGCCCCTCCAGCACGTCGGGTGCCCGGCCGCTCACGACGTGGACGGCGGCCCCGAGCGCCAGGGCGTTGGCCGAGATCCGTGCGGTCTCGTCGGGCGACTCCTCGACGGCGAACACGGTCAGCCCCGGCCGCAGCAGCGCGCACTCGACGGCCACGCTGCCGCTGCCCGCGCCCACGTCCCACAGCACCCCGACCGATGGCAGGGCGAGCTTGCCGAGCGCCACCGAGCGGACCTCGGCCTTGGTGATCACCCCGGCGCGGTGCACGAAGGCCGAGTCGGGCAGCCCCCAGGCGAGCACCTGGTCCGAGACGTTCGCCGGCGCGGCGGCGTGAGGCTGCGCCGCGCCGGGGGCCCAGCCCACCATGGGCAGCGTCCCGGGACCGAGCAGCACCACCACCGAGCGCGGGTCGAACCGGCCGGTGGCCAGCTGGGGGAGCGACACCTCGGTGACCTGCTCGTCGTCCGATCCGAGTCGGCTGCAGACGGCCACCAGGTCCATGGCCGCGCCCGCCTCGACCAGTGCCCGCCCGAGCGCCTCAGGCGGCGCCTCGTGGGAGGTGAGGACGGCGGCCTTGCGGGCGGTGCGCAGCACGGTGGCCGTCTCGGTCAGCGGCCGGCCGCGGGTGGCGACGACGATCGAGTCCTCCCAGGGGAGGCCGAGCCGGGCGAAGGCGAGCGAGACCGGGGAGGGGGCGGGGAGGACCCGGAGGGCGTGGCGGTCCAGCAAGCGCACGAGCGACCGCAGGACGCCGAAGAACCCGGGGTCCCCCCAGGCCAGCACGCAGATCCGCCGGGAGCCCTCCATGGCCCGCTGACGGACGGCCCGGGCGAGCTCGTCGGGGTCGTCGCCGACCTCGAGCGGCTGGGGCGTCGGGACGTCGGGACCCGACGTGGCCCGGCCCGGCCACGACTGCCACAGCCACAGCTGGCGCCGGCCGCCCACCACCACCTCGGCCCCGGCCAGGGCCCGCCGGGCCTCGGGGGACAGGAGGTCGAGTCGGTCGTCGGCCAGGCCGATGACGGTGATCGGCGGAGGGGCGAGGGGTTCGCGCACCGGCCGGGCCCCGGCCTCCGGCGCCACCGGGGCGGTCCTTGCCACCGCCGGGAGCAGTTGGGTCGCCGGCCCGGGTGTCGCCGGCCCGGGTGTCGCCGGCCCGGGTGTCGTCGGCTCGATCGACTGCTGCACAGTCGGCTCGTCCGCGGGGCGGACGGGTCGCGGCCAGGGCATGGCGCCGGGGTCAGTCACGAGGACCCGGCCCGACGCGTCGGGACGTCTCGTCGGCGGTCGGGGCGGTCAGAGGGGCGGTCGTCACCGGGCCCAGGCTACGGCCTGGCCCCGGGCGCGACGGGGCGGTCGGCGTCTCACCCCTCGGGGGTGGCCACCGGGTCCTGGTCGGCGAACTGGGTGCGGTAGAGCTCGGCGTAGAGGCCCTCGGCGGCCAGCAGCTGGCGGTGGGTGCCGCGCTCGACGACCCGCCCCCCGTCGATCACCAGCAGCTCGTCGGCCTCGCGCACGGTCGAGAGGCGGTGGGCGATCACGAGCGAGGTCCGCCCGGCCAGCGTCGAGCGCAGGGCCACTTGGACCGCCGCCTCGGACTCGGAGTCGAGGTGGGCGGTGGCCTCGTCGAGGACGACGACGTCGGGGGCCTTCAGGATGAGCCGGGCCAGGGCCACCCGCTGCTTCTCGCCCCCCGAGAGGCGGTAGCCGCGCTCGCCCACCACGGTGTCGAGCCCGTCGGGGAGCGACGCCACCAGGGGGAGGATCTGGGCCAGCTCGAGGGCGTGCAACAGGTCGGCGTCGGCGGCCTCGGGGCGGGCGTAGAGGAGGTTGGCCCTGAGCGTGTCGTGGAAGAGGTGGGGGTCCTGGGTCACCACGCCCACGGTGTCGCGCAGCGAGGCCATGGTGGCGTGGCGCACGTCGACGCCGTTGATGCGCACCGCGCCGGCGGTGGCGTCGTAGAGGCGCGGGACCAGGCTGGAGATGGTGGTCTTGCCGGCCCCTGACGGCCCCACCAGGGCCACCATGCGCCCGGGCTCCACGGTGAAGGAGACGTCGTGGAGGACCTCGTTGCGGGGGGCGGACTCGAGCACCGCCACCGCCTCGAGCGAGGCCAGCGACACCTCCTCGGCGCTCGGGTAGGCGAAGTCCACGTGGTCGAACTCGATGGTGGCCGGGCCGCGGGGGATGGGCACCGCGTCGGGGTCCTCCTCGAGCATGGGGACGAGGTCGAGCACCTCGAAGATCCGCTCGAAGGAGACCAGGGTGGTCATGACGTCGACGTTGACGTTGGAGAGCTGGGTGAGCGGCGCGTAGAGGCGGGCCAGGTAGGCGGTGAGGGCCACCACGGTGCCGACGGCGAGGGTGCCGTCGGCCGCACGCACACCGCCGTAGCCGTAGGCGAAGGCGGTGGCCAGGGCCGCGGTGGTCGTCAGGGCCACCAGGAACAACCTCGAGTAGAGGGCCTGGCTGATGCCGATGTCTCGTACCCGGGCCGCCTTCTCGTCGAAGTGCTCGGCCTCGGCGTTGGGGCGTCCGAAGAGCTTGACCAGCATGGCGCCCGAGACGTTGAACCGCTCGTTCATCACCATGTTCATCTCGGCGTTGAGGTTGTAGCCCTCCCGGGTCAGTGCCCCGAGCCTGCGGCCCACGATCCGCGCCGGCACCAGGAAGAGGGGGAGGAGGACCAGGGCCGCCAGGGTGATCTGCCAGCTGAGGGACAACATGACCCCCAGCACGATGAGGACGGTGATCATGTTGCCGACCACGTTGGAGAGCAGTGTGGTGAACGCCTGCTGGGCCCCGATGACGTCGTTGTTGAGCCGGCTCACCAGGGCCCCGGTCTGGGTCCGGGTGAAGAAGGCCAGCGGCATCCGCTGGATGTGGCGGAAGACCTTCGAGCGCATGTCGAAGATGAGCCCCTCGCCGATGACCGCCGAGATGCGCCGTGTGTAGAGGGACAGCACGGCGCCGACCAGGGCCAGGCCGGCGGCGACCAGGGCCAGCCCGACCACCAGGTGGGGCCGGTGGCCGAGGATGCCCTTGTCGATGATGGCCCGCAGGATCAGCGGGTTCACTGCGCCCACCACGGCGTCGAGCACCACCACCGGCAGGAAGATCGAGAGGATCCGTCGGTAGGGGACGGCGAAGCGCAGGATGCGGCGGGTGGTGCCCTTCTTCACCCGGTGCTCGAGGACGGTGCGGTCCTGGCGGAAGGAGCGCAGCCCGTTCCAGCCGCCGCCGCCCATTCCCATCCCTCTGCCTGGCGGTGGCACGACCGTTCCTCCCTTCCTCTCCTCGGCGTCCTGTTCCCGGTGCGCCGGCCGTCCGAGCGGTCTGGCGGTCCGGGCCGCCGGAGCCGCCAGGAAACGGCACGTCGGCGGGTCGGCGGGCGACCGGCCCGAGGCCCGCCGCCGTGCGTGCGGAGCCTACCCGGAGGACCCCGCCGGCCCGGCCGGAGCGCCGCCTGCCCCTTTCCGGGCGGCGGCCCGGCACAGGTGGGAGCATGGGCCGTGGCCCCGGGCGCCGTGGGGCCGCGGAGGAGGTCGCGAGATGACCGACAACCGCCGTGCTTCCTGCCCCACGCCGCGCGGCCGTCGCCGGCTGACCGGGGCCGTGGCGGCGCTGGCGCTGGCCGGAGTCCTGGCCGGCGGCGCAACGCTGGAGGCGAGCGCGGCGGGGGGGTCGGGGCCGTCCCACGCCGACCGTGCCGTGGCGTCGGTGGCGTCGAAGGCGAGGAGGGCGCTCGACGCCACCGTGGCCCGGCAGGCGGCCGCGGCCACCTCGGCCTTCGATGCCCGACGGGCCACCACAGCGACGCTGGCCGCGTTCACACCGGGGGCGGTGACGAGCGCCCACTCGTTGCCGGTGGCCGACCGGGGCGGGCTGGTGGCCGTGGCCGCCTACTTCTACTCGGCGACCGGCCGCACGATCCAGGTCCTCTCCTATGCGGCGGGGAGGTGGAGGGTGGCAGCCTCGCTCCGGCCCGCCCTCGGGGCGCCGGTCCAGCCCCGGGGCGACCGCGACCTGCTGGCCCTGGCCGACCGGGCCGTCCCGGCGGCCGACGTCACCGGGGACGGCCGTCCCGACTTCCTCGTCGCCTTGAGCGCGGCCACAAACATGCCGGGGGTCGTCGTCTCCCAAGACGGCGCCGGGGGAGGATGGCGGCTGGTGCCCGCCCGCGGCCCCTTCCCCTCGTCCGACGTCGTGGCCCGGACACCCCGGTTCGAGGGGCGGCGGCTCGTCTCCACCTACGACGACTGCGTGCCCGACTGCGCCTCGGGCCACCGGTCGAGCCTGGTGTGGACCTACGAGCGCTCGATCAAGAGCTTCTGGGCGCCCAACCCCCCCGGTGACAGCCGGTCCAACCCGACCCCCCCCGGAGCCGGCGCGAGCAGCTAGAGGCGTAGAGGCCCCGTCGGCGTCCCGGCAGACGTGGCGCCGCGTCGCCGGGAGGCCCGGCCATCGGCGCGGCCGCGCCACCATCGAGCGGCAGTCGACCACGGAGGAGACGGTGACCGTCGTCCTGCGCCGTTGTGTCGTTCTTGATTGACGGTTGTGAACCCCGATTGTATGGTCCCAACGTGGGTGGTTGCGTAGGGGAGGGCGTTGACGTGGGGCGGCGCGACCATCGAGCCCTTCGACCTCCTCCGGGCCATCGACGGGTCCCCATCGGCCCGCTTCAAGGAGATGGCTCTCTGCACCGTTGCCCGCCGCGCGGTCGGCGGTACCGCGCCGCTCGGTGCGGGGGAGGGAACCGGACCGCTCGTCGCACCCGAAACGGGCCGCCCCAGTCCTCAGCCGACCCCTTCTCGGCCCCCAGGCGTGGGGCCGTCGGCCGGCCCATGTGACCGGGTGCCGTGAGGAGGTCCGACACGTCGAGCCGACTGGGCACCGGCCCGGTTGACGAGGGCGGGTTCGCTGCAGCGGGGCGAGATCGGGCGACGGCCGACCGCAGCTCGGGCAACGCCAAGATCCGACGAATCGAACGGTGCAGGGGCTGATCGGCGCTTCCGAGCCCTGGGAAGAGGTGGGACGATGACCGCAGGGGTGCCCAAGAACTCTGGTGATCCGATCAGGACCTGGCGGGGCGTCCGGCGAACCGTCGGCGCACCTCTGCTGGCCATGGCGCTCGTGGCGGGCGTCGTCAGCCTGGCCGTGCCGGCGGCCGAGGCCGGGGCGACATCCCCCTGCGGCGTCAACGGCGTGTACTCCGCCTCGGGGGGACAGGACAGCTGCACCTACACGACGGTCGGCCAGGGGACGTTCACCGCACCCGTCTCCGGGACATACCAGACCACGGTCGTCGGCGCGCCCGGCGGCAGCGGGCTCCCCGGAGGGTCCGGTGGCTTCGGCGCCAGGGTCACCACGAAGGGCGACATCCCTTCGGGGTACGAGGTCTACGTCGACGTCGGCGTGGGCGGCGGCGACGGCGGACTGGCCCCGGCGTCGGGCGGCCCGGGAGGCGGGGAGTCGGACATCCGGCTCACTTCCACACCTGCCTCTGTGGTCGTCGTCGCCGGCGGCGGCGGCGGCGGTGGTGGCGGCGGCGGCGGGAACAGCTACTACGGGGTAGGTGGCGCCGGCGGCAATGCCGGGGCGTCGGTCACCGGTGCCGGTGCGGGGGGTTGCACGCAGGCCGCCGGCGGGAGCGGGGGGACGGGGTCCGGAGGCGGCGCGGGTTGCGGCAACGGGACCGCCGGCAGCGCGCTGCACGGGGGACAGGGTGGCACAGGGCTGCCCTTCGGCGACGGCGGCGACGGCGGTGGCGGGGGCGGGGCCGGCTACGTCGGCGGCGGCGGCGGCGGCGGCAACTACGCGGGCACGAGCGGCGGCGGCGGGGCGGGGTCGAGCTACTCGCAGGGAAGCACAACCACGGTCACCACCGACCACACCGGCGTGCCGATGGTGAAGATCACCTGGGGGGCCCTGTCAGCAACAACGCCGACCATCTCGACCCTCACACCGTCCAGTGGCCCCACCTCCGGCGGCACCATCGTGACCGTCACCGGGACGCACTTGACGGGCGCCAGCTCGGTCAAGTTCGGGGCGACACCAGCCGCCAGCTACACCGTGACAAGCGCCACGACCGTGAAGGCCAAGACCCCGGCCCACGCGGCCGGCGCGGTCAACGTCTCGGTGACCACCCCGGCGGGGACGGCGACAAGAGCCTTCACCTTCGAGGGTCCCCCGTCCATCGCCTCGGTCACTCCGGCCACGGGCCCCACCACCGGCGGGACCACAGTCGTGATCACAGGAGCCAGTTTCACGACAGTTGCCTCGGTGAAGTTCGGCACGACAACAGCCACAACGTTCACGGTCACTGACAGCACCCGCATCACGGCCAAGACCCGGGCCCACGCTCCCGGCCACGTCACCGTCTCGGTCGCCACGGCCCACGGGACGGCCACAGAGCCCACAGCCTTCAAATTCGTGGCCGCCCCGGTAGCGAACTCGGCCGGCAACGGTTACGCGTGCAGGATCGAGACCACAGGGCACGTGTCGTGCTGGGGCAACACACACGGAGGGGACACCAAGGCGCCCTCGGGAACCTTCACCCAGGTGAGCGCCGGCGCATCCCAATTCGCCTGCGGCATCAAGACCACAGGGAAGGTGAGGTGCTGGGGGTCCACAGTGGCAGGGGACACCAAGGCGCCCTCGGGCACCTTCACCCAGGTGAGCGCCGGCTCCTACTACGTCGCCTGCGGGATCAGGACCACAGGGCTGGCCACGTGCTGGGGGGACACAACAACAGGGGACACCAAGGCGCCCTCGGGCACCTTCACCCAGGTGAGCGCCGGCTCCACATTCGCCTGCGGGATCAAGGCCACAAGGCAGGCCACGTGCTGGGGGCACACAACAGCAGGGGACACCAAGCCGCCCTCGGGCACCTTCACCCAGGTAAGCGCCTCCACATCATCCGCCTGTGGGATCAAGACCACAGGGCAGGCCACGTGCTGGGGGTACACAACAACAGGGGACACCAAGCCGCCCTCGGGCACCTTCACCCAGGTGAGCGCCGGCTATGGCTTCGCGTGCGGGATCAAGACCACAGGGCAGGCGACATGCTGGGGGTACACAACAACAGGGGACACCAAGCCGCCCTCGGGCACCTTCACCGAGGTGAGCGCCGGCCGCGACTACTTCACATTCGCCTGCGGCATCAAGACCACAGGGCAGGCGACGTGCTGGGGGAGGACAACAGGGGGGGACACCAAGCCACCCAAGGTGAGCTTCCGTCGTCCCCAGGTGGCCGCCGGCTACCACTCCGCCTGCGGCATCAAGTCCACAGGGCAGATCACGTGCTGGGGGACAGAGCCAAATGGGGGCTTCGCTCCACCCACGGGCACCTTCACCCAGCTGAGTGCCGACCCGATCGACTACTGCGGCCTCAGGGCCACAGGGACGGCGACGTGCTGGGGGACAAGCGGATACGGGGTGATTCCCGTCGCACCGTCCGGCATCTTCACCGAGGTGAGCGCCGGCAGCACATTCGCCTGCGCGCTCAGGGCCACAGGGCAGGTGACGTGCTTCGGACAGACAAACTTTGGGGACATCCAACCACCCCCAGGCACGTTCAGTCAGGTGAGCGCTGGCAGCCTCTTTCACGCCTGCGGGATCAGGACCACAGGACAGGTGGCGTGCTGGGGTTGGACACGAACAGGGGACACCGATCAGCCCTCGGGCATTTTCTCCCAGGTGAGCGCCGGTTACAACGAAACCTGCGGGATCAGGACCACAGGGCATGCGACATGCTGGGGACGCACAACCCCACCGTCCAGCACCTTCACCCAGGTGGCCCCAAGTCACGACGGCAATGGCGCCAACGCCTCCTGCGGGATCGAGACGACAGGGCAGATTGCGTGTTGGGGACTGCCCGGGTACGTCCAGACACCGCCGTCGGGCACCTTCACCCAGATGAGCTACGGCTCCTTCTTCGCCTGCGGGATCAGGGGCACAGGGCAGGCGACGTGCTGGGGGACACCAACAGTCGGAGGGGACACCAAGGCGCCGAACCTCCTGACCAAGACCATCGTCGTCACCACAGTGAAGGGCACCCAGACCTACGGCTCCACCTCGCCCGCCTTCACGGCCACCTACACCGCGCCCGGCGGGGCGACGGTGACGGGCACGATCACCTGCACGCAGGTGACCTCGAGCACAACGGCGATCTCGGACACCTTGGCCGTCGGGACCTACACGGTCAATGCCACAACCTGCTCGGGGCTCACCACCGCCACAGGTGACTACTCCTTCACTTATGCCGCCGCGGGCACAGGATTCCGGGTCACCCCGCCCCCACCAACCATCACTTCGCTCACACCGACCAGCGGTCCCGTCCTGGGCGGCACAACAGTGACCATCACCGGGACGAACCTGACAGGCGCCTCCTCGGTCACCTTCGGCGGGGTTGCGGCCGCCAGCTTCTCCGTGCTCAGCGCCACCGCCCTCAGGGCCACGACGCCCGCTCACGCGGTCGGCACGGTCGACATCTCTGTGACCACCTCGGCCGGGACGGCGACGAAGACAGGGTTCACCTTCACGCCCGCCTCATGCCCTCCGCACTACTCGGGGACGTACACCGGTGTCACCTACAACACGCCATTTGGAACACTGAATTCGACCTGGACAACGACGTTCAGCTCGGTGAGCGGGCCGGCCAGCTTCACGGGCTACATCCTTGTGCCTCCTCTCGGCCGCGTGACAACCAGCGGGACCGTCTCGTGCCAGGACTTCACGGTCGGTACGACGAACGAGGACACAGCGAAGTACACGGGGAAGAGCACACCGCTCGGGTTCTACTACTCCGGCACCTGGACCGCCCCAGGGCTGAGCGGCACCTGGTACACCAGGCTCGCTACAACGAATCCGGTCGTCAGCAGCGTCACCATCGCCACAGGCTTGGGAACAGACGGGACCGGCCCGATCGTCGAGATCCACGGATCGAAGCTGTTCGACGCCGCATCCGTCGCCTTCGGCGCGACACCGGCGGTCAGCTTCTCGGTCACAAGCCCGACAACGATCACGGCCACGGTCCCCGCCGCTGCGCACGGACGGCTGACGGTCTCGGTGTCGACGCCCGGGGGGAGAACCACATTCCTCTGGACAGAGCCACATGCCAGCACCACCGTCACACTCTCGGCCGGCTCGCCCACGGTGGACTCGGTGAGCTCGGTGCCTGAGGCGGCCATCCCCTCTACATCGATCCAGTCGGCCACAGCGACACCGTCGACACCGAGCCCCGGCCAGGGTTCGGCCGGCGACGCCTCATCAGCCTCCCTGCGCAGCATCCCCCTCAGCAGCGCCAGCCTGCGCAGCATCAGCCTGCGCAGCATCAGCCTGCGCAGCATCAGCCTGCGCAGCATCCCCGCGGTGGCGAAGGCCCTCTCCTCCGTGCTGCTCTCGAACCTGCCCATCTACTACCCGGCGGGCTGCACCGGGACAGCCTGCACCGGCTGGGCGGGCGTGCTTGCCGGGACGACGTATGCCACAGATCCCCTGGACACGGTGACGTTGTCCGATGTCCTGGCCAACGCCACAGCGGCCGCCCGATTCAACTCGGTCCCCCTGAGCGGCCTCGACGTCTCGGGCACCTCGCTCGGCTCCCTGCCCCTTGTCTCGGTGGCACTGGCCGGGGCGTCCCTCGACTCGATCCCGCTCCCGGGCTCCACAGGGAGCGCGACGGGGAACCTGGTGGCGTGGTGCAGCGAGCTCAAGACCCTCGGGTTCACATGCCACTCCAGCTTCGGGATCACACCGACAGAGCCGTCGAGCGCCCAGCACGTCGACTTGCTCACCTTGAGCCTGGCCGGGGTGCCGGTCCAATCGGCCCCCCTCAGCAGCATCAGCCTGCGCAGCATCCCCCTGAGCACCACCAGCCTGCGCAGCATCAGCCTGCGCAGCATCAGCCTGCGCAGCATCAGCCTGCGCAGCATCAGCCTGCGCAGCATCAGCCTGCGCAGCATCCCCCTGGGCAACATCCCCCTGAGCTCGATCCCCACGGTGCACACAGTGATCACATGCACACTGATCTCGTGCGGGTCGGGATCGGCGAAGACGCTGCTCGACGCCCTGAACGCCGGGGCCATCCTGCCGACGGCGACCCTCGACCAGCTGGAGAACCTGACACCAGCCGCACTGGGCTCGGTCAGGCTCTCCTCGCTCGACCTGGCGACAGACCCACTTGGCCGGATCCTCCTCTCCTCGCTCGACCTGGCCACAAACCCCCTGGCCGCACTCAAGCTGCGCACACTCCAGATCACATCGAGCCCGCTCGGCGCCATCCCGCTTCGGGCGCTGGACACAGCGTCGTCGGTGGTCACATGCAAGTTGGTCGCCTGCAACTCCACATCGACAACGCTCGTCGACGCCCAGGCCCGAGGTGCCATCAAGTCGACAGCGACGCTGAGCCAGCTCCTGGAGCTGAACAGCGCCGTTCTCACCAAGTACCACCTGAGCTCGATGGACCTCGCAGCGAGCCCTCTCGGCTCCGTCCCGGTGCACTCGCTCGAGGCCATCGCCACAGCGGTCGACTGCACAAAGGTCGACTGCAGCCAGACAGCCACGACAACGCTTTCCGACGCCCAGGCCAAGGACGCCTTCTTGGCCACAGCGACACTCTCGGACCTCGGGCCGTTCCTCGGCACCTCGCTCGGCCAGCTCGGCTCGTACGGCACAACCACCCTGGCTGATCTCGGGACATACCTGGGCACCACGGTGGGCCAGCTGCTGGCCGGCATCAACCCCACAACCCCGGGCTTCCCGTCCCTCACCCTGAGCGATCTGCTGGCCGGCCTCCTGCCCCCCACCTCCTACCCGTGGGAGAAGCTGAAGCTCACAAAGATCCCGCTCTCCGAGCACGCCACGGCCGGTGGCACCGACACCCTGTACGCCCGGGTGACGGTCAAGAACCCCCTGGCCAACACAGAGACAAGCGTGCCGGCGACGGTGACCTTCACAATCCCACCGGGCTTCTCCTACGTGACCGGGAGCGCGGTGGCCACACGGAAGAGCCAGCTGACCCCCTCGACGGTCTCGTCGACGTCGGTCACCTTCGGAGGTGGCCGCAGCCTCCGGCTGAACCCCGGGACCAACCTGATCCAGATCACGGTGGCCGCGGGGAGCGGTCTCGGCCTGGCCGGGGCCCGGGCCACGGCCTCGGTGACAACAGTGGCCGCATCGTCGAGCACCTCGACCACCACAATGGACGTGGTCGACGGGTTGGCTCCCCACTACTACTCGCCCACGACGCCGGCCCAGCTCACGACGGGCAACTTGAACCTTGGCTATGTCACGCCGTCGAGCGACGTGGAGTACTGGTCGGTCCAGGTGACACAGGGCGACGAGCTGGCCCTGGCGCTGTCCAACCTGCCGGCCGACTACGACCTCACCTTGTTCGCGCCCGCCTCCCAGCAGCTCCAGGGCACACCGACCAACGAGGCGACAGGGACGAACGACGCCGCAGCCACGCTCACAGGCAAGGTCCACCAGCAGACGACGGGCACCCAGGGCGTCCCGCTGACCCCGCCCGCGCGCTACCAGCTCTACGCGTACTCCGACAACCGGGGCACCGCCGACGAGAACATCCAGACGCCCCCGCTCAACGCCGGCGACTACCTCGTCCAGGTTTCGGGGTACAACGCCGACTCGAGCGTCCAGCCCTACCTGCTGCGGGCGACCGAGGTCTCCTCGGGGACCACGACCACCTGCCCGGGGATCATCTACACACACCCGATGCCCGCGCCGGCCGCCGCGGTGACAATCCCCGCCAATGCCAACACCTTGTTCCTGGTGAACACCCAGCGCTTCGCCGCCGCCTATGGGGCAACTGCCGAGACCAAGGTGATGACAGACCTCTCCCAGGTGGCGGGCGACACCACAGCGAAGGTGGTGGGGGCGGTCGTGCCCGTCGACTCCAACCCGACAGTGGAGACCGCCTACTCGAACTGGAACGTCGACCCGTGCACAGTCGCATCGGGCAACGACGTGGTCTCGGCCATCGCCAAGATGGTCGACACAATCCGCAAGACCCATCCGTCGATCACGAGCGTCGTCATCGTGGGAGCCGACGACCAGATCCCCTTCGCCCGGATCGCCGACGGCACCACCCAGTCCAACGAGCGGGACTACTCGGCCTCGACCTTCCCCGGCGAGCTGAACGTGCTGGCCGACACGCTCGGGCAGGGCTACTACCTGAGCGACGACCCCTACACGGCCACACAGCCACTGGCCGTCGGCAGCGCCACCTTGTACACGCCGGAGGTGGCGGTGGGACGCCTGGTGGAGACGCCCGCCCAGATCGAGGCATCGCTCCACCGGTTCGTGACATCCAAGGGGATCCTGGACGCCTCGGCCGCCCTCTCCACCGGCTACTCGTTCCTGACCGAGGGAGCCAAAGAGGTGGCGGCCAACCTGGCCAAGGTCCCCGGGCGCAAGGTGTCCCAGCTGATCACAACAACATGGACGCACTCCGAACTCGACCAGGCGCTCACCGCCACACCGGCGCCCGGCCTCGACTCGATCAACGCCCACTTCGACTACGGCCGGGCCCTGCCGGCCATCGGCAACACCACCGGGACACAGAAGGACGTGTTCACCACCACAGACGTGGCCGACGCGCCCACAGGGACCTACGCCGGGCGGCTGCTGTTCTCCATGGGGTGCCATTCGGGCCTGGAGCTCGACGGTCCCGAACTGGCGGCCAGCGGGTTCAAGACACCGATCGCCGACTGGGCCAAGACCTTCGCCAGCGTCGGTGCGCTGTGGGTCGGCAACACCGGCTACGGCTACGGCGACACAGCCACCGTCGCCTACTCGGCGAAGCTCATGGCGAACTTCGCCGACAACCTCGACGCGACGATGACCGTCGGCGCGGCGCTCACCAACGCCAAGCAGACCTACGCCTCGGGCAACGCCGTGCTCAGCCCCTATGACCTCAAGGCCCTCATGGAGTCCACCTTCTACGGCCTGCCCATGTACCACCTGAACAACGACCCGCCGCCCGCCCCGGACCCCGCGCCGCCCGCCACCCACCACGACACAGCGACCGGGCTCACGGCGGCCACCGTCACACTCAACCTGCCCGAGGGGACAGCGGTTGGCCAGCTCGGCCGCAAGTCGGCCACAGGCGGCAGCTACTACCAGGTGAACGGCACAACCACATACGACGCCTCCACCCAGACAACCGAGTACCGCCCCATCGAGCCGCTGGCCAAGGTCGAGGTCACCCAGCCCACAGCGAAGTCGCCGACGACACTGGGCCTGCTGGCTCACGGCGCGCTCATCACCGGGCTCTCCTCGACCGACATCAGCGGGTTCACGCCCACGATCTCCAACCCAGGAGTCGACTCGGCGACACACACCGCGTCGGCCGGCCCGGTGATCGACCCGTTCCCCTCCCAGCTCCAGCGGGTGGCCACATTCACGACGCTCGGCACAGCTGGCGTGAGCAAGCGCCAGGAACTGGACTTCGTGGCCGGTCAGTTCATCCCCGACGGCAAGACAGACGGGATGGGGATCCAGCGCCTCTTCACCTCGGCCAAGGTGACAGTCCTGTACACGACCCCGTCGGACGCCGAGGTCACACTGCCCACAATCAAGACGGTCACCGCCGCGGTGACGGGCACAAACGCCACATTCATCGTCCAGGCGACCGACCCCAAGACGACAATCAAAGAGGTCGAGGTCCTCTACACCGACGCGCAGGAACCCGGCACCTGGATCCCGCTCGCGCTGCACTCTTCCAACGGCCGCACATGGACCGGTCACGGCGTCGCCACCGCCAGCGGTCAACTTGACTACTTCGTCCAGGTGGTCGACAGCTCGGGCAACGTGGCCGTGGCGTCGAACAAGGCCTCGAACTTCCCGGCCGTCGAGAAGCCGGCGGTGGTCACGGTCAACGTCTCGGGCTCCCAGACCTACGGCGCCCGGTCGCCCCAGCTCAGCTACACCACGACACCCCCGGGGGTGGCGATCACCGGGACACTCGCCTGCGCCAAGGTGGCCACAGGGGCGACGATATCGGCCAGCCTCAAGGCCGAGGCCTACACCATCGACGGCACAACCTGCGCCGGGCTTTCGACGACAAGCAACGACACGCTCTCCTACGTCGGCGCCTCGGGGGGCTTCGTCGTCGCCAAGACCACCCTCACCGTCACGCCCACGGCGGCCACCAGGACCTACGGCGCCGCCAACCCGGCGTTCGGCTACACGCTGGGCGGCTTCGTGGACACACAGACCACATCAGTGGTGGGCGGCACGGCCTCCTGCTCGACCACCGCCACCAAGGCGAGCCCGGTCGGGACATACCCGATCACCTGCACACAGGGGTCGCTCGCGGCGGCGAACTACGACTTCTCCCTCGCCGCGGGCAAGCTGCGTGTCACGCCCGCCACCCTCACCGTCACGCCCGAGCCGGCCACCAGGGCCTACGGCGCCGCCAACCCGTCGTTCGGCTACACGCTGGGCGGCTTCGTGGACACACAGAGCACATCGGTGGTGACCGGCACGGCCTCCTGCTCGACCACAGCCACCACGACAAGCCCGGTCGGGGCCTACCCGATCACCTGCACCCAGGGGTCGCTCGGGGCGGCGAACTACGACTTCTCCTTCGAGGCCGGGACCCTGAAGGTCACGCCCGCCACCACCACCGTCACGGCCAAGCCGGCCACCAGGGCCTACGGCGCCGCCAACCCGTCGTTCGGCTACACGCTGGGCGGCTTCG